>Ga0316196_10000704_pt1 | contig 13602 bp, 10 predicted proteins | sample Eddsed2cm_MG_FD_204938 | JGI IMG/M metagenome (GOLD analysis project Ga0316196, IMG submission 204938) | Coastal sediment microbial communities from Maine, United States - Eddy sediment 2 cm | ecosystem: Environmental > Aquatic > Marine > Coastal > Sediment | place: USA: Maine | collected... | reverse complement strand
GAAGCGAAGCTTGATGATACCGAGAGTGTGAAGGCAGACCTCGTTCTTGACCTGTCTGATGTACCTATTCTGAAAATGCCGCTGAAACCACCGGGCTACATGTCCAGCGGTGTCACTGAATCCGAGATGCAGGCAGCTGTCGATGAGCTGGCTTTCATGACCGGAACCTTTGAAAAACCGAAGTTTTTCGAATACAACCCTTCCATTTGTGCCCATGGGCGGTCAGGCATTTCCGCGTGCACTCGATGCATTGATGCCTGTCCTGCTGAAGCAATAAGCAGTCTTGCTGAAACGATAGAAGTTGAACCTCATCTGTGCCAGGGGGGTGGCGCCTGTGCCACGGCCTGCCCAAGTGGCGCTATTCGCTACGTTTACCCCTCTGCCGATGACACCCTCGCTCTGATGCGACGGCTGTTGAGGGTTTATATTGAGCAGGGCGGGGAGCAGCCTGTGGTGGTATTTCATGCGACAGAATCAGCAATGCCTGAATCGTATGCCACTAATCTATTGCCTGTCTCGGTTGAAGAACTTGGCAGTGTCGGCATCGAAATCTGGTTATCTGCTCTCGCCTATGGTGCCCGCAGTGTCCTGCTGTTTGATGACGGCAATGTTCCTGCACCGGTTAGCAGGGAGATTGGCCAGCAGTTGATTACGGCAAATGAAATACTTGCCGGAATGGGTTATCCGGCCGATACCGTCCGCTGCGTAGATGCTCATTCATTTGTCCAGGCACAGCAGCCAATGATGCCGCTGATCACACCAGCAAAGTATGCAGGGGCAGGAGGGAAGCGCCAGACTGTATTCCTGGCCATTGATGCTCTGTACGAACAGGCCTTTGCAACGATGGACAAGTCGTTGCCACAGATGGTGACACTCAGCGCAGGCTCGCCGTTTGGTGCAGCCGAAATCGATGAAAAAACCTGCACTCTGTGCATGTCCTGTGTCAGTGCCTGTCCGGGAAAGGCCTTGCAGAGTGGCCAGGATGTCCCGCAGCTGCGCTTTATAGAGTCAAATTGTCTGCAGTGCGGGCTCTGTAGCAGTACCTGTCCGGAGGACGCTATCTCGATTGCTCCGCGCCTGCTGTTTGACCGTGAATCGCGTAACCGTGCGACCACGCTGCATGAAGAAGAGCCGTTCTGCTGTGTCTCATGCGGTAAACCGTTTGCCACCAGGTCCGTCATTAGCAATATGCTGGCAAAACTGGACGGCCACTGGATGTTTACCGATGAGCGTTCAAAACAGCGACTGAAGATGTGTGACGACTGCCGGGTCGTTGATGTAATCCAGGATGACGACATGATGGGCAAGGGTATTGACCGCGACAGAGTGACTCATTAGTCCTTTACTGGCCATCTGGCCGACATGCTTTAGTACTTTTATTCCTTAATAGTCATTATTTTCATTTAGCAGTTGGCTCGTAAATTGCAATAACACAGGAAGGAGAAATTGAATGCCCGAATTACAGACATCGACAAGTGACATTGAAAGCAGCCAGCCCGTTGGACAGGTTGCCGTCGAATGGCATGAAAATCCGGTTGAGCAGGAGCAGCAGTATCGTGCTGCGGCTTATGGCATGCTGGCTGCCTTGTTGAGGGATGTCCCCGATGCAGCGTTGATGAGTCAGGTTGCAAAGTTCAGCGGTGTTGATGAAGGCGGCGATGAAATGGCGCTATCGATGTCCCTGCTGGGGCTGGCGGCTGAAAGGTGTTCCATTGAGTCTGTCAACGATGAGTATCATGCCCTGTTTATCGGCATCGGGCGCGGAGAACTGCTTCCTTACGGGTCATTTTATCTGACCGGGTTTCTTATGGAGAAACCGCTTGGGGATCTGCGTGACGATCTTGACCGCCTGGGTTACGAGCGCGAGGCGGAAGTTCATGAACCGGAAGATCATGTTGCTGCTTTGTGTGAGGTGATGGCCATGCTGATTCAGGATGGCAGCAGTATTGATACCCAACGTGTTTTTTTTGTGTCGCACATCAATAGCTGGTTTAAGCAGTTTTTTACAGAGATGTCTGCTGCACACAATGCAGTTTTCTACAAAGCAGTTGCTCGTTTCGGCGCCGCATTTCTGGAGATTGAAAAACGTTATTTATCCGTTGAGTGATGATGTATATCGTTATCTCTGCGTAATCGTCTTAGTTGAATTGATTTAGACAAACATTCCTGTCAGGAGGAAGCAAAATGAAAAAGCAAGAATTGAAACAGACCGGCCGGAGAAAATTCCTGCATAGCAGCGCTGTTGCCGGTGCCGGTGTCGCTATCGTTGCAACTACACCTGCATCTGCATTGGCCCTGACAGAGACAGAGCATACAGAAAAAAAATCCAATGGCTACCGCTTAACGGAGCATGTCGCTGCTTACTATAAAACAGCCGCTGAATAAGTGTCCGGGCAATCAGGAGAACAGTAATGAAATTGACGAAAACTTCGAATCAGGTTACAGACAATAAGAAAGCCCAGCCAGCGGTATCTGCAGGCGGTGGCAGAGCTATCTCACGACGCGGTTTTCTGCGTAATTCAGGATTGATGGCTGGCGGAGCCGCCCTTGCTTCAACGCTTAGCCCGGCAATGATGAAAAAGGCTCAGGCCAGTGCCGAAGCAGGTGCCGGTGGTAAGACAGATGAAATCAAGACGATCTGCACCCACTGTTCAGTAGGCTGCGGTATTGTTGCCGAAGTTCAGAACGGTGTCTGGACCGGGCAGGAACCCGCATTTGATCATCCGTTCAATCATGGCGGCCACTGTGCTAAGGGTGCCGCAGTTAGAGAGCATGGCCATGGCGAGCGCCGGCTAAAGTATCCGACCAAGCTGGTAAATGGTAAATGGACAAAAATATCCTGGGACCAGGCGATCAATGAGGTAGGGGATAAATTGAATGGCATACGCGAGCAGTCGGGCCCTGATTCTGTTTACTGGCTGGGTTCTGCCAAGCATAACAATGAGCAGGCCTATCTGTTCAGAAAGATGGCCGCCATGTGGGGTACAAATAATGTAGACCACCAGGCTCGTATTTGTCATTCAACTACGGTAGCCGGCGTCGCCAATACATGGGGCTACGGCGCCATGACCAACTCCTATAATGATATTCATAACAGCAAGGCAATCCTGATTATTGGTGGCAATCCTAGTGAAGCCCACCCAGTATCCATGCAGCATGTGTTTAAGGCCAAAGAAGAAAACAATGCGCCTATAATTGTCATTGATCCTCGTTTCACGCGCACTGCTGCGCATGCTGACCAGTTTCTGAGGATCCGTCCCGGGTCTGATGTGCCGATCATCTGGGGTATGTTATGGCACATATTCAATAACGGCTGGGAGGATAAGGAATTCATTAGACAGCGTGTATATGGTCTTGATGAAGTAAGAAAAGAAGTCGCAAAGTGGACGCCCGAAGAAGTCGAACGTGTGTCAGGCGTTCCAGAAGATCAGGTTTATACTGCGGCCAAGACGATGGCTGATCACCGCCCTGGCACTTTCATCTGGTGCATGGGTGGTACCCAGCACACGATAGGTAATAACAACACCCGAGCTTACTGTACTTTCCAGCTGGTGCTGGGAAATATGGGTGTCTCCGGTGGTGGCACCAATATTTTCCGTGGCCACGATAATGTGCAGGGCGCCACCGACTTCGGTGTTCTGAGTCATACTCTACCCGGCTACTACGGTCTCTCTGCCGGTTCCTGGGGTCACTGGTCGAAAGTCTGGGGTGTCGATCCGGAATGGGTCAAGGGCCAGTTTGATTCGGCCAGTTACGAACAGACTAAAGGCAAGGATGTTACTGCCATGCATACCAAGGGAATACCAGTTTCGCGCTGGATCGACGGTGTGCTCGAGGACAAGGCAAATGTCGCACAGAAGGACAACATTCGTGCGATGATTTTCTGGGGGCATGCGCCAAACAGCCAGACCCGTGGCAAGGAAATGAAAAAAGCCTTCGAGAAACTGGATACGCTGGTTATTATCGATCCTTACCCAACGGCTTCTGCTGTAATGCACGATCGCACTGATGGTGTTTACCTGCTACCTGCCTGTACTCAATTTGAAACCTATGGTTCGGTAACCGCGTCCAATCGCTCTTTGCAGTGGAGAGACAAGGTAATTGAACCACTGTTTGAGTCATTGCCAGACCATACAATTATGTACAAGCTGGCGAAAAAGATGGGTTTCAGCGAACAGATGTTCAAAAATATTGAAGTAAAAAACGATGAACCGCTGATCGAAGATATCACCAGGGAATTTAATAAAGGTATGTGGACCATCGGTTATACAGGGCAAACTCCGGAAAGAATGAAGAAACAGCAAGAGAACTGGGGTTCATTTGACTATACATCACTGAAAGCAGATGGCGGACCCTGTGACGGCGAGTTCTATGGCCTGCCGTGGCCGTGCTGGGGCACGGGTGAAATGGGGCATCCTGGCACACCGAACCTTTACGATGGCAGCAAACCTGTGGCGGATGGAGGGTTGACTTTCCGTGCACGGTTTGGCGTTGAGCGTGATGGCGTCAATCTGCTGGCAGAAAATTTCTACTCACAAGGATCTGAAATCAAGGACGGCTACCCGGAATTTACTGACAAAATGATCAAGAAACTGGGCTGGTGGGATGACATGACCGATGCTGAAAAAGCTGCAGCAGAGGGTAAGAACTGGAAGACGGACCTTTCAGGTGGCATCCAGCGTGTAGCAATCAAACACGGCTGTGCACCATTCGGAAATGCCAAAGCGAGGACAGTGGTCTGGACTTTCCCGGATCCGGTACCAATTCACAGGGAAGCACTCTATACATCGAGGCGTGATCTGGTTGAGAAATATCCAACCTATGAGGACCGTAAATCACACTACCGTCTGCCAACGAGATACGCTTCCATACAAGCCAAGGATTATACACAGGACTACCCGATTATCCTGACATCCGGCCGTCTGGTTGAATACGAAGGTGGTGGTGATGAGACACGTTCCAACCCATGGCTTGCAGAACTTCAGCAGGACATGTTCGTGGAAATTAATCCGCGGGATGCCAACAATAATGGCGTCAAGGATGGCGAAGATGTCTGGGTTGAAGGCGCAGAAGGGGCCAAAGTAAAGGTCAAGGCTATGGTTACACGGCGAGTCGGACCCGGTGTCGCATTCATGCCATTCCATTTTGCAGGTCATTTGGAAGGAAAGGATTTGAGGAGCAAGTACCCGGCAGGCTCAGATCCGATTATCCTCGGTGAGGCAGCGAACACGGCATTTACCTATGGCTACGACTCAGTAACCCAGATGCAGGAGTCGAAAGCGTCTCTGTGCAAAATAACTAAAGCTTGATAACAGGAGAATAGAAAAATGGCAGCTATGAAATTTTATTGTGACGCCGAACGCTGTATCGAGTGTAATGGTTGTGTTACGGCGTGTAAGAATGAAAACGAAGTACCATGGGGTGTGAATCGTCGCCGTGTTGTGACCATTAAAGATGGTGAGCCGGGTGAACGATCTCTGTCTGTTGCATGTATGCATTGCTCAGATGCACCGTGCGCAGCGGTATGTCCTGTTGATTGCTTTTATACTACCAGTGACGGCATTGTGCTACATGACAAGGACATCTGTATTGGCTGTGGATACTGCTTCTACGCGTGTCCGTTTGGCGCTCCACAGTTCCCGAGTGATGGTGCCTTTGCTTCCCGTGGGAAAATGGATAAATGCACATTCTGTGCTGGCGGGCCGCTTGAAGATAATAGCAGCGAAGAATTTCGGAAGTACGGTTCAAACCGCATCGCCGAAGGCAAATTGCCTGCCTGTGCCGAAATGTGTGCGACCAAGGCATTGCTCGCCGGTGATGCCGATATGGTTGCGGACATTTATCGCAAGCGTGTCGTCAATCGCGCATCGGCTGCTCTTGGCAGCGGCTATCAGTTGCGAGAACGAAACCTGGGGTCCAGGGGTGAAATGAAAGGGAAGGTGACAAACTGATTCTTTCTTTTAACACAATTCTGTGCCCGCTGTAGTACAGTAAAGTTTACCAGACTATAGGAGTGCTGCATCAAATGCGTATGACAACAACCAGGCCCAGTCGAGGTCAGAAGATTATAAAATGGGTTGTCGCCACGGTTTTTCTTGTTTTGGTTTTACCGTTGGTGCCATATGCGTTTGATGCATATGCAGAGAAGTCGCCTGTTACATCTACTTCTTCATCCGTACCCAACCCGGGATCTGATTTATGGCGTGAAGTAAGACAGCGTGATGGTATTGTAAGCGGCACAACACAGGCCAGGGGCGTTGATGCCGGTACACTCATCAATTATTCTGGCGAAGAGTGGCGTCAGTACCGCAATAGCAAGCTGGTTCCTTATAGTGCTTACATATTAGGTGCGATGCTTGCTGTCTTTCTAATCTACTATCTGATACGCGGACGCATCCGAATCAAGGGTGGCCGTTCTGGTGTATTGATTCCCCGATTTACACTGTTTGCACGTTGGGTGCATTGGGTTGGTGCTGTCTCTTTCATGGTATTGGCCTTTACTGGCCTGGTACTACTTTATGGTAGATTTATTCTAATCCCTGTACTTGGTGCCGAAGGCTTCGGAGTTACTGCGTCTATAGGAAAATGGTTGCATGATGTCTCATCCCCGGTGTTTTCTGTTGCTCTGATCTTTATGATATTCACCTTTCTGCATGAATCATTAATTAATTTCAAGGTCGATATGATGTGGTTCCTGCGAGCCGGTGGATATCTTGGCGGCAAACATCCCAGCGCTGAAAAGGTCAATGCTGGTCAAAAACTCTGGTACTGGGCCGTGGCGCTGGGTGGCCTGGCAATTGTTGCCAGCGGTCTTGTGATGTATTTCCCTAATTTCGGTCAGGGAAGGATACTGATTCAGGATGCCCACATGATTCATACATTGGCATCAGTATTCGTGATTTCATTTATGATCGTGCATATTTATCTTGCTTCGTTTGGTGTAGAAGGTGCTCTTGAATGCATGACAACAGGTTATTGTGATTCCAATTGGGCCAAGGAGCATCATGACCTGTGGTACGAAGAAATGGAAAAAGAAGGGAAGATTGGTACAACATTCGAAAGTGAGCAGCAAGCTGCTGCTACAGCTTCTGCCAAGCCTACAGAAGGGTAGAGTCAGCTAATAATGTTGTCATAGCATTCTTTTCTTCAGGTGTGCTTCCGCACCTGCCTTTAGCAATTAAGTGTCGGGAAACGGCGACTTTATTTATTCCCACTCTGTCGAGATTTGTTTCTTCGCGACAAATATCTCTGGCAGTAATAGCGCTCAATTAAACTTATAGTCCAATGACAGTATTCCAGTTCCTTCTGGGATACTAATACTTATTTCAAAGTTACTTCCCATCTACTTCTTGCCGAGAGCGGTTGGGATTGTTTGTCTACTGTGTGTAAAATTCCCCCTCCTTCATACTAATACTGGATTTATTGACAATGCCATCTTTTGCAGGTGCTGAAGACTTTAAACACAAGCAGCAGGCTAGAATCGGAGTCATGCTGGTTAATCTTGGTACACCGGATGAAGCCTCGGTGAAGGCAGTTCGACGTTACCTTGACGAATTTCTGTCAGACCCCCGTGTGGTGGAATCACCGCGCCTTTTATGGTGGCTGGTGATGAATCTCATTATCCTGCGCTTTCGTCCGCGAAAGGTGGCGAAAGCTTATGCTACTGTCTGGAAATCTGGAGGTTCACCATTGCTGGTGCATTCCAGAGACCAGGCTGCAGCCCTGCAGACAGAACTGGACAATCATTTTCCTGACTACTTCAACGTTAAACTTGCCATGCGTTATGGTAACCCGGCGATTCAAGATGTTATGGAAGAGTTTCGTCAACAGCACTGTCGCTATCTGCTGGTGCTTCCAATGTTCCCGCAGTATTCAGCAACGACGACAGCATCAATCTTTGATGAGGTCAGCAGAATTCTGAAATCATGGCGTTTGCTGCCGCAACTTCGCATGCCTATGCATTATCATGACAATTCTTCCTATATAGAGGCGCTGGCAATGAGTATCGAAGCCAGCTGGCAGCAGAATGGCAGGGGGCAACAGTTGTTGATGTCATTTCATGGTCTTCCACAGCGATACCATAGAGCTGGCGACCCATACTATTGTGAGTGTATGAAAACTGCGCGTTTGCTCGCTGATAGACTGGGACTGGAAGACTCTGCCTGGCAGGCATTATTCCAGTCACGATTTGGACGTGAACCCTGGTTGCAACCTTATTTTGATAAAACACTGGTCAAGCTGCCAGCATCAGGAGTGACATCCGTCGATGTAGTCTGCCCAGGATTTGCTGCAGACTGCCTGGAAACACTGGAAGAAGTTGCTGAACAAAACAGGGATCTTTTTCTAAAGGCAGGCGGTGAAAGGTATCACTACATACCTGCATTAAATGATCAGGACGGCCATGTTAAAATGCTGGCCGAAATGGTTCACAATGAAACAAGAAACTGGATGGTTGAACTTGAAAAGTACAATGATACTGAACAGTCAGCTAAAAGACATCAGCTTGCGATTAAACATGGCGCTGAGTCATAACAACTAATGAGGAAACCATGAACAAAAGTATCTTTCTTATTTCGGCGCTTTTATTTGCTTCGTTTGAGGTCCTGGCCGGTACACCTGTACCCGATTATAAAGCAGAGCAACTGGCTGAGCATACTTATGTTATTACCGGTCCAACAGAAAGGCCAAATCCAGAAAACCTCGGGTTTATGAATAATCCGGCAATTCTGATGGGTAATTCCAGTGTGATTATTATAGACCCAGGCTCCAGCCTGGAATCCGGTCGCATGGTTTTAAGACAATTGAAGAAAATGACCAACAAGCCCGTCACTCTTGTTTTCAATACCCATGTTCATGGAGATCACTGGCTGGGTAACCAGGCGATTCGTGAAGAGTACCCCGATGCAAAGTTTTATGCACACCCTGAGATGATAAGGAAGGCGAAAGAATCGGAAGCTGAGGCCTGGGTAAAGATGATGAGCGATCTGACGAATGGCGCGACAGAGGGGACACGTGCAGTAATTCCTGAAAATGAATTAAAAGACGGAGATACCGTTAAGATCTCCGGCCTGACTGTTAAAGTGCATATCATGCCGGCAGTTCATAGTTATACCGATGCTATGTTTGAGATCGTTGAAGATTCCGTCATGTTCACTGGAGATAACGTAACTTATAAGCGTGTCGCAAGGTTTGATGATGGGACGTTTCGCGGCACCATTAAAATGGCTGACAAGTTGATTGCAGATGATTTCAATCACTATGTGCCGGGGCATGGGCCGTCAGGAGATAAAAAAATTATTGAGAGTTTCAGGAATTACGTTGTCACCCTTTATGACACAGTGAACGAACTCTACGAAGAAGGGCTGTCAGATTTCGAGATGAAAGACCAGGTGGTAGCAAAGCTCTCAGACTACCAGCAGTGGCCGGGTTTTGAAGACGAAATTGGCAGGCATATCAGTCTCGCTATACTTGAAGCTGAGAAGGCCTCATTTGAATAAGTGAAAAGTTCTACAGCGAATGTCATTGCGAGGCGAAACGTGGCGATCCCTTTCGGCAATTTGTTCAGGAGATCTCCACGCACCACCCGCACTGACGAATGAATGCGATATTAGAACTTAGTAAAGAGCCTCCAGTCCACCTTGCCTTGCACGTGTATTAAACATCTTGCGGTAATAATTGATGGCGCTGATGCCATTGGTGCTAACATCAAAGATTAACCAGCCACGTGGGGTCTTGTGAAAAGAGAACCTAACATCAATCGGATAATTATTTGGCCTAAGAACACGTGCGGTTACGTCGACTTCGTTCTGGTTGATTCGTCGGTGTGGCATAAACTGCACCTCGGGCATATTACCCGCATATCCGCCGACAATGTTTGCCAGTGAAGAGAAAAAAGATTTTGCCAGTTTCGTGGTAAAGGCTTTTCTCTGTTCAGGGTTCATCTGCTGATACCAGTAGCCACCGGACCAGCGGGCCAGAGTATCGATGTCAAATTGGGGTGCTATGCGTACACGAATTAATCCGACTAGCGCCTCTTTATTGCCTGCCATGTCACTGTTCAGGAATTTCTGCAGGTCCTGAATGCCCATTCTGAGAATGGTGTCGGGTGCGGGACGGGACTGGCTATTTCCAGCGCTTGAAGTAGCGTAGGAGCCGGATTGTTGTGCCAGGCTCAAGCCGGGTGTTAGTAGCAGTGCAAACAGGAAGGGCAATATTTTATTCATATGTAGAATTCCTTTAGTAGTATTTACAGTAATTGTTTGATTTTAGTATGGATATTAAGTAAACCGCTAGTCTAGCGTCATTACGCTAGCAGTACACTTAATATATATGAAATATACAATATCATGTTCAGCGTATTAATCTAGTATCTTCATTGATGAGTCGCTTAAGGTAATTATGTCAGAATTCTGGAAAACAATATCGCTGGATGAGTTGACCACAGAGCAGTGGGAATCTTTGTGCGACGGCTGTGGACAGTGCTGTCTTGTCAAACTGGAGGATGCTGATAGCGGAGATGTCTTTTATACCGATGTCGTCTGTTACCTGCTTGACCAGGATGTATGTCGTTGCGGTGATTATAAGCATCGCTGCATACTGGTACCGGATTGTGTCAAATTGACACCCGATAATCTTCAAGACCTTAGCTGGATGCCGGTTGACTGTGCCTACCGTCGGCTAGCAGAAGGGCGAGAACTGGCGTGGTGGCATCCCCTGGTATCAGGGTCATCTGCTACAGTGCATGAATCAGGCGCATCAGTAAAAGGAAAGGCTATTTGTGAGACTGAGGTGGACATCAATGATCTTGAGGAGCATATAGTAGACTGGGTCCGTTAATTAGTATCCGTCCCGCTTTTTATATTATCCCGCGGAGTTTAAAGCGCCATCATGCCTTATCGCTTCCAGAAAGCCGGGGTCAATACAACCAGTAGAGAGAACAATTCCAGCCTGCCGAGCAGCATAGTAAAACTCAGAATCCATTTTCCAGGATCACTGACAGTCTGGTAGTTGCTAGCAACGTCGCCCAGACCCGGTCCAAGATTATTGAGACAGGCAGCTGTGGCAGAAAAAGCCGTTACTATATCTGAGCCGGTCATCATCATAAGCAGACCAAGACTAACAAAACTGATGACGTATAGAGCGAAAAAGCCCCAAACCGCATTAATCACACCATCGGATACTGGGCGTTTGTTTAGCTTGATAGGCAGCACTGCATTTGGATGCAGCAGACGATCAATTTCGCGTCGACCCTGACGTAGCAGTAGTTCAACTCTAATGACCTTCATACCACCGGCGGTGGAGCCGGCACAACCGCCAACAAAGCTACTGATAATAAGCAATACCGGTAGCAGGCCCGGCCAGTAGCTGAAATTATTGGTGGTGAAACCGGTTGTAGTGGCTATGGATATCACCTGAAACAGACCGAGGCGGATGGACATGCCAATATCATCGAAAGTGCCTTCAATGATTAACACTGAAACAGTGATGACGGAGAGCAGTGCGAGGATTAATAGAAAGGCTTTGACTTCAGAGTCGGAAAAATACTGACGCAGGCTGTAACGCCTCAGGGCGAGGTAGTGTAGTGAAAAATTTATGCCGGCGATTACCATGAAAAACATGGCGATGATGTCGACCATTGGATTATTAAAAAAGGCGATGCTTTTGTCATGGGTAGAGAAGCCGCCGATAGCGAGGGTTGAGAAGCTGTGCCCAATGGCATCGAAAGGGCTCATCCCTGCAAGAAAATAGAGAACGGCACAGGCGGCAGTCAGACCGAGATAGATATACCATAAAGCCTTGGCGGTCTCTTTGATGCGCGGTGTCAGTTTATTGTTAGTCATCGGGCCTGTGGCTTCAGCACGAAATAGCTGCATGCCGCCTACACCGAGTATTGGGGCTATGGCAACTGCCAGAACAATGATACCCATGCCTCCCAGCCATTGTAATTGCTGACGGTAATAGAGGATGGAACGAGGCAGCTCATCCAGGCCTGTCAGGACCGTCGCTCCAGTAGTTGTCAGGCCGGACATGGACTCGAAAACGGCATCAACAACTGACATATGAGGATTTTCTGACAGCATAAAAGGCAGCGCACCGGAAAGTGCAAGAACGAGCCAGAACAAAACAACAATGAGAAAGCCATCGCGAATGCGCAGTTCATCAGAAATACTGCGATTCGGCAGCCACATGGAGACACCGACAAGCAATAACCCGACCCACGCCTGCAGAAATACAAGGTGGGTGCCATCCGCGTCAAACCAGCCGATGAGTAGCGGCGGCAGCAGGCTGACACTGAATATGATTAGCAAAAACCCTAGAACCTTGAGAATAAGTCGTGTTTGCATGGGATCCTGAACCAGGGTCAGATGAAGAAAGCGCTGACCTGAAATAGTGCTACCACGTCATCGATATGTTTCTTTTCCTGCACAAACAGAATTATGTGGTCAAGGTTGTTAATGACAGTATCGTGGTGTGGAATGATGACTTCTTCATCCCTGAGTATGGCACCGATTATCGTGCCTTTCGGTAATGGAATTTCGTCAATTCGGCGACCAACCACCTTGCTCGACTGGTCATCAAGAGCAATTGCCTCAATCGCTTCGGCAGTTCCCAGGCGAAGAGAATGTACAGCCTCAAGCGCACCTGTACGGAATTTCGGCAACACACTGCCTATTGTTGCCTGCTTGGGGGAATAGGCGATATCGATCATGGTACGTTCGATAAGATCTGCGTAAGCCGTGCGGTTTACAATGGACATGACCCTGCGTGCCCCGAGCTGTTTAGCCAGCATGGCTGACAGGATATTGGCTTCGTCGTCATTGGTGATGGCACAGAACACATCCATCTTATCAATGTTTTCCATCCTCAGAAGCTCTTCATCCGCTGAGTCTCCTACCAGGACAATGGTCCGTTTCAGATGTTTTGACACTTCAGTAGCTCTTTCAGGGCTCTGCTCTATCAATTTAACCTGGTAGTTTTTTTGTTCCAGTGCCTCAGCCAGGCGGAAGCCAATGTTGCCAGCGCCTGCAAGCATGATGGTGCGAACCGGTTTATCCAGTTTTCGCATTTCACTCATGACATCTCTGATGTGTTCCGTCGCGGCAATAAAAAAGACTTCATCATTATCTTCAATAACAGTATCGCCATCAGGCATGATGGCTTCGCCTTCTCGATAGATAGCGACAACGCGTGTTTCGATATTGGATAAATGGTCTTTCAGGGCGCGTAATTGATGGCCAACTAGAGGGCCATCGTGATAGGCCTTGATGGCCACCAGCTGGATTCGGCCATTCGCAAAATCCAGCACCTGCAGGGCACCGGGTCTTTCAATTAGTCGTTGCAGTTCGGTAGTTACTATCTGCTCGGGGCTGATTATGTGATCGACACCAAGACCGCCCTCGGCGAAAAGCTTATCTTCACTGACATATTCTGTTGCACGTATGCGGGCAATCTTTCTCGGTGTGTTAAACAGGATGGATGCAATTTGACAGGCAGTAATATTTGTTTCGTCACTGTTGGTAACGGCAAGGATAAGTTCGGCATCATCACACCCCGCCTCACGCAGCACATCAGGATATGAAGCATGACCATGCACGGTTCTGA
>Ga0316196_10000703_pt1 | contig 13604 bp, 17 predicted proteins | sample Eddsed2cm_MG_FD_204938 | JGI IMG/M metagenome (GOLD analysis project Ga0316196, IMG submission 204938) | Coastal sediment microbial communities from Maine, United States - Eddy sediment 2 cm | ecosystem: Environmental > Aquatic > Marine > Coastal > Sediment | place: USA: Maine | collected... | reverse complement strand
CGGCCTGTACGCCGTTTACCACAAAGTTACCTCCGGCAAGGGTTTTGACGAGGATCACGATCATGCCGACGATACCGGTATCGGCGGCGAGACCGAACAGGACCTGACGCAGTTCCGCGCCTTTCTGCGCAACCTGATGATGCACGGCGCGGTAGGCACGGCCCTGGGCGGAGTCTGTACGCTGGTGGGTGAACCGCAGAACCTGCTGATTGGTCAAATTGCAGGCTGGGAATTTGGTGAGTTTTTCGTCCGCATGACGCCAGTCAGCATGCCCGTGCTGATCGTCGGATTGCTGACATGCATAGCAGTGGAGAAATTCAAAATCCTTGGTTACGGCGCCCAGATGCCTATTGCCGCCAGGCGCATCCTCGAGGAATATGATCGGCGGGAAGACGAAAAGAGAACGTCGAGACAATCCGCAGCGTTGATCATGCAGGCCCTGGTTGCCCTGTTCCTGGTGGTCGCCCTTGCTTTCCACTGGGCCGAGGTGGGCCTGATCGGCCTGGCTGTGATCGTGCTGGCGACGGCCATGACCGGGATCATCCAGGAGCACCAGCTGGGACATGCTTTTTCGGAAGCCCTGCCCTTCACCGCTTTACTTGTCGTGTTCTTCGCCATTGTCGGCGTGATTCACGACCAGCACCTGTTCCAGCCCGTCATCGACTACGTGTTCACGCTGGATCAGCAGGCCCAGGTGCCCGTGTTCTTCATGGCGAACGGCTTGCTGTCCGCGATCTCGGATAACGTCTTCGTGGCTACCGTGTACATCAACGAGGTCAACGCCGCGTTGAATGCCGGTGAAATTACCCGGGAACACTTCGAGCAGCTGACCGTAGCCATCAACACCGGGACCAATATTCCGTCGGTGGCGACGCCGAATGGTCAGGCCGCGTTCCTGTTCCTGCTGACTTCCGCACTGGCGCCGCTGATCCGGCTCAGCTACGGGCGCATGGTGCTGCTGGCCCTGCCCTACACCCTCACCATGACAATCAGCGGACTGCTGGCCACGATTTTCCTGCTGTAGGACCGAATTTATTCGGGAATTTGGTCTTCCCTGCGCAGAGGGGCGCCGAAGTACCCGGCTCCTTCTTGTTGAATCAATCGATCCCGAATGAATTCGGTCCTACGGCAAAATTTGTCTAGCGCATGATCAGCCAGGTCAGGTAAAGCAGCAGGAAGAATATGATCGGCAGGAGCACGATCAAGGCCTTGCGGGCCGTCGCCATCATCCTGGCACCCGATTCCTGGATCTTCTCGGCCCGGTCGTTGAGCCGCTCGGCACGTTCGTACTGCGTGCGCGCCATTTCGAATTGTTCCCGTTGAATCCGCAGCGCCTCGCGCATGCCATCCAGTTGCTGCTGCTGGTTGGCCTCAATGGCCTTCAGGCTTCGTAGAATTTCATCCTTGTTATCCATACCGGCTGCCGCTCCGTCACCATGTGCCCTGGTTTTCCATCGAAGCCCAGGGCTCACGAGGTGGCAGCGCATCGCCCCGTTGCAGCAGTTCGATCGAAATGCCGTCCGGCGAACGCACGAAGGCCATGCGGCCGTCGCGAGGGGGACGATTGATGGTGACGCCTCTATCCGAGAGTTTCTGGCAAGCCGCGTAAATGTCATCCACGGCATACGCCAGGTGTCCGAAATTGCGGCCGCCGGAATAGGCTTCGGCGTCCCAGTTGTAGGTGAGTTCGACCTGGGCGGACTCGTCGCCCGGCGCCGCGAGGAACACCAGCGTGAAGCGGCCCTGGGGAACATCCTTTCGGTTCAGTTCAACCAGCCCCAGCTTATCGCAGTAGAAATCCAGGGATTCTTCGAGATCCGTGACGCGGACCATGGTGTGCAGATATTTCATCATTTCTCTCCGGCGAGTACGATGATGAGTTTAACGTGCATTGACAACATCCCGCATCCACCAGGAGCCTTCAATGGAGACTGCCAACCGGAATCCCCGGATCGAACTGATTCGCGAAACCGCGGTCCTGCAGATCAAGTTGCTGGTCGATGGTCTGCGTGACGCCATACTGATCCCGCTGTCTTTGGTAGCAGCACTGATCGGTGTGATGCGGGGCGGGGCCGACTGCGACCGGGAGTTCCGCAGATTGATCAAGCTGGGGCGCCGCAGCGAGCGTTGGATCAACCTGTTCGGTCACCAGCGCCCGTTGGGCAACGAGCCCACCAAGGGTTCGATGGACTCGATCCTCGAGCAGGTGGAAAGCGCTGTCATGGAGCAATACAAGCGAAGCCCAAAAGCGCCGGATGCGGCCGACCGGGACGAACAAGTTTAGGCTCAGCTCACAGTGCGCCGTCAGCGGACAGGCGCCGGTGACAGTAGACCCTTGTGTGGCTTGTGCCGAGAATCAATAAGATCCGGCGATGTAGCTGGAAAGCTGATCCACCTCGGCTTGCTTCTCGACCAGCATGTGCTTGACCAGATCGCCCAGGGAAACGATGCCGACCATTTCCTCGCCGTCGATGACAACGAGATGTCGGCAGCGCCGTTCGGTCATGGTCTCCATCGCGGTACGCGTCGACTCCTCCGGCGCAACCGTGATCAGCGGTGAAGACATCACCTCATCGACGGGAGTCTCCCGGGAAGAACGACCCTCCAGTGCTATTTTCCTCAGGTAATCGCGCTCGGTGAAGATGCCGACAGGCTGGCCGTCCCGCTCGACCACAATCGCACCGATGTTGGCCTGCGACATGCTGCCGATGGCTTCGAGAACCGATGCCTGACGCTGGATCGTCAGTACGGTTCCACCTTTTCGTTCAAGGACTTCGCGAATACTGGACATGGTTGTTTTCCTGGCGTTCTTTCATTGCATTCTAGACGCTGGCCCGCAAAATTGAAACGCGGCATCACTCGTCTTCATGGCGCGAAACCACCTCGTAGTCTGCGTCGATTGCGTCAGTGCGCCGCCGGTCGGCGCTGCCCGGCGTTCCTGACTGGCGGTACTCGCCGCTGACGCCCTGCCTCTGCCACTGGCGGCGCAGCCACCACATGCGCACCGCCAGGACCAGCCAGGCCAGCGCTCCGAGGCCCAGCGCCAGCACCAGCACGAACATGCCGAAAAAAAACGCCCCAACCAGCGCCAGCAATGCCAGCACTCCAGCCAGAATGCGGGTGACGGGGTTCAACGGCGGTGGGGCGAGGTAATAACCCACGGCATCAGGTTCGGAAAACGACATTGACCATGGTCAGCATCACGATAATGAACACCAGGCTCATCAGGCTGCCCGCACGGATGAAGTCCGCGACGCGGTAGCCGCCCGGGCCCATGATCAGGGCGTTCACCTGGTGCGTAGGCAGAATGAACGCATTCGATGTCGACAGCGCAATAATCAGAGCATACATGGTGGGATTGGCGCCGGTCGCCAATGCGATGCTGACAGCGATCGGAACGAGGATCGTGGTTGCGCCCACGTTTGACATCACCAGTGTGAAGATCGTGGCCATGACGGCCAGTGCGGCCTGGATGGCGAGCTCGGGGACATCACCCAGGATCTGCATGATCTCCTGCGCGATCCAGGCGGCGGTGCCGGTCAGCTCCATCGCCTGGCCCAGGGGAATCAGGCTGGCCAACAGGAATACCGTTTTCCAGCTGACCGACGCATAGGCCTCGTCGATGCTCAGCACACCGGTCAGCACCATGCCCATCGCCCCGACCAGCAGGGCTATCGAGAGCCGAAAGTCAGTGAAAATGATCATGCCGACCGAAAGCCCGAAAAACAGCAGGGCGTGCGCCACTTTCTGCGGTCGTTGCTCTTCCTTGGGAATGTCGGTCGCGACGATGAAGTCGCGCTCCCTGGCGACGGCTGACAGATCCCGCCAGGTGCTGTGCGAAACCAGGCAGTCGCCGGTTTCCAGCACCTGGTCGCGCAGGTTCTCGGTCAGGATCTCGCCCCGGCGATTGATGGCCAGCACGCTGATGCCATATCGTGTGCGCAGGCGGGCATCGCCGATGGTCTGGCCGACCAGCCGGGAGCCGGGCGGAATCACGACCTCGGAAATGCCGGCCCGGCTGGAGTTGAACAGGGGTCCGAACGTTTTCAGCCGCGGCTGCACCCGGCACTGGTTCTCCAGCGCGAATCGACCCACCCGGTTGCGGGTGCCCATCACGCCGAGAATTGTGCCTACCCAGATCATCTCGTCCGATGGCGGGGCGAGCCTCGGTTCTTCGGTATTGCGGATCGCCAGCAGCAGCGGCGCACCGGCGATCTGCTCCGCCTCGCGAATGCTCATGCCCACCAGCGGGCTGTCCACAGTGACCAGCAACTCGTAGACATCGCCCTTGATGCCATAGACATCAGCGAAATAGGTTTGGGTGCGGGCCGGGACACCGCTGGCCTTTTCCTTGGCCGACGGCAGAAGGAATTTACCCCCCACCAGGAAATACACGATGCCTGCCAGCAACAGCGCGACGCCGATCGGCGTCACGTCAAACAGGTGAAAGGTTTGCAGCGTTGGGACGCCCGGGGGCAGCGACGCATTGGCATTTTCTATGAGATCGTTCAGCAGTATCAGCGGTGAGGAGCCAACCATCGTGACGGTGCCGCCCAGAATGGCGCAGAACCCCATTGGCATCAGCAGGCGGGATTGCGGAATCTGGGTCCTTGCGGAAACCCGGGACATCACGGGCATGAACAGCGCCGTCGCGCCGACATTCTGCATCATGCTGGAAATGAGGCCCACGGTGACCGAAACCAACGTCGTGATCCGCGTCACGCTATTACCGCCGATCTTCAGAATCCACGCGGAAACCACAGTCATGACACCCGTTCGGTCCAGGCCGGCTCCGAGAATCATGACCGCGATGATGGAGATCACGGCGTTGGAAGCAAAACCATTGAAGAGTTGGCCCGTGGGCACAAGCTGGAGCAGTCCGATGACCACCATCACCAGGATCGCCGCGATGTCCACGCGGACAAGCTCAGATACGAACAGGCCTATGGTGGCGGAAAGGACCACCAGCACGAGCACCATGTCGCCGGTTAGTGTCAGTCCGGACTCCATCTACTCACCCCCCCCGGCCGGCGCCACGCGGCGAAACAGCAGATCGATCACAGGGTGACCCAGCCGTTCGCCCCGTTGCTCGTACTTGGTGCGCGGGCGCCACTCGGGCCGTGGGGATCCGCCACCCGCCTTTGCAAGATTATCGAAGTTCCGGGAGCCTCGCAGCACATTCAGCATGTGTTCCGCATAGGGCGCCCAGTCGGTTGCCAGGTGCAGGATGGCGCCGGTTTTCATGCGCGATGCCAGCAGTTCGACAAACTCCGGATTGATCATGCGCCGCTTGTGGTGTCGTTTCTTGGGCCAGGGGTCGGGGAAAAAAATCCTGACGCCGTCAAGAGCGCTCTCGGCGATGCGGTCGCGTAGCAATTCGACGGCGTCCGCGCAGACTACCCGGACGTTCTCGATGCCCTCCCGCTCCAGCGCCAGCAGCAACCGCCCGATGCCGGGCTGATGGACCTCCGCGCCAAGGAAATTGTGCTCCGGATGGGCCTGCGCCATGCGCCAGGTCGCGTCGCCATTACCGAACCCGATCTCCAGAATGACCGGTTGGTCGTTGCCGAACAGCCGGGCGAGGTCCAGGGCGTGGCCACTTTCCCCGGCGCCGTAACGCGGCAACAGATCGTGCAACGCCCTCTTCTGGCCGTCGGTCAACCTGCCGGCGCGCCGCACGAAACTGCGCACGGGGCGCCGCGCGGCGTGGCCCCCAACGGCAATTTCTGGTTGCTGCGGCTGCTTGGTCATGATGAGCGCCATTGTAGCAAGCACCACTTGAAAAATGTTCCTGAAGCATCCAATCTGGAAGCATGTCGGCTGGAAATGGAAACAAGATAACTGGCTATCTGGGCCACCAGATGCTGATCGCCATGCCAGGCATGGTGGACCAGAATTTCGCAGGCAGTGTGACCCTGCTGTGCCAGCACAGCGATGCGGGGGCGATCGGGATCACGATCAATCGCCTCTCCGATTACACGCTGGGCGAGATTCTCAACCAGCTCAAGATCGACTGTGATGACGAATCGATCCGGGGCCGGCCCGTCCTGGAAGGCGGTCCGGTAGCGCCCGATCGCGGTTTCGTGCTGCACAGCCCGCTACCCGGCTACGAGTCCAGCCTGGAGGTGGGCGAAGACATCATGGTGACGACGTCGCGCGATGTCCTGGCCGAGATCGCCGAGGGCAAGGGCCCGGAAAAGTACGTGGTCGCACTGGGCTACGCGGGCTGGGGCGGTGGACAGCTCGAGGGAGAGATGCTGGCCAACGCCTGGTTGTCCGTAGCCGCCGACACCTCCATCGTGTTTGACCTGCCGCTGCCTTCCCGATTTGACGAAGCGCTCGGCCGGCTCGGCATCCAGGTCGATCGCCTGCATTCGGAAGCGGGGCATGCCTGAGCGCGCTTTGCCGCGCGGATACATTCTGGCATTTGATTTCGGCTTGCGCCGCATCGGCGTTGCCATCGGCCAGGCTACCACCTGCACGGCAAGCAACCTGGAAACCGTGCGCAACGGCCGCCAGCCGGACTGGGCCGCCCTGGACCGCCTGGTCAGGCAATGGGAACCCCAGCAGCTCCTGGTCGGGCTGCCGCTCGGGCCGGAGGGCGAGGAAACGGACATGTCGAAAGCAGCCCGGAGGTTTGGCGCCACGCTCGGTGCCCGTTTCTCGCTGCCGGTGGATTTTGCCGACGAGCGGCTGAGCTCACGGGCCGCCGAAAGCCGTTTTGCGGAACTCAGGGCCAGCGGCGGACTGCGGCGCAAGAACGCAGATCAATTGGACGCGATTTCGGCGCAGATAATTCTCGAAAACTGGTTACAATCCGCACATGGCTGAACCACTCAATCACTTCACCGATGTCGGTGACTGCAGCCGGGAGCAACTCGAGCAACTGCTCGACCTGGCATTTTCCATTTCCCGTGACATCCGCGCCTTTGAGAACACGCGAACCGGCCGCATGCTGGTCAACCTGTTCTACGAGGCCAGCACGCGCACCCGGGTTTCCTTCGAGGCTGCCGCCAAGCGGCTCGGTATGCACGTCATCAATGTCTCGGCTATCGGAAGTTCGGTAGAGAAAGGCGAGTCACTCGAGGACACGTTCTACACCATCCAGGCCATGGGACCGGACTGTATCGTGGTCCGCCATCCGGAAGAAGGCAACGCGGCGCGCCTGGCCGCCTCGGCCGAACCCGGCGTGCACGTGATCAACGCCGGGGACGGCACGGCTGCTCATCCCAGCCAGGCGCTTCTGGATGCGCTGACATTGAAGCAGGCCATCCCGGATTTCAGCGAAATCCGGCTGGTTATGGCCGGCGACATCCGCCACTCCCGCGTTGCGCGGTCTTCGATCAAGATGCTGCGGATGCTGGGCATCGGCGAAATCCGGCTGGCCGGTCCCCCGGAATTCATGCCGGGAGACGGAACGACCGAGGGCACCACGGTCTTCAACAATTTGGATGACGCCGTGAAGGGCGCCAACGCGATCATGATGCTGCGAATCCAGAAAGAGCGTATTTCCGGACTGCATATTCCTGATGCAGAGGAATACCATCGCGAATGGGGCCTCAACCAGGCACGGCTGAACCTGGCCACCAGCGGCTGCGTCGTTCTGCATCCCGGCCCCATGAATCGGGGGGTGGAAATCTCGTCGGATGTCGCGGACAGCCCCCAATCCCTGATTCGCAGGCAAGTACGAAACGGCCTTCATACGCGCATGGCGCTGCTGCTGACACTGACCCGAGCCTCGGCCTGAGCCCGGGGCAGACTCTGGCTGGCATGGCGCAGGTTCGGGGTTTTCCACCGATCAGTCAGCCCGATGCCCGCATCCTGATCCTCGGCAGCATGCCGAGCCGCGAATCCGTGGCGCGCCAGCAGTATTATGCGCATCCGCGCAACGGCTTCTGGCCGATCCTCACCGCCCTGCTCGGCATCGAGGCAACCACGTACGAGGAGCGCGCGGCACAGGTCGTGCGCCGCGGCGTGGCCATCTGGGATGTGCTGCAGACCTGCTTAAGGGCGGGCAGCCTCGATTCGGCCATCGATGACCGCTCCATCGTCACCAACGACTTCCAGGCGTTCTTCCACGGCCATCCGAACATCAGGCGAATTTACTTCAATGGCGCCAAGGCGGAAGCTGTCTATCGCAAGCACGTTTTGCCCACCCTATCCGGAACAGCAGCATCCTTGCCTCTGCGCCGTCTTCCCTCGACCAGCCCGGCCCATGCCGGGATGACCCTCGAGCAGAAGCAGGCGGCCTGGCGGAGCCTTCTCGACGACGTAGTAGAATGAAGTTCTCCCGGTATGAGATCAGCCAATGAAACGCGTATGTGTCTACTGTGGCTCCAGCCCCGGCAGACTGGAGGCTTACCGCGAAGCGGCCCGCGAACTGGGTCATGAACTCGCGTCCAGGGGTCTCGGCCTGGTCTATGGCGGCGCCGGCATCGGAGTGATGGGCGCCGTCGCCGACGCCGTGCTGGAAAGGGGTGGGGAGGCGATCGGCGTCATCCCGCATGCCCTGGCCTCCAAGGAGGTGGCGCACGGCGGGCTATCCCAATTGTTCGTGGTTGCATCCATGCACGAGCGCAAGGCCCGGATGGAGTCGTTGTCGGACGGTTTCGTCGCCCTGCCCGGAGGTTGGGGCACGTTCGAGGAGATTTTCGAAATGCTGACCTGGGCCCAGCTCGGTCTGCATGCGAAGCCGTGCGGGTTGCTGAACGTGGCCGGGTACTTCGACCACCTCTTCATGTTCCTGGAGCACGCCGTCGCCGAGCGATTCGTCAGGACGGAGCACCAGCCGATGCTGATCCTGGAGCAGGACCCGGCCAGCCTGCTCGATCGCTTCGATGTTTACCGGCCGCCCCGCGTGCGCAAATGGCTGGGGCCGGAAGAGACATGATCCGGGTGCGCAAAATCGACCACCTGGTGCTGCGCAGCGACAACGTCGTGGAAATGGTCCGGTTCTACCGGGAAGTGCTCGGCTGCGAGGTCGAGCGCGAACTGCCCCGGGAAACGGGTCTGACCCAACTGCGGGCCGGCGATGCATTGATCGACATCGTCGCGGTAGACAGCGAACTCGGCCGTGCCGGCGGCGGGCCGCCGGGCCGTAGCGGCAATAACCTGGACCACTTCTGCCTGGAACTGGAAAACGTCAGCGAAGGCGAACTGCGGGACTGGCTGGAGGCGCATGGCCTGGATTGCGGACCATTCCAGACCCGCTATGGCGCCGGCGGCTTCGGCCACTCCATATATATCCATGACCCTGACGGCAACACCGTGGAATTGCGGCCGGCTATTCCGTAGGACCGAATCTATTCGGGAAAAGCAGGACCGGGAGCGCGAAACGTAGGACCGAATTCATTCGGGAAAAGCAGGACCGGGAGCGCGAAACGTAGGACCGAATTCATTCGGGAAAAGCAGGACCGGGAGCGCGAAACGTAGGACCGAATTCATTCGGGAAGAGCAGGACCGGGGCCGCGAATTACAGGACCGAATTCATTCGGGAATGATTGATTTCACGAGAAGGTATTTATCCCGAATAAATTCGGTCCTACTCTACTCCGAAGGCGGTTTCGAAGCGCCAGGTGCGCGTGATGTGCAGTATGTCGACGCGATCGCTGATGTTGTCCGGCAACGGCGCATACGGCGCGGCCATCTGCACGATACCGATCGCCGCGCGGTCGATCTCGGTGATGCCCGAGCTCCGCATCACGTCGATGCTTTCCACGGTACCGTTCTGGTTGATGCCTACCGTCAAGATCAGGTCACCGTGCAACTTCTTGCGGCGCAGCTCGCTGGGATAGTTCAGGTTACCGACGCGCTCGACCTTGGACACCCATGCGCTCATGTAACTGGCGAATTCGTATTCCTTGGTATTGGCTGATATGAACTGCCGGCGCGGCAGTTTCGACTGCCATTCCCGCTGCCGGCTCGTTTCGGGTTTCAGGCTCGCCATGTCCATGCTCTGCTGCATCAGCTCAGCGGCGTCGGGCAATTCCGCTTCCGGTTGTTCCACCGCGGTCTGCTGGAGTGCTGTATCTGACGCGGTCTCGACGGCGACGATCTCGCGGACTTCGAGTGCTGCCTCGGGCCGCTGCTGAAGGCTCTGCATCGGGTCTGCTCCTTCCAGAGCCGACGGCAGTTGCCCGCTGACGAGCTCGGCGGGCCGAGATTTTTCGGTCGTCTCGCCACCGCCTTGCTGAGAGGCCTGGGCGAGATAGTCGGCCTGCTCCGGCTCGTCCTGGGAGCGCCATTGAACCAACACCACGTCGAGCGTATCCGCCAGGCGCGGCAAGGGCTTGAGGGAGACACCAAAGGTGACGCCGAAAAACACCGCCAGATGTATGCCGATCGCCAGCACGAGGCAAACCATGAAAGGATCGTGTGTCCAGTGATCGCTGCGCTGGTGGTACACGTGGCGGCCCTCAGCGCTCCGCCGCGGCGCGGATCGATTCCAGCGCGTCAAAAAGATCGCCAGCGATGTTCAGACCGTATTGAGCGTCGAGTTCGCGGATGCAGGTAGGGCTGGTCACATTGATCTCGGTCAGCCAGTCGCCGATCACGTCAAGGCCCGCGAACAGGATGCCGCGGCGTTTCAATTCCGGGGCGACCTGGCTGCAGATCCAGCGGTCACGTTCGGTCAAAGCCACGCCCTTGCCGGTCCCGCCCTTGGCGAGATTGCCGCGGAAATCGCCCGCACCCGGAATCCGGGCCAGCGCCCAGGGCACCGGCTCGCCGTTGACCACCAGGATGCGTTTGTCACCGGCAGTGATCTCCGGGATGTAGCGCTGCGCCATGACGAGGTCGCGATCGCCGCGCGTCATCGACTCGAGAATCACGTTCAGGTTGGGGTCTTCGGGCCGCAACTGGAAGATGGAGTCTCCGCCCATGCCACCGAGCGGCTTGACCACGGACAACCCATGGTCCCGCACGAAGGTTTTGATTTCCTCGGAACTGCGCGTAATCAGGGCCGGCACGCAACACTGTGGGAAATGCGTGGTGAAGCACTTCTCATTAGCGTCGCGCAGCGCCTGGGGCCGGTTAACCACCGTGACGCCGGCCCGCTCCGCCAGGTCCAGCATGTAGGTGCTGTAAACGTAGTCCATGTCGAACGGCGGATCTTTCCGCATCAGCAGCAGATCGAGCACCGCGAGCTCCCGGTTCTCGCTTTCACCCAGGGTGAACCAGTCCTCGCGGCTGTCGCGGACTTCAAGCAGCCGCATGTGTCCCCGAGCCACGCCGTCACTGACGGTCAGATGTGCCGGCTCCATGTACCAGAGTTCGTGACCGCGCCGCTGTGCTTCCAGCAGCATCGCGAAGGTGGAGTCCTTGTAGGTCTTGATCCCCGCAATCGGGTCCATGACCACGCCCGTTCTGAATGGGCGTTCCGGTTTTCGCCGAGCGTCGATCATCGCTTCATCCTTGATACCTGGCTCTCCCCACCGCTGCCACGCGGAGTCGGAGCCCCTATTATTCACGGCTCCACGCAACCGTTCCAGCTTTTGTGGCCGTGCAGGCCTCTGGAGCCATCAGCAAAGGCTTATCTTAGCTTTTTTTCATAAGCTCTTGTTACTGCTGGATTCTATAGTTAAAAGTGGTAGACTAATACGTCCCGGCCCATTAATATCGGCAGGGAAGTGTTCAGCCGGGGGCCGAAAGGCACCCTGCTCAGGACAGACAACCAAGGATGGATCATGGCTGAAGAACACACATCTGCGAAGATGAACGGCACTGCCGCGCATTCCCCGTTACGTATTCTCGTAGTCGACGACAGTTCGACCATCAGGCGTTCCGCTGAATCCATGCTCACCGCCGAAGGCTATGACGTGGTCACGGCTGAAAACGGCTTCGAGGCATTGTCCATGGTCGCGCGGCACAATCCCGACCTGATCTTCGTGGACATCATGATGCCGCGCCTGGATGGGTACCAGACCTGCGCCATCATCAAGAACAACGCGCAATACCGGTCCACCCCGGTGGTCATGCTGACCAGCAAGGACGGCCTGTTCGACCAGGCCCGGGGGCGCGTGGTCGGTTCAGACCTGTACCTGACAAAGCCATTCACCAAGGAGGAACTGCTCGCTGCGGTGGCGCAACACGCGTCGACCTGATTTCACACCAGGCATCGAAGTTCCACGAACAGGGATAGTGAAGGGACAGATGAACCAGATTGGCAAAAACAGCTCGTTCGCCAAGTTGCTCGAATACGAGAAGCGTGGCGCTCAGTTCTCCCCGGGCGGGAAAAGCGGCAGTGGGCCCGCCGAGGAGTGGAGCGGCGTTACCTTCGGCCTGGGTGACACCCGGCTGGCCTGTAATATCGATCGCATCAACGAGATTCTGCCCTGCCCTCAGCCCACGCCGGTCCCCGGCGCCAAGCCCTGGATCATCGGGCTGGCCAACGTGCGGGGCGAACTGCTGACGGTCATCGACTTCGCGCGCTTTCTGACCGGTGTCCGCTCACCGCTCAGGAACAACAGCCGGCTGTTGGCCACCAGTCTTAACAAGGCTCCCATAGGGCTGCTGGTCGACGAGGTGTTCGGCCAGCGGCATTTCCTCGACAGCGACGCCGTTGCAGCCGACCTGGAGGAAGATTCGCCGATGCGCAGGGTGGTGAGCAAGCAACACCAACTCGGAGCGGAGACGTGGTACGAACTGGACCTCGACCGCTTGTTCAACTCCGTGGAGTTTCTAAATGGCGCGGCGTAAGCCATCTCCTTCAGGGTGGGCCCGGTTTCGGCAGAAGGGATTTTTACAGCGGCACGAGAGCAGGCAGCAGACCATGACCACGACGAACTTGAAGCCATTGGCCGAAAAATCCGGGCTCATCTATACGATGGTCGGATTTCTCGTGGTACTGCTGGCTTTCGTCGCGGTGACCTTTTTTCTGCTGACCCGGGAAAGCCGCATCGAACAGGAGTGGATCAGGCTGTCCAGCGATCTGCAGGTAAACTCCCAGCAACTGGCAAAGTCCGCGACCGAAGCGGTGGACGGGGACAGGGAGGCCTTCCTGATGCTGAGTGACTGGGCCAATACCATGTCGGAAGCCGTCGATAGCCTGAAAAATGGCAGCATCGTGCGCAACGTGCCGGCACTGACCAGCTCGACGTCACCGACATTGGCCGACCTGAATGACGTCTGGATTCGCATGAACAGCAACACCCAGAGCATCCTGGAACGCGAAACCCTGGTGCTGAATCTCGCAGCAGCCAGCAACAGCTTCATCGGAATCATCCCCGAAATCCAGGAGCTCACCGACAAGGCCATCCGGGAACTCACGCGGAACGGTGATTCCACGCAGCAGGTGTTCATCGCCGGGCGGCAACTCGTGTTATCCGATCGCGTGCTGCGGCATCTGAAGGAAATGCTTCGGGGCGGCTCCGGCTCGGTCGCCGCCGCCGACACCCTGAAGCAGGAAATCGGCTACCTCGAGCAGACCATGCAGGCCCTGCTCTTCGGCAGCCGCAGCGTTGGCGTGGAGCAGGTAACCGTGCCTGGCGCCCGGGATGCCCTGACCCGCGCCCAGGCCATGTATGAAGGCGCCAGGCCCCAACTCGAAACCATTTTGGCTTCCACCAGCGACATCCTGGCGGTACGGGGGGCGGCCGATGCAATTT
>Ga0316196_10000702_pt1 | contig 13607 bp, 7 predicted proteins | sample Eddsed2cm_MG_FD_204938 | JGI IMG/M metagenome (GOLD analysis project Ga0316196, IMG submission 204938) | Coastal sediment microbial communities from Maine, United States - Eddy sediment 2 cm | ecosystem: Environmental > Aquatic > Marine > Coastal > Sediment | place: USA: Maine | collected... | reverse complement strand
GGAGACGAAGGTACGATTGGAGTTCCCGCGGTCGATACAATTTCTGATTTCACCTTAGGTGTCGGTGGCGATGTTCTCGACCTTTCCGACATGCTGCAAGGCGAAGACCTCGTCTCGCTGGATGGCTACCTGAATTTTAACTACGACGGCGCCAGTGGCGATACCACCATCAGCATTGATATCGATGGCAGTTCGGGCACATTCGAATCTGCGCAGGAAATCGTATTATCCGGCGTCGACTTAACCGCAAACGGCACGCTTAGCGACCAGCAAATTCTCGATAACCTGCTCAACAACGGTAATCTGATCGTCGATCAATAATCGGCTGCCCTGAAATTTGGTGCCAGGGATGGCACCTGTTTCGACTAATCCTGTGTTTCGAAATCGACGCCTAAACACATCCAGTTCATGTGAGCGCAGACAGTACCGAACGCAGATTATCAGGGATATTTACCGGTTTTTGGCTGTCCCGGTTCACGTAAACATGGACAAAGTGGCCTTGGGCTATGGCCTGTTCCTTATCGCCGACAAACAGCCCCACTTCATAACGTACTGAGCTGCGACCTAGACGAGCAACCCGAATGCCCGCCTCGATGTCCTGCGGAAACGCCGCACTGCTGAAAAAATTACAATGGGTTTCGACAACCAGGCCGATGACATCGCCGTGGCGAATATCCAGTACCCCTTGATCGATCAAATACCGATTCACCGCCGTGTCAAAGTAACTGTAATACTGAACATTATTGATATGTCCATATACATCGTTATCCATCCAGCGGGTGGTTATGGGCATAAAGTGCCGATAGTCTTCACGTTGTTCAGGATTTTGCCGGTCAGGCATAAGTAACTCCTTCTGGTTAGCAGATTAATTTATTTAACAGCGTTACTTTAAGCATAAAATCACATCGCCAAAGACCAGCGCCAATTTTTATTAAACCTGGCCGGTTATGCAACCAAATACATTTTTATTAATTCCTGTAATTATGTGGGTCGCGTTCGGTCTGGAGAGTTTGATAACCCGGGGTGTATCTCGAAGGCCCTCGATACCGATGTGCGTTGTGCCCTGTATGATGAGGTCTGGATGAATCCGTAAGTGCCTGTTGCGCTGTAAAGCGCATCCAGTAGCGAGACGCTCCATGCTGCCAGACTGGTGCGTGTAGCGGTGCTCAAACCGGCTGCAGAAAGGAGCCTGACCCACGCTAGCTAAATTTACTTGTTTGCAGACGACAACTATGAAGTTGTTTTTACCTACTATAATAAAACATACGGCATGCAAGTCAGAGTAAGCAGAAATGAAACTAAAAAGCATCATCACGTTCATGCTTCTATTCAGCGTGTACTCTGGTTCGGTTTACGCTACCAATAATAAAAATAAACAACTCCCGCAGGGCTTACAGATAAAGGCGGACCGAGTTGGCTCGCTAACTCCGGGCTGGCAAAGGAAACTGGTAAAAGGCGAAGTTCCGGAGACGTTTATTTATAACCATAACGAAGTGGTAATTCCTCTTGATACAAAAGGTTTACTTAGAGGGAATATCTGTTGGCGCCTGACCCGTAGGCTAATAACTTTAGATATTATGGTTTGAAATTGCTATGAATAAAACACTAATCACTTTTCTATTTGCGCTGCTCTCCCCCGTTGCAATGGCACAAACAATTATCGTTGCTCCGCTGACACAGGCTCCGCAAATAGACGGCCAGTACTCCGATTGGGATAAGGTGCCGGCGCAGAAAATTATGCTGGCTCCATTTATGCCCAATTCAGGCCTGCAAAGTCGAGAATTGGTCATTAAAGCCGGACAGTTTCAGGGCCAGGTCTTTTTTTATTTTCAATGGCCTGACAATACTGAAAACATAACTCATAAAACTTACGTATGGAACGAAGCAAAGCAGCGTTATAAAAGGGGAACTGATCTGGAAGACCGTCTGGCAATGCAGTTTGAAATTTCAGGCGAGTACTCAACCGACTGGCCCAATGCGAATGATTTTGTAGCAGACACGTGGCACTGGAAGGCGGCGCGAAGTAATCCGCTGGGGCTGGCTCACGATAAAATAGCTACGCTAAGCAGTAAAAAATTGTTACGCGCCGCCAGTATTCCTTCTCCGGATGGGAGCAATCGATATGTGTTTAGAGAAAACGATGAAGGCACGCCGCTCTATAACACCCTGCGCTATGTTAAAAAAGAGCAGGACCAAATGCCGAAATACGAATTGTTTCCCAATCCTCAGGGGTCCATTGCGGACGTTAAGGCTAACGGGATCTGGCGCAATGGAAGCTGGTACCTGGAGTTGAGTCGCAAGTTAGATACCGGCCACAGCGATGATGCTCGATTCATGCCCAAGCAAGCGATTCGAGGTGGCATTGCCGTGTTCGATGCCTCTCCGGATGAAAGCCATATTATTTCTGAAACACTGGTATTTCAGTTTTAAGGCTTCAACCTGGTAAAAGACTCAACGAACGGGATCTAATGCTTAAGAATACCAGTCATAGGCGGCTACCCAACCTGCAAAAATTGATAATACGTCAATGTATCGTCATTGGGGCCTTAACTGCAGTGCTGGTATTCGTTTCCTTATCAGAAACCACTTCTATTAGTAAAGATATCCATGCGAGACTTGGCGAGCTACAGGAAGAACTGGTTAATACTCAAAAACAGTTCAACACCCACCTCGCCTGGAACAACCTGACTCATCAAATTAGTCTTGATGCCACTAATTTTCAGCTTGAATTTGAACTACTGACTATCGACCCGGACCACTCTACTGAACGCGTTAGCGGTTTCGTTACTCGGCTCAGAGAGCACCACGAAACCCTCGTCACACTACCAATACCTGCATCACAACAAGCTAATTTCACACAACTGAAATCCGATTTGTGGACACTTGAAGGTATAGGACTCGAGTTACTGGAGTCTCCCTCCAGCAATGCCCGCCTATGGCTTTATCGGGACAGCATCGAGTTTGTCGATGCAATTAAACAAAACACCATATCGATTAACGCCGAAAACAAGGCCATGTCAGAAGCGCTTAAACAACGTATTGACGGGGTTGTCGAACAGTCTCGAAGCGATCAGGAAAAGCTAAAAAAACTGCTTGCTCGCCACGAGTTAATCATCATTGTCATTTCATGCGTTTCCTTTGCCATCATCCTGATAGCTTTTGTTCTTTTATTCAGGCATCTCCGCCAGCGGATTGTGTTACTTGAGCAGTACGCTGTAGATATCGCCAGGCAAGACTACAAGCTCCCACCCTTTTCCAGTAAAGACATTACCGGACGATTGGCAATTCGTATGGGGCTCATGGCGCGAACCATCCGCAAGGGTCTATTAACCCTGCAAAAATCCTCTGAAGAAATTGAAGAGCTGGCCTACTACGATAGCTTGACCGGACTGGAAAACCGCAGGATGTTTAATGAGAATGTAGAAAAAGCGGCATTATTGTCTCATCGATACCAGGAGAAATACGCCCTACTCTACCTGGACCTCGATTCATTCAAGGATATCAATGATAAATTTGGCCATGACGCCGGCGACATGATCCTAAAAACCGTTGCTGAGCGATTACACGAAAATCTCCGCGAAGAGGACAGTGTTGCGCGCCTGGGTGGAGATGAATTTGCCATACTCTCACGTAACAGCAGTATCGATAACACGGATCTTGCCAATCGTATTTTAAAGGCATTACGCGTACCGATTATCAAGGATGGGCATAAACTGGAAATTACCTCCAGTCTTGGTATCGCTATACTCGGCGAAGACGCGGACAATCTCAGTGATCTGATGAGATATGCCGACATGGCTCTCTATAAAGCCAAGGAAAGTGGTCGTAATACCTATCATTATTTTTCTGAACAGCTTGAAAGTATCGCACTTAAAAAAGCAGAAAGAATACAAGATCTTACCAGCGCCATTGAAAACGACCAACTAGAGCTATTTTATCAAACACAACATGACATCGTGGACAATCGAATAACTGGTGTCGAAGCTCTGGTGCGCTGGCCACACCCAGAGGAAGGCATGATTTTCCCGGATGAATTTGTTCCACTTGCCGAAGAATGCGGTCTAATTATTGCTCTGGGAGAGTGGATTATTAATCGAGCCTGTCGTGATGGAAAATACCTCCATCAGTTAGCAGACTCATTAACCGTCGCGATAAACTTATCGACCAAGCAATTTGATGATCCAGCACTAATGGATAAGCTTGTAAGCAGTTGTCAGGCGCACGGACTGCCACACGATAAAGTCGAACTGGAAATCACTGAAAGTCTGCTAATTAATGACATGGAAGGCAGTGTAAAAACACTGGAAGCAATGCGGGAAAAAGGCTTTCGCATCGCACTTGATGATTTCGGCACAGGATATTCATCTTTGTTTTACCTGAAAAACCTGCCTGTAAACAGCATTAAAATCGATAAATCTTTTACCGCAGGACTACCTTCGGAATCAAAAGATTCAGCAATCGTTAACACAACCATTCTGCTCGCTCACACACTAAACCTCAGTGTTGTTGCAGAAGGAATAGAAAACGAGGAACAACTTGCATACCTGCAATTGGTCCAGTGCGATACTGTACAGGGATATTTGCTCGGCAAACCACAACCGCTGGAATCTTTGGTTGAATTTCTCGAAAAATACCCGAAAAGTGCGTAACGACCCTGTCGCTACTGCCAATAACCCCGTAACAGCGATCGTCGGGTCAGACTCAACAAGAAGCACCTGTAGTTTCAGGCGATAGCGAAATGTCTGCCTTGCGGTCGAGGAAACGGCTACTAACGGTGATAAATCTCAGTCTTCTGCTATAACTAGCCTATAAATTACAGCAGCTTTGAGAATGTCAAGGATACGAGTCACCATCTGGACTGAAAAATAAGAAATAGCTATATGCCTTCGAAGGAGTCCCAGCTACTGATGCAACTTTCAAATTGCGCTTCGAGCGTTCTTTATTTTAGGTCAATCAATCGTGAAACAGATAGCAGATAAACTAAAACCACATATTTCAAAGGCATTGAGTTCGATTCTTGCCTTATCTGTCACGCTGATCCAGGGTAGCGCGATCGCCGATATCGACACCGACCTGGTGCGACAGGCGGCATATGCCTCCGGCCTGGAATCGCTGGCCACTGTACCGACTCCCGCAGTGGAAAACCTGTCCGAATTTCTTAAACCCGGACGGAGTTCGAGGAAGGCTGCCATTCGTCTCGGCAAAGCCCTGTTCTGGGATATGCAGGTGGGTAGTGATGGGCAGGCCTGTGGTTCCTGTCACTTTCACGCCGGTGCCGACAACCGCACACGTAACCAGTTGAGCCCGGGGCTGAAGAATGTTGAGGAATCGTTGAGAGGCACCTTCGACCCTACAGCTAGCGGCAGCGGAGGCGGACCAGACTACACGTTAGTAGAAGGTGATTTCCCATTCCGTCAGCTACGTATTCGGAACGAAAATGCTACTGCCGGGAAAAAACGTGCTTCCAGGGTGGTTTTCGATTCCAACGACGTGGTTTCCTCCATGGGCGTATTCGCGGCCCGCTTTGTTGGCGTTAACGAGTATAGTCCCAATGATCTGGGTGACCCTTTCGCCGACGAGATTTTCAACACGCTGAATCCGAGCGTGACGGAAGGTTACCTTGGAACGAATGTCCGTCGCGTCGAGCCGCGCAATACGCCCACCATGATCAATGCGGTTTTCTTCCACTCCAACTTCTGGGACGGCCGTGCTCACAACGAGTTCAACGGGGTGAGTGTGATCGGGCCGCTGGATCAGCAAGCGATGATCTGGCAGAGAACCCGCGGTGGAAGATTAACCCAGGTACCGGTTCGCATTCCTAACTCAAGTCTCGCTTCGCAGGCGGTAGGCCCGCCTACGAGTGATCTGGAGATGTCTTTCTTCGACCGGCCTTTTCCCGAGATAGCCCGCAAGCTCATGGGACTCCGGCCGCTGGGATTGCAGCTGGTCGATCCGAAAGATAGTGTGCTCGGCAAATTCTCCAGAGCCCATCGGAGCAAGCCAGGGATTTATCTCTCCTACGAAAAGATGATCAAACAGGCCTTCCGTCCGCGGTACTGGTCATCAAAAAGGGTTACTCCCGAAGGCTATACTTTGATGGAAGCCAACTTCAGTTTGTTTTTTGGTCTTGCCGTACAGATGTATGAATCAACCCTCGTTTCCGACCAGACTCCGTTCGATCTTTTTATGGAGGGATGGGACACGCTCGATGAAGAACAATTATTAGGCCTGCTAGCCTTCATAAACCGAGGAGCCAGCCCCGACGGAAGCAGCCGCAACAGTGATGAGGTGAATACTGCAATCGCTTACTATGAAGATACCCTTGGCTTCGAGATTGGTGCCGGTAACTGTATTAGTTGTCATGGCAGCACCCTGTTTTCAGATGCGACCCTTCCAGCCATGGAAGAAGACAACGGTGAACTGGAACTGGCCGAAGTAGAAGAGGCGCCGGAACTTAAACGCTACAAAAGGGTTATGGAACTGGTGGTGGGCGATGAAGAAGCGCTGCTGGACAATGGCTTTTCCAACATCGGGGTGCGCCCAACAAACGAAGATCCTGGTCGTGGTGGTGAAGAGGGAGGATTTCCTTTGGCTTTCGTCCGTCAGGCCTTCCACGACGAAGCAGAAAATATCCTGCCTGCAGATTTCGAACTCGAATGTCTCGACACAATCGACGGCTGCCCGGAACGGGACCAGGTTGATGGGGCCTTCAAGGTTCCAGGCTTGCGCAATGCAGAGCTCACCGGCCCCTACTTCCACAATGGCGGCCAGGCGACCCTGCAGCAGGTGATCGAGTTCTACGATCGGCAGGGCGACTTTACCGGCACCGCAGCAGATTCTGCGAACATCGATAATGTGGACAGGAATATGGCCTTTGTCGACTTTGACGAAGCCGATGAAGAACCGCTTGTAGAATTTCTGCAAGCCCTGACCGACTACCGGGTCCAATATGAAATGGCTCCCTTCGACCATCCTCAAATTATGGTACCGAACGGTGGCACGGCAGACTTCCCAGAGCTGTTGACCATACCTGCCGTAGGTGCCAATGGACGGAAAAAACCTCTCGCAACCTTCCTCAATCTGGAACCCTTCGAGGACGATGACTAAAAGCAGGACGTAGTCCGGTTAATAGCTGAATCGGCATTCGACCCTATGCAGGACTCTTTTGATGACCTCAAGGTTAGTGATGAGTTTTTTTACTACTCACCCGTCGGTTTATTTAGCAGGATCGTTCTCTGCCATCCGCGAAGGCTAGGTGAATATAGGCAGCACCTGTTCCGCGAACGGATAAGCGCCCGACACACCTGGATTCATGTCAATACCGGCAAGCGAACGTAATGCCTGGTGCACGTATTCGGGTGATAACTCAACGCCGTTGTTGTCCAGTGCCAAGGTACCTGGGTTAACTTTCATCGATCGTTGCAGGTTGTCGGTGGCACCGACGACACGGTCGCCCTGGAAGTGCATGTTTGCACCCCACACCATCATGCTCGTATGTGACCAATGATCCTTGCCGTTATCTGCATTGTATTTGTTGGTGCGGGCAAAGTCCGATGCCATGACAATAATCAGGTTGTTACCGATTCCACGCGCCATCGCATCGTCGATGATGTTGTCGACGGCAGCGAGGTAGTCCATCAGCCGCGGGTAGTGTCGGGCATCGTGATCACTGTGAGTATCGAAGCCACCCATGTCGATCTGTGCAGTGGCAGCTGCACCCGCCTCGAACGCGGCAAACGCGGTCTGCGCCTGGTTGAACAGGCTACGGGCACTGCTACGCGAATTGACATATGAGTTGGGTGCAGACGTCGCATTTAAATTATTGACGAAGCCCTGTAGCGACGAAACGTCGCGATTGCGGGCCGCGTCGTGCAATGCGAGTGCTCTTTGCACTCTCAGCAGGCGCTGCTCGTTGATTTGTCGCTGGCGGCGCGCGGCACTCGCCGATTCGATCAAGTTTCGAACACTATTGGAGTGGTACTGGTTAGCCTGGGAGACATTAGTTCTATTGGGAAACGCAATCTCCCGAATCGCGTTAAGGTCGCTACCTCGGACGAGCGAACGTGGCACTAAGCCGTTGGTCTTGCTGCTCTCTGAACTGCGATTCGCCACGATAGGCATCGACAGGTCCGGTGCTTCTTCCGATGCGATGAGAGCGCCGATACTCGGATAATTTCGGGCCCGCGACCCGGTCCAGCTGGCAGTGCGTCCAACCGAGTGGGAGTTAGTCCCGTGGTTGAGGCCGTTGATAACGAGCAGGCGTTGGTAGTGCGCTTCGAAGAAGTCCTGATTCCTGAAGAGGGTTGCATCGTTCGCGAAAGAATCGGGCGGCGGCGCATAGCGGATATTGCCAATTTGACCGATATCGTTCTGGTCGTAGTTGTTAATGTCACCATTAACACCAAGTCCAGAACCTTTCGGATCACAGAAACTGGTTGGGTCCCAGCCGCCGCTGGCTTCGATGAACAGCCAGTACGGACCGCTAAACGCCTGTTGCGCAAGGGCAAGTCGGGTGTTACCACAGAGCAGCAATCCGCTCGCTGTTGCAGTCATTTTTAAAAAGTCACGTCTTTTCATGATTTTATCTCCTGCGCCTACTCGTACAAGAACCGGTAGTCGGCAAGCAAGTAGGTCACAACCGCCATCCATGGGATAACGGTTCCATTATTATCAGTACTGCTGCCACCACCGCGGCACTGGCTCTGGATAGCCGTCTCACCCGCGGCGCGAACGTCGACGAACAGTTGGTAGGTATTGGCGATTTCGGTGTCGTTTAGCGCAAGATCTTCTCCCAGGATATACCGATGCAGGAACTGGATGTTCTGGCGGATTGCATTCTCGCCGGCGCCGTTATCGGGAATATCTGTTTCGTCAGCGAACGGGAACAAGGCACCGCCGTTGTATAAATCGTTAGCCACGCGCTGACAGGCCACCTGGTTGGCAATGCGTTCCTGAATGCCGTCAATCAACGAAGTCGGCTCAGTAGTACGCAGGATGACATCGTCAGAGTCGATACCACCGTAGAGGAGCCGATGCCTGCCGAGCAACCCGCTGTTGGAGTTCGGGCCGCGCCACTCATAGTTGATGCCGGTGATATCCGAAACCTTGCGATTAAGCTCTTCCGGAGTGATCAAACGACCCGGCCCAATGTCAGCATAGTCATCCGGGTCTTCGCCGACCGCGAGGTTCCGCGCCATAAAATAGTCGCTGGAAATAATGTCTTTAACCAGGAGCTTGAAATTAAAACCAGTGGCGATAAATCGGTTTTTGGTGTCATTCACGAATGCCGTGGTCGATGCCGTGGTCGCATCAATGCCAGTCAGGCCCTTGAATACCGTACGTACCGTGCGTTCTGCGAATCGATCATCCTGCGCCAGTCGACTGCCGAGCCATTGTAGCGCCGTGTCCTCTTCGGATCCCGGTAGTTGATCTGCCTGTAGCAGTGAATATCCGGCTGGTACCATGCGCGGCACGCCGTTGGTGGTGCGCGTGTGCTGAAAGGTGTTACCCGGATCATACTCGCCGTCGTTGTCACGGTTGCTAAACAGTCCGGCAATCGGGTCCATCACGACGTGGCAGACCGTGCACTGCGGATCCTCGAACGTTGGCACGCTGCCGATTACGTTGTCCAGGTTCAATCCATCGCGGGGTGCCAGGCTTTCGATGTCGAGGCCGAGAAAATAGTCATATACATAGCGCGATCTCGCCCTATTCACATTGGTGCTTGTCGACGGATAACGTGCAAGGAACGCATGCGTACCGATCACGCCAGCGGCCGGCACGAGAGTATTGTCCTGTTGCCGGATATTGGTCACGGGCCGGAAATCATCGCGATCATGATTGGCCTGATTCTGGTCGGAGCTAAACAGAAAGTTCGGGTCGCCCGCGTTATTGTTGTAAATCACCGCAGAATATGGATTGACCATCGTATAATCGGCAGTGACGATCTCGGTGAACGGCCTGTTATTCTGAATAACGTACTTGATCAGCTCAACGGGTGCCCGCGCAAAACCGTAGTTCGCAGCTTCACGCAAATCGTTGCGTTCGTTGCCGGTGAAATTGTCTTCGTAATAGTCGCGGTTGGCGAACGCATCGAGGTCAAAATTAGGGTCAACGGACCCGCGGCTATCCGCATCTCGATCGGTTAGCAACAAATCGTTATACATTTCCTGAACGCGCGTATAGAACGCATCCTCGTTCATCAATCCGTCCATGATCGGTCCGAGCGCCGTGTCGATGGCCTGTTGATCGTTGTTCGCCGCGTTGACGGCGTTGATCTCCCCGACACTCGGAGTTCGGGCGCCCAGGGCAACGGTAATTTTGTGCAACTGCTCGTAACCGGAGCCCAGATCTACCGTGGCAGTATTGACTGGTGGATTTATCTGGCAGACCGCAGCGCGGTCGACAAATGCTGCGAACGAATCGTAGTCCGGGTCATTGGGTCGAGCTGGGAATCGATCACCGCCGGCATGCCCCGCGCCCCCCGTAGCCTTCACTAATATCAGCGACTGGCCACCCGAGTCGATCCCCGCAATCGTGCGAAACAGGTCAAAATCTGCAGCGTCGGGTGGATTGCTCGGAAATCCCCAGCCATTTGATGTTGGCAGTGGCGTAGGCCCCGTGTGGCAACCGCTACAACGTGCCGGGCTGGCCATCAACGGATAGACCGTGCTGACAAACTCTGTCACCATCGAAGAACACATTTCCGCGGCGAAGGCGTTAATGGTGACGAGCTGGGTATCGGTCGCCGAGTTGCCGCTGGCGTCCATCGCGGTCCAGACAACCGTGGTATCACCGACTGGAAATCCGTTTACCGGCTCATTGTTACTGACGACAGGATTAGGATCAGCCAGATCGCTGAAGGTAGGGGTTCCAAGATTGACGGTCGTATTGCCAAGGGTTGCTGCCTGATCGGCGTTCACATCTGTCGGTGCCGTGATTGACGGTGCGCTTGTGTCGATGATCGTGATCGTCTGTGCCCCTGTGCTTGTTGCCATGTTGGCATCCACAGCGGTCCACGTCACCATGGTCGTACCCACCGGGAAGTCACCAGCGGGCGCATCATTCGTGATCGTTATGGGGGGAGTGCCACCAGACGCTATTGCTGCGCCGAGTGTCACCATGGTAGTGGGCCCGGTCGCCTCCATCGTAATTGCGCCCGGAGGAGTGACAGCCAATGTCCCGGAGCTCGGCATCGTCACCGTGATCATCTGTGTTCTGGTAGATACGTTTCCGCTCGCGTCTGTCCCCGTCCAGGTAACCGCTGTTGTTCCCATTGGGAATCCGTTGGCTGGACTGTCATTCGTAATGCTGGGATTCGGATCGACGAGATCGGTAATCGTCGCAGTGCCAAGGTTGACGATAGTCGTGACTAAGACTGAGGTTGTCTGCATATCCGGCGGAGCGGTAACAGTTGGTGCGGTAGTGTCAGATACCGTGATCGATTGCGTAGCGCTCGTTCGCGCGCCAGCGCCATCAACGACGGTCCAGGTTACCATCGAAGTGCCGAGCGGGAACCCGGCCGCCGGTGCGTCGTCACTGTAGGTATAGGTTCCATCACCGCCTGTTGCTGCCGCCTGGCCAAGCGGGACAATAGTCGTTATCCCGGTTGCTTCGCGTTGCACATTGGCCGGAGCCCTGAGTGATAATGCGGACGGTGAAGCTAAAGTGGTTGATGGGAGAGAATCTCCGCAGACCGAGCCAGCCTCACACTCTATGGCATCTTGACAGCCTGCGAGGACAAACGCTGTAAGAATAAAAACCGTTGGAATTCGAAAAATATCCATCTTCGGTACCCGTGTAAAGTCTTGCTTGAAAATTCTTGACTAAACTAATGGCACTGAAAGCTGGTGAATACGTGAATAGTTCACATCGAAATCGATTACGGACGAACGGTATTGAAAGTACCTACGAACGGTAGGTAGTTGGGGAAAAGTTCATACAGATTTTTTTCTGAGACGAAATTTTTTCCTGTTTAGTGTCTGGTTTTAGTTTTAGGTGGTGACCTCAACCGGTCGTTCCAAATATTTGGGCGTCTTCTTGCAGCGCATATTCCGGTTTTTTAGAAAACTTAGTAAAAGGTTTCGAAAAATAGTAGAAGGCATGAGAAATCCGAAGAAAACTCAAGCCTTCTATGTTATTGATAATTATTCAGAAGTTTGGTCGGGACGGCAGGATTTGAACCTGCGACCACCTGCCCCCCAGGCAGGTGCGCTACCAGGCTGCGCTACGCCCCGTCGTAATGTCGTATTTGACGATAGATTTAGCGTTTTAGCAAGGCAAGAAGTTCTTCGAGTTCGGTCAGGGTCATGCTTATAAGTCTGAATATTTTTATTTTTGTTTTCCTTGTTTGATTTCAGATTTCTTTAGGAGAGACGGAACGTTCCGCCCTCCTCTGCATTTTTACTTTGCTATTTCACCTTCACAGGTCTGGGCATCTTGTACGAGCCGTCGACGAGAGGCATCCTGGGCCCGTAGAAACGTGCCGCAAAGCGGAAACTGCCGTCCGGCGCCGGCAGCCAGTTTTTCAACTGGTTCGGGTCACTGGGCTTGTCTTTCTGTAAATAAATCACCAGCTTGCCGTCTGCTACGTATAGTTGTTTCTGGTCGATCATGAAGCTGTTGATGGTGTAGCGATCGATCGGGTTTTTGACGAAGTAGCCATCCTTGTTGTAGATCGGGATGGACCAGAACTGGGTGACCGGCGGCAGATCCTTCATGTCGAAGGTCATGGTGTACCTGTTCTTGCCATCGAGCGGCTTGTCGTCGTTGTCGGTAAACAGAAACGCTGCACCATGAGAGACGTTTTTGTCAGGTCCCGCCCATCCGGCATCCGCCATGACCGCCCGGCTCATGTAGTCGGTTTCAAACCCTCCCACATTCTGCACCACCATCCAGCCGTTCATCGACAGCAGGCTGGACTTGAAGGTTTTCTTGACGCTGTCGTAACCCTTTTTAAACCCTTGCTCCATGGCTGTCTGCATGTCCTTGTCCAGATCGGCCCAATTGAAATTCTTGCCGGGGCCGATATTGAGGGTCGCGAGTTGAGCCAGCATGTCAGCCTCTTTTTTCGAGTCCTTCATCAAGGTCATGCTGGGGTCGTTCAGAATCATATTGAGGATCGAGAAAAAGTCCTCCGCGGTCTCCTTGTCCACCTGTCCCTGGGCTATTTCTGGCATGCGCGGATATTTTTTGAAGGTACCGGGAACCACGTCAGCCTTCGACTCGGGAACGCCCTTTTTGCCGTTAGCTATCCACTTACTCAAGGGTGTGATGTTGATCTCATCCTGATACGCGTTGATCTGGCTGATGTCTTTGTCCGAGCCCGTCAGTACCGCAATCCGCGTCAGGGCATAACTTGTCTTGCTCGGCGCATGAATCACTTCAGTGGTGGCGAACTCGGCCGGGATTTTGCCTTTGTAATCGTCAGGAACGATGATGTAAGAACGTGCGTCGGTGCCATTGAACTGATTGCCTGCCATCAGGTAGAAGATGCCGTACTGGTCCATGATCTGCAGACTGAAATAGCGGTCCGTGATCGCGGGCATCTGGATGATCATCGGTTCTTTCTGCATGTCGAGGAAGCCAGTGCCGTACAAGGTTGTGGC
>Ga0316196_10000700_pt1 | contig 13614 bp, 11 predicted proteins | sample Eddsed2cm_MG_FD_204938 | JGI IMG/M metagenome (GOLD analysis project Ga0316196, IMG submission 204938) | Coastal sediment microbial communities from Maine, United States - Eddy sediment 2 cm | ecosystem: Environmental > Aquatic > Marine > Coastal > Sediment | place: USA: Maine | collected... | reverse complement strand
GAGGCTAGCGAGCTGATGTTGCAGCACGATGTACATCACCTTCCGGTCACCAGGGATCGCCAGGTGGTCGGTGTAATAACAGACAGGGACCTGACGTCGGCCATGCATGTGCATACGCAATCAAATGACAGCGCAAGCCCGAGTGTCAGCGACCTGCATATGGCCGCCCCCTATATCGTCAGCCTGGAAGAGCCGCTTGCAAATGTATTGCTGAACATGGCCGAGCGGCATATCGACTCTGCTATCGTAACCAGGGCGGGCAAGCTCGTGGGCATGTTTACCTCGGTGGATGCCTGTCGCAGTTTTGGCGAGTACCTGCGCGCGCATTATCCCCAGCCAACGGACGATGTGGTGGCCTGAACAGGCGGCAGCCGACACACTGATCAATGCCCTGCTGTCTGCTGCCACCATCAGCTGGCAGCAGACAGCAGGCAGGTAGCAGCTACAGTGACTGGTTTCCGGCAGCTGAGGTGGTATCTTCCAGGGCCGCATGGGCGGCGGCCAGACGGGCCACCGGAACACGCGGGCCCGAGCAGGAGACATAGCTTAGCCCGATGCTGTGGCAGAAACGGATAGAGTCGGGATGCCCGCCGTGCTCGCCGCAGATGCCCACTTTCATACCCGGGCGTGTCTGGCGGCCCCATTCGACGGCCAGTTTCATCAGCTTGCCCACACCCTCGATATCGAGCACCTCGAACGGGTTGTCCTGCAGTATCCCGAGTTCGTTGTACATCGGCAGGAATTTGTTTTCGGCATCCTCGCGTGAGAATGAGAAGGTCGCCTGGGTCAGATCGTTGGTGCCGAATGAGAAGAACTCGGCTTGCTCGGCAAGGCTGCCGGCCCGCATGCATGAGCGTACCACTTCCATCATGGAGCCGAACTTGAAGTCCACCTTTATGCCGTATTTATCCTCGACCACCGCATGCACGGCATCGACAAAACTCTTGACCCGTTTCAGTTCCTGTGCGGTGCACACCTGCGGCACCATGATCTCGGGATAGACCTCAAAGCCTTCCTGGCGGCACTCGGCTGCAGCCTCCAGTACGGCAGAAATCTGCATGGAATAGATCTCCGGGAACGACAGCCCCAGGCGCACGCCGCGGTGACCCAGCATCGGGTTGACTTCGTACAGGGCACGCACCTTTTTCAGCATGGTGTCCTTTTTCCCGATCGCCTCCTCGACCAGGTGCGGGTCAGTCAGACACTCGACGCCGGGGCGCTGTTCGCTGTCGCTGTACATGAATTGCACGGCATCAGACAGGATTGTCATCCCCTTCACTGTGTCTCTCAGGTGACGCAGCAGATCCAGTTCTTCCACCAGCTGGTTTTCAGACGGCAGGAATTCGTGGATGGGCGGGTCCAGCAGACGGATGGTCACCGGCCGCGGTGCCATGGCCTTGAAGATTCCCTTGAAGTCCTCGCGCTGCATTGGCAGCAGTTTGTCCAGTGCCGTCTGCCGGTCGGCGGTGGTCTCCGCAACAATCATTTCAATAACGACGGGCAACCTTTCCACGTCATTGAACATCCGTTCGGTACGACACAGACCAATACCCATGGCGCCGTATTTGAGTGCCTGTTCGGCATCGTCCGGGGTGTCGGCATTGGCCATGACCTTGAGGCGGGCGGTTTCATCAGCCCAGCCCAGCAGGGTTACGAGTTCCGAGGAAAACTCGGCCTCGATCATCGGCACTTCACCGAGGTAGACATCGCCGGTGGTGCCGTCCAGGGTAATCAGGTCGCCTTCGCTGATGGTCTGTCCACCGACAAAGGCCTTGCGCATGTGCACATCGACATGAATACCCTCGGCGCCCGCGACACAGGGTTTGCCCATGCCGCGCGCGACGACAGCCGCGTGTGATGTCTTGCCGCCACGCGCCGTCAGAATGCCCTGCGAGGCAAAAAAGCCGTGGATGTCCTCGGGCTTGGTTTCCTCGCGCACCAGGATGATACGCTGTCCGCCGTGTCCCAGCTGTTCGGCACGATCGGCGTCGAAGACGGCGTGTCCGGTCGCCGCACCGGGTGATGCGGGCAGGCCACGCGCCACGGGTGCATTTCTGGCGGTGGGGTCCAGACGCGGAAACAGCAGCTGTTCCAGCATGTCGGGGTTGATACGCAACAGCGCCTGTTGCTTGTCGATCAGGCCTTCCTGTGTCATGTCCACCGATGTGCGCACCAGTGCGGCGGTGTTCATCTTGCCGTTGCGGGTCTGCAGGCAGTAGAAGCGCCCCTTCTCGATGGTGAACTCGAAGTCCTGTACTTCGTGATAGTGGGCTTCCAGCCGCTCACGCAGGGTCAACAACTCCTGATACATGTCCGGCATTTCCTCTGTCATCATGTCGATCGACTTGGGCGTGCGAATACCGGCGACCACGTCCTCACCCTGTGCATTCACCAGGTATTCACCGAACAGCCTGTTTTCGCCGGTATCGGGATAGCGGGTAAAGCCGACGCCGGTCGCGGAGTCATCACCCAGGTTACCGAACACCATGGTGCACAGGTTGACGGCGGTACCACTGGCCATGTCCGGTGTGATTTTGAATTCGCGCCGGTAGTCGACTGCGCGCTTGCCCATCCAGGAATCGAATACTGCCTTGACTGCCATCTCCAGTTGTTCCATCGGATCATCGGGAAAGGGCTTACCGGTTTCGCGCTCGACTACTTCCAGAAAACGGTCGGAGATTTCGCGGAGATCGCGGGCCGTCAGCGTCACGTCCTCCTTGGCACCGGCCTTTTCCTTGACTGCCTCGAAGACAGCATCAAAGGCCTCGTCTGACACCCCCATCGCAACCTTGCCGAACAGCTGTATGAAACGGCGATAGGCATCCCAGCCAAAACGTTCATTGCCGGTCTGCGCAATCAGGCTTTTCAGGGTGTCGATATTGAGTCCGAGGTTGAGGATGGTATCCATCATGCCGGGCATGGACATGGCTGAACCCGAGCGCACCGAAATAAGCAGGGGATTCTCACCGGCGCCAAAGGTTTTACCGGTTTTTTCCTCGAGTGCCTGCATCTGTGCACGCACTTCATCCATGACCCCGGTGGGCAGTTCATTGTCAGCATGATCCAGGTAATACAGGCAGGCCGCCGTTGTAATAACGAAGCCGGGTGGTACATTGATACCTATCTGGGTCATTTCACACAGGTTGGCACCCTTGCCGCCCAGCAGCATCTTGTTGCGGCCATCGCCTTCTTCAAATGCGTAAACGTACTTCTCCGGGGTGTTCATAATCTTTCTCCTGGTAATACTGCATAATCAGGCCTGCCTCTCGGCGCCGGATTGTCAGTAAGGTTAATCTTGTCCATGGCCATGCCCGCGTGATCACGGGGCGGCATCAGGCAGCGGTTACTTTGTCAGTTATCCATCAACACGCGTTCGTCGTATTCCGATTCGAAGAACAGTTTGTGCTTGGCTTCTTCCTTGGCGAGGCCTTCAAAAACCTCTCTGAGCCTGCCTTCCGGGATTTTTTCGGCCATGTCGCGGTAGAGTTCATAGGCGGCACGCTCCCGTTTCATGGCGACAATCAGTGCGTCCTGATAGGAGATGTCGTCAGTGGCATCGACCTCGACAAGGTAGTCCGAGATCTTCAGATCCAGCACTTCCTGTTCAGGGGTCAGTTCGTGGTCGCCGTTCTTCACCGCGAGCAGGCGTTCCTTGTGGCGTTGTTCCTCTGCAGCAAACTCCAGTAATATCTCTTTCATGCCGGCTTTTTCGGCACGGCCGGCGAGGTTTGCATAAAAATCAGCGGCCTGCTGTTCCTGGTCAATGGCGTAATCCAGTATTTCATCAACGCTATTCATGTCCGTTCATCCCGTTATCTGCTTGTGTTTCTGTGTAGGCCTGCGGGTTCAGAAACCGGTCGATGCCGCGCGCGGCATGGTGTCCGTCTTCAATCGCACTGATCGCGTCGGCGGTACGGTTGGCCGCATCGCCGCCGACAAAGACCTTTTCCAGCGCGGTATGCTGGTATTCGCCCGGTGTGAATTTACCCCATTCGATAGCCAGCTGCTCCTGCGTGTCTTTTGACAGGAAGTCGAGGTTGCTGCCCTGACCGATGGCCGAAATGATGCTGTCGTACGTGTCGGTGTGCATACGCTCTTCCTGCAATACCGGACGTGGCCTGCCACCTTTCGGGTCCTGCACCATTTCGGCTTCGCCCCACTTGATGGTGACCCGCTGCGGGTTGTCCGCCTCGATGATCTCGACCGGGATGGCCTGTGGCACGATGGTGCAGCCTTCTTCCTGTGACTCGTGGATTTCTTCCGTGTCGGCCGGCATGTCGGCAATGCGGCGGCGGTAGAGAATGGTGACCCCGGCACCGAGACGGCGTGACACGCGTGCGGCGTCCATGGCGACATTACCGCCGCCGATCACGGCGACCTGTTTACCGATACCCGGGTCGCGTCCGCTGGCGACATCGGCCAGTACCTGCAGACCGGACAGCACACGCGGGTGGTCTTCTCCGTGGATGCGCATGCTGGACGGTACCGACAGACCCGTGGACAGGAACACGGCATCGTAGTCCTGCAGCAGTTTATCGAAGCCGAGGTCCTTGCCGATGCGTGTGTTGTAGCGGATGTCGACGCCCAGCGAGACGATGTAATCGATGTCCTTGTCGAGATCGCTGTCCGGCAGGCGGTAGCTCGGCACACCGTAGCGCAGCATGCCACCACCTCTTGCCTGTGCCTCGAAGACGGTCACCGCATGGCCCTTTTTGCGCAGGTAATAGGCCGCGCTGAGGCCGCCGGGGCCGGCACCGATGATCGCGACCCGGTGGCCGTTTTCGGTGATCTGGTCGTTGAGAATGCGCCGGTAGTCCTGCGCGTCTACCTGGTCGACGATGAAACGTTTCAGCCAGCGAATCGCGACCGGTTCGCCGAGGATACCGACCGGACAGACGGACTCGCAGCGGCGGGTACAGATGCGGCCACAGGTGGCCGGGAACGGGTTGGTGCGGTACATAAGCTGCAGGCCTTTTTCGTAGTCGCCGTCGCGTATGCTGTGGATGTAATCGGGTACGTCCATATGCGCCGGGCAGGTTGCCACGCAGATGCCGCATTCCACACAGCGATCGGCCTCTTTCCTTGCCTGCTCCTCGCTGTAACCCCTGGCCACTTCCTCGAACGATTGCACACTCTCGTCCGGCGACAGCATGTCCATTGCAATGCGTTTCGGCGGGTAGAGGTGATAGCCTTCTGCACGGCGGTAGCCATGCTCGTTGTGTTGCCAGGGCTTGTCGTCCACGCCCGCGGTGAAGTGGAACTCGTCCGGGTCTTCGGTGAACCAGGCGTATTCGTTACTCATGCGCAGCGAGGCGGCCGTGCAGATGTCGACGCACAGACCGCACCAGCAGCAGCGGCCATAGTCGAAGCGTGGCCGCAGGCCGCTGTCACCTTCGCGGCCGGCAAATTCCGCGACCGGCACCATATCGATGGCATGGTTCTGACAGATGGTGTGGCAACTGCCGCAGCCGATACATTCTTCGGTGACGTTGATATGAAAGCCGCGATAGGCCGGCGCGCCCGGGCGGTCGATCGTCGGTCGCAGCGAGGTGTAGGGTTTCTCGAAGGCGCGTTGCCAAACGAAAAAGGGCGATAGCAGGTCTCTCAGGTTCATGGCAGTGTTGCCCTATCTCTCGATCTCGGGTGGGTAGGTATGCAGCGATACCATCAGCCCGGCGATATCGGCGATATTGGTGCCGACCGCGAGGCGTTCCATGACGGCAATGGCATGCGTGTAGCTCGGGCCGCGCACGTGTACACGGCGCACGAATTCGGTGCCGTCCGTGACCATGTAGTAGCCGTATTCGCCGCGGGTGCACTCGGCCTTGACATAGGTTTCACCGGCCGGGATTTTCCAGTGCAGTACATTCGGCATGTCAGCCTGGAACGGGCCGTCAGTCGGTGCACGGTCGAGGCACTGGCGGATCAGGCTGATGCTCTGGCGCGTCTCCTGCAGGCGCAGGTAGGCACGGCCGTAGGCATCGGGTTCGTTGCCGGTGATGGTGTCGAAATCGAGGCGGTCGTAGGCGAGGTAGGGCTCGTCCTTGCGTATATCACGCGCCAGGCCGCAGGCACGCGCGTTGGGGCCGACGATACCGTAGGGGTCGACCATGTCCGGCGTGATAATGCCGAGACCTTTCGAGCGTGCCTTGAATACGACATTGTGGAACATCACCCGCTCGATCTGGTCGAGCAGCTTTTCCGCACCCTTCATGATCTCGCGGGCGCGCTCCTCGAAGCCGTCCGGCAGACCGGCGCGCACGCCGCCGGGGACGATGTACATGTGGTAGATGCGGGCACCTGTCATTTCCTCGAACAGGTCGAGCACATAGTCGCGATACGCCAGGGTCCAGTTGGGGACGGTGTACTGGCCAAAGGCGCCGCTCTGGCCGCCGATCCACATCAGGAAACTCGCCAGCCGCATCATTTCCAGGTTCATGGTACGCAACCAGACGGCGCGTTCCGGCACCTCGATACCACTGAGTTCCTCGACCGCGTGTGAGTACAGGTATTCATTGAAGGTCGGTTCGGGTACCGCGATGCGGCATACGACGGTGAAATTCTGAATGAAGGTGCGGCGTTCCATCAATTTCTCGAAGCCGCGGTGCAGGTAGCCGACGTGGGTCTTGCACGCAATGATCGTGTCACCGTCCAGCACCAGTTCCAGTGACATGTTGCCGGTAATGCCCGGATGCTGCGGGCCCTGCCACAGCTTGACGTACTTGCCCGAGGACAGGTCTGGCGGTTCCGGCTGCGCGAAATCCAGTGCGGCGGAATGGCCGGTTGATTGGGTCATTCTTCGTCACCCCCGCGGTTCGGGTAGAGTTCGACCTTCATGTGGTCACGCGGCACCTCGCTGTGCCGGCCCTCGCGGTGACCGAAACGTTCCTCGCTAAATGCCTTGGTGTCGAACTCGCGGCGCATCGGCGGGATCTGGTCCCAGCCCTCGAGGCAGAAGTCTTCTTCCAGGCGCGGGCTGCCCGGGAAATTGATGCCGTACATCTCGCGCAATTCCCGCTGGTAGGTCCAGGCCTGTGCCCACAAGGTGTGGATGGAGGTCATTTCGGCTGACTCGCGGTCGATGTCGACGTGCACGCCCAGCGTCTCCTTGCTGGCATAGTTATGCAGCATGTAGACCAGGGTGAAGATGCCATCCTCGATGTAGTCGATGCAGGCGATAAAGTTGAGGTGTGTGTAGCCTTCACGGTCACGCAGTTCGCGAATGAGAATTTCGGCACTGTCCTTGCCCACTTTCAGTGTCACCAGTCCCGGTTTGCGCACGCTGATGTCGCTTATGGAAAAATTGCGCTGCAGTCTGTCCAGTATTTCATTCATGGGCATCGTTACCAGTTGTAATCAGGCATGTCCCAGTTCTTGATAACCTTCTTCTGGTTGGCCTTGTACCAGTCGAAGTTTTCCACATAACGATTGGCGCCGTCGCAACGGCCTGCCTTGATCTTCTTCTGCAGTTCCATGATGCCCGCAACCAGTACCTCGGGGCGCGGCATGCAACCGGTGATGTACAGGTCCACCGGCAGGTACTGGTCGAAGCGGTTGACGGTATTGTAGCTGTCGAAATACATGCCGCCGTTAACCGGGCAGATGCCGAGTGCAATGACGAACTTGGGGCCCTGCATCTGCTCGTAGCTGCGGATAATGCGTTTCAGGGTCTTTACCGAGGCATAACCGCCGATGACGAACACCGAGGACTGCCGCGGCGTGGGGCGACCGGCGACGCCAAAGCGGTTGGCATCGAAGCGTGCCGTCATCAGCGGGCGCAATTCGATGGCGCCGCAGCCGGTACCGAACGCCAGGATCCAGAGAGAATTGGCGCGCGCCCAGTTGGCAAAATCCTCCACCGCCTTGATCGGGTAGGGCTCGTAGGCCCTGGGGCGGGCATTGCTGAACAACTGCTGCTCTTCGGCACTCAGGCCGGCGTTCTCAAGTGTATCTTCTGTGCCCAGCGTTTTAATCATGGTCAGCCCTCTCAGGAAATCAGTACCAGCTGCACGTATATAATAGACATTATCCCGATAAGGGTCGGGATCTTGAAAAAGAAGCGGATCCCCTGGTCGACGCGAAAGCGCGGGAAGGCGACGCCCACCACAATGGCGACCATGTAGATCAGCAGCGTCTTGATCATCAGCTCGATCCAGCCGGTGGCGCCACCGAAAAACAGGTTCATGAACAGGATCAGCTTGGTCGCGCCAAACAGGGCGCGGTTGGTCTGCAGCAGGCTGAGGTAGGCACTGTGGAACTCGGTGGGCGGGCCGATCGGGATCTCCTGCGGCGCTAGAAAAATATCGAATGGCGAATAGCCCGTCATGCCCAGGAAGGCCAGCATTGCCGCCAGTGTGGCGACCCAGTTGGTGAACAGTGTCCAGTGTTGCCAGCCGCCCTGTTGTGCGGCGACGATCTCGGTGATCGATAGCGTGTCATACTGGATGACGATGGCGATGACCGCCAGCGCAAACGGCACCTCGTAGGCCGTCATCTGCGACAGCCCGCGTGCAATGCCGATGGCGCTGTACGGGTGGCCGCTTTCGCCGGCGCCCAGCGCCATGCCGAGCTGGCCAAAGAACATGAAATAAATCACCAGGAACAGGTCGCCGGCCATGCTGAAATTGGAGAACATCTCGCTGCCATAGATCACCGGAATGAAGGCCAGCGTGCCGATGCCGCCCGCGATGCGGAACACCGGGCCAAGGTAAAACATGTAGCCGTGACTAACGGCGGTACGCTTGAAGAAATTCTTCAGGATATTGATGAATGGCTGCGAGTAGGGGATACCGATGCGGCCCTGCACCTTGGCGATGACGCGTTCGATGAATGCGCCCACCAGCAGTCCGTACAGGGTCACGATCAACATTGTCAGCGAGAAATTACCGACCTTGCCGAGCCATTCCAGAATCACAGCAGCATCCCCCCGTTTACCAGGAACATGGCGACAAAATACATCAGGATGAACAGTGCATAGGTCTGCCCGTTGCCGTTATAGAAAATGCGCAGCGCTGCACCCAGCGAGTAACCCCACTCGACGGCGGTGTCCCAGAATGCCGTGGCACGCGGCCTGACCAGGAAACCAATGGCACGGTCGTAGTGCGCGAAAAAATGATAGGCAAAGTGTGTGTCTTCCGGGCGGTGCGGACGTTCGGCAGCATAAACGATGTTGAACTGCTCGACCCTCTGGATCTTCAGGGTCAGCGAGATCAGCAGCAACATGATCAGCGGTACCATCCACACGCCGGCGACAACGGCCATGATCAGTGGTGCATTCCAGTAGCCGAAGTGCGTTTGCAGGGCAAAGCCGTCCCAGGCCAGTGCACCGCCCAGCCATGGCGAGACGGCCGCGGACAGCGGGTCGAGCAGCAGTTTCGGCCAGGCCGAGATCACCATGATGCAGGCAATCATTATGCCCTGGGGTACCAGCAGGATAGCCGGCGCCTCGCGCAGTTTTGCGTGCTCCAGTTTGCGCTGACCAAGAAACACGGTCTGCAGCAGGCGGAACATGTACAGGAAGGCCACTGCACTGGAGAAGAACGCCAGTGCCGCGATCCAGTACCAGCCTTTCTCCATCAGGGCATTGAACAGCATCCACTTGCCGCCAAACCCGGTCAGTGGCGGCACGCCGGACATTGCGATGATGGCGATCATGGTGAAGACGAAGGTAAACGGCATGTTCTTGATCAGGCCACCCATCTTGTACATGAGGCGTTGGTTGGTGCGCAGTACGATGCCGGCAACGGACAGGAACAGGATGCCCTTGAACAGGAAGTGATTCACGGTCATGTACAGGGCCGTCACCCAGCCGAGGTGGTTCATCAGGGCAATGCCGGTCACAATGTAGCCCAGCTGGCCCATGCTGGAGTAGGCGACCAGCCGCTTGAGGTCTTCCTGGAACACCGCCATCAGTGCACCGAAGGTCGCGGTCAGGATGCCGATCCAGCCAAGTACATAGGCGGGGTCCAGTCCGATATCCGCACGCACGCCGAGGTGTGCGGCAATGATCAGCAGTCCGAAAATGCCGGCCTTGCTCACCACCGCCGACATGATCGCAGTGAAATCATCATCCGCTTCCGCGTAGGCATCCGGCAGCCAGATGTGCACACCGAAACCGCCGGTCTTGATAATGAAACCGGCCGCCAGCAGGCTGAACACGACGCCAGTCGCGTTGCCGCTGCCGCCAAGGTCGGCCAGCAGGATGCTGCCGGTGGTGGCATAGGCCACAGCAAAGCCGGCAAGTATAAAGTAGGCCGAGCCGAGCGAGAACAGCAGGTATTTGAGCCCCGGCATGACGCCCTGGCGTCCCAGTGTCACCAGCAGGTAGGAACTCAGTGTCATCAGTTCCCAGCTGAAGAAAAATTCCAGGGTCGTCTGCGCGCGTAACAGGGTTGCCAGTGACAGCAGCAGTACTGCCAGCAACGGGTAGAAACCCTTGCGGCTGTCACTGCGGTACAGTGCGGCGATACTGATCAGGAGTCCGCCGCCAATCAACAGGACACTGAACAGGCGGTTGATGCCGGCAAGGTCATGCGTCAGCCAGTAGCCGCCCGCGGTGACTATCACCAGCATCAGCAGGTCCTTCGGGCGTCCGTGCAGGCCGTCAAGCAGCCACAGCAGCAGGCCGGCCAGCAAGGGCAGGAACAGGGGGGCCACCGCAAGGTCCATCATCGTTGCCACGCCGTAGCCACTGCCGAATAGCAGTAATGCGGCGACGATTACCGGTGCCGACTGCCGGAAACCTGCGCCCGCGATGGCCTGAGTCGCGTCGCCCTGACGTGCCAGGCTGAACCAGCGGAACAGATAGGCGGCTTCCAGCAGCGAACCGGCCAGTATCAGGGCAATCCAGGCGTATTGTCCGCCAGCACCCAGCAACATCACCAGTTCCCACTTCGCCCAGAACCCCGGAAACGGCGGCAAGCCGATCAATGCGGCCATCAAGATAGCGAGCAGCAGCAACAGCAGCGGGCGGGTGGCGATTACCGACCAGTCGCGAATGGCCTCCCGTCCGACGCTGCCGGCCAGCCAGAACAGCCCGGCCTTGGCCAGCAGGTGATTTATGAACAGACCGCCGATCACCAGTGACAACTGCTGAGCTGTTGCATCAAGCTGTTGCAGCAGTGCCAGCGCCAGTGTCAGCAGGCCCATCTGGCCGATCGATGAGTATCCGAGCAGGCGTTTGGCATTGTCCTGTTTCAGGCCGATGAGGTTGGAAAACAGGAAGGTCACGCCACCGATCAGTGCAATGCTGGGCAGGTAGGCATCCATCAGCGGCAGCAGCTTGTACAGCGCGAAGAACACGCCTGCGGAAACGCCGACAGAAATCAGCGATGCAATGCCGCTGTGCGCGGTTTCATAGACATCCAGTCCCCAGCCGTTGGCCGGGTAGGGCTTCAGTTCGATCAACAGGCTGGTCAGTACAAACAGCGTGGCCACCAGCCCGACCGGACCGGTGATCAGTTCACGGTGTGCAATGATGTCGTCGATGTTCAGCGTGCCGGTCTGGTAGTAGATGAAGATTGTGCCAAGCAGGAAAAAGGCCGAGGCGGTCGAGGTGGCGATAATGTATTTGAAACCGGCCGCCAGCACGCCGCCGGTACGCTCCATTCCGATCAGGGCATAGGTGGCAATCGAGGTGATCTCGATGAAGATGAACAGGTTGAACAGGTCGCGGGTCATCACCATGCCGTTGATGCCCATCACCAGGATCAGGTAGAGCAGCAGGGCCGAGGCATGCTGTTTCAGCGCCGGCAGGTAATGCCAGGCAGCCAGTATCGCGGCGGTGTTCACGGCGAATACGATGCCGCCCTCGAACAGGCCGAAGCGCAGGTTGATGGAAAACGGCGGCGCGATGCCGGCGGTTTCAATGTCGATGGGCGGGGCACCGTTAATAATGGCCAGCAGGTTAGCACCGGCAATGCCGGCCATGTACGCGAGGGCCGCGAGGAATACCAGGATTGCCGAACCACGGTGGGCACGGTCGAACAGCGGGATCAGGAAACCAACGCCCAGTGCGATGACATAAATGCCCAGCGGTTGCAGCAGCACTTCCTGGAATGCAGCGCCTACCATCTCGACTCCGTGCACTCGTCGATCATCAGGGTCTTGCGAGCCTTGTAGATGCGCACGGCGAACGACAGCATCACCGCGGTCACGCCGAGTCCAATCACGATGGCCGTGAGCACCAGTGCCGACGGCACCGGGTCAACCACGCGGTTGACGGCCTCACTCATGGGGACAGCGGCATTGATGATCGGTGCGGTGCCGCCGGTGACATAACCGATGGAAACCATCACCATATGGATGCCGGTGTCCGTCAGCGAGAAGCCGATGATCATGCGAATCATGTTGCGCTGTGTCAGCATGCCCCACAGGCCGATGAGCACCAGGCCGAGGCCACTGCAGAGCACGATCAGGGACAGCGGGATATCGGCAATGGGGCTCATACGGGTCCGGTGTCGTCCTTGCGGAAGCGGTCGAGAACCGCACTCAGTTCAAAGCCGACCTTGAGGCCGACCAGTGTATAGATTAAAGGTATGGCGCCGGCGCTGAACAGATCACCGTAAGTGCCCAGCCCCATGATGCGGTTGTCGAGGAAACCGCCAGCCATGATGACGCCAAGCACACCAATGACCACGTAGCTGAAGCCGGATAGCGACTCGGTGAGGGCGACCAGCAGACGGCTGATGTGTGATTCGGGCAGGGCCAGCAGCAAAAACATGGTGCCGGAGGCAATGATGGCCCCGCCCTGGAAACCGCCGCCGGGTGACAAATGGCCATTCAGGAACACGTAAACGCCGAACAGCATCACCATCGGCAGCAGCAACTCGGTCGCGGTTTCGACGATCTCGCTGGCCGCCTTGTGTGTGCCCGTGGTTTCTTCTGCGCGGTCGCCCGTTTCCAGGTCTTCATCGTCAGCCTTGCGCCGGGTGCGGCGCAGCAGCAGGCCGACACCGGCAGCGGATATGAACAGCACGGTCACTTCACCCAGTGTGTCCAGGCCGCGGTAGGTGACGACGACGGCCGTGACCAGGTTGGGCGCGCCGACTTCCCGAGGGCCATTTTCAGCGTAGTAGCTGCCAAGCCTGGTGAGCGAGGTGTTCTCGGTGTAGTTCGTTGCGAGCTGGACAAAGATCAGCGCCATCAGTGCCAGCATCATCATGATAAAGATTCGCTTGATCATTCCGCCTTCTCCTTGCTGTCCTGATGATGCGCTTCCAGCTGGTCGATGACGGTGCTGGATGTTTCATGGGTGCCGATGGAATGGGCGGCGCGCGCCAGCGCATGCGAGGACACCGGGTTGGTCAGCATGACGAAAAAAACAAGGATGATAAGCTTGAACGTCCAGGCGGGATGCAGGAATGCCAGCCCGACCAGCACCAGGATGGTGCCCAGTGTGGTGGCCTTGGTGCCCGTCTGGATGCGGTTGTAGGTGTCCGGCATGCGCAGCACGCCGAGACCGGCCGAGAACAGGAACAGTGCGCCGGTCAGCAGCAGCAGGTTACCGATGATATCGCCGAGCATGCTAATCATGCTCAGTCCTTGCCCTGCGTTTTGCGAATGGCATAGAGAAAGATCATGGTGGTCAGGCCAGAGCCGATCGATGCCTCGGTC
>Ga0316196_10000698_pt1 | contig 13621 bp, 13 predicted proteins | sample Eddsed2cm_MG_FD_204938 | JGI IMG/M metagenome (GOLD analysis project Ga0316196, IMG submission 204938) | Coastal sediment microbial communities from Maine, United States - Eddy sediment 2 cm | ecosystem: Environmental > Aquatic > Marine > Coastal > Sediment | place: USA: Maine | collected... | reverse complement strand
AAGGAAGTATCCCAGCTCGGAAGCGCTGTGAAACGAAGTCCCCCGATTCGATCTACATTACCGGTAATTGCGGTCAAAATTGCCAATGCTCGATTGATCTGAGTGCCGTTTACCTGATGTATTACACCTTCTCTGCGATCAATGGATGCAGGCTTTATCGTTGCCAGCTTTTTAGCGAGTTCCATGATGGTCTCGGAGGGGATGCCGGTGATTTGTGAAGCGTCCTGAATATTTACCTTCTTTGCCGCATCGCACAGACGATCATAGCCTGCCGTATATTTCCTAATAAAGGCCTCATCCGTCCAGCCATGTTCAATCAGTATTTTGACCAAGGACAATATTAGATAGGTATCGGTACCCGGTGTGATGGGCAGGTGCAAGGTTGCATCATCGGCAAACCGATGCCGGCGTGGATCCACAATCACCAATTCGGCGCCCTTCTTGATGGCGCTGTGGATGTCATTTGGCAGATTGAAATAGCGATGCATTTTCGATGCAGATGGGTTGGTTCCCCACAGCGCAATAAGCTTTGCATTGCCAAAGTCGCATGCCGGAAACAAAGGCGCACCGAATGTTGCCTTGTAGCCGATCACCTTGGGCCCAACGCAGAGGGTCCATACACCGGTTACATTCGGTGTCCCAAATAAACGAGCAAAAGCTGAAATAAATGTACGGTCAATGAAACGGGTTGAGCGGCCTCGATAGATGGCCAGTGCCTCAGGGCCGGTTTTGTTTTTTATTTGCTCGAGTCTCTCTGAAATCTCGTTTAGGGCGTCGTCCCAACTCAAGGACATAAAATTGGTGCCGCCCTTGCGCCTGATAAGCGGCGTTTTAAGCCGATCCGGTGCATAAAGGACCTGCGGAGAGAATTTCCCTTTTATGCAAATGCCGCCCTTGTTTTGGGGTATTTGCGGATCTCCTTTGACTTCAACAATTTGACCTCCATCCAACGTAACTAAAAGACCGCAATTGCAACCGCAAATCTGGCAAACAGAGGTTTTTTGGACCATCATAGGATTCCTCCTGGTATCCATACCTGAGTTTTTCCCCTTCTTGATGGTCTTCATACCAGCAATCGCCGGTCCATATCAAGCTGCAAAAGTAATTATGTTGCGAACTCAGATTCAGATTGAAGAGGAGCAAATTAAGCGGCTCAGAGATAGAGCCAAAGAGAGGGGGGTGTCGGTATCTCAATTAATCCGCGAAGGGGTTTAATTTTACCGAAAAAATGAGGACCGGCTTCCCGAATAATAAAAAAAGAAAGCACTGGCGGCGATCGTACGCTATGCTTCAGGCGTTTCCGAAGCCTACCTTTTCGCCTTCTGGTCCATTAGTCTTTGAAAAACCGGGGTTCTATCTGTCAACCAGTTATTTTCTTCATCGAAAAGCTTTTTATGTTCATAGTACCACCCAAAAAGGTACTGTAAAAATGCCGTCAACGTCACGCATCCTAAAATGATATAAACAACATAACTGGTTGGAATATCGAGAACGGTTTTTAAGAATAAGCCAAAAAGCATTCCCGTATTTATCAGACTCATAATCACGCTTAATTCCAGCTGTCCGCGCACGAGCAGATTCCTGTGGTGAATATACTTTTTTGCTGCTTCTTTGACATCCATTTGTAACTCCCTTTTAATCCAATACCTTTATCGATATATTGGACAGCAAATCTTATGCCATTTTTTTTTGCATAGCTATCCAAATCTACCCTAATTATTCGTAATTTATAGTTTTTGTGAATTTTGCGGATAAAGGCCGGTATTGTCAAACTAACTAGTAGGTCAGGTGGATTCGATATCCTGGCTGATTATTATTTCGAGAGGATTATTCTAACGATTTGATATTTTGGATAATTTTTATGGCAACTTTTTTGTCGCCACCAGGCGACGGATAAGTCGAATTCTCAGCATAGTCAAACGATTGGCAGATAGTAGAGAAACTTAGCTCGTTAACCCTATCTTCTAAATCGTTGGTTATTCTTTTGTTTCTTCTGGAAACAGCAAAAACTTTCCGGCCGGCTTCCGACATACTTTTGGATTGTTTGCATACTTTGAGAAAATCGCTGGAAATTCCAAGCTTAACGTCGTACCCGGTGAAAAGGGACTTGCAGACAGAATTGTAAACTTACTATAATCACTAACTGATGAGGATGCCCCGTCAATTAGACGGGGCAATACCTCAATCCGGCGGCGGAGAATTGAAGATTGACGATTTGTGGAAGTCGCTAAGCTCCGTCATTTTATTGCCACAAAATGCTTAAAAATAATCTATAAGCAACTAATCAGTGTCTTCTCTGCTCGATTAGAGTTATTAAAAAAATTTCTAACAAGGTGAATCTGTCTTGAAACCAAATTTAAGGGGAAAACAAAATGGTTACGATTGATGGATTATTTGGTGAAGGCGGTGGTCAGATCCTTCGGACTTCTCTTGCACTTTCTCTGGTTACGGGAAAACCGTTTTCTATCCATAACATCCGGGCCGGTCGAAAAAAACCGGGACTCATGCGTCAGCATCTTACGGCAGTAAATGCAGCTGTAGAAATTGGCCAAGCTGCAATAAAAGGAAACAGGATCGGCTCACAGGCATTTACTTTTGAGCCTGAGATGATCAAGCCGGGCAAATTCCATTTTGCAATCGGTTCTGCCGGAAGTTGCACCCTGGTTTTTCAGACCATACTGCCGGCGCTTTTAATGGCCGGAGAACCCTCGGAAATTATTCTGGAAGGGGGCACGCATAATCCGTTTGCGCCTCCATTTGACTTTCTTGAAAAGGCCTTTCTTCCAGTTATTAATCGAATGGGACCCCAAGTTGATGCCGTACTGGAAAAACCCGGGTTTTATCCAGCAGGAGGAGGCAGATTTAAGGTGTCTATAAGCCCGGCTGTTCTTAACAGGATTGATCTTCTTGAGCGCGGAAATATTATTCATAAAACAGCCCGGGCTTCTGTGGCCAACCTGCCGGTCAAGATCGCAAACAGGGAGCTCAAAGTTATTCGTGAAAAGCTTGAATGGGGCAGAGAACTGCTTAAAGCCGTTAACGTCGAAAATTCTCAAGGACCGGGGAACATTCTGACGATTGAAATTGAAAGTGATAATATCACTGAAGTGTTCACAGGGTTTGGTGAGAAAGGCGTTTCCGCGGAAAAGGTGGCAAAACGGACTGTGAAGGCTGTCCAGGAATACCTGGCCTTGAATGTACCTGTGGGCAGGTACCTTGCAGATCAGCTGCTGATACCGATGGCATTGGCGGGCGGCGGAAAATTCCGAACGCTTTCACCAACTCAACATACGACAACCAATGCTGAGATTATCAAAAAATTTATTGATGTCGATATTGCCATAAATGAATACGATCAGAATCGATGGGAGATCGAATTATGGAATGGATAGAAAATGGTTTTCTGAACATGTTAGAGACCTTGCCTGCAGAAATCTTGGAACGCTTGGCGGAGGAAATCATTTTATCGAGATCCAGGCCGGAGATGATAATCATGTGTGGCTGATGATTCATGGGGACATCTTCCTATATTGTTAAGGGTCTCGGAAATATTGAATCCTCTTAAATGAAAATGCTAATAATTGAATATTGACTTTGTACAAAAGCCAGTGTATGATCGCACAATTTACTACGAAAGATTTTATAATTATGCGTTCAAATGATTTAAAACAATTTAACAAATTTGAGTATTTACATCGGTCAAAGGGTTTGATCTTAAGTCTGTTTTTTAATGCCTTACAAGGGACGGATATAATTGAATCGCGCCTGGAGGGGGCATGACCTGATACTTCGTCTCAGCATGACTTTATCGACCCCTTTTGGCTGTCATGCTGATAGGGGTTTTTTGATTGCAGAAAGTAAGATCAGAAGAGAAGTAATATGAAAGTGTTTAAATCTAAACAACATATGCTCAAAAGAAAACTACGGTATTGCCCAAGCGGCAATACATTGCGCGAAAGTATGCACTCATTGTTTGATGACGGGTGTATTTACTCGGGTATAATTTTAGGAACGGAGGGACATTTGTTCTGACCCATACGTTCAGTATGCTTTTTAAAAACCCTTTTGGTTGCCCGAGGCATGCTGAAAGGGTTTTTTTTTGAACGTTTTCATATGAACAAGAAGGCATCTAAGTGCCCGGTTCCCGGATTTTTTGACAACTTGATTGCTAAAGAAAAATCCGGTTGCTCACCTAAGTTAAGGATGTGTAAAAAATTGTGAACAGAAACGGACCCGTAGCTTAACTGGCAGAGCAGCCGGCTCATAACCGGTATTGTGGAGGTTCGATGCCCCCCGGGTCCACCATGCCCCTGTAGCTCAGCGGAACCAGAGCACCGGACTACGAATCCGGGTTGGCGGAAGTTCGAATCTTCCCAGGGGTACCAGAATATGATGGGCGATATAGTTATGAAAGTAATACTTCTAAACCAGGACTATTCTTACATTAACAGCATCTCTGTGCGGAGAGCCTTGAGGCTGATCGTCAAAGGAAAGGTGACTGTGGAGAAGTATTCTGAAAAAATCGTAAGAACCGTTGCTAAAGATATCGCTGTGCCGCTGATTCTTCGCCTGGTTTATCTGGTAAGGCAGATTTACCGGAAGGCTGTCACATGGTCGAAGAAAAACGTTATGGTTCGGGATGACTTCAAGTGTGTTTACTGCGGAACTAAAAACAATCTTAACATTGACCATGTTTTTCCTCAGTCAAAAGGAGGTAAAAACACCTTTGAAAACACTGTAACTTCATGCCTGAGCTGTAATAACAGGAAAGGTGATAGGACTTTGAGGGAAGCGAAGATGTTTTATAAAAAAAGAAACTTTACGCCCTACCAGCCGACCGTCATGGAGTTTATAAAGAAGTATCTCGACAGTATCGGCGTTTATGACCTGCTTGTAAAAGCGGGCATATATTAAAGCCGAAAGATTGCTCAAAAGTGTTGCATGAAAACAAAATTCTTTGATGGACCAAGTCTAAAATCGGTAAATTACGTTTTTATCTGAGATTGTGTATTGGATATACACAATTCTTTGTTTTTTCCCAAAACAAATAATTGACATCTGGCTGTTAAGTCGGGTAATAGTTAACCGGTAAAGGCGGAAGATACTTTCGGTGCCAACCTCAAAATCAGATTGTTTTCGCTTTCTATCCTGAAACACAACCGCCCTGCAAAGATTCTTACACGCCCCCTCGTCACCGGCGAAAATCCCTTCAACCACAGGAGGCTTGAAATGATCAAAACCATCCAATTTAACCTTAACGACAAACCTCATAGCATCGAAGTCGACCATGAACGGACCCTCTTATGGGTTTTGCGAACCGATCTGGGACTTACCGGAGCAAAATTTGGTTGCGGGGAGGGTTTGTGCGGTGCTTGCACGGTCCTCGTAGACGACGAGGCGATGCCATCGTGTCAAATTTCTGTAGAGTACGTCGCAGGAAGGGAGGTCAAAACGATTGAAGGCCTTGAGAGTAACGGGCAGCTTCACCCTATCCAAAGGGCCTTTATCAAGTATGACGCCCTTCAATGCGGGTTCTGCACATCTGGCATGATTCTAAAGGCTTACAGCCTCCTGGTATCGAATCCGATGCCGACCCGCGACCAAATCATTTCGGAAATGGACGACAATCTTTGCCGCTGCGGTGCCCATGTTCGAATTATTCAAGCCATTCAAACCGCATCCGAAGAACTGAAAGGAGGCAGACCATGACGAGAAAAGAGAACTTCGTGGGAAAAGAATCCAGCGTGACCGCCCCTTTCGCATCGTTGAGTAGAAGGGAGTTTCTAAAGCGCATGGGCCTGCTGGGCGGCGGCCTGATTGTCTATTGTACCATTGGAGGTTTAACTGCACAGGCCCGGGCACCCAGAGACGGTTACCTCGGCAGTAATGTACCCACCAATTTCAACGCCTTTTTGCGAATCGGCATAGATAACCGGGTGACCTGTTTCGTGGGAAAAATTGAAATGGGCCAAGGCCCGATTACTTCCTTCGCCCAGATGCTGGCCGAAGAGCTTGACATCGCCTATGAATCGGTAGACATGGTTATGGGGGACACGAACCGATGCCCGTGGGACGCTGGAACGTGGGGGTCCCTGTCGACCCGATATTACGGAATTTTCGTGAAAGAAGCCGCCGGCGAGGTCAAAGGGGTGTTGAAGGAGTTGGCCGCCGAAAGACTTTTATGTCCTGTAAAGCGCCTGGTCACGGAAAACGGTCTCATATTCGACAGAAATCGCCCAATGTCCCGGGTGACTTACGGAGAGCTGACCACCGGGAAAATCATTGAAAGACATTTAAAAGATCTGCCCTCTCTTAAGCCCGCATCCGAATATACCATCAGCGGCAGACCTTATCTGCGAAGGGATGCGTTTGAAAAAGTTACCGGAAAGGCCCAGTATACAGCGGATATTCGTCTTCCGGGGATGGTCTACGCCAGGATCTTGAGACCGCCCGCTCATGGCGCAAGACGGCTGAGCGTGGATACCTCCACCGCGGAAAGAATGAAAGACGTCCAGGTCATTCGCGATGGTGATCTGATTGCCGTTCTACACCCGCACCCGGACGGCGCCGCCAAAGCCCTTGGCAGTATCAAGGCCAACTTTGACCTCCCGGATACGGGCATCAACGACCAAACCATATTCAACCATCTGCTCGCAAATGCGCCGGAACCGGTGGTTGCGTCCGAAGCGGGCAATCCCAAGGAGGGCGAAAAGAAGGCCGCTTCGATTATCGAGGAGACTTACCTTAACAGTTATGTATCACATGCGCCCATGGAGCCCCATGCGGCCATGGCCTCTGTAGATGGAAACAAGGCAATGGTCTGGGCCTCGACGCAGACGCCCTTCAATGTCCAAAGCCTCGTTGCCCAAACGCTGGGCTTGCCGGTGGAAAACGTCCGCGTCATGGTGCCTTTCGTGGGTGGCGGATTCGGCGGCAAGTCGGCATCTGTCCAGGCCATTGAAGCGGCGCGGCTTGCCAAACGTTCCGGCAATCCCGTCATGGTTAACTGGACCCGGGAGGAGGAGTTCTTTTTCGATACCTTTCGGCCGGCCGCCGTGGTCAAAATCCGATCTGGTATCGACGGCGCAGGACGCATGTCGTTCTGGGACTACCAGGTGTATTTTGCCGGTAAAAGGGGCTGTCAAAATTTTTACGAAATTCCCCACCATCGTGAAGCGGTCTACGGCGAATGGCGAATCGAGCCGGGCATTCATCCCTTTGCCGTCGGCCCTTGGCGGGCTCCCGCTGCAAATACGAACATCTATGCCAGGGACCTGCAGATGAACATCATGGCATCCATGGCAGGCAAAGACCCCCTGGAGTTTCGCCTGAGTCATCTGAAAGACAAACGAATGCGCGGGGTGCTTACAGCGGCTGCAAAACAATTCGGCTGGACACCCTCAAAAACACCCAGCGGCCGGGGCTACGGGATATCCTGCGGCATTGATGCAGAGACCTATGTGGCGTCCATGGCCGAGGTCGAAGTAGACCGCAGCAGCGGAATGATCGAGGTGAAGCGGGTCGTCTGCGCCCAGGATATGGGCCAGGTAGTCAATCCGCAGGGGGCCGTCATACAGATGGAAGGTTGCATTACCATGGGACTGGGCTATGCTCTGAGCGAGGAGGTTCACTTCAGCAATGGCAGGCTTCTCGATGTCAATTTCGATACGTATGACATTCCGCGATTTTCATGGCTTCCCAAAATCGAAACCGTGATTGTGCCGAATCCGACATTGGCTCCTAAAGGCGGCGGCGAGCCGGCCATTGTCTGCATGGGCGGTGTGCTGGCCACAGCGGTCTACGATGCCACGGGGGCCAAAATGCGCCAACTCCCCATGACTCCGCAGCGCGTTAAAAGTGCCCTGGGAAAAAAGGGATGACGGGTGTGACGCTTTAGCGGACTTTTATTTGGTTTGATAGCTTTCATTGTGGAATAGAATCAACTGATTGTAATTACAACATTTTTAATTTTTCATAAATTTGGTCTGAAAATGCCCGTGTCGATAGCATGCACCCTCCTAAGGCGGATAAACCCACCAAGGCGGATACCTCCTCTCCCGACAAGTTAAGGGTTTTACCGAATAAAGAAAGCGTTACATTTTCGAACTCTAAGGGTACGGGGGGACACCCCCGCACCCTCCTGGTTAATAATTATTACTTTTGTCTTTTTCACTATACAAGGCGGGTATACCTCTGGCCATTCAATCGCATGAGGTGATTAAAGTCACCAAAGGCGACTAAAATCCTGCCATTCGGCATTATTATTTCGAGCACTTACAAAATATTCTTGGGTGCTTATTTATTTATATATGCCCCGAAAGCGGTACAATTCATATTGGAAGAGGTTTGAAAACAGACCAAACTTGACATCACGGCCATAATCCGGGTAACAGAAAGGTGTCTTGGATAAATGGTTGGTTGATTCATTAACGGTTTCAGCAAAGCTCATAACCTGTAGCGAGTTTTCCAAAGAGGAGGCTATCGATGAAGAAAACATGGCTAAAAACCGGAACTATTTTGGTGGCCTGGATATTCGTGGGTACGACCGTATCCGCCACCACGATTGAATTTTGGACAACAGAAACCCAATCTGATCGGATGAAAACGATTCAACTTTTAATGGATACCTATCAGGCGCTTAACCCGGATATAACCGTAAAACTGGTGCCGGTGGATGAAAATGAGATGCCCTCTCAGATGGCAGCTGCTTCAGCAGCGGGCACCTTACCGGGGTTGATCGAGGGAAGCTCCGAATTGATGCTGGCGTTTGGCGAGGAAGGTATATTGGATGAGAAAGGTGCCAGTAGACTCGTCGATAAAGTTGGTAAAAAACGCTTTTTCCAAGGGGCATTGAAAATGATGGAAGTGCCTGGCGGCGGCAATTATTATGCGCTGCCTTACCACGGCTGGGTTCAGGGAATATGGTATCGGGCAGACTGGTTTAAGGACGCCGGATTAGATCCCCCGGACACCTGGGAGAACATTCTCACGGCGGCAAAAACGTTTTACAAACCGCAACAGAACCAATATGGCATTTTAGTGGGAACGAAACCGGAGGCGTATACCGAACAATGTTTTACACATTTTGCCCTTTCCAACGGGGCTGGAGAATTCAACTCTTCCGGAGAACTCATCTTTAATTCCCAGCAAACACTTGATACGCTGATATATTATGCCGGGCTTGCGAAATACAACCCTCCCGGGCCCCAAACCTGGCGCGCACGAGATTATTATATCCAAGGGAAGCTTGCGATGTTTTTCTATTCCACATATATCATGGATGACCTGGCACTGGCAGAAGTGGCGGCCGGCTCACTGACCAATGCCCATTTCCCGCAACTGAGCAAATCAACTTTTGACTCCAAATTAGTGGACAACACCCAGTTTGTCGCAACCATTACCAAAACAAAACCGGGCGCCTATGGCGCCATCGTAGGATTGGGATTGGTAAACCAGAAATCTAAGGAGAAAAACGAAGCCGCCCAGAAACTCCTGGAATTTCTGTACGAACCGACCAGCTATATCACCTTTTTACATATGGCCCCCGGGGGCATGAACCCGATGCTACGTGATATCGCCAGCAATCCCGACTATTTAAATGACCCCAAAGGGGTATTCAATCGGTATGGCCGAAACAAAATTGAAGAAATCATATCCGGATTGGACAATATCGGATCATTTACCATCGTAGCGGGCAAAACATTTCCCGCCGCCGGAAAGATATATGCCAAGCAAATCATACCCAGAATGGTTTATTCGGCAACCATAGAAGGAATGAATCCCGCCGACGCTTTAAAATGGGCCGAAAGTCAAATGAAAAGCGTCATCAATGAGTAGTCTGCGTCCTTTGACTTGTTATGGAACTTACTCCGGAACAAAGAGAGTCTATACTTGGTTGGCAGTTGATTGCGCCCTGCCTGGGGGTAATCGGCCTGCTGATTATTTATCCAATTTTATACAACCTATATTTAAGCTTTTTTGATGTAAAACTTACCGGTGACAAAATTTTCATCGGCCTGGCAAATTATGAAAAACTGCTGAAAGATACGGCGTTTTATGGATCTGTCCTGACGACGTTTATCTATCTTGTCGGCACGGTTTTTGGCACAACCCTGGTTGCTCTTTTGGTCGCCTTGCTGATGAACCTCGAGTTTCCACTGCGAAGTTTGGTCAGAACGCTGATCCTGCTGCCGTACTTCGCCCCGGTCATATCGGTTGTTTTTGGGTGGCAGTTTATTTTCGATCCGGTCAATGGGATTTACAACCATGTTGTTGTGGAAGTATTGGGCATTTCCGCCGAGCGTCATAACCTCATCGGTGAACCTAAAACGGCTATTTTCGTCGTTATCGTCTTCGATATATGGAAACATTTTCCCATCTCCTATCTATTGATCGTATCAAAACTGCAATCCATCAACAAAGATCAGTATGAGGCAGCGGCTATCGACGGGTACGGGCCTTTCGGAAGGTTTATCCATGTGACCCTGCCGGGATTGTATTTTGTATTGGGCACCTTAATCATTCTCAGATTCATCTGGAACTTGAACAAATTTGAAGATGTATTTTTACTGGCTCCCAATGTGGAGACCTTACCTATTTTTACCTATTACGCAGCATTTACCGGAATTATCGACCAGGGTTTTGCTGCTTCGGTATCCGTGGTCCAATTCATGTTGCTCTCCTTTCTAATATACTTCTACGTCAAAAAAGTCTTAAAATGGTGATAGAATGACTGCTCGCTGCTGAAATACTTCTATGTCAAAAAGACATTCAAATAGCAAACTTAACGCCAAAGTGAATCAAATATAAAAACCTCTACTGATTTGTTTAAGCAAATGAATCGTAAACGAAGTTTACTCCAAAACATTTTGCTAACCCTGGCAATCCTGACAGTGCTGTTCTTCTGCTTGTTTCCCTTCATTCAAATACTTTCTACTTCTTTGAAACATCAGTTTGACTGGGGCAATCCTTCTTTAATACCGGTGAAATTCAATCTCCAAGCATACAAGGAACTGTTAGGCTTCGGTGAATCAACTGAAGGGCAGATACCGGAAATGGTAAAAAAACTGCTGAACAATCCTCTGATCACAAAAGAGCAGAGAGAAAAAATACTTTCAAAATACCAATCCACCAGCGACGTTTTTCCTTTCCCGCGTTTTTTCCTAAATACTTTTCTACTCTCTGCATCCGCAGCAAGTGTGTCTCTTGCATTGGCTGTTTTTGGCGCTTATGCCTTCAGTCGATTAAGATTTGGCGGCCGGACGATCATTCAGCGCAGCATTTTGTTTGTTTATATGGTCGGGGGTGTATTGCTGATGGTTCCGCTATATCAAATGAGTGTCAAAGTGGGGTTGGCAAAGACGGTTTGGGGGTCTCTTCTGAGTTTGCTGTTGATATACATCATTCAAACACTGCCGGTTTCCCTGTACATGCTCGGCAACTACTTTCGAACCATCCCCTATTCCATCGAAGAGGCGGCAACCACCGACGGATGTTCGAGAATTGAGTCAATATTTATTATTATCATCCCGCTTTCGGTTCCCATGCTGGTAACGGTCTTTGTGTATTGTTTTATTATTGCGTGGAATGAATTTTTGTTCGCCTCCGTGTTTCTAAAGCAATATCATAATTTCCATACACTGCCCCTGGCAATTCAGTCACTGTTTGTATCGAAAAATGCAATATGGGATCGTATCATGGCAGCGTCCATGCTGACCTTAGTCCCCGTTGTCATCTGTTTTCTTTTTGCCATGAGAAATCTAAGCGGAGGCTTGGCTGAAGGAGGCGTCAAAGAATAATTATGGCGAGCGTAAGATTTAAGAATGTCAATAAGTGGTTTGGCAAAATCAAAGTACTCCACGATATCAACCTTGAAATTAAAGAAAGTGAATTTGTTGTACTGGTTGGACCATCCGGTTGTGGGAAAAGTACAACACTCAGGTTACTTGCTGGTCTTGACGATATCACGGAGGGAGATATTTATATCAACGATAAAATTGTCAATTCACTGGAGCCTCAGCATCGAAATATCGCCATGGTATTTCAGAATTATGCCCTCTATCCACATAAAAACGTCCAGGAAAACATCGTCTTTGGTTTAAAACGAGCAAAGGCGTCCAAGGAACTCATCAAAAACAGACTGGATAAAGCCTCAACAATGCTTCAGCTGCAGGACCTGCTCGATCGAAAACCTGCTCAGCTGTCCGGCGGGCAGCGACAGCGGGTGGCTATGGGCAGGGCAATTGTTAGAGATGCCGATGTTTTCCTTTATGATGAGCCTCTCAGTAACCTTGATGCCAAATTAAGGAGTCAAATGCGCTATGAGATCCGTCGAATCCACAGAGAATATCAGACCACGAGCGTCTACGTTACGCATGACCAGGTAGAAGCCATGACACTCGGCGACCGGGTCGTCGTCATGAAAAATGGGTTTATCGAGCAAGAAGGCTCGCCCATGGCGCTTTATCTTAAACCAAAAAATATCTTTGTGGCCACCTTTATCGGGGCCCCGTCCATGAATATCCTGGATGCGACATTGTACCCCGGATATATTGAACTTGAAAGTCAAAGAATGCCCCTCGACAAAGACCGGGTGAAGAAGTCGATATCATCGGATGGTGAAAAGGTCAAATTTGGAATCCGGCCGGATTTTTTTCAGGATGAGCAGCATATCAGCGGGAGCGAATCTCTTACAACACTTAGAAATGTTCGAGTCGATATTGTAGAGCCTCTGGGCTATGACCGAGAATTGAATCTAAAACTGGGAGATCAAATCCTAAAAGCAAGACTGGATCTGCGAACTGAGGCACAGGAAGGTGAAACGATCAATTTATGCTTCGATATGAACCGTGCACATGTTTTTGATATCGAAAACGAAAAAAATCTCACCCTATAAATGTAAGTTTAAAAAGCTAAATAAAATCAATTTTTTATGGCCCATTGGCATCTAAAATGATTGCCAGGGATGTCACTGAAAATCCAATCCGATTTGCATTCTATGATCGAATATGATAGAGCCCGATCCAATCCGGTTGGTGCAAGGGTTCTGACAGATGGCGGCCGGTATCTTTGCGTATCCCGCTGCTGGTAATTATATAGATATCAGCTAAATGATCCTTGATATTAGCGTATCAAAGAGATTGTATTATGATTTCAGATAATTACAAAAATCATAAAAGACGGATATCTCTTGCCTCCTTATTGCTGGTCCTTTTTTTCTTGGTGATAAACGCCTGCACCGTCAAACCTGACTTTGTTCGATCTGGTATCATCCCGAAATTAGCCGCCCCGAACGCCGAGGCGGAGGAATTTGGCAATGATTTGTTCCAAGAGCTTTGCCAAGACTACGCCCTCGATTCAGATAGTCAGAAGCATGATCAGCTGGTTGACGTTTTTAATCAACTCACGAAAGCAGCTGACGTCAACCATCTTCCCTGGCATATTTATTTGTTCAAGGCTTCGGAAATAATGGACATTCGCGCGGTGTACGGGAATTATATATTTGTGTGGTCAGGGCTTCTAGATGCTGTCGAAAATGACGAAGAACTTGCCGGTTTACTGGCCTTTGAGCTGTCGCATACCCTGGCCTATCATACCGCACCCGTAGACTTTACGCTCGCAT
>Ga0316196_10000695_pt1 | contig 13662 bp, 13 predicted proteins | sample Eddsed2cm_MG_FD_204938 | JGI IMG/M metagenome (GOLD analysis project Ga0316196, IMG submission 204938) | Coastal sediment microbial communities from Maine, United States - Eddy sediment 2 cm | ecosystem: Environmental > Aquatic > Marine > Coastal > Sediment | place: USA: Maine | collected... | reverse complement strand
CGGAAACTGGTAAGGCACGCGGAGGTGCCGCCATATTCGATCAGCGCAACTCATTGAAAATGAGCCAACCGGATAAACGCATTCTCCGATTCCGTTGAAGAAACGCCCCAAGGAATAGTGTTTCGGGATGCAAAGTAGATAGAACCGACGCCCGGTTTTCCGCTCAGGTCGGCCAGATAGTTGTCCGGCCCATGAATACGATTGTGACGAATCTCCAGCTGTCCTCGGTCGCGCAGTCATGCCGCCATTGGCACGTATCGATGATGTAGCCCGCCGTCAGCCGCCCGGCGGTTGCTGAGAAGCGCCTGTCCCTAACACCAAACGGAAACGTGCGTTACGAGCTGAAGACGCCTTACCGCGATGGAGCCACACAGGTGATCTTACTTTGTGCATCCTGCCCTCCGCCCTTTCCCCTGCGGCGACCTCCGGCGTGGCGTCCGGCGCCTTGGGCGGGGAGCACTCTTGGCCCAACCTTTTCCTGGGACGGTGGCTCAAGGGCTTGTCCTGATGTTTTTGAAAGAATTCAGCGGATTATGAGTCGTACCGGACCTCCCTGCTTGCCACAACATGTTGCCATGATCGTCAATTCCATCGGCAGCGGCAGGGCGCTCCTCGGAACGGTGCGTAATATGCGGAGGGATCAACATTTCCGGCTCTTCAAGCACTGCCATCGTGAACCGGGCATGCGTGAGACAGCGCAAGACCGGCGCACCGATGCCATCTAGAAAACCGGTAAAGGGCGTCAACGAGCTGCCGCGAATGAACAGTTTCGGCTGAATTCCCTGATCTTTCATGGGTGGTCGAATTTGACGTGCATCAGTCAATTCCGCATCCGCACAACCGTGTAAACAAAACCTATGCACAAAAAGGCGGACTTCAAACAGGAGCTCGGGATCCTGACGGCCGACGCCACGACGCCCTACATGGTAGCGTTTCCGAATCTCCAGGAAACTGGCCATGGTCTTCGAAATTCCGCTGACCGGCTCCGGCGGGTGGTGTAGTGATATTCACGGGGCGGCTATGCTATTCTCTGAGCCGCGAAACGGCGGACCACCGTAGTGTGGAACCATTCCAGCCGTATCGTTTTAAGTATGTATGCCAAATGAATCTTGCATTCAACCCTGAAGGTGCGCTGCGGTTGCGCAATCAATTGAATGTGGCTGACGGGTCACAAGGTTAACCATACATGCAATCTCACTTTCGCTGTCCCGGTATGCTGTCGGCAAGCTGCGACACCCGCAATACGCTTTTCGACAGTGGCCTGCGCGCAGTTCACTCTGGAATGATTCCATGCCCGGCCTGAAGCGCATCTACAACATATTACGCTACGGCTTGGGCGATGGTGCCCGTGTCCGCAAGAACGCGGCCAAGGAAAAGGCGCGCGAGGAGAAATTCGCCTCCGGGCTGTGGCAGCAGGAGCAGGGCATCGCGAAACGCCATTACGGATCCTACGAAGAGTATGTGACGCACCAGGCCGGCAAGCTGGACAGGATCGTCCATCGCCTGAAGGAAACAGAGCGAGAGGACCTGGCTGAATTCACGCGTCGCTTCGGGCTGTGCGAGGAGCTCGCCGGCCTGAATTCCGTCCTCTGCCTGGGGGCGCGCCTCGGAACCGAGGTCAGGGCGATGGTGGACCTGGGGCATTTTGCCGTGGGAATCGACCTGAATCCCGGTGAGAACAACCCGCTGGTGCTGCCGGGTGATTTTCATCACCTTGCGTTTGCCGATGCCTCGGTGGACGCGGTCTATACCAATGTCATGGATCACGTGTTCGACCTGGAGAAGGTGGTTAGCGAGATTGTGCGGGTGCTGAAGCCGGGCGGAATTTTCATCGCTGAACTGTTGCCCGGTTTTGACGAGGGTTTTGTGCCGGGCGAATACGAGTCCAGCCACTGGCAGAGTGTGGATGAATTCAGCCGCAGGATCGCGGAAACCGGTGGCTTCGATATCGAGACGAAGCGCGATATGGGTCAGCACCGGCGTGATCACTGGTACCAGTTCGTTTTCAGGAAAGCGGCCTGAGCATCGCCGGGCTACATTCAGGTAACAGGCAGATATGTTTTCCTACGAGAATCTCCGGTTTCGCTACGAACCCTTTCCCATCGGGCTGGCCAAGCCAGTCATGGAGGACGGTCTCTATCAGCAGCTGGTCGCCGCCTACCCGACGCGCGACATGTTCGGCGATCTGTCCAAGGTCGGTTACAAATACTCCCTCTCCGAGAAGTACAACCGGCACCAGTACCATGATCTGATACGCAGCGTCCCCGTGTGGAACGAATTGCACGGATGGCTCAAGAGTGACGATTTTCTGCGCGGTGTCCTGAACGCGCTGGATGAGCGCAATCTCGAGCTTGGTTACAAGATCATGTCGCCGGCGGAGCGGTTTGCCAGGCGGCTCGGCAAGATTGCCAGGGGCCGGCTCTGTGACCGCATCAACAGCCTGAAGACCCGTTTCGAGTTTTCCATGCTGCCTGTCGATGGCGGACATGTGCTGCCGCATACCGATTCCCCGGGCAAGATCGTGACCCTGATCGTGTCGATCCTGGAGGAGGGGGAGTGGGACCCGTCCTACGGCGGCGGAACCGACCTGAACCGCCCCAGGGAGGAGCGTCTCATGTTCAACCGGCTCAACAAGCAGGCCGGCTTCGAGGATATGGATGTCATCGATACCTATTCCTTCACACCCAATCAGATAGTGATGTTCGTGCGGACGTTCAATTCATGGCATTCGGTTCGCCCGATGACCGGCAAGGGATCTGATGCCATGCGCAGGACGCTGACCATCAACATCGAGGAACGTCACTGATCGCTTCATGCGGCAACCGGCTTCGGAGACGAGCAGATGCAATACACGGTCTTTATCCAGGCGAATGACAAGCAGTACATCGGTGCGCTGGTCGCGGAGCACGCGCTCAGGCGGAATTCCCGCCATGCGGACCGCTTTGATGTGCAGATCATGCACACGAAGGATTTCCCGTTCCTGGACCGGCAGGAAGGCAATGCCTACCTCAATGGCGGAGTGAAGCGTGTCTGGCTCAACGACGACCTGCAGTCGTTCACGCCCACCCGTTTCATGCCGCCGCGCCTGATGAATTACGAGGGCAGGGCGCTGGTCATCGATCCCGATGTGTTCGCCGTGGGGGATGCCTGGGAGCTGCTGTCGCGGGACATGCAGGGCAAGGCCATCATGTGCCGCCAGCGTTCCAATACCAAGGGAACGGTCGAGGGCTGCCATGCCACCAGCGTCATGTTGCTCGACTGCGCAAAGCTTCCCCACTGGGACGCCGAGCAGCAGTTCAACGACATGTTCAGCATGAAGCTGGATTACAAGGACTGGGTCTGCCTGCTGAACGAGGACCCCGATACCATCGGCATGTTCGAGACGGTCTGGAATGATTTCGACCGGCTGGAAGAAGACACCATGATGGTGCATAACACCAAGCGCCAGACGCAGCCCTGGAAGACGGGGTTGCCTATCGATTTCCGCAAGTCAGACCGGCTGCGGCTGTTTCCGCCGCGCGGCTGGGGCCGCTGGCTGAAACGACACATGTTCGGAGACTACGCCTTTGCCGGACATTACAAGTCCCACCCGGATCCGAACCAGGAGCAGTTCTTTTTCACTCTCCTGCGCGAGTGTGTCGAGAAAGGCACGGTCACCGAGGACATGGTCCGCGATGCCATGCGGCACAACTATGTACGCCACGACGCCTTCGAGGTGATGGAACGCGCCCGGCCCTCCGCCGCGGCCTAAACGACGCGACGGTTCTGATCCATGGCCACTCTCCTAGTGCTCGGTTCCAAGCCGGATCCTGAACTGCCGCCGGAATCGGCCTACGATGATGTTGCCTGCGCCAATGCCTCGGGGTTCTCTGTTGCGCAGCATGGCCTGCGGCGCCCGGCATATACTGTGATATCAGCAATCCTCACCTCCGGTATCGGTTCCGGCAGGCAGAGCCTGAATGCCCTGCAGGGCCTCTCCACGGAGGCGCTTTATTATTTCCCCCGGCCACGCAAGCGCAGGAAGCCGCTCAAGCGAATCATGGAGGCGGCGTTGGATTTCCGGACCAGCGCCTTTTATTTTCGCCGCCAGCTCAGGAAGGCAAACTACACCTGGCACCGGTTTGTTAGGCAGGACAACGCCTGGTACCAGGGCCTGGTGGCCAGGCTGTGCGAGGGCAATGAAGGCCTGCTGCGGCAGTTGCGGGAGAAAAGCCCTTCGACCGGGATCATGGCCCTGGTGGTTGGGATGTCACTGGGTGAGTATGACCGGTTTATCATCAGCGGATTCAGTTTTGAATTAACACATTCCTATGCCGCCAACCCGGAAATCGACGAGCGCGGCACGAAGATCAGCCGGCACACGCCCACCGATGTCCGTGTGCTGAGGCATCTGTCGAAGGCCTGCGGGAATATCTTTACGACAGAGCAGACTGTGCATGAAAAAACGGGGATTCCGCTGTTATCCTTGTGACCGGTTTTCTGACTGATGCAACGCTCAGGTTAATCAAGAGCGCGTAATGACGTCATCACGCAGGTGTTCGGGTAATTTTGCGAGGGCGAAACACGCCGCGAAGGATATTCGGCACAAGCACCGCCGCTGCCGCCGGCATCTGTCGGGGAACTGCGGAAAAATCCTCACCACATGGCAGGCAGGCTGTGCATGGAAAAGCGGGGGGTCCGGTCGCGGGTGAGTGGTTCGGGATGATTTTGCGATTGTGCCCGCCAGGCTAGCCGCTCGCCTGTTTTTCGGAAAGCACGGCACATGCTTTCAGGAAGACCTCCTGGGGAAAATCATCGCTGGCCATCACAGGCCGGAGCCCGTAGCGTGGCAACTCGTCAATCGCCCCCCGGAAGTAGTTGCGCTGAATAACATTGATGCGGGCCCAGCCTTTGTTGACATCACGAAACGGTTCCAGCATCAGGGTATGTTTGCCGGCCACGCGTGCTATCTCGTTGAGCGCCTGGTCACGGATTCTTTCCATCTGCTCCAGTGCCAGAATTGTGCAGACGAGGTCGAACTCGTTGTCTTCGAACGGTAGTTCTGCCGCGGAGCCCTGTACGAATTGAATGCGGCGGAAGGCCGATGGATCCACGAGGGGCAGGGGTGCAAATTCCTGCATCTCAGCGGGCAGCTCCGGCTGCTGCTGCATCCCGACGGCAGCCGCATGACCTTCATGAGTCAGTTCGAGTCCGGCGAATTCGACCTCTGGAAAGCGACACGCAAGCAACATGAGATTAATGCCGTTTCCACAGCCGACCTCCAGGACCCGCTTTGGCCGTGTTTGCTCGATCGTGCGTATCAGCAGCAGCTGCCGGAAACGGGTTCCGCCAATGTCGCTTGCGAACATCCCCTGTCCATCGTAAATCCAGGGGCTTAGCCGGGGAGGTACGCCCCCGAGGCGGTAGTGTTTATAGGCGTCTGGGTTCCACGCCTTCGAATATTCGCTGATGATGGCTGCCTCGTTCCTGTGTGTCGACGGTGACCATCGTAAGCTGTTGCGTTTCAGGTACTTGCCCAGCAGTTTGCGCTTGCGCCTGCGGAGTTCGTCGCGCCATTCCGGGGAATCCATGTCAAACCGGTGGGGTGCGAAGGGCTCAAAAAGGTCGGTGATTTCTGTACGGGATATCCCGAGTCCGCTTTCTGTGAGGCTGGTAAGGCGCATGGTTCCCTGGTATCCAGGTGCCGGTAACTGGCCGGTTGGGTGTGTTGTGCAAGCGCCTGATTCTACGATTGCTTTGCTGACTCCGCATTATCTCGTACAGGGTATTGGAGTTCAACTGGGCAGTTCCTGAATGCTTCTGGATCTTTCACACTGTCCGGATGATTCGAAAAACACCGTCATGTCGGTGCGTGGTCTTCCATCCTGTCAGTTGCGATTACGGCGCCGCCGTTCTCGAGCTTGTACACCCTGTCCGCGGAATCTACCAAAGCAGTCTGATGGGATATGGCCAGTATGGTCAGCTTGCCGCGCAATTTCTGCAGGGTTTTGCAAATGGCCGCCTCGCTGGCGGGATCGAGTGCGCTGGTGGCTTCGTCCAGTATCAGGAGTTTTGGCCTGTGTGCGAGTGCTCGCGCGATCATGATGCGCTGGCGCTGGCCGCCGGATAACTTGGTGCCTCGCTCACCCGCTGTGCTGGACATGCCCTCCGGCATGGCTGATACAAAGTCCCAGGCGCCGGACGCTCGCAAGGCATATTCTGCATCCGACTCGTCGAGTGTCGGGTCACCAAGGGTTACATTATGCAGGACAGTGTCATGCAGCAGGAGGTTTTCCTGTGGCACATAACCAATCTTCTGGCGCCAGTCCCTTTTGTCGATATTTACCATCGGGGTGTCGTCCAGAAAGACCTCGCCGTGCTGCGGGCGCAGCAGTGCAATGATAATGTCGATCAGGGTGGTCTTTCCACTACCCGACGGACCGATAATGGTGGTCAGGGATCCCGACGGAATTTCCAGAGACAGGTTGTTCAGGATCCTGCGTTCGTTGTAGGCAAAACTGACATTTGACAGGCGTATTCCCGTATTAAGTTGTGCGGGTATGCCGCCGTCTAGGTCTTCGCGGGCCTGTTCGGCCTGCGTGATGGTTTTCTGCAAGGACCAGTAGGCACTTTCGTTGATCATCAGCTTTTGATAATGCTTCTGGACACTGCCCATCTGATTCAGTGCCCTGCCCAGGAGTATGACAAGTACCATGACCGTGGTGAACGGTATGTTCCAGTGTACCAGGGCGAAGAACATGCCCAGCGCGATGGTGATGACGAAAATCAGCTCCTGGGCCGATTCCATGATGGCTGAGCTAAGTACCTGTTTTTGCAAAGCCCTATTGAGCTTGGCAGTCTCCGCCTCAAGGACGGTATCGACAAGATTTTCTCTTGCCATGGCCTTTAGCGGTTTGATGGACTGCATGGTATCCGTCAGACGCGTTATCAACGAAAACAGCAGCTTGGTCTGGTTCTTTCCCGCCTTGCGTGCCATGCGTACCAGAAAATGCAGCATCCCCAGGATGACGGCACCAATTGCAAGTGCACCGATGGTGGCGGTCCACGATACCAGTAGTGCAACTGTAGTGTAGATGATTGCCTGTATGAGGGTGGCGATCAGGGTGGTACCGCTTATAAATGCCTTGGCCGCGCGCGAGGATTCGGTGGCCAGGCCATTCGTGAAGCGACCTATCGGTTGATGCAGATAATATTCCCAGCGGCTGGATAGCATTTTTCGCAACATATCCAGCCGCAGGTCGGTGGCAATCTGGGCGGCTGTATAGCCGATGTATCTGTTTGCTACCAGCAACAGGCTGCTTTTGAAGGTAATGGCGAGCACGATCACGAACAGCAGCAAGCCAATGGAAGGATCCAGGCCAATGGCGTCAAGCTGTTCCAGAACCGTACGTTCAAACTCGTTCTGGCTTTCCAGCGGAGTCGAGTCTGCAGGCGTGCCTATTTTTTCCGACTGGTTGACCACCATGTTGAGCAAGGGAAGCAGGGCGGACAGGCCGATGCCTTCTGCCAGGTTAGAGAACAACAAGGCAATCAGAGTGATGGCGCTCGACCTGGGATATTTTCTGAAATAGGTGAATAGCAAACGCATCAGGGGTATATCTTGCCCAGGCGGGTGACAGGCGCCAAGAGTGAGACCATTTTTGGTGGAGTTTCTGAATTATGCGCGGCTGGCTTCGTTGCTTCAATGCTTGGGATTTGATGGCATCCTTTGTTATCCACATTTCCGACAGCAAGCTGCACGATGTCAATGTACTCGACATGCTTCTGCCCATGGTCGGCGCCTTCTTATGTTTCCGCGCCCTGTCGAATACCCGGTACCAGCTCGTTAGTCAGGCCCGGTGGGCAGATCGAGCTGCGCGGTATGCGATCAGACCGTGATACTGGCGGGCGTCGCAGCCGCCAGCAACTACCTGCAACCATTACGTCACGGCAGGTATCGCGACGAGAAGACCGGTAAACCTTTAAGGGGACCTCCAACAATTCACGATCAGCCATCGCGGCTCTGCGTTGCGAATCTTCGCAATAGCCGGCTATTACGCGCGATTCGCGTCTTGAAAACATCGCCTGGAGTGATGTCTCGCGTAAGCCCGAAGGGGTGAGGCGCAAGGAAGCGCCCAACAGCCGAGCCTTTTTGATCACGAATCTGATCCGCCCGGAATTATTAGGGGCCCCCTTGAGTACGAATCCGATTCATACGCTGATGAGCAGGTGAGTCATCATGGCGAAGTCAGTTTGCCAGGACCGGTTTTCACTGAATCCGAACCAACTCGCCACCAGCAAATCCAGAACCAATAGCACCACTAATGTTCTCAGGTAACGTCATGGCTGCATGAGCTGTCATTCCTCAATGGCAATCTGCTTGAGAGTGAATGAACACGTATCGTGAGACGGGGAGGCGGATGTCAGGCGATCGCCGGGCACAATTTGAATTGGCTCTGATAATTGCGGCGGTTGAGATCGATGGAACACCCGATGGGTCCCCGTACCCACTCATTGGCTGAACGAGGCGTCCTCGACCAACACTTCGTAGCGGTAGCCGTAGCCGAAGTCCCTTTCCGTCTCCAGGCGACCTTCGGCGGTGACAATGCTCCCGACCTGGGCCACCTGGTCTTCGGAGCGGAACACTATTTTGTCGCTACCTTTCTCCCCGGTGCCATCTTTCAAGTGGACCCAGTTCCTGTTCATGATCGCCTGGGATACTTTGACCACACGGCCACGCACCTTGATGGGCTTGCCCTTGAGTGCCTCCCTGTTCGCGAATACTTCGGCGATGGTGTAACCACCTTCAGCCTTTTCGATTGGCTCGCCGCCGACCGCGATTTCGGGAATCGTTTGCATAGGGCTGACCGCGACGTGCTCTCCGCGCAGCTCGGCGAACACGATCTCGTCGAAGGATTTCTTCAGGGTCTTGCTGGTGAAGTTCGGCATGCGCATCCGCTCGACGTATTCCACCTTGTCCCCGACTGCGACGTTGGCGCGACGGACCGCAATCCATACCGTGTTCCCGTCCTGGTCCAGCTTCATGTAGGTGTAGCCGCCGCCTTCCATGGTCTCGAGTACCGTGCCGCCCTGCGCGGGACCTTTTGAAGTCTCCGCAGACGTACCATAGGCACCGGCCTCGCCGATGAAAGAAAACAAGGACAATACAATTAAGATAAGCAATCGTCTTACCGGCATAGCTCACTCCTGGTCAGGATCAGATTTGTTGGCAACTCTACTCTGGCTGCTCCAGCAGGTAGAGGTGTAGTCCCCTGTTTTTGATCGAACCCGGAAGTAGCCTTCAATGGACGTTGGCCAGCATCTGGTTGGGGGTGATGTCTCCGAGGTCCATGTCCGGCCGTTCGTGATTGTAGCGCCATAGCCAATCGGTAGCTGTCTGCTGCGCCGGTCTTTTCCAATATTCAGTGCCATGCCTGCGCTCGTGTTTCGCTGACCCAGTCCCGTTTCTTAACGCGACAGACATGATCGCTTCAGAGTGTCGGCTGGCTGATCGTCAGACCAAGGGGGGTAGGAGAATACGCCCTCTCATCTGATGGTGGCTGCCCTTGCCTACATTGACTATATTAACAAGGGATAGACAAGCCAGATCGGCATCGGGAGATTTACTGCTGTGCAAGCCACCGTCCCGCCCGAAGCCCCTCCGCAGACACCCCCTCCCTCCGCGCTGCAGGAGATCGGAGTCAACCTGATCGACAACCCCGGCCTTTGGTTGGACGAAGCCGCCGGCGAACTGGCAATGGTGCTGAAGACCCTCCTGCCCAACCTGCTCGGTGCCCTGGCACTGCTGCTGATCGGATGGTTGGTGGCATTCGTCATCCGCTGGCTGATTCTGCGCTTCGGCAAGGGCCTCGATGCGATCCTGTCGGTCGTGCATCGCTGGCTCGGTCAACCGGTATCGCAACCACGCTGGTCTGTATCGAAGCTGGTCGGCCACAGTGCATTCTGGATGGTCCTGGCCTATGCGGTCAGCGCTGCGGCCGAACAGATGGGATTGATCACCTTTGCAAACTGGGTGCTTGGACTGCTCGGTTATTTGCCGGGACTGCTGATAAGCCTGTTTATTCTTTTCATCGGCTATCTGGTATCGGGCGGTGTCCGCAATCTGATCCTTGCGGTTGCCGAAGCCAACGGCTTCCAGCATGGCCCCTCTCTCGGCCATCTGTCGGCCGGCATGATCCTGGCCTTCACGCTTTTGTTGAGCCTGGCGCAGCTCGGGCTGGATGTGACCCTGTTCTTCAACATCATCCTTCTCGCGGCGGCGGCGCTTTTCGCCAGCATCGCCCTGGCGTTCGGCATCGGCGCCGCAGACGCGGTAAAAAACGTGATGGCGCTTCACTATCTGCGCAGGGCCTACCATGCGGGACAGCGGGTCCGTATCGGGAACGTGCAAGGCGAAATACTGGAGCTGACGCAGGTGGCCGTAATCGTCGGCACCGATGAGGGAGAGGCATGGGTTCCGGCAAGGCAGTTCCTCGAATCTGGTGCCGTGATCGTTGAGAGTGAGGAGGGTTAGCATGCTTGACAGCGTAACCAGGGGTTACCTCATGCTGCAGCCGGCGGCTGCTGCGCGTACGCTGTCCCGTATGAGTTCGCAGGACATTGGGGCGGCGTTCGAAAGTATGCCCCGACAGCTCGCTGCGGGGGTTCTGGAGCATATGGCACCAGCTTCGGCGAGCCGTTGTCTGTTACAGCTGCCAAAGGTCACTGCCGGCGAGATTCTTGCCCGTACGCCGATCCTGGCGGCTGTGTCGGCCCTGCGTGTAATGAAACAGCAACAGGTTCAGGATCTGCTGGCGTTGGTTCCGCGTCCTGTCGCGGCGCGACTGCGACTGCGTCTGCGTTTTGCCGAATCGGTCGTCGGGGCTTTCGTCGATGAAGACGTACTCACGCTTTCGCCGACGCACCGGGTTGGTGATGCGCTTCGCCTTTATCGGCACAGCGGTCACCGAACCGGGCAGATGATTCCGGTGCTGGACGAAAATCGGCATCTGTTGGGCGTCGTTGATCTTTATGAACTTCTGGGCAACAACGACCGTCGCCTGATTCAGAACCTGATGCAACCTCCCGACCATGTGTTGGTCGGAAGAGCGGCGTTGCAAACCGTGACCAACCATCCGGCCTGGTTGAGCCACGACAGCCTGCCGGTTGTGAACCGCAACGGCATATTCCAGGGTGTCTTGCGCCGCTCGCGCGTGACCGAGGAAGGGCCGCAGCTATTGAGCGAGGTTGCCGAACGCAACGACCTGATCAGCACGCGTGCCGCGCTGGCGGATATCTTTTGGCTCGCGGTGGGTGCCTTGTTCGTCACCGATGCCAGCCGCGCTGATCGAAGCCAGCGGGAAAAATGAGATGAAGCCGGGTCTGGCAAACGCCATCCATGCGCTGCAGCAGGATCTGCTGGAAAATCATCCCGAGGATGCGGTGCGCCTGCTCGAGCGCGAATCGCCCGCCGACATCGCTGAGGTGCTGACACGGCAGCCGGTCTCGGTAACCGCGTCGGTCTGGGAGCGCCTGTCGCCGGATGTCGGTATCGGGGCCATCGAGGCTTTGTCAGAGGCGCAGGCGCTCGACGTGCTGCAGCATATTGACCCTACGCGCACAGCGGCCATGCTATCCGCATGCGACGCTGAAACCCGCAACAGGTTCCTTGATCTGCTGCCCGAGACCGAGGCGGAAGAACTGCGCACCATTCTGTCTTATCCAGCCGATAGTGCCGGTGCGCTGATGGACCCGCGCGTTCTGCTGCTGCGTGCCGACACTACGGTGCGCGAGGCCCTGGCGCGGATCCGGGCGCAAAAAAGGCGCGGCACCCGTCGTCTGTTTGTCGTCAATGCCGATAATCGTCTCGAAGGCCAGGTGGATATTCAGGATATAGCAACCGCGTCAGCCAACACGATACTCGAGGAGATTCAGCGCCCCGCAGCCGCCGTGGTCAATGCGATCGCGCCGCGCGAAGAGGTCGTCGATATCATCGAACAGTTCCAACTTAGCGATCTTCCCGTTATCGATGCAGAAAACCGGCTGATCGGCGTGGTTCGCTACCGCAATCTGATGGCCGCTGCTGAAGATGAGGCCACTGTTGCAATGCAGACCATGGTGGGTGTCAGCAAGGATGAGCGCGCGCTGTCGAACGTCTCATTCGCCGTGCGCAAACGTCTGCCCTGGCTGCACATCAATTTGGCGACCGCCTTTCTTGCCGCTGCAGTGGTCGGACTTTTCGAGAATACGATTGCGCAGTATACGGCGCTGGCGGTGCTGTTGCCTGTGGTCGCGGGGCAGTCGGGCAACACCGGAGCCCAGGCACTGGCGGTTACCATGCGCGGATTGGCACTACGCGAGATCCGTGTGCGGCAATGGCCCCGCGTCGTATTCAAGGAAGCGTCGGCCGGGTTCTGGAACGGCGTGGCGATCGCTGCGACCACCTCGCTCGGCGTGTGGGTCTGGAGTGGATCGGAGGGACTGGCCGGCATCATCGGCGTCTCCATGATCCTGTCCATGGTGATCGCCGGTATCTTCGGTGCTGCGATACCGATGTTGCTGACTGCAGCGAGGCAAGACCCTGCGCAGTCGTCGTCGATCGTGCTGACGACAGTGACTGATGTGACAGGATTTTTCAGTTTTCTGGGGATCGCGACCTTGTTCTCGAACCTGCTTTGATGCAACAAGGGAGCGCCCCTTGGCCGACTCGACTCCGGTAATCAGCGTGAGTCAATAGGGGTCTGGATTGACCGGTTACGTCGCTATGACAGGCAACGCAATCCTCTTCGATCAGCTTTTGATGGAAGGCGACATTCTTCTTCTACCCTGCAATGGGCTGTGCTGGTGTTTGCGAGAGAATTTAGTCGATTATGAAGCGGCGGGATGGGAATGCCCACGGAGATCAGGCGGATCGGTTTGGCGGGGGAGTGATTTGGGGTCGCTTCGATATTCACGGCGGTCGAAATCACTGCTCGTGCTACCAGTCCTGCCTGCTTACGCCGTCGGCTGGCAATCTGAGCCGCATGACAGCTTTGCACGGAGGATACTTGGGAAATCGGGAAAAATGGCGGTTATGCTCTGCTGGTGACAGCAACGGAGTGGAGCTGCAGGCATGAGCGCAGATCTCGATCGCACGTTTCGCGTGCTCTTTGATGACGATGGCTTTGTGGCCGCCTCAGTCAATATCGTAAACAGGGTCCGGGAGGATCTGGCAGTCAGGCAGGCCCCACGATCACGGGTCGACACCCAGTTCGATGCAATCGCGCGCGCCATAAAGAAGCTGTCACCAACGTCGGAAGAGGTGCTGTTGATCAACCTCAACAAGGTGTGCGGCAATGTCGAGGCCGGCCGCGCCACCTATTACAATTTCCTGAGCGCGCTCTATCAGGACACCCACAACCTCGAGACGAGAGCACGTCCATTTCTCGTCGGCGCAGTGTTTCGGGTTTTCAGACAGCACAGCTTGCCGATCGACCGGAAACGTGGGGGGCTGCTCGCCAAGTATTGCGAGCGTATCGTTGAAGCAACTGGCGCGCCGTGGTCCGTCGAACAGCTGATACGCGAAACCTACGACAGGCATAAAGACGGTGGGTACCCGGACCCAACCTAGTGGGCCAAGTGGAAAGTTCTGTAACGCTCAGCCGCGCCACAAGCATTGTGGGCAAGGCGCAGTCCGCAGGGAAT
>Ga0316196_10000694_pt1 | contig 13667 bp, 14 predicted proteins | sample Eddsed2cm_MG_FD_204938 | JGI IMG/M metagenome (GOLD analysis project Ga0316196, IMG submission 204938) | Coastal sediment microbial communities from Maine, United States - Eddy sediment 2 cm | ecosystem: Environmental > Aquatic > Marine > Coastal > Sediment | place: USA: Maine | collected... | reverse complement strand
TGGGTTCATCGCCCAGCTCGAGCCAGGAGGCCATATATACCGAGGTGGTATTCGGCGTGAGCCAGAGGGCCTTGGAGTCCATGAGCTCTTCGAACAGCACGGCGGTGGTATTGGCAGGCCCGTGCTTGAGCAGGCCATGCTTGAGGGCGTACATGGAGGCGATCGGGATGCCGTTCAGGAAGGCCTCGGTGGCTCGATTGAGATCGAGGTTGTCATAGACCTTCTGGGTGGTCTCCGCGTCCGGGACACCATCGACGGAGGTCAGTGTTCCGATGGAGGTTTCCAGCCTGTCTGGCGTCGCGATACCTTCGGGGATCGGTGTGGTCATTTTCATCTTGGGTGGTTGGCCCAATGAAACCGTTGCACCGATTGCCATGACAACTACAAATATAGCGGCTATACGAATTATATTCTTCATCGTTATGCTCCTTATTATGGAATTGAAAAACTCTGGATAACACAATCGCTATTCTTCAAATGTCGTCAGTACCTCTGGGCCATAAATCGTGCTGATCCAGATTCTTGCAATGGATTGATACACCGGTTGCGGCCTGCTGCGTGGGTGCCGGCCGAAATGATGGATCAAGATGCCGATGTCCATACGATTGAGGGCGATCGCCACATGGCGTGCTTCAAAGTCTGGAGTTAACCCCGCTGCCTGATCCTGTTCGATGCGCGCGGTCACGGTATCGTCGAAAACATTAACAAAGTCGTTCCAGGCTTTTTCCAGCCGCTCATCCATGGGGGCTGCTTCGAAGATGGCACGCAATAGCGGCCCGCGTTGGTAACACACTTCCACGAGGCCAGAGAGTGACTCACCAAGTTTCACGACAGGATTTGTTTCTGCAATAATCCATGGTTGGGCAACCGATAGGATCTCCCGTTCAAGATCTTTAAGTAGGTCCTCCATTAAACTATGAAGGTCGGCGAAGTACTGATAAAAGCACGGGCGACTGATTCCCGCCCGCGTCGTTAAACCGGCAACCGTCATGTCGCGAAACGAGTTGGACCACAGGAATTTCAGTGCAGTATCCAGAATGTTCTGCCGTGTCCGTTCGGACTTGCGCAGTATCGAGAAGTCTCTGGGGTCGTTTCTTCGTCGCGTTTTTTCCAATTTCGTTTCTGACATTATGTCTAATAAATTAAGACGTACCGACAGAAAGTCAAGAGGACCAGCCGAAATCCGGTGTGAGTGCAGGGGAGGACACGCGTGACCTATGGAAAAGTCGATGCTTGGGCACCGCCCAAAAGGTAAGGAAGGCACAGGTATTAATCGATAGGGTTAAGAGGGACGCCCTAAACTTTTAAACTTGATTGTTTTCCAACAAACTGATATAGCGTTTCCATGCCCAGACAATCGCGCATAGACGCTCCCGGCGCCCTCCACCATGTGATCGTGCGGGGCATCGAACGCCGGAACATATTCCGGGACGACCAGGACCGGTACAATTTCCTTGAACGAATGGGCGCCCTCGTTGAAGGTACCGCAACCGTCTGCTACGCTTGGGCGTTGATTCCCAACCATTTTCATCTGCTGCTGCGAACCGGCGCGGCCCCGATCGCCACCTTTATGCGGCGGCTGCTGACCGGCCATGCCGTCAGTTTCAACCGCCGCCACCGCCGCCATGGGCACCTGTTCCAGAACCGGTACAAATCGATCCTGTGCCAGGAAGAGTCCTATCTGCTCGAACTGGTGCGCTACATTCATCTTAATCCGCTGCGGGCCAAACTGGTTGCGGATATGGATGCCTTGGGAAAATACCCGTTTTGCGGTCATGGCGTGATCATGGGCAAACATGCCCGCGGTTGGCAGGAGATCGACACGGTGCTGGCTTATTTTGGCAAGCGGGTTGGGTCTGCACGGCGAAGTTACCGCGCGTTTGTCACCAAAGGCATCGAACAGGGTCGACGCTGGGACCTGACGGGCGGAGGATTGATCCGCAGTGTGGGAGGTTGGGCTGCTGTCAAGGCACTGAAGAAGGAGAAAGTTCACGTTAAAAGCGATGAGCGCGTTTTAGGCGATGGGGACTTCGTGGAAAAAATTCTCTCCAGAAGCCGGGAGCGATACGAACGGCAGTACGCCCTGAAAGCGAGCGGAATCGATTTGGATAACGTTGCGGCGCGTGTTGCCGAGTTGCTGGGAATGGACATCGAGCAGGTCTGGGCCCCGGGCAAATTCCGACCGCAGGTTCTGGCGCGCAGTCTGCTGTGTTATTGGGCTGTGCGGGAGTTGGGCGAGAGCATGACGGCCATGGCCAGGCGACTTGGCATCTCCACGCCGGCGGTAAGTAAGGCGGTGGCCCGGGGGGCTGTCATTGCCGAGCAAAACGGATATAAAATCATACCAAATTTATAAAGCAAGGGCGTCCTCTATGTATGAACCGCCGTATACGGAACCGTATGTACGGTGGTGTGGGAAGACGGAGGGTGCGAGCCCTCCTCCTACCCGATTATACAAAGCCGCCCATTTGATAGCCTCATTCCCGTTCTTGACAAATATAATCCTCATATGTACGATAACATATTAGAAATAGGTGATAATTCGTAAGATTTAATTATTTTGGAGTGTCGATGGACAAGATGGTTGAACATTGGATTGAAAGATCTCAATATGATCTGGATACCGCAAAGGTTATGTTAGATACCGGCCGTTATCTTTACGTATCCTACATGTGCCAGCAGGCGGTAGAAAAATTGTTAAAAGCCATCATCGCACAGCTGGGCAAAGAAAACTTTCCGATTCACAATTTGAATCGCCTTGCAGAAATTTCACAAATCAGTGATGAATTGAGCTCAGAACAATTCAATTTTCTTGCTGAATTGACTCCATATCATATTGAGGCCCGTTATGGGGATTACAAAGAGAAATTGTCTGAGATAATAGATGATCAAAAGGCACATCAGGTTTACAAAAAAACTTTGGAGATCCATAAATGGCTCTATCAGAAGATCAGGTAGCAAAAATTATTAGGGGTTTTATTACAGAACTCAGGCGGGAGATTCCAATTAAAGAAATAATATTGTTCGGGTCTTACGCAAAGGGCAATCCCAAAGAATATAGTGACATTGATTTGGCTGTGATTTCTGATTGGTTCGAGGACAAACCAAGGATAGAAAATATGCAGTATCTTTCCAGAATTGCTGCAGCCTATAATAGCTTAATTGAAGCGCTGCCCTTTACGGAAGAAGAATACAATAATTTAGACAAAAGATCTTTTTTAGCCAGTATTATTCAGTCCGGCCGTAATTCTTCTGAATTAATTGAGACATTGCCCTAAACACTGAGAAAAAAATCAAAAGGAAAAGAAAAAAATGGAGTCAAGCCCGTTGAAGGAAATAGCGAGCGGGCTACCATTTTTCAAGAAGGTAAATGAACAGGAGAAACTGTTGGGCGTAGTGGGTGCTCAGGTTCTACGGCAGGTAAGTCTAAGCAAAGTCGCCGAAATCATGGGAATGGGAAAGGAAGCCTTTATTGAATTACTGGATGCCATGAGGGTGGAATTTTCCTATCTTGAGGAGGGCGATGTCGAAACTAAAGTGAAGTGGTGATGAAAGCCGTTTTTAACAGCTCCCCCATCATATTTCTGACCAAGCTAGGTGTAATCGAAGGTGCTACAGACTTATTGACCGGATTGAGCGTTGAAATATTTCAGCTTCAGGAAAATCGATGGATGCCAGCTCACACCGATAAACCGATTGCTTTCATATCACGCCACAGGTTTCGGCGGCGGTTATGTTTTTTACGCCACCGCGAAAGTAAAGCCGTGTAGGTATTTTGATTCAGTTCATGTACGGCTTTGCACCAGGCGGCATGATCGGTGTAATCTGATTTATAAGCATCTGCCGGATTGGGAACGATCAGGTGCAGATGCTCTTGCCATACATCCATCGCTAAGAGAAGGCCAGGACCGGCGTTCATTTTCTTTAAACCTCTGCAACGAAAAGAACCGAGGAGGTCATCTGCAGATGCTTCTGCCGGAAGTACGGTTTTGTAAAAGACCGGATATTTTTGCACGAGACGTTTGCTGTCAGGCAAATCTGAAGTCAAACGGGCCAGCCAGTGCCACTGTTTTTTAAAGCTCTTTTTATCTTTCTTCAAATCCTTCAGCCAGCCGTTGAGTTTATTCAAAAACCGTTCTTTTTTCTTTTTCGGGTCCGAACTCGCCTCTATCAACCAGTGAACCCAGGAATCGGAAACGGTGGGAGCGTCCATATACCGAGGGAAGCTGCGCTCAGCCATTTCAGTTTTCCACTGTTCAAAGAGCGGATCTACGGTTTTTCTTGTTTTGGGACCGATTATGCGCTTGTATTCTTTGATGACCGCCTCACAGTCTTCCGGCAGTCGAAATATGACACCCTGTAATTGGGCGGCCGTCCCGCGTTGTGTATCGCCCAACTTCAGGGAAACCTCACTCCACACCAGCAAAAGGGCCGCTATCTCCTCCTGACCTTCTTCCATGTAATACTCAAGCTGATCCATAAGCAGGGATAATTCCGGGTACCATTTTCCCTTTCTTTTCCGCTCCAGTAAACTGGAAAAGGTTTGCTCCAGCCACCGTTCCGCTTCTTGAAATTCGTTCCGATTTAACGCATCATCGATCAACGGACGACCATATCGCCAATTATGACCCAAATGGCGTCGGCAGGTTTCCAGGTACTTTGTTGAATCAAACCGGGATTCATAAACATGATTGATTTGATGCCATGGGGAATAGACATCACTCAGATCAATCACTTGCGCCTCATCCTGCAAGTAGGTATAAATTTCATGGCAGGAATCAGCGGGTAGGTTTACAAAAACATCAACAAGCGCATTCTGATTCATGCAAACCAGTTTGTATGATGCTTCGATTTTATACACCTTTTCGAGGAAGCTAATACCGGAATGGGGTTCATGCTGCAAGCTCGACCATAGCCACTTTAACACACAGCTGGTAGCATTTTTTAAAAGCTCGCAGGGCTCACCGTATTCGACCCCCATCCACTCCGGATACGAAGCGATGCTTGCCTCAATTTCCTCCAGAGCCTCTGTAAAGAGACCCGGACACTCAACCGACGCGTAGACGTCATCAATTAAGCCTAGCATATCCCGCGCGATCAATTCAAGATCAGAAGCAAAATAAGAGCCGTCAAAATACGGCTCCTCCCAGTGGTGATCCTGGACCGCATACTTCCCTTCTTCATTGCCGACGTCGGCAAGAATTTCATGCCAATGACGCCATAGTGAATTCCAATATTCCATGGTCCGTTTATGCGAAACCGGCCGGCTTTTTGTTTTACCGTCGGTCACGGTCCGACTCCCTTTTAGAATATCGTTAACGGTTGCGGCCATATCCGGATCAGCCCTTTTAAAATCTTCCATTAGGCTTTTTAAATCGCCTACGGACGCAACCACTTCCAGCATGCACGCGATCTGATCCTTTGTAAGAGATTCCATCAAAAGCTGACCCATCGTGGTTTCTTTATCTTTCATGGTGCAATTCCAATCACGTCATTCATATGCCATTGCAGAGCTAATCTTTTTCGGATCTATGTCTTCGAAGATCTTCAGCTCTTTTTAGTCTCCCTTAAGCTTTCTATTTGACTTTGCGCTCCTCCCATGCCGTTCTTGCCTTGATATCATCAATCAGAAAGCGTACGCCCTGATTGTCCGACGGATTGAGCCAGAGCAATCGTTCAAATACGCGCTCGGCGTCGTCAAAGTGACCCAACCGCCAAAGACATAGACCGTAGCCGTGCATACACCTCAAAAACGGGCGGTTGTCAACTATACCCCAATGAAGCACGCCGTCGAAATCATCACCAAGAGACAGCTCTCCGATGCGCAAACCAACCTCGTAGTGGCGGATAGCTTGTTCGGGCATGCTGTCGAAGTCGAAATTGCCGAGGTGTGCGTGGGCGTCCAGGCAACGCAGGTCAGACTGGCAGAGCTCCATGAGGATTCTAATGGCTTGTAGGCGGTCTCCGGCATCCTTGAGATCGCTGGACTCGGTGATGAGATCAGAGAACGGATCGGTTGGGTCGGCTCCGGGCAACACCTGCTCCATCTCAAACTCCGGACGCGGACCACGGGCGATAATCGGTTTAGCCCATTCATCGATCGGCTCATCCTCTTCGCCCCAGTAGTGCTCTTTGGGGTCCCACATCCCAAATTCTTCGAGCCGTAACGGCACAAGATCTAGCTCGGCGACATTGAGCTCGGTGGATTCAATTTCTCCGGAAAGATACGGGTGGCCGGCGTAGCGCCACTGCTTGCGGGGCCTGATCGTGACGATTTCCCCGGGCACCGCATCCCAGAGTCCACTTGCCCGAAGGGTGATGACTCGCTTGCTCCCCAACAGGCGGCAGCGCGCAGAGCGCTCCTTGACCGAAAGGGCAACGAGTTCGACAGGCTTACCCAGGTCGAGGTCGTCATCCGTGGCCTTGTGTTGGCGCTTGCGGCGTGTATGCGTTGGGGTTACTGCGGGGTAGGGTTCGAGGCCGATCCACCTACGGTAAGCAGCTAAAAATAACGAGCCATTCGCTCCTTCTGGGAACACCACATCGGAGGCTGAGACCACGTGTTCTGAACCATCCTCCCGGCGGCATTTTGCTGTCAGTCCGCGACGCTCGTTGCCGTCGTAGTCGATCTCGACCACCGAGACCGGCTCGCCGATGACGAACCCGTCGGCCGGCAGGTTAACATCATCCTCGAAAAACTGCCGAAAGGCCCAGAGCCCCTCGTCGTCGCCGTATGCATCGACGGTGATTTCCTCGATCAGCTCATCCAGTGCGGTAAAGTCGTTATCGCGGTGTTCTCTGGGGTTCATCGAGTCTCCTATACTAATCTTTTGATATCTTCCGCTGTAGAATGGTCATCGATCAAAGTCAACCTGTTATTATGATCCGACATTCATTGGATTATGATTCGGTTTCGAGAAAGTACCACCGGCTTGTGGCGTGATGATTTAATCTTGATGTAAAATTGTTCCCAAATTGTGCCCGCTAAGGTCAAACTATTCCAAACGGTTTCAAACGAAACCAAAAATACGATTAAAAATTGGAATAAAATAAACTGTTTGGAATCATAACATTTTTAAATTTTCAAAAATTTGGTCTGAAAATCCCCGTGTCGGCAGTTCGATTCTGTCCCTCGGCACCAAGATAATGAAAAGCCTGCTGGAAACAGTAGGCTTTTTTTTACGTGCCAATTCTATCTGTTGACGTGGGTGTTATTATAGCATACTATATGCTATAAACATGGAGGGATGTTATGGGAACATCAAAAACTGCATCAGCCAGAGCCCTGATTGATCCGGAAATAAAAAAAGAGGCCGAAACCATTCTTAAAGAATTGGGCCTGTCAGTGTCAAAATCCTTTGAGCTTTATTATCGTCAGATCATTGCACACCGTGGTTTGCCGTTTGAACTTCAGGTTCCCAATGAAAAAACAATGAAGGCGATTAAAAATTCAAGGCAAGGCAAAGGAATAACTTTTTCCTCTCCTGAAGATTTATTTGAAGATCTTGGAATCTGAGCGATGCGATCGATCCGGCGGGATACTCAATTCAAAAAAGATGTCAAGCGACTCAAAAAGCGGCACAAGGATTTTGAAAAACTTAAAACCATTATACAGTTTTTGCTTGCAGGAGAAAAACTACCACCGGAAAGCAGGGATCACAAATTGAAGGGTATACTAAAGGACTGCCGGGAGTGTCATATTGACCCCGATTGGTTGCTGATTTATAGAATCGAAGGCAGCGAACTATGTCTCGTACGAACTGGCAGTCATGCGGATCTCTTCGAGTGAAAAATACGTTTTGTAATCGATAATGATGGGGCCGTCTGACATGCAGATGATTCCATCTCATCTGCCTCTTTAAAGCTGGGTGGCTTATCTTCCTCTGTGAGTCACCCATTGGTTTCTGAACCCTCCGCATCGGATCACCCACCCTTTGTGTTTTTAGGAACACTTAAAATTTACCGGATGTATTAGAAAGCATTATAATAAATGAATATTGTTTTTAAATTATTGTTGACATTATTACATGAATATGAAACAGTTATCATGCCAATGGTACGAGAGCCATGCCGCTATATGAAATCTCGAAAAATAGATCTGTTTACCGTGAATAACTGAGACTCATTCAGGGAATTGATGATGACCTACGATGAGAAGGTAAAGCTTTATAATGCAAAACGTTATCTGATGCCGTTGCGACCTTTAGGAACCAAAAATTGGACCGTGCGGGAATACATCAGGTATATCGATCAACACGGCAGATGGTGCCCGGATGGCCGGGATCAATGTGAATTATACGGTTAAAGCACTCTCGACAAGTTGCACACATCGTTAAACCAGCTTCAGGCATTTGAAACTGAGTATTGCCCATATTGCGGAAATATTCTGGCCGGAACTGGTGCCAAGTGTTCAAGGTGCGGGTATTGTGTTCTCTGCGGATGATGGATCGCAGGTCCGGTGATCCATGTTTCTGGGGAACTGTAACTTAATTACCTGATATGGCTTTAAAAATAATGGAAGGCCAGAATCTTAACCTTCTCTGTTCAGTTGATCTCTTTTCACATCTGAGTTGCATTCAAGGGTGGCTCACCATAGTGGGCCACCCTTTGCGTTGATCTCTTTTTATATCTGAGTAGTGTTCAGCGGGTGACTTACAGCACATGGGTCACCCTTTTTTTTGAACCTCCTCCAAAATAAGACCTGCACGTCAATTCCCACATCTATAACAGGACCCCCAACTGGTCAGACTGGATCAGGATTCGCCGGTCGAAACACACGGGGTAATGTTAGGATTCTACTTTGGGCCACTTAACCTTTTACCAACCATTTGCCGGGTGATACCGAAAATACTGAGCACAAGGACTCGACGGGTGCGGAACAAGCGGTTCCGTATGGTGATGTTAGCTTAACGGATGTAACCAGACAGATGAGCAGCCACGGTAAGCGACGCCGCTGCAAATGGACGGCTTTTATGAAAGAAATAAAGGAGATCAGGCAGAATACCAGGACGAGCGAATCCTTGCGGTGGGACACTGAATCCTTCGTTTTAAGTAAAATAATACGCTGAATAAATTTTATTAGTCAAAAAATTATGAAAAGTAGCGGAGCTGCTCAAGACAATGGATAGATAAAAGGTACACGGCATAAGGCGAAAGGGGCAAGGAAGAAAATATGGGCTACAGGGTGTAAGGAAAGGCAGAAAAACGGCGAAGGGTGAAGGCAAAAAAGCTGAGGTGACAGGAGGCATAAGAGAGAAAGCATAGGGTATCAAGTTCAAGGTTTAAGGAAATAGATGGAAGCTGAAGGCCAAATGGAAACAAATTTCAAAGGGGCAATAAACCTATAAATTCAAGGCAGGTCTTCTTGAAATTTGTCGTAGGAGGCCAGTGGGTTCGAATACCCGGGAAGCTTGTATGCGAAGCAGCATCACAGTTTAAAATCCGGTCATTCGGCTCCAGGTTCAGGTTCACCGAGAATCGCCAGCAAGCAGCTGTCTGAATGGACAGGTGAAGATAGTTCTGTTATAATAGATCCTAAGTTAAACCAGATAAAAAGTTGCCATCCATGAAAAAGCCAAACCTGTTGCAAGGCAGGGGCGGAAAACCACGGGCCTATAGACAGGCAGCCGGGTTGCCAAGGGATTATTCAGTGACAGCCGGTTTGCCCGTTTCAGGGGAACCCGGCTTTTTTGATTAGGTGAATCTTAGAATTCGATTGAATTGACGCATGATGATAGTGCGAAAAACATTTTATAAAACTTCAACCGGAAACCGATGTTCCCGCCTGGGCGGGAACATCGCGAAATCCAGGGTCTCAATTGCTTTTCACTTAAGGAATTCGAAATGAAATTGATCGTGTTGATCTTTTCTGCTTTTCTGCTCGTCGTCAATTCAGGTTATGCTGAAACCGATATTCGAGATTCGATCGTTAAAATATTTTGCGTCAGCAACAGCCCTGACTATGACAACCCCTGGAACCGTCGGGGTCCTAGGAGGGGGCACGGCTCGGGGTGTGTCATAAACGGAAATCGAATCCTGACCAATGCGCATGTCGTGAGTGACCACACCTTTATTCAGGTTCAGCTCAATGGGCGACCGAACAAATTCAATGCCCGGGTCCAATTCATTTCGCATGAAGCTGACTTGGCCCTCTTAACGGTTGAAGACCCGAGCTTTTTCAAGGAAGTTAAAGACCTTGAACTGGCTGAACTTCCCCAAGTGATGGATAAGGTCATTGTTTACGGGTTTCCGGAAGGTGGCGACACTCTCAGCACGACAACCGGAGTCATCTCCAGGATAGAACACCGCCCATATGCCCATAGTCTGAAGAGGCTTCTGGCCATCCAAATCGATGCCGCGATAAATCCTGGGAATAGCGGGGGACCTGCTATTGTGGGGGACAAAGTCGTCGGAATTGTCATGCAGCAAATGAAAGGTTCCGAGAACATCGGCTATATCGTTCCGACAAACATCGTGCAGCACTTCCTCGACGATGTGGTTGACGGCCGATACGATGGTTTTCCACGGATCGGCATAAACACGCAAAATATGGATAACGGGAACCTGAAAACCTGGTACAAATTGGATAAATCACAAACCGGCATATTGGTGACCAAAGTCATTCCGGGACAACTCTCGGACGGCATCCTGTACCCTGATGACATTCTTTCCATGGTTGACGATCATCCGATAGCCGACGACGGGACAGTCGAATTCAGACGGAATGAACGGACGAGCTTCTCTCATTTCATTCAAAACCATCAATATGGCGATGTGTTGAAGTTGAAAATTATACGTCAAGGCGAGGAGCATTTGGTCGACATAAACCTCTATAAGGGTTCAGAGGATCATCGTTTTGTATCGAGATGCGAGTATGATGTTCAACCGCGATATTATATTTATGGCGGCCTTGTATTTTGTCCGCTAACCTTTAACTACCTTAAAACCTGGTCTGATTGGCAAACCAAGGCGCCGTCGAACCTTTTGAACTTTTTCATAAATGGCCACCCGACCGATAAAAATGAGGAAGTCGTGATCCTGACCAAGGTACTCGAAGCAGAAATAAATGTCGGGTACAACAAGCATACGGATCAGCGGATTGTAAAGGTGAATGGAAAGAAAATTATTAATCTAAAGCAGATGATCGCATCGATCGAGTCCCAAAATTCATCTGACTTCATCGTGTTTGAAACGGAGAAGGGTGAACAGCTCGTTTTGAACAATCAAAGAGCGACGGGTATTCATGACGAGATTCTAAGAACCTACGGGATCGTTCAAGACCGGTCGGGTGACTTGGTGAGATTGGCGCAGTTGAATTAACCCCAACACTGAATAAACAAAATGTCAAAGTGTGATTAACACTTTTGCAATGGTAGGGTTAATAATTGAATTCTCCGTTTTCGTAGACGGTTTGCTTGCCGCCGCCTTTCAAAATGGCGGTAACTCTTTTTTTTTCGGTGTTCACCAGGTCCCAGTGCAGGGCGGAGTCGTTGAAGCCGAGTTCTTTTCGAAGCTTGTCGTCGAGGGCCGTTTTTCCGGCATAGGCATCCGTGTAGGCGGAGCCCAGGGCCAGGTGGCAGTTGCCGTGAGGTCCGCCGAAGTTCTCGTCGAAGAGCGTGTTGGCCATGAACGCGTTGATGCGTGAAAAACGCCGGTCGGTCAGAGAAAATTCCCCGACTCTTTTTGCTCCCGGGTCCATTTCAAGCTGACGGCGGACAAAGTCTTCGCCCTTCCGGGCCCCTACCTTCACCACAACTCCCTTCTTGAATTCCAGCCTGACGCCGGCTACATAGTTGCCGCTGCGAAAAGAGGGCTGGTCGGCGTAGTAAACGCCCTGCGTACCCCGCCAGTCAGGAGAAATGAAGACTTCGAAACTCGGGATGTTGCGGCCGGACAGGCCGAGCCACTTTCTCTCTTCCCCCGGCGTGATCGTCAGATCGATGGTATCCGACTCGATGTGAAAGCGCTCGACCGGCAGCCGGTCGAGTTGCTTTTTGATCGACCGGATCTTCTGATGAACCTCCTGCCACGCCCTGACCGGATGGCGCTGTTCCAGGAAGCACGCCGCTGCGATTTGACGGGCATAGGCCTTGAGCGACATCTTGGCGTGCCTTGCCAGGGCCATGGTGGGGAAAACGCACAGGGTCCAGCTGAAAAGGCCCTGTTCCTCACGCCGGGTCAGGATGTCGCGTAAATATTTGCGCACCACGGCCGCCTGGCCGATTTTTTTTGGATCGACATCACTCAAATGGGTGATCGATTCAGGGGCATACAGATGAATGCTGCCGTTGAGATGTTGGTTCAGGCTTTCGTCGCCGGCGGGAACGAACTTCAACTGGCGGGGTGTGGCACGGACGTAGAAGCTTTTTTCCATTTGGGGTGTTTCCAGTGCGCGCGGCACCGGGTTGAGCCCCATCCGGAGCAGCTTGTCATAGAGGATTTCCGCCAGCGGTCGGGCCGGCAGGTGATACCGGACGGCCACGACGTCATTTTTTTTGAATTTTCTGCGGCGCGCTGTCTGCAGTCCCCAAAGAAGTACTTCGGCATAGCCTTCCAATTCTTTTTCGGAAAACACGTTTACCCCCCGGTGTCTTTTACTGTTAGGATCGGGTCATCGATGTCTTGGTCTTTGACAATCGAAGCCCTAAAAACAATTTGATCTCACCACAGAGGCACAGAGAGCACAGAGGTGTATTTTTTTTGCGTTTGCCGCTGACCCAGATACCATCTGCTGGAGCAATGGGGCAGGGACGGCGGCAAACGCAAAGCATCAATGCTGGCGCATAGAGAAAATCCGAGATACCATGAGCAGTGCACGTATCACCGAGGCGATAGGTTTTTGCCCATCGCCGCCTGTCCGCCATGGCTTTGTTCAGGCAAGGCGTGCGGGCCTCCCTATGGACAAAATAAATTAGTGTCTTTGCGTCCTCTGCGTCTCTGTGGTGAAAAATATTACCGCTAATACGCCACTTTGATTATTTAGGATGATCGTCTTTCAGAAAGAGGCGATGATACTCTGATTCCGTCAGGTGTCGTTTGAGCAGACGGGTGACGAGGCTGAAAATCTCGTTCAACTCGTCATCGCTGAGCCGTTTGACAAGGGTTTGCATCAGCGCATCGTCGGAAAATTTCTGCAGGTAATACACGATGGTGTTCTGGTCGTTCTCGCGGTCGAGGCCGAAACCGACCAGCCCCTTGTAGGTTTCGACGAACTGATGAGAATGTGTGGCCATGGCGCGGGTCTATCCTTTTTTAACAGTGCGGCTGTTGGAAGGAATTCTGCTCTAGTTTCTATGCGATCCAAGGACAATGAGAAAGCCTTTTTATACCTGTATTCGATTACCCGATGTCCGTCAACCCCGACCGCATCGATGCCAGACTATCTCGGTGAAAATAAGATTCCTATAATTTAAAATGCGGTCACCCGGCTCCATGTGAAGGTTCGCCGAGAACCGTTGGCCGCGAAACGAGGCGATCGATCGACAGATCGATCCGTCAATTGTTTCCGATCCAACACCGTGCTATACGGGTTTGACGGTGGATCGGATCCGAAGGAGTATACATCACGATGATGAGACCGAGCAGAATCGACGGGGCAAACGTCCGTATAGGCTATTTCACTACCGCAGATGGAACGACTATCCGCAATGCCCTTTGGTTTCCCGAGA
>Ga0316196_10000692_pt1 | contig 13676 bp, 13 predicted proteins | sample Eddsed2cm_MG_FD_204938 | JGI IMG/M metagenome (GOLD analysis project Ga0316196, IMG submission 204938) | Coastal sediment microbial communities from Maine, United States - Eddy sediment 2 cm | ecosystem: Environmental > Aquatic > Marine > Coastal > Sediment | place: USA: Maine | collected... | reverse complement strand
GAGTGACCCTTGATGCTGAGCGCATCATTGACAATAAATATGTCATTCCACAGTTTCACCAATGTCAAGGGTTGTCACTGGTATTACTACGCTGGCAAGCTGTAAGACTGTCCAGGGTTATGCTAGTCCAGCCGAATCCCCAGCGTGTCTATATTATTCTTAGTGGCTGGAATTAACCCTGCTGAGACATTTCGTAATCAATGATTCCACCCCTGGTTGAATGAATAACACTGGCTTAATGGCATTGATTCATTGGATATGATTTATATAATGTCAGGTAATTTTACACGTTGATAGAAGGCGCTAACTTTTACGTATTTAAGCCTTTGATATTTCAAGATGGTACAACTATTGCATCGTTATTTTAACCAGCAATCAACGGTTTAAAGACTAACGGTGACATCAGAAAAACTAAGCGATGATGATATATTGAAGCTACCAACGGAGATTGTTGTCGTCGGCGTCTTGTTCATGTGGTTGAAGAGGTACATTTCAAGTACTGATAATCGTAAGATACTGATTTCGAACCTTCATTTTGTATGGTTTAAAGAAACTTCACATTTTGCCTTGAAGCTGATCCTCAATGTGATTGAACAGCTACTCCAGGCTACGAAACGCCATGTTGATTTACAGAATATAAAAAATTCATATATGTTAACTTGGCCAGATAAATTATTTTTGAGTCAAAATTTTGGCGGATGCCGTCAATCCTTATTCCGCTACTCTGGATATTATTACCAGAGAATGGTTACAGGATAAGTTATGGAATATGAAGAAAAGAGGGTAGGAATTAATCCGATTCCCGAAGACCCGCTGGGATATTTGAACGCTGCACAAATTTTTACATACAATCGAATGACTGAATCTGGTTGGCACATTAAATTCGTCAGACGTCCTATGTATGAAAGTCCACTTTTATTCATGACAGACTCAGATGAGGCCGTGTTGGCAGTTATTGAGGACAATGGTTATTTTAACCAGCAACCTGACATTCCGCTGAGAAGTTCCGAAGGCAAGTCCGAATGATAATAAATTACGGTTAATTTTAATTTTCAGACAATCATCTATGTCTCTGTCAGTTCCCAGTTTTGGTTTTGTTCGACTGCATTTATTTGGTAACAGAGTATTTCTGGCTAGGCAGCAAAAACTGTTTTACTAATGATGCAGATGACATCGAAATAGTAGAGAAAGACACTTAAGCATGGCTCGATATCAACACCGCTGTTGTCCCAGAACCAGCGAGTATTGCCTACTCGACCTTTGTCTTACATGTCCAGTTTTTACCCGAGAAAGAAAGTGTAGCTTGTATGATAAATATGTTGCATAAAGAATCTTCTCTATGCCATAGTTAAGCCATGTTACAGGTAGATAAGATTAATTCAGAGTATTTTGTTTCAGCAACACCCGTTGCTAAAGCGTCTTTGTCTGCCAGCCTCGCTCTCCTCAGCTCTCTGCTACTGCGCTAGTTCAGCGCATATACTCTAGACAATATAGATTTATTTTTTTACTCCATTTTTACATGGAGTGCATGTTAATCTTGGCACTGTGATTAACTTTAAGCGCAGCTGCCGCTAGCGATTCAGGATACGAAAATGAGCGATTCCTTGATTATATTTGATACCACATTGCGTGATGGTGAACAAAGCCCCGGAGCGTCGATGACCCGTGATGAGAAAGTGCGTATAGCGCGCAGTCTCGAACGTATGCGGGTAGACGTTATTGAAGCCGGTTTTCCAGCAGCAAGCCGTGGTGATTTTGAAAGTGTACATGCCGTCGCATCGGTGATTAAAGATAGCCGTGTATGCGGTCTGGCACGTGCTATCGAAGGTGACATCCAGGCTACAGCAGATGCGATAAAACCTGCGGAAAAGAACCGCATCCACACTTTTATTGCAACATCACCTATCCATATGCAGGAAAAATTGCATATGACTCCAGAGCAGGTGCTGGAGCGTGCAGTCTGGGCAGTAAAGTTTGCGCGTCAATTTACTGATGATGTTGAGTTTTCTCCGGAAGATGCAGGGCGATCTGAAGAGGACTTCCTGTGCCAGGTGATTGAAGCTGTCATTGATGCTGGTGCCAGTACTATTAATATTCCAGATACCGTTGGATATAACTTGCCGGGACAATTTGGCAACCTGATTGCCAACTTGCGCCAGCGCATTCCGAATTCAGATAAGGCGATCTTTTCTGTTCACTGCCATAATGACCTGGGCATGGCAGTAGCTAACTCATTGAGCGCCGTCCTCAATGGGGCGCGCCAGGTAGAATGCACGATAAATGGTCTGGGTGAAAGGGCTGGGAACGCGGCATTGGAAGAAATTGTCATGGCTGTAAAGACCCGTCAGGATGTCTTTGACTGCACAACGGGGATTGATACAACACAGATAGTCCCGACCAGTCGCCTGGTTTCGAATATTACCGGCTTTGCGGTGCAGCCGAATAAGGCCATTGTCGGAGCTAACGCGTTTGCTCATGAATCGGGTATTCACCAGGATGGTGTCATCAAGAAGCGTGAGACTTACGAAATCATGCGCGCAGAGGATGTTGGCTGGGCCCACAATCGAATGGTATTGGGTAAACACTCCGGCCGTAATGCCTTCCGCACTCACTTGAAAGAGTTGGGTATAGAGCTTGATTCAGAATCATCGCTGAACTCTGCCTTTGCTAAATTCAAGGAACTTGCTGATAAGAAGCATGAGATCTTTGATGAAGATCTGCAGGCACTGGTGACCGAAGAGTCAACAGAACAGGACAATGAAACGGTTAAACTGGTGACATTGAAAGTCTGTTCTGAAACAGGTGAAACGCCTATGGCTGAGGTGACCTTAAATGTTGACGGCACGGATATGTCTGCATCCATGCCCGGTGGTGGTCCTGTCGACGCAGCATTCAAGGCCATCGAAGCAATCCTCGACTGTGGTTGTAAATTGTTGCTTTACTCCGTCAATAACATCACTACTGGTACTGACTCACAGGGTGAAGTCACTGTTCGCATTGAGAAAGAGCAGCGAATTGTCAATGGCACAGGCGCTGATACTGATATTGTTATCGCCTCCGCCAAGGCTTATCTGAATGCAATGAACAAGATGAAAGTAGATCTGGACAGGGCTCATCCACAATCAAGCCAGCCGCCGATCTAAACGATGATGACAATGGCAGACCGTCAAAAGCAGATTCTTGCGGATATGGGTATTGATGTCTGGTTGCTCCGGGATAATACCGGAGCTGCTGGTGCATCTGTTCCTGCAGAGGTTTCTAAATCGACCGCATCAGGTATATCTACAAATGCTGCATCAAAAGATTTAGAGAGACCTGCAGACAGTGATGCTGTGACAGCTTTCACACTATTGCAGAATGAGGTTAAGAACTGTCGGCTTTGCGACTTGAGTAAAAGTCGGACGCAGACCGTCTTCGGCACCGGTACAGCGCAGGCTGAGCTGCTGTTAATCGGCGAAGCACCGGGTGCAGAGGAGGATCGCCAGGGAAAACCTTTTGTCGGCAAGGCAGGTAAACTGCTGGACGCGATGCTTTTTGCTATTGGCTTTGACCGCAGCCAGGTGTTTATATGCAATGTGCTGAAGTGTCGGCCACCAAATAACCGCGACCCAAAGCCGGAAGAAGTTGAGGCCTGCGCACCTTTTCTAACTGCCCAGATCGATACCGTGAAACCAAAAGTAATTCTTGCTCTGGGCCGATTTGCTGCTCACCGCTTATTAAAAACAGAGGCACCTGTCTATAAAATGCGAGAAGCTAGAAACGTTCTGCCTGGTACTGATATTCCAGTCGTCGTTACCTACCACCCGGCCAGCCTGTTAAGGAATCCAGAACAGAAAGCACAGGCCTGGCAAGACCTGTGTCGTGTGCACCAGCTATTGGAGAGTTCCCTGATTTGACGCAGCGGAGTCACACCGCAGGCATTCGCCCGATGCGACAGCTTGATTTGTCAGAGGTGATGGCAATTGAAGAGCAGTCATACGACTTCCCCTGGACTAAAGGTATTTTCAGTGATTGCCTGGAAAACCAGTACACAGCAATGCTTTATGAACAGAATGACAGGATACTGGCGTATTCAGTATCACAATTTATCGTTGATGAATGTCATTTATTGAATCTATGCGTACAGCGTGAAGCGAGGGGGCATGGGCTGGGGGCAAAAATGGTTAGATATCTGATAAATCAGGCGAGGCAGAAAGATATGGGGTCAATCTTTCTCGAGGTGAGAGTTTCCAATATGCCTGCTATACACCTCTACGACAAGCTCGGTTTCAATGAAATTGGGTTACGTAGAGACTACTACCCTGACAGCAATGGCAGGGAAGATGCACTGGTTCTGGCCTATGAAATATTTTGAACTGGTTACTGGTTTGAGCTAAGGAATACCAGACTCAGGGCTGGCCAGTAGGTGATAATCAGGACGGCAAAAAGCAAGATAAAGAAGAATGGCAAGGTAGCAATATACAGTTCCATCACCGGTTTGTTAAAGCGGAAGCTGGCTATGAACAGGTTCATACCAACAGGTGGCGTGAAATAACCAAGCTGCATATTTGCCAGGAAAACTATACCAAGATGCACCGGGTGAATTCCGTAGCCGGCTGCTATAGGTAAGATAATCGGAATGATGATGATCAATGCGGAGAATATATCCAGCATCATGCCAAGAACCAGCAGGAAGATGTTCAATGCGATCAGGAACGTCCACTTACTGTCGATAAATGAATGGATGCTTTGAAATAATTTTGTCGGAATTTGTGCATCGATCATATAATTAGTCGATGCCAGTGATACCCCGAGAATCAGAATTATTGCCCCGACCAGAACCATAGACTCACGGATGATTTCTGGCAGTTGGCGTAATTTAACTTCACGTTTGATTAAAACTTCAACTATCAGAACATAAACTGCAGTCACTGCAGCAGCTTCTGATACTGCAATATAGCCACCGTAGATACCACCCAGTACCAGTATCGGTAATGGGATTTCCCAGATTGATTCTCGAATTGACGAGATGATTTCCATGCCATTGAGTTTCGTTGACAACTGTCCCTTAGGCTGCTTCCACATGCCCCATCCTGATAGCAATACCACCATCAGCAGGCCTGGCAGGATACCAGCAAGGAACAGATCATCAATATTTACAGGCGTATCCAGTGATGACTGCTGGGCAATCACGCCGTAAAGTATCAACGGTAATGATGGTGCGAACAGCAGTCCCAGGCTGCCCGAGGTGGTTATCAGGCCGAGATTGAATCGTTCAGGGTAGCCTGCCTGTTGCAGAGCCGGGTATAGCAGTGCACCCAGTGCAATGATAGTGACACCGGATGCACCAGTGAATGCGGTAAATAAAGCACAGGCAGTCAAGGCAACTATTGCCAGTCCACCAGGCATCCACCCGAGCAGAGCATGTGCCATGCGTACCATCCGCGCTGGGGCCTGGCTTTCGCCGAGCAGGTAGCCGGCAAAAGTAAATAAAGGTATCGCCAGCAGTATTGGCATCTCTGCCAGCCGGTAGATTTCTATCGTCACCACTTGCAGGTCAATTCCCTCGCTGTGAAACCCCCACATTGCACTGCCGCCGATAATACTGAAAAGCGGCGCGCCTAGCAGTGTCAGAAATAATAGAGCCAGAGCGATTATCACTGTTTGTTTTCTCCACTTAAGCCCTTGCCAACAAGGGCAATGACCTGGATGGTATAGCGCAGCGCAATAATAGAAAAACCAAAGGGAATAATCGATTCTGGAAGCCAGGCAGGTACGGATGCGAAGGCCATCACCCCGGAGTTCCATTCATCAATCAAAAAAAGAAATGAATGCCAGGCAATGATGGCCGAGACAATGGCGGCAAATGTACGGGTAATAATATCGCTTATAGTTTTTAACCGAGGGGGTAGGAAACGTGTAAGCACATCAACACTGATTTGTTTGTTCTGTCGAGTCGCTACCAATGCCCCGAGTAGGCCCACCCAGAGCACCAGAACGCGCAATAGCGGATCCAGCCAGATGCTTCCAGTACCCAGGAAGTTTCTCATCATAATTTGACTGAAAGCCAGAGTCACCATGCTGAGCAAGATTATGACAAGCAGGGCATCCTCGATATTATGGAGGACTCGAACACTTTTGTGCAGCATGGATTGTTGCGCTGTCTCGTTCACTTTTTGCAGAGGTATCAGTTTTTCGCGCGCTGTTTCGCCAGTAGCTCTTTAAGCTGTTCGTAAAGTTCGGGAGAAGCCGCTTTATTACCCGTCTCTTCAATGACTTCGTCTGCAAAGGTATTCCAGTAGGCAATTTCCTTTTTATCAGGGCGGGCAAATTCTGTACTCATTTTCTGTAACGCCTCACGGGCGCTGTCGTTGTCTTTGCGATTGACGGCATCCATCTCCGCAAAAGTCTCTGCTACAGTGTCTTTAACAATTTTCTGGTCGGCAGGTGAAATCTTGTCGAAGCGTTTATTGTCGACAACGAGCACCCCAACGAGGTACAGCAGTGGCACATCGGTGACGCTGCGAATACGTGTATGCCACTGAAACGCCAGGGCGCCGGTAGGTGTTGCTCCAATGGTATCAATGAGGCCGGTCTGCAGACCGGTATAAACATCGGCCAGCGGCAATGTTACTGGATATACACCCATTTTTACGAATAATGCTTCGTTAAGTACATCATCTTCCGGGATCCACAGCTTTTTCTTCTTAAGATCCTCAATATTCTTAACCGTACTGTCCGACATCAAGTATGCAAAACCACCTTCTGAGATACCAAGAATAGTAAAGCCTTTCTCTTTCATTCCTTTCTTTAACAATGGGTCTATGATCGGCCGCACAAAGTCAATTTCTTCGTAGTTCTCGAATACCATCGGCAGGCTGTAGATTTGCATGTCTGGATAGATGCTGGCGAGACTGCCACCGGTGAGGGCGCCACCCTGTAATTGTCCGAGCCTGATTTTCTTCATTACACTCTTGTCATTGCCCATGACACCGCCCGGGTAAAACTTAAATTTAACCCGACCCTCAGTTTTCTTATCAATTTCAGTGGCCGCAGCACGCATCTTTTTCATCCATGTTGTTCCATCGGGTGCTAATGTTGCGATTTTTAGAGTCATAGCATGGCTGCTGCTAAATGAGACCAGCGAAATGATTGCTATGGAAATTAATATTATGCTTTTAGATCCTTGAAAAAGAGACATAGTGTTTTTTCCAATCTGAGTGTTTTTGTGACGGTAGTATTTATAGATAACTGCGCAAAGCAGGTATTAAAAGAATTCTTCGGATTCATTTAACAACTGTCGCGCCTGTTCTTGTGCCAGTGTGTTAATCAACGTCATTCCCGGTGAGGCAGCAGGAGCTGACAGGACTTCATTGAGTAAGTTGTCATGCAGTTCACGATCAAAGACCATGCGCGCATAATAGCGGGCATACAGCGTTTTGGCCATCAGGTTCTTGCCTTCACTGAGAGCAATTGCCTGCTCAAAGTATTCCCTGGCCAGGTCGGGCTTACCGCCCATGGCAGCAGGCAGGAAGGCATTTAACACTGCCATATAGAGTTGAGCATTGCCATTGTCCCAGGCTGGATCCAGATCGACGACACGCTGCATAATGGCCTTGACCTTAGGGATGTCGGCGATAGCAGCCCAGTCATCGGTACGGCTTTGAATCCAGCCGGCCCATGCGACCCCCCATGCATTTAGAACTGGTAGATCTTTTTTTCCTGTTTTTTGCAAAATCTGCTGAAACTCGGGAAAGCGTTCTTGTGAAATAGTACATAAATCAGGCAGTTCAACGCAAAGTGCGTGTAAAGCATATTGCAGGGACTTTTCAGTTAAGCGTCTGGAACGATCTGGGTCTTCAGTGGCAAATGCACCGGCATAGGAACCATATAAACTGCTACCAGCAATCAGCAGACTTGTATCATCCGGTGAGCCCTGGATAAAGCTGTCGATCATTATCAGGTAGGCTGGAGCACCCTGACGAACAGTATCTGGGTCATTCTGGTTCTGGATTGCCTGGCTGAGATTATCCGCAAGGTCCTTAGTAGCAGAACTGACAAGAGTGTTGCAGCCGCTTAGCGTCAGGAATATAGATAACAGGAGTACTAACCGCATCACTTGAGGAGCCTCTATTTAAGAAGCAGTAATTATACGGGGTATGTAATGGTGTCGCTAGGTGCTGAAAGTGATTTGAGCGTTTTAGTAACGCCAGATTTTGAGTTTCTGACCGCTGAATAACAGGTCGTTTGTGTTTATTTTATTCCATTTGACTAGCTCATTAAGGGTAACCTTATAGCGCTTAGACAAGGACCACAGGGTATCGCCGTTTTTTACTGATATTACTTTTGGTTTTTGCTTGGATTTTGCAGATGTTGCGGTTTTCCCTGTTGAAGCAGTGACGGTCTGCTGTGGGGTATTACTCTTGCGGTAATTTCTGGACAGGGGGATGAGCAGATCCTGGTTGATACTAATTCTGCTGCTTTTGAGATTATTCGTTTTTTTCAACGAGGAAACGGTGATGCCATGCCGACGGGCAATGGCACCGAGCGTGTCTCCTTTTCTGACTTTATAGTGTGCCCAGCGAACGCGGTCCTTTTGAGGTATTCCTGCAATGGCATCTGCTACCACTTCTGCCGAGGAGGCGGCGACTAACAGGCGGTGAGGGCCTGCTGGGTCTGTTGCCCAGCGTTTAAAGCCGGGATTCAGCATTTCCAGCTCTTTCATCGGAATATTGGCTGCATCTGCAACCACACCAAGTTCAATCTGGCTGTTCATGCGTATGACGTCAAAATAGGGTTTGTTTGGTACGCTGGCAAGCTTCAGGCCATATTTTTCAGGATTCCTGATAATATTACTCAGGGCGATGAGTTTTGGCACATAGCGTTTAGTTTCATCGCGGAGTTTCAGGGAAGTGTAATTGGCTGGCTTGCCGGCCCGCTTGTTGGCTTTGATGGCGCGTGAGACCGTCCCTTCGCCAGCGTTATAACTTGCGAGAGCCAGAGACCAGTCACCATCGAAGTCGGCTTCTAGCTTTTCCAGGTAATCCAGGGCCGCATTGGTTGACGCATAGATATCCTTGCGACCATCGTACCACCAGTTCTGTTTCAAGCCGTAATGACGCCCTGTAGCAGGGATAAATTGCCACAGGCCAACAGCTTTCGCGCTGGAAATAGCATGAGGTTTATAGGCACTCTCAATTGCAGGCAACAGGGCGATTTCCATTGGCATGTCACGCTGCTCTATCTGAACAGTGATGTAATACAAATATGGAGTAGATCTCTTGATCAGGCGTTCAATGTATTCCGGCCTTGAGGAATACCATCGTTCGTACTCTGCAATATGCTTGCTCTGTATAGATGGTAAGTCATATCCCGCACGAATTCGGTCCCACAGGTCGTGGTAATCCTCTGCTGTAAAAGTAACTGGCTTTGGCTGATATACTTTAGGCGCAGCGCGAACTTCTAGCGGTTCTGATGCTTGCCGGTTTTGACGCGATGATGCCGAGGCTTCGTCATCTCCATAATCGAAATATGAAGAGAGTGAACGGTTCTCTGGGCTATTTTCCGCGTTTTTTTCTTTCGTGGTGGCGCAGCCACCGATGATAAATAAGCCTGAAATTAGCAGGGCAAGAAGAGTATTGTTTGTCATCGATTTTATCATTGGTGTGCAGTCTAGGTTCCGCATTGTTTAAGGTCAAATGAAATTGCCCATTAGCCATATTTTTTTTCGCGATTTCAGCATAGACTGTATCGACGCAATATTCAGTATAGTAAATAGTCTAGCTTAATCCAGAATTATATTCTAGAAAATAATTGAAGTATGATATATAAGCTATTGTTTATATATAAGGTAATTCATATTCATCGATGCGTATTAATATGATTATCTGCATCTTCATCAGGTTTTGTTATATGTCGCCGATGAGTAACATATCATTAAGAAAAATCGATAATGTTTAGCTTTCCCGAATGGAGTCAGACAAGCCTTGGGCAATCACTGCTGATGGCAGAGCAGAATGCACTGGGACAGTTTCTGCCAGATTTAAAAGGGGAAATTGCTGTCCAGTATGGCTATGCCGGTACGACATCCATGCTGGATTTGAGCAAGATTGATCATAAGTTCTTTGTGCAGGTAACAGAAGGACAAAGACAATCAATGCAAACAGTGTCAGCTGACAATAGGGCTGATTTACAATATTTATATGTAGAGCCAGATTCTGTTCTACCATTGGCATCATCATCTGTTGATTTATGCCTGTTGCCACATATGCTTGATTATGCGGCTGATCCACACCAGTTACTGCGCGAGAGTAAAGAAATACTCGTTAGTGGAGGCCACCTGGTTATCCTCGGCTTTAATCCGTATTCACTATGGGGAGGCAGAAAGCTTTTTTCCCGAAAACAAACTCCCTGGAACAGTCATGACTTTTCTGTCTACAGAGTGCGAGAATGGCTGAGTCTACTGGATTTCCATATCAGCGGCGGTATGATGCTTTACTACTCTCCGCCGATACAGAACCAGAGTCTGCGTGAACGATTTATTTTTTTAGAGCAGGCCGGCGATCGATGGTGGCCGATGTTGGGATCTGTCTATTTGCTGATTGCACAGAAGCGTGATCCGGGGATGACGGTAATCGATTTCAGAAAAAATATCAGAAAAAGTTCTTTTTTGAATGTTGCTGAACCCGTAGCAAAAAACACAATAAACGCCAAGAGTTAACGAATGTCTGAAGTGATTATTTATACTGATGGTGCCTGTCGCGGCAATCCAGGACCCGGAGGTTGGGGCGCGGTTCTCGCTTATGGCAACAAAAAAAAGGAGCTTTTTGGCTCAGAGAGGGAGACTACTAATAACCGGATGGAGCTTCTGGCTGCCATCAAGGCGCTGGACAGTCTGAAATGGTCTTGCAAGGTCAGTCTTTACACCGATTCACAATATGTACGCAAAGGCATCCTCGAATGGATGGATAACTGGAAAAAGCGTGGTTGGAAAACATCTGCCAGAAAGCCGGTGAAAAATCAGGACCTCTGGATCAGCCTTGATAAGGCATTGACTCGGCATGATGTTGAGTGGCATTGGGTAAAAGGTCACTCGGGGGTAGCGGGAAATGAACATGCAGATAGCCTCGCTAATCAGGCGATTGATGAGTTGCTTAATGCAGATAAATAGGCAGGAAATATGAGACAGGTAGTTCTGGATACTGAAACGACGGGTCTGGATCCCAACAAGGGGCACCGTATTATCGAGATTGGCTGTGTGGAACTGATTGACAGGAAGCGCACGGGCAATGAGCTGCATCAATACTTGCAGCCCGACCGGAAGATTGATGCCGGGGCTATTGAGGTACATGGCATTACCAATGAGTTTCTTCAGGATAAACCGAAATTTGAAGACATCGTTGATGATTTTCTCGCTTACATCAAAGACTCTCAGCTGATTATTCACAATGCGCCGTTTGATGTTGGGTTCATTAATAATGAACTGCTGCTGACCGGACGTGATTTAGGTGAGACAAAACAATATTGCGAAGTTGTTGATAGTCTTGTGATGGCCCGGCGTATGCGCCCCGGACAAAAAAACTCCCTCGATGCGTTGTGCAGACACTTTAATATTGATAACTCACAACGAGATTTCCATGGCGCTTTGCTCGATGCTGAATTACTGGCTGAAGTATACCTCGCGCTTACTGGAGGGCAGTCAGCCCTGTTTCAGGAGGGTGATTCCGGGCAAAGGTCTCGTGCTGAAAAGATAATTCGAAAACTTGATAGCAAGCGGCCTTTGCTGCCGATTATTCAGGCAACAGCTGAAGAAAGCCGCTTGCACGAGGCCTGGCTGGATGAACTGGATAGCAAAACCGATGGTAAGTGTGTATGGCGAATGGATCACTCTGAATAATCAACAAGTAATAATCAGTCAGAAGTCACTCTCCCTGTTGTATTCTCACAACTCTGTAACCTGCCTGCCTTAACTTATTCAGCAAGCCCTGTTCGCCGGGCAGATGCAGGGCTCCTACGGCAATAAAAGTGTTTCCTGCACGCAGTTGTTTCTGCATGCGTTGAAACATTCTGTGATTTCTTTCAATGATCAGTTTGTCGTTGATTAAAGCGGCCAATCGTCTGTCTTTCGGCTGCTGGCTGTCAGCAATACTAACTATTTTTTCCAGGTCACCAGCCAAATAGGCATCGATTAATAGCTGGTATGCGAGGTCTTTATCTGACAGTGAATCCATTGCTGAGTGCAACAGGTTAACCTGGTCATCTATGGATATATCGTCAAAAACTGATAATTGTTCATTGACGGTTTCCAGTCCCTGTACCCTGATTCCAGAATTCCTTGCCAGGTCAGCAATTCTTTTATCAAGGAATGTCCCGGAATTATTATCTGGCTTAATCAGCAGCAGCATGGCTGCCCAGGGTTTCAGGACAGTCAGAATTTCATCAGGTAAATGATTTCCCGTTCTGATCAGGGCCTCGCTGACTTCAATAAATGTTTCTTCACCAATGACCTGGGACAAATGCCTGCCGTCAGTAAATAACATCTTTCTTAGTACATCAACGGAACCGTTAGCATTCATTTCAAGTTCCAGCATTAGCGTGTCAGCAACGACCAGTCGCTGGAGCACACTATCACTCACAGCCATTACATTCTTATCATCAATATGGATGGTGCCGTAGATATAGCTGCTTCTGGCAGTGCTGTGTCTCTCGGGATACTCTATCCGCCATAGAAAGGGGCTGCCTGTTTGATGGTCCTGACCAATTTCATTATAAGTCGCTGGCCGGGAGAGCGAGTATGCATTGTTGCTTTCTCCTTTACTGCGATCGATATAGCGAATCTCGGGTTGTGGATTCAGGTTAGCCTGGTCAGCCGCCGCAACGGTAGAAACTGCCAATAGCAGAGCAACAATAAAAGAAAATAGCGAATAGTTCGCTATATGTCGGATAGTAGTGTGTTTTAGCATTTTGTTATGAGGTTTCTCTGATTCGTACTCTATTTATCGCAGGATTATCGACATCAACGAATTGAACATTCTGCCAGTTTAGAGCACGATTAAGCATATCTGGTACCATTCGAAGGAGCATAAAACTAAAAGCTCCAGTGTATTGTTTTTACCAGGCTTATATAATACCCCAAATTGTACCTAGGAGTTCGCCACCAATGCCTGATCTTTCTGTAGTTATACCCGTGCAGAACGAAGAAGAAAATATACGTTTGCTGATTGATGAAGTCAGGCAGTCCCTTGATGGCGTACTCGATTATGAACTTATCTATGTCAATGACGGCAGCACTGACTCAACGCTTGAAATTCTCGAAGACTACCGTTCTGGGTTTCCATTACTAAGAATTTTTAGTCATCAAACGGGTGCCGGACAGAGTACTGCTGTGCGCACAGGTATTATTCATGCAAAGTCCCCAGTTATCGCTACCCTGGATGGCGACGGTCAGAATGACCCGGCAGACATTCCTGCTCTTTACCAGGCATTAATAGCAAATGCCGATACTGGTGTGTTACTGGTGAATGGCTACCGAAAAGAACGCAAGGATACCTTCATTAAACGAATCTCATCAAAACTCGCCAATGCTATACGAGGATGGCTGCTTGATGATGATACGCCAGATACAGGCTGTGGTCTGAAAGTCTTTAGTCGCCAAGCCTATCTGGAGATTCCTTTTTTTGATCATCTGCACCGATTTT
>Ga0316196_10000690_pt1 | contig 13686 bp, 18 predicted proteins | sample Eddsed2cm_MG_FD_204938 | JGI IMG/M metagenome (GOLD analysis project Ga0316196, IMG submission 204938) | Coastal sediment microbial communities from Maine, United States - Eddy sediment 2 cm | ecosystem: Environmental > Aquatic > Marine > Coastal > Sediment | place: USA: Maine | collected... | reverse complement strand
TCCGTCGCTGCGCGCCACCAGGACCGTATCCTGGATACCGTGGAGACTGACGGTGACCTCCTCCACCCGCTCATCCAAGGACCGCGTAAAAGCATCGACCCGAGTCAATAAATCGATCTTGTTCTGGGTCGCCAGGCTGCCGTGGGGGTCGGTGTCGGAATAAAGGGGTTTCGATTTCTCGGCGCTCAACGGCTTACCCCGGCCGCTCTGCCCGGCGCGAACGATGGCACGGGCGGAACCGCAGGCGGTGAGCAGCGCCGGCAGCTGAATGGCGTCTGAGTAGGCGAATCCGGTCTTGTCCCCACTCATGGCCCGTACTCCGACACCCTGATCCAGATCGAACCGGCCGCTCTTGACGATGCCGTCCTCCAGCACCCAGGACTCGCTGCGGGACCGTTGGAAGTACAGATCCGCCGCGTCCACCGAGCCCACCAGCAGGCGCCCAAGCGCCTGGTCCAGGTCGGCATGGCTCAGGCCCGCCTCCTCCAGCAGAGCATGTTCGGCCGTCGCCAGGGGCGTGGCGGGCGGGGTGTTGGCATCGGTACGTCCAGTCATGAACTTGCGTCCTCCGTGGCATCCATCCCATGCGGCAGGGGATCGATACGAATGGCGGGAACCAGGCGGCCGTTTCGGTCTGAAACGGCAGATAGCGGCGAAACGTTCTGGCGAAAAAAACCGTTGCACCGGTCGCAAACTGACCTCGAAACCTGCCAACGGGTTCCCCAGGGCTTACTCCGCGGACCGGAACTCGCTGGGGCTCTGACCGGTCCAGCGTTTAAAGGCGCGGGTAAAATTGCTGGGTTCAGCAAACCCCAGCAGGTAGGACACTTCGCCGATGGGCATGCGATCGCCCCGAACATAATCGATGGCCAGGCTCCGTCGCGTACTGTCCAGCAATTCCTTGTAACTGGTGTCCAGGTTCTGCAATTTTCTTTGCAGGGTTCGCAGGCTCATGTTCAGCGACTGCGCAACTTGCTGCTCATTCACCTCTCCAGAGGGAAGCAGGTCGATGAGGCTGACCCGGACCCGGGTCACCACATCGTTCTGATCCATGTCGGCCAGGTATTGGTTGATGACCGTATCGCTGGCGCGGGCCATATCCGCATTGGCCGTCGGCAGGGGCCGGTTGATCTGATCGTGGCCGAAGATGACCGCATCGCAATCCGCTTCGAACTCGATCGGGCATCTGAAAAATTCTTCAAACTCACTGGTTTCGGATGGCACCGCGCGTCTGAGCAGAACTCGCTGGGGGCAGAAGTCCTCACCGGCGCTGGCCCTGCACATATTGGTGAGGATCGCCAGCATGGCGTCGTAAACTTCGTCCTGGCCGCGCGCGCAATCCGGCGGAGTGTCGATGGAAAGCCGGTAGGCATCGGGCAGTTCGCTCAGGTTGAGGGTCTCTCCGGTCGTAATCAACCGAAAATACCGAACCAGACGCGTCAGCGCTTCATGCAACGAGGTGCTGGCCAGCCAGGCGAACCCAAGGGCGTGCAGCGCACTGGGGTGCCAATATCGTGCAAGCCGAAGGCCAAACGCGGGGTCAGCCGCCTCTTCGATGGCCAAAGTCCACAGCTCAAGGAGCTTGCTGTCCGGGTATCGGGCATCCGGGTCGCTCAGGTCGGACATGTCCAAGCCGACCCGCTCGAAGATGGCCTTGCTGTCCAAGCCGTAGGATTCGAGGGCACGGTTGAACACCAAGTGTGACGACGCCAGCGATGAAGCTCTCACTTGGTTTCCCCAGTAACAATCGGGCGCAAATGCACACCCCGCAGGACCTTGCGCCCTTCACAGAACGTTGACGCCCCGCCCGCTAGTGTAGCGCCAGAAAATCTGGAGAGGTAACTCCGCATGAGACTGTTCCGAGTATTCGGCATTTCCGCAAGCCTGGTTGGAATTGCACTTTTGACCAGTGCGACGACATTTGCGTCTCAGGCACAGCAATGGAATTTCCAGGCGCTGTTGGACGGAGATCCGATCGGCTACCACAAGTTCGAACTGCGACAGGACGGCCAGGGGCGGCTGCTGTCCAGCGAAGCCGAGTTTCAGGTCAAATTCCTGTTTGTCACCGCCTATGACTATCGGCATCAGGCCACAGAACGATGGGACGCCAATTGCCTCAATGAACTGGGATCGTTCACCGATGACAACGGGGCCGAGTTCAAGGTGGCGGGCACCGTGAACAAGGGAGCCTTTGTGGTCGAGAGCGGCCGTCAGCGGGCGGAACTGCCGCAGTGTGTGATGAGTTTCGCCTACTGGAATCCAGCAATTCTGGAACAATCGCGCCTGCTCAACGTGCAAGACGGACGCTATGTGGACGTGCGGATAAACCGGGAGGCGACCGAGGCATTTCGTCTCGGATCGGAAACGGTCCGCGCCCATCGCTACTCGCTGAGTGCCGAGGATCTCGACATCACCCTCTGGTATTCGGCGGATAACTACGAATGGTTGGGGCTCGAATCCGTGACCGAGAAGGGGTACACACTGCGCTACGAGCGTATCGAGCCAACGGCGGATATGGGCCAAAGCATGCCGCTGGTCGCGCGGGTGCAACCGTGAGGGCAGTCTGGGGAATCACCATCGGCCTACTTTTTCTCACGTCAACGGGATGTCAAAGCATGAGCCGCGAACCGCTACAGACCGTCGATCATGTCAATCTAGAGCGATTCATGGGCGACTGGTACGTCATTGCCTCGATTCCAACCTTCATTGAGAAAGACGCATTCAACGCGGTGGAGTCTTATCGACTGGAGGAAAACGGACGGATCGCGACCACGTTCACCTTCCGAGACGGTGGCTTCGAAGGCCGTGAGAAACGCTACAACCCCACCGGGTTCGTTACAGATACCGCAAGCAACGCCGTCTGGGGCATGCAGTTTATCTGGCCGTTCAAAGCCGAGTATCTGGTGACCTATCTGAGCGAAGACTATGGCATCACGGTGATCAGCCGAAACAGGCGGGACTACGTGTGGATAATGGCAAGAACGGCACAAATCCCCGCTGCGACCTACCAGGCCTTGGTGGCTCAGGTCAGTGATCAGGGCTACGACATCACCAAGCTCAGAGAAGTACCGCAAAGCTGGCCGGAAATGGACGGAAACTGATCGACCCGAAACCGGGCAGGGGCATCCGCCAATCCCAATTTGTGTGCGGGAATTGCATGGCCAAACGGCATTGCCCCGTTTGTGACTGGACCCTTGAAACATGACGTCGACCCGATCGCCAGCCAAGACCCTGTTCCGTCAGATATGTGAGCGTTGCGGGTCAAAATTCGCCAAACATGAGGAGAGCTGTCCTCACTGCGAAGGTGTAAGCGATTCCGACAGCGAGCGATATCGGGCACGTTCGGTTCGGGAGAAGGAGACCAGCGCGCACCTGGGCGTGCTCTTCCTGGCCCTGGCGGGCGCGCTGACACTGCTGATGAGTGTGGTGTTCTGGTAAGGGCGTATCACTGTCCTGCACACGTCAGCTGTATCGATCAGCGCTTGCGCGGCATTCGGGCTATCCCGGCACAGGGGACCTGGATTGAATTACATTCCCGACAAACCCACCTCTGGAGAGTCGCCCATGTCGGCCTACGTAATCGTCGATATCGAAGTGACCGATGCCACCGAGTATGAAAAATACAAGGCCTTGGCCCCCGCGGCCATCGCCAGTTTTGGCGGGCGCTTTCTGGCCCGGGGAGGCCGGACCGAGACGCTCGAGGGCGACTGGTCGCCCAACCGCATCGTGGTCATAGAGTTTGAATCCATCGAGCGGGCAAAGGCCTGGCTGGCGTCTTCCGAATATGCCCCGGCCCTGGCCATTCGCCGTCAAAACGCGAACTGCAAGATGATCGTGGTCGAAGGAGTCTAGTGTAGTGTCTTCAGCCAGTGCCGGAGCGTCTTGCAGCCGACTCGCCTCGGTTACGAGACCTGAGCGCCTCGGCGGCACGCATGCGAAGCCGCCTGAAAATCGAAAGGCGATCGATGAACAGTTTGCCCTTGAGGTGATCCATTTCGTGCTGCAGACAGACCGCGTGCATGCCCTCCAGGTCACGTTCGAACAGCTCGCCTGCGCGATCATGGGCACGAATCCGTATTCGAGCCGCCCTGATGACGTTACCGACCACACCCGGCACCGACAGGCAACTCTCCTCCACCAATCCCAACCCGGCCCGTGACAGCAACTCGGGGTTGACGTACACCTCCGGTGCCGATGCATCATCCGAAAGGTCCGCTACCACGACCTGCTGGAGCACACCTGCCTGCGGCGCGGACAAGCCGATGCCGCTGGTGGCATACAGGGTCTCGAACAGATCATCCACCAGGCGAGCCAACGATCCGTCGAACGCCAGCACAGCGTGCGATTCCATTCTCAGGCGCGGATCCGGGTGTTCCAGGATGGTGAGTCTGGCCATGGTCTTTACCTAGGGAGCCTCTGATTTATTCTGGACGAAGCAGATCGGAGGGTGAAATGTTCAGATTCAAGGGGCGGAACGGGGGGCAGATTGCGGGTAATAGTTATTCTATTGCCAAGATCTGCAACGATGAAGCTGTGCATTTCAGTCCCAAGATGCTCGTTCACGAATAGATCAGACCTTCCCTAAGTCGCGGTTTCGCCAGACGCGTCTACCGGTTGCGGAGCGACGATTGGCTCATCAACACGCAATGAGGACTGACTTCGGAGCAGAGGCACCGTGGCCGCAATCGTCACCAGCAGCAATGCAATCTCGATCGCATACACCGCGATGTACCCGCCGGCGGCGCCAGCCTGGCCCCATAATCCATCGGCCCCGCCAAGGGCGGCGTTAACCACATCGCGAATGGTTCCGCTGAGGGCGATGGCCAGCCCGGCCGCAGTCGCCTGAACCGCACCCCAGGCCCCCAGCGCGAGACCCGCCTGGTGTGCTGGCGCCCGATTCATGGTCGCGGTGAGCGTGCCATGACCAAACAGGGCGCCGCCAAAACCGATCATGAAGTTGCCGACCAGAAACAACCCGGGCTGACCGATGGGCGCCGCGACCATTACAAGGACAAAGGCCGGCAGTCCGACGAGCGCCCCGTTGCGGGCCAGGCGATAAGGATCCGTGCCCCGGCTCAGAACATGGGAGGCAAATCCAAAACCCAGCAATCCACCGAACGCCAACAGAGCCGTCAGCTTGGTGGTGGAGCCTACGGTCATGTTCAGAACCTGACCGCCATAGGGCTCGAGAAGTATGTCTGCCATGGCGAAAGCCATGGTGCCCAAGCCAACGATCACCAGCCGCCGAACGGTGCTCTGGCCCTCGCAAAAGCTGGCCCAGGACTCCCGAAACGTGGGATCGACCGGACGCGCTGCACCCCGCGGGGGACGCCGTTTCTCCTGCTTCCACATTGCGGCAATATTCAAGAAAACAGTGACGACGGCAGCGCCCTGGATCACCCGCACCAATCGGCCCGGTGAAAAATCCGCCAGCGCGGCGCCAAACACGAGTGCGCTGACGATCATGCCGACCAGCAGCATCACGTACATCAGGCCGACGACCTTGGGATGAGATTCCGGAGGCGTAAGATCCGTCGCCAAGGCCAAACCGGCGGTCTGAACAGTGTGAACGCCCGCCCCAACCAGCAAGAACGCGATGGCCGCGGACATCTGGCCGACCCAGGCCGGCACCACGTGTGACTCACCCTCGCCCGCGAGCACCAGCAGTGCAAACGGCATAATGGCGAAACCGCCAAACTGTAGCAGGGTGCCTTTCCATATGAAGGGGACGCGCCGCCAGCCGAGCTCACAGTGATGGGTGTCCGATCGGAAACCGATCAGCGCGCGGAACGGCGCAAACACCAGCGGCAGCGCGATCATGGTGCCGACAATCCACGCTGGAACATCGAGCTCCACGATCATCACGCGGTTCAGGGTCCCCACCAGCAGCACGAGGGCCATACCCACCGATACCTGGAACAAGGACAGCCGCAGCAAGCGCGCAAGGGACAAGTCCGCCGTGGCGACATCGGCAAACGGAAGGAAACGCGGGCCCAAAGCAACCCACGACCGCATGACCTTTTGACTCAGGCGGTTCATGAGGACTGGACCACCCAGTGTCGATAGAGCCTCGCAAACTTCTTGGGCGGAACCAACTGGTGTCTCATTTGCGCAGACGCTGGCCGCCCCTGCGAGGTGACAGGTATTCCTGTATCAGGATGATCAACCATGAATCCGTGCACTTGAGGCCCGAGATGCCAGTTCACGAGTAAAACAGATGATCTCTAGCCTGCGAACGTCCGCTGTTGATCCCGTGGGCAAAACCGGCCCACGGGATCAACCGTTGGACTCAACCGCCCCAATAGGCGGGGAACCACGACGTGTTGCTGAGAACCGTGTAATGCACGATCAGCGACAGCGCCAGAACACTACCCAAGAACAACGGCAAACCCACGGTCGGGTTCACCACACACCAGATTCTACCTTGGTTCATGTGTTTCCCCTCAGCCCAACCAGGGCGTCAAAGTGAAGGCGAGAAAGTGCGCAAACAACGAAATCACGAAGAACACTCGCGCTCCGTCGATGACGTGCTTATGCAACTCCTCGGACTCACCGATGGTGAGGCCGGTTGGCCACACTCGATCCGGATCATTTATATCGGTCGCCATACTCATTCTCCTAGGAACACTTTAGAGATATCAACCTACTCTCTATCGAACCCCGTCCCCGGGGCAGCCACTGGCCGCGTCAGGTGTCAGCGGCAACCGCTGGCTATGGGCTTAAAGAAAGCCTCCCCCAGCGTATTGAAAACCTTAGCAACGGCAATAGAGTATGTCAATTAAGTCTGACGCTTATACATGTCTAGTTTACTTGACATTTTAGGCGAAAACAATCCTCATAATCCGCCGGACAACCCGCTCGCACAGACTCATAGCTAAAGAGCTTCCCGATCTGCTTCGTCCAGATAAATTCGGCGCGCCTTGAGGACTGAATATGAGGCGGCAACGCGCGTCTCACAAACCCGCCCGTCAATCCTTCCGACGGCTAAGCACGGGCATTCCAAACATGGACGACAAGGGCGTTGGATTCTTGGACAGCAGGGGCAAACCAAAGCTTGTTTCCCCCGGACTGCTGTCCGGGCTCAGGGTCTTGAGATTGAAACGGGACGAAAACGGTGCAGGATTATCCGAGAGCAGAGGGAAACCCAAACTGGCATCCCCGGGACCGTCTTTGTCGGACAGGATCTTGAGCCCGAATCGCGACGAGAGCGGCGTCGGATTGCGACTCAGCAGGCCCCCGAACCACCTTGGAAAGGTTAAATTGGAACTCAACAGTCCTCCAAACAGGGAGGCGAAGCGACTGTGCCCCTGGGAAAGCGTCGGGAGACAAAACATATCCGATAAGGGCGTCGCCTGAGACTTGAGCCCCTGGCTTTCCACCACCTGTGGCAAGACGATATCGACCGGATCAAAACTGTCCAGGACGTGACCCGCCACCCGGCCAGAGCCAAACGGCGCCGTAACCAATACGAGCGACAAACCGCGCTGCAGCCCTTCAGCGTAGACAAGCGCGTGATTGGCAGGCAGGTGCCCGGGGGCGTGTTCGCCCATGATCGTCGCAGAGAGTGTCTCCGCCGAATCCGCCTCACCCACGGAACCCGCCTTGATGACGGATATCCAGTCTTTCCCGCATCCACGCTCGATGAGTTTTTTGGCGGCGGCATTGGCCTGCTTCTCAGTCTTATACAACCGCCCGATCGGAATAAGTCTCATGCTGGCACTCCAGTGTATTCGAGGGGTGATGTCACGGTGACGGCAGCGCACCCCCCGGCCGCTCAGTCACACACCCGTGCAAGATGAAGCGGGGACCAGTGGCGACCCGCAGTGTCATCAATGCCTGAACCACGGGCGACCCATCAAGGTCACCCTATGCTCCGGGCGACAACCCAGCCTGCGATGCCACCCATCACCGGGGCGCATTTTGACTCGCGCCCATTGGTTTGACCCTCTGGCGAGGCTACCCCAGCGTGCCAAAAACCTTAGCAACGGTGGTGCTTTGTGTCAATCCATCATGACTCATAAAAATGTCTCAATAGTCTGACATCCTCAAACTTAAAGCGGCCTCGTTGCTACCGCAGCGCATCTTCGAATTGGGGCACTAGGGAAGGTCTTGCAGATCTTGGCAATAGAATAGACATCACCCGCGATAAGCGCCTTGCCCGTCGGAAGCGCCCCCAGATGGGGCAAGTGATGGCGAACAAGGATCAAGCCCTCCGAGCTGGACGCGGCGAACGCAGCGACATCGATCCGCCTTGGTGCAACATGCAGGTTGTGCACCCGGGTGGCAACACTGGGGCGCTTAGAACAGCTTGTGCTGCCCGAGCTCCTGGCCGGCCATGCCGTGTTCGAGCACGCGCCGGTAAAAATCCTCCAGCGTGTCCGTGCCCCAGGAAGGTGTCCCCGCCGCGTCGTATGCACCGGTCTCGGGATTCCACGACAGCATGGACTCAGTGGCGTAATAGCGTCCAATTCGGGCGAACTCCGCTTTGTCCTCCATTTTCGGCACCAACCGCGACAATGCCGTCAGGATGGGAACGGCCATGTCGAAAATGCGCACCGGGACACGGCGAAACCTCGGTTCACGACCGCATAGGCGAAACAACAACTCACCCTGCTGCCGAGGCGTGATCGGCTCGCCCGGGCCGCCGATTGGAAGAATGGCGTTCCATCTGTCCGCGACGCTCAGACAATCTGCCAGAAAACAGGCCAGGTCAGCCTCTGCAATCGGTTTGCACGCGGTCAATTCCCCGTTGCCGAAAACGGTGAAGGGCTTGCCGGACTGTACCGCCTCCACCTGCCCGGCCAACGACTTGAAAAAGGCGGTGGGCCGGACAATGGAGAACGTCAGGCCGGACTGGATCAGATCGCGCTCAAACGCGAGTTTGGCGTGCTGGAAGGCCAACAGAGGTTTTTGCACGCAAATGGCTGACAGCAGAACGAATTGCCGGGCCCCCGCACGTTGCGCCAGCGCCATGACGTTGCGATTTGCCTGATGCTCAACGGCCCAGGCGTCGCGGATGCCACCGGAGCGGGTGGCCAGGCAGGAAAACGCCGCCGCCAGCGGCACACTGCCAAGATCCAGCAAAGACAGCGCCCGGGGATCGCAAACATCGGTTAGGTGCACTTCGGTATCCGTCAGTGCAGGATCAGCCCCATCATCCCCATCACTGCCGGGTCCGCGCACAAGGCAGACCACCCGATACCCGCGGGCAACCAGTTCACGGACGAGAATCCGACCGATGTAGCCGGTGGCACCGGCCACCAGTACGCGGGCGCCCGGCATGATCCGAGTCATTTCGAGGGCCCGCGCTGTGTCCATACCCTTGTGCCACCCGTGTCGAAACCGATTGTCTGGTCACCTACCTGTGCGAAGGCGTAGACTGGGCGGTGACCCACACTTGCCCCCGGAGACCTGACCCATGACCGTCTGCCCCATCGCCATCGCCGCCAGTTGCCGCAAATGTCCCGCGGTGGGCTTTTGCCCACTCAAGCGCGTGTTGGGCGATTACACCGATCAAGACACCGAAACCGCCAACGAAGCGAAGCCCGACGAAAGCAAGACCCCGCCGGCAGCCTAAGCCCAGTTCGCCACCCGAATCAGAGGGCATAGACGCCCAACACGCCGGCGATATCCCGCATCCGCTGTAAGACCGAATCCGGTGGCGGGCACTCTATATCCACCAGAGTGCAGGCCACCTCACCACGCGACTTGTTGAGTAGATCGCAGATATTGATATCGGCTGCGGCGATGGCGGATGTGATGCCCTCGATCATATGCGGCACGTTGGCGTTCACCACCAGGATGCGGTGACCGCTGTTTCGGGGCATGGTCATTTCCGGAAAATTGACCGAGTTGCGGATATGGCCGTGCTCCAGATAGTCCCGGACCTCGTTCACCACCATGGCCGCACAGTTTTCCTCGGACTCCCGGGTGGAAGCGCCTAAATGCGGCAGGGCGATGACCCGATCGTGATCCTTGAGCAGCACATTCGGAAAATCGCATACATAGGTGCCCAAGCGGCCCTGCTGGATGGCCTCGCACACGGCCTGATCATCGACAATGCCGTGACGGGCGAAATTCAGCAGGACGCAGCCCGGCTTGATGCGGCCGAGGCTGTCGGCGTTCACCAGGTTGCGGGTGGCCTCGATCAGAGGCACATGCAGGGTGACAAAGTCGGATTCCCGCAGCACCTGATCAACGCCCAGGGCCTGCTCGGTGTGGGCGGAGAGCTGCCAGGCATTGGTCACGGTGATGCTGGGGTCGTAGCCGATCACCCGCATGCCGAGACCGAACGCGGCGTTGGCCACCTTGACGCCGATGGCGCCCAGACCAACCACACCCAGAGTGCGGCCCTCCAGCTCCGTGCCGCGAAACTGTTTTTTGCCGGTTTCCACCTGCCTCGAAATGTCGGTGTCGTCGCCGCTGAGCCCGCGCACAAATGACCAGGCCGGAAACACGTTGCGCGCCGCCAGCAACATGCCGGTCAAAACCAATTCCTTGACCGCGTTGGCGTTGGCCCCGGGCGCGTTGAACACAGGTATGCCGCGCCGGGTGTAGTCATCCACGGGGATATTGTCGGTACCAACCCCCGCGCGACCCACCGCACGCAATGTCTTGGGAACGTCCCAACCATGCAGATCATAGGAGCGCAACACCACCCCATCGGGGTGCTGAATCTCTGACGCCACCTCGTATCGATCCCGGGGGAAGCGTTCCAGGCCAGCCACCGGAATGTTGTTCAGGGTGAGAATCTTGAGCATGGTTCAAGCGCCGTCGGGCTGACCGGGTTTGCGGGTGTCGGGATGCATGCGCACCCCACAGTGGCGCGCCGCGCGCGCCAGCAGGTGAGCACTGACCGGCGCTGTAATGAACAGAAAAAAGGTCACCAGCAGCTCGTGCAGGCTGAGACCCTGTCCCCGTAACGAAAAGAACAGCACCGATGCCACCAGCACACCCCCAACCCCCAGCGTGGTGGCCTTGGTCGGTGCATGCAGCCTGAGGTAAAAATCCGGGAAGCGGAGCAAACCGATGGATCCCACCAGCGCAAACGCGCCGCCAAGCACCACAAAGAAACTGATCAACGCCTCCTGCCAAAGCATACGGTTCGCTCCTACTCGATAATGTCGCCGCGCAACAGATACTTGCAGAGCGCGACGGTGCTTATAAAACCCAGCATTGCGATCAGCAGTGCGGCCTCGAAAAACGAAGTCGTCGCCCGGGCAATGCCATATAGCACCAGAAGGGCGATCGCGTTGATGTACAAGGTATCCAGCGCCAGGATCCGATCCGGCAGATCCGGACCGCGAAACAACACCCAGACGTTCAGCACCACCGCAATGCCCAGCATCGCGGCGCCCAGTGCGAGGGCCAGGTTCAGCATTGGAAGATCTCCTGTAGCGGGCCTTCATAGCGCTGCTTGATCTGATCCACCAGCGCCTGCGCATCGTCCAGGTCGATGGAGTGGATCAGCAGGTGCCGAGCGTCCTCGGAAAGGTCCACAGATACCGTGCCCGGGGTCAAGGATATGGTGCTGGCCAGTACCGTGATCGCAAACGGATCGGTCAGCGCCACCGGAAACCAGACAAAACCCGGACGCAGCCCACCGCCGGGTCTCAGCACCAGGCTGGCCACCCAGAAGTTGGCCACCACGATGTCGGTCAGCAATACCGTCAGATACCGCAGCAGCAGCCCCCAGCGCGCCACCTTCGGCGCCTCCGGCCAGAACCGGCGGGTCAGCAACGGAATCAGCACCGCCAGCACCGTGCCGAGCAGCAGATGGCCCAGGCCCAAGGTGTTGTTCACCACCATCCAGACAGCGATGAGGCACAGGGTCAGGGCGGGATGGGGCAACAGTTTTGCCGGTGCGTTACTCATGGTTCAGCACCTTTGGGATTGCCACCGCCCAGCACCTGCAGAACATAGCCCTGCGGGTTGGCGAGTTGCGCGGCGGTCTGGTCAAGATAGGCGTGAACCGGCGCCGCGAACACAACCAGGAGAGGGCTGGCCGCCAGCAACAGCATCACTGGGAGCAGCGCCCCCAGTGGCACCGGCGCCGGGGTAAGGGGCTCGCCGTCGGTGGACCAGAACAGGCGGCTGCCGGCCCGGCTCAGGGCCAGCAGTACCAGCAGACTGCCAACCAGCAGCGTGCCCCAAAGCCAGGGGGCGAAGTCGGCGGACAGGGCCGCACGCAGAATCATCAGTTTGCCGAAGAATCCGCTGAGCGGCGGCAATCCAGCAATGGCGACGGCCGTGGCGAAAAACAAAGTGCCCAGCAATGCGGGATTGCGGACCGGAGGCCCGTTCAGTTGCAGGCTGTCATCGATGGGCCCGCGCTGATCGGCGATCAAATCGACCAGCAGGAACAGCGCGCCGGTCACCAGGGTCGACTGGATCATGTAATACAGAGCGGCGGACAGCGCCTTGGGCTCCAGCACCGCGACCGAGGCAAACACGGTCCCGATGGAGAGCACCACGAGATAGCCGCACAATCGCCGCAGACTGACGCTGCCCAGAGCGCCGAACCCGGCGGCTGCAACGGTGGCCAGGGCCAGAACCACCAGCAAGGTAGAGATGATAGGCGTGGTTTCGCTGCCCTCGAGTCCAAACGTCAGGGTCAGAACCCTGATCACCGCGTACGCGCCCACCTTGGTCATGATGGCGAACAGGGCGGCAACCGGGGCGATCGCCGCAGCGTAGGTGGCCGGCAGCCAGAGGTGCAGCGGCAACAGGGCAGACTTCAAGGCAAACACCACGGTCAAGAGCATCAGCCCGGCCTGCACCAGGATCAGCTCATCCGGGCCCCGCTCGGACACAACCCGCGCAAGATCGGCCATGTTGAGGGTGCCTGCATCCGCATAGAGCACTCCCATGGCGATCAGGAACAGGCTTGAGCCCGCCAGGTTGAGCAGCACGTAGTGCAGGGCGGCGCGGGTCCGGCTGGGGCCACCCCCTTGCAGCAGCAGCCCATAGGACGCTATCAGCAAAATCTCGAAGAAAACGAACAGATTGAACAGATCGCCGGTAAGAAAGGCGCCGTTGAGCCCCATAAGCTGAAACTGAAACAGCACCTGGAATTGGCGGGTATGCTCGGACGGGCGCGCCTGGTGCGCCAGATGGGCGGCAGTCGCCAGCACCGCGCAGATCATCAACATCAGTGCGCTCAGGCGATCCAGCACCAGCACGATGCCAAACGGTGCCGGCCAGTCACCCAGAGCGTAGACCACATAGCCGTTGCCCATCGCTTGCGCTATCAGCCAAACCGCGATGGGCACTTGAAACAAGGTCGCCACCGGTCCCAGCCAGCGGTATGCGGGCCAATAGCGTGCAGGCACCAGCATCATCAGCGCTGCGGCGATCAGCGGCAACAGAATGGGCATGGCAATCCAGTCCATCAGTCCGCCCGCCCGTCCACATGATCGTTGCCCAGATCGTTCATCGCGCGCAAGGCCAACACCATGACAAAGGCGGTCATGGCAAAGCCGATCACGATTGCGGTAAGCACCAGCGCCTGGGGCAAGGGATCAACATAGCGCTCCACGCCGTCCGCAATCAGCGGTGGGTTCCCCGGGATCAAGCGCCCGCTGCCGAACAGAAACAGATTGACCGCATAGGACAGCAGGGTCAGCCCCAGGACCACGGGAAAGGTCCGGGCCCTGAGCATCAGGTAGACACCGCACATGCTCAGAA
>Ga0316196_10000683_pt1 | contig 13756 bp, 12 predicted proteins | sample Eddsed2cm_MG_FD_204938 | JGI IMG/M metagenome (GOLD analysis project Ga0316196, IMG submission 204938) | Coastal sediment microbial communities from Maine, United States - Eddy sediment 2 cm | ecosystem: Environmental > Aquatic > Marine > Coastal > Sediment | place: USA: Maine | collected... | reverse complement strand
TGCGATCAGCAGGGCTAGGCCGATGTGTCTCGATGCACAGGCGATCGCAAGCGAGGTACGGTCGGACGGTTCGGGGCCACCGAATAGATGGCCGGCCAGGATGGCGGCAAGCGTGAAAGCGGCAAACGCTAAGAGCGACGGCAGACCAACCTCAAAGACCAAATGAAAGCCGGCTGCCAGCGCCACAAGGGCGCATAGACCCATGGCAGTGCCGGCAATCTTCAGCAGCGGTTCACCGATTCGTTCAGCCAAGGTCGGGGCTGCCCGTCGTAGCAGCATGCCTATTCCAAGGGGCAGTAGGAATGTCTTCAGGATGACACCAGCGACATGTGTAGGCGTCACCGTAGAGGTGTCCAAGGAGATAGTGCCGGCCAAAAGTGAAGAGAGGCGGGCACGGTGGCAATTGCAAGCAGCGACGTGTTTACGATCAGGCTGAAGACGTAGGATGGATCACCACCGAATTTGATGAGTTTTTTGGGCAGCAGCGGTGCCCCGGCACAAATCGCCAAAATCACGAGCGCCAACTCGGTTCGCTCGGGCAGGTCAAGCACACGCGCCATCAAAACCGCCACGGCCGGCATGACCAGGTACATCGCGATGATGGATTTCATCAGCAGAACAGGTCGACGCCAGAGATAGACGATATCGTCGGTCACGGCGGTCATGCCGATGGCAAGGATAAGGGTTGCAATGGACGTCTTAAGTAAAAGCAGCAGCATACTATCGGTATTTAACGGGCCGTTGCCCAGATAAGGAATGGTGAATTCGATTGAGATCGATCTTAAAATAGGTTGTTTACCGATCGGCTATTTCCTGCGAAAGCCAAGAACCCCTCCGGCCCCGGCCGCGGTTGCCGACGGTAGCATTGAAACGAGATAGCGTCCAGCGCCCTCGATACTTTCGCCAACCCACGCGTTGGCTGAATTTACCCATGATTGAACTGCCGTGCCGTCCCAGCCCCACGAAACTAATAGCCCGATTATCGCCAGGGCGATACCGGTGATAATCGATGTCATTCTAATCGTGCGCCGTGCACCCCAACCGATGAAAAACCCGGCGAGATAGCTTCCGGAGATTGTCATGACAGCCGGTGCCTGACTTTGAAGCCATGACGCTAATGTGCTGTTAGACGGCCCCGACGCCATGGTGCTGCCGCCGCCGATCAAGAGACCTGTGGCGAGCCACACGGATTTGGCGCTTAGCGGTGAGCGGCCTTTGCGCAGCAGTTCTTTTGGGCGCACCGGTTTTTCAGATGTATTTCTGATTCGTTTGATCAAAGGAGATCTCCTTTCGCTGGCCGCTTACACAAACTTTTTAAAACTGGAACGGCTGGGCAACCATCATCTGAACCTCGAAGCCTTCGTCGGACACAGCCGAATCGATCCGGGCCACCAGCCCTGCGGCCCACAAGCGCAGCCCCAATCCTGCGCTCCATTTCATGTCCTCATGCAAATCTTTGACGTCCCACTCCGGCGCCACCCGGCCGATTTCGACAAACGGCACAAACTGCAGCCATTGGACGCTCAGGTGTTTCTGCAGCCAGGGCCAGCCGTCAAACGGGTTCCAGCGCGGAATGAAGCGCATTTCTGCGGCATAGTAAATGGCCGCCTTATCGCTGAATCGCTGGGACGGGTATCCGCGCAAACGCCACAGTCCCCCCAAGGTGGCGCCGGCAAAAGACGGCGCTCCGTTTTCGATGTCTCCATTGCTTTTTTCATTCCAGGTCGGTGAATAGGCTGTCCATAAATCAAATGCTACTACCCGCTGGCGGAACCAGTTCGACTCCCCCAGCGAAAAATACTTGTCTAATTCCCCGTCAACCACCGTCCAGGAATTCGAGCTGTTCAACCACCCGGAATCCCGCTGGTATTTCAACCGCAGGGCGCTGCCCTTGGATTGGTTCATTTTAAAATCCCGGTTATCGCGAAACAGGGAAAGCTCTAGACCGTTGGTTTTCACATCCTCCTGAACTTCGTCGCTGTCGACTTGCTGCAATCGGTAGAAAGGTTTCATTTCGAAATAGGTTCGTCCGCTGTGAAAGGGGTTCCAGGACTCGCCCCCGATTGCGCCATCGACAAGCAGTCCCTGGTCTACTACCTGGGTGCTGATAATCTGATCTTTGCCGTGGCCGATTGGCAGCAGATATTTAAAACGCAGCCGGAAAAAGTTGTCCCAACCGTCGCTTTCGACATAATCGTCTTTGTCGGAATCATTGCTGCCGGCGCGCTCGTCCGAAAATTTCTTTTTGCCGTTTATGTAAATGTCGGCCTCTTGGAAATAGCCCGCCTGAACAACGGCATCCAGAAACAGCCTTTGGGCGAAAGGCATTTGAAGATCTCTTCCCATGAGAAATCCCATGGCCGACCCTTGGTACTGACCATTGCAGTGGATATCAGTGCCGACTGCTTCTGAGGCCACCCTGTCACGGCGTAAGCGTATGCGCCGGCAAAGCCGAAACTGGCATTGTAAAACGCGTAGGGCACGCTGATGATCTGTTTTTCAAACTTCCCGTCGGGTCCGACCGTAATGCTCTGACCGTAAGCCAGATTACAATAAATAAATACCAGAAAAAAGACAAATCCCTGAAATCGATTGCCTGTGCATTTTTCCTGCTCCTTCCACCTACGATTAGTACATTGCTTCTGGTGTTCCCCGAGTAAAAAGCCGGGAGTTTATATAAATACGATTTGGCTAAAAATAAAAGTCTCAAATTGATAGCTTAAGGGAATTTAGAGGATGAAATGATAAGCCCGGTTAAAGATATCTTGAATTTAACAAGCATGCTTCAATGTACCAAATATTTTCTTACAGATTAAACAATGGCAAATACACACTTTTTTGAGTCTTTAATTTGTTTATATAGCGTAGCCTTAATCTAATGACAATTAGTATGGGTTGGCATTGACTTGTAACTCCTTTTCATAGCGGAAAGGTCCATTCAAAAACTGCTGATTACATTATCCTAATTATTGCCATGCTTGGGCTTACTTGCCTTTGGGAAACAAAAACTGCAGCTGAAATCGCAAGGTCCAGTCCCCCACCACTTCAGGTTTTTCCACGTTGTAGAAGCCCTGCATCTGCGCGTTCATGGGCTGATTGCCAATCCTGAAAATCTTGCCGACCCCGCCGCCAACGGGCACCAGCCAGGTGTTGTCGCTGTCCGCCTCCCAGTTTGCGGTAATAATCGGGGAGCTGGACAAATACCAGCCATCGGGCAGATTATAATTCAGGAAGGGTTGAATCAGCATGGCGTTGACATCATCCCGATCATCGTCTCCGGCAAATGACCACACGTTGTTTATCAGCGCACCAAATAGCCAGGGCCCCTGAATTGTCAAGGCGACTGCCGAAGGACCGATGCTCCATTTTTCGCTGCCCAGTTTTTCGTCTGTGGCGGTTGGTAATACAAAGATGGGCCCGACGCCCCAGATAATGCCTTTGGTGGGATTTTTCGGGGAGATGAAGGCGGTGGAATTGATATCGCCCAGGCCGAATTCATCGCCGGTGCCTTCGACCACCTCCGGCTGATAGATCAGGGGTGCAATCGTACGGGTGATCAAATTCCAGTTTTCATTCAGCTGGAATGGTATCACCGGTTGGATGTTGAGCACATTCTGGATATCGTCTTCCGGTCCGTAACCGAAGTTGATGTTGTTCTGAAGAGGCAAACTGATCATATCGGCCACCGGGTTTTGAGCCGCTTTGGCGAGTTCCTCTTTAGATTGTTAACCGGATTCGATTTTTCCGTCACCATCGGCTGTGTTCTGGGCGAACACCATCAGGGCCGAGAATATCAGCGCCGTGAACACAAAAGCAATGCGGCAGGCGAGTTTCCTCATGCTGGCATCTCCTGCATTTTTGTTTGACTTTCAATGCTCATGCATATCGACCAATCCCTTCGACATTACGGAAAAATCCGCTTCCAGTCCTGCTTCATATCCATAACGGTCCAGCCTTGCCTCTTGGCCTCGTCGAGGGCTTTGTCGAGACGGCCAACGGAAGACTGAAGATCGTAGGCATATTCGCGGTCGGCATCGGTGTGATGGACGATGAGACCGAAGCGCGCCCCCGGACCGGCGGTGGTCCATTGGATCATCTGCAGATCGCCGTCGGAGTTGCCGAAAGCGGCGATGGGCCGCCGGCCGATGTGCATCTGAATGCCGACGGGTTTGCCGGCCTTGTCGTCGACAAAGTTGATTTCGGGCAGCCGCACCAGCACGGGCGTGCCGTCGCGCAGCTCGAAGCGGGTCTTGATGCTGCTGCCGACGACCTGCTCGGGCGGAATGCCGTAGACCTTTTCCGTCCAGGGACGCATGAACTCGATGCCGCCGCCGGACACGATAAAAGTCTTGAATCCGTTGGCCCTCAGATAGGCCAGCAGTTCGAGCATCGGTTGGTAAACGAGGTCGGTGTAAGGCCTGTTGAAACGCGGGTGTTTCGCCGTGGCCAGCCAGTCCTTCACCACCTGGGCGAACGCGTCGGTCGTCATGCCGGCATGCGTCGCCATGATCAGTTCTACCAGCGCGTGCTCGCCCCCGGCCGCCACTGTTTTGAAGTCGCCTTCGAGCGCAGCCTTAAAAGGCTGTTTGTCCTTCCATTGGGGGTGCGCCGGCGCCAGCGCTTTCACCCGGTCGAGGGCGAAGACCAGCTGAACGTACATCGGCTTTTCGGCCCACAGCGTACCGTCGTTGTCGAAGACGGCGATGCGTTCCGGCAGCGGCACGAAATCAGCGCCGCCGGTCGTGGTGACGCGCTTAACGAAGTCGACGATGGCGCGCTTCGTTTGTCCCTCGTTCCAGGAGGGCAAGGGTTCGGCCGGTGCCGCCAGCGACGCCAGCGCCAGTGCGGCAGCCAGCGTGATGGTCATCAACAGATAACGTCTCATGTCTTTTCCCTTTCGCTGCTTTCGTCAATATCTATTATCGAAAATTCGGGCGCGGGGCGCAGCCCGGGAAGGCCGACCCCGCGCGGGTCCGTCGCAACGATTATTGGGCTCCCGAAGGACTCATCATCTTTTCCATCACCTGGTCCAGGCTGAAACTTGCGGCTTTCATGCGCGGCGGGTATTCCTTAAAGGTTCCGAGGAAATTCCCCACAAAGGCCTGGGCCGGGACAAGCAGGAAGGCGCGATCGAGGAGCCAGTCGTAGTAGGTGTTGGATGTGATCTCCGCGCGCTCGTAAGGGTCGCGACGCAAATTGAAGATCAACGGCACGCGCAACGGCACGAAGGGTTCCATCCAGACACGGAAGGTGCCCGTGGCCTTCTGCTCCATAAAGATCAGCTTCCAGTCCTCGTAGCGCAAGGCGGTCAGATCGCCGTCGTCGGAGAAGTAGAAGATTTCCTTGCGCGGGCTGGGGACGTTGTCCGGGTCCTTGAGATGGTCGCTGAGGTCGTAACCGTCCAGGTGGATCTTGTATTCACGACCGAGCGCCTCGGAGCTGTAACCGTCGAGGAGATCGTCCTTGAGGTCCTTCTTGCCGGCGGCAGCAAGGAAGGTGGGCATCCAGTCCATGTGATGCACGACGCCGTTGCTGACCGAGCCCGGCTTGATCACACCGGGCCAGCGTACAGCGCAGGGCACGCGCCAGCCGCCTTCCCAGTTGGTGTTCTTCTCACCGCGGAAGGGAGTGGCCGCGGCATCGGGCCAGGTGTTGTAGTGCGGGCCGTTGTCGGTCGAATAATGGACAAGGGTGTTGTCGGCAATCCCCAGCTCGTCGAGCAGCTTGAGAAACTTGCCGATATGCATGTCGTGTTCGACCATGCCGTCGGCGTATTCGTCCTGTCCCGAGATGCCCCGCAGTTCCGTCTTGACGTGGGTGCGAAAGTGCATGCGGGTGCCGTTCCACCACACAAACCAGGGCTTGCCCGCCGCATGTTGTTCTTTGATGAAGGCAATCGCGCGGTCCGAGGTCTCGTCATCAACGGTTTCCATGCGTTTTTTGGTCAGCGCTCCGGTATCCTCGATCTTCTGGCTGCCGTCCGCCTGGGCCCAGGAATGAATTACGCCCCGGGGGCCGAATTTTTTACGAAAGGTTTGTCCATCGGCCAGCACCATGTCACCCGGGTAGTCCTCGTTCTCGGGCTCTTCTTCGGCATTGAGGTGGTAAAGGTTGCCGAAAAACTCGTCGAATCCGTGGTTGGTCGGCAGGTGTTCGTCACGGTCACCGAAGTGGTTCTTGCCGAACTGGCCGGTGGCGTAACCCTGGTCTTTCATGAGCACGGCGATCGTGGGGTCCAAGACGTTGATGCCTTCTTTGGCACCGGGCAGCCCGACCTTCGAAAGCCCGGTGCGGAACACGCTCTGGCCCAGCATGAAGGACGCGCGGCCCGCGGTGCAGGACTGCTCGCCGTAGTAGTCGGTAAAGAGGATGCCCTCCCTGGCGATGCGGTCGATGTTGGGCGTCTTGTAGCCGACGAGCCCGCGGGTGTAAGCGCTGATGTTGCTCTGACCGACGTCGTCGCCCCAGATAACCAGTATGTTGGGTTTGTTCTGGGCCGATGATGATGAAGCAAAACCAACCATGGCCATAACGATGATTAAGGTTAAAAATATCAATTCTCCTTTGCTTCTTTTCATTCTGTCCTCCTTTCTGATTTTTTTTGGATTTTTTATGGAGAGAAGTTAAAGTTTCTAAACATCACGAATTGCGATGCTGATGGTGCTCAAAAAGGCAGTTTTACTAAATACCATATTCACCTAAAAAATAAACTATTTTTTTATTGGCGGTTGGAAGTATGCAGATTCGCCGCAAATTCATTCCCATTTAAAATTAATATTGCTACCCGGGTTATTATTCACCTGAATGGCGTGGCCGTTATTCAAAATTTCATTCCCCCCGGATTTGTAGTCGATAGTAATGGGAGACAAATCACTTTCGACCATTCCTGTTAATTTACTGGAGATTGGTTTTTGCCCTCTGAGCAGAGTGAGTATTTTGGATCTAACTTACCTCAATGCTCTGGTCATTAGTCGGAAAATAATGAAGGTGAATTTCCTTATAGCCTCTACGATTTCCTGAGGTTTTAACCACAGGCTGTCGACCCTTTTTGGCCCAGGTATAAGTTAAAGAGCCCTCCTTTCTATGACCGCTTGCGCGAATATTTTATTGATCATTGAGGCTGGGCTATAAAATCGGCCATTGTTGGGTTTCGCATTGCGCAATCGAGCTGACAAAGTGTAGGTTGGGTTGAGAGAAACAAAACCCAAAGTAACCCGAGATAGGCTCAACCCAACCTACAAATTGCAAAGTGGCTGAAGTTAGAACCAACCCCGATTATTGCTTCCAGCCCAACGATAAACGAACACCACAAAAAAACCGATCATTATTGGAGTGATCACAAAGAGCCTCAACTGCTTGACGCCTTGGGAGCGCTGCTTTTATGTGTCGGAAATCAAATTATCCGAGCTGAGGGTGGTTTACATTCTCTGGCGCTTTAGCCCTCTCACCGGTCCCATCCGGTGTTTGGAGCGCTGGTGGTTTCTCGGTCTTGCCTCGTGCAATGGCGGGTTCCGAACTTGCCGTTGTGCTATAGACATGTATATCTCTCTGAGGATAAGGGACCGAAATACCGGCCTGCTCAAAGCGCTCTTTGACGGTTCGAATGATATCCCAACGCACCTGCCCATAATCGTCGGTTTTGGCCCAGGGACGACAGATGAATATTACCGAGTAGTCTGCAAGCTCATCGAGTTTGATCGTCGGCTCGGGTTCAGCCAGCACCAGCGGGTGTTCGCTCACGATATCTTCTATGATCTGCTGTGCCCGGTTGATATCGTCTCTATAGCTGATACTGAAAACCATATCGACGCGCCGCTGCTCGCTGCCGGTAATATTGGTAATGGTGTTGCTCCAAATCGAATTATTGGGTACGATCATCACTTGGTTGTCAAATTTCGTAATTGTCGTATTGACCAGACTCATGGACTTCACAATGCCGGCCAGTCCCCCAACCTCAATGACATCACCGACATCGAACGGTTTGTAAAACATGATCATCAGGCCGCTGGCAAAATTGCTGAGGGTGCTCTGCAAAGCAAAAGCGATCGCAAAGCCGGCTGCGCCAACCACGGCGAGCAGGGGACCGATGTTCACTTCCAGGGCGGAGAGCCCGACAATGACACCGATTATTGTGACGGCATGGCGTACAGCTCCCACCAGAAAATTCCGCAACAGAACAGATGTAAGCTTGGCGAGTCTAAGCGCCCGATCGATAAGTTTGCTCAAAAGAAAACCCGCTATCCAGAAAACAATAACGGTGGCAACGAAGATGCCGATATTCTTTGCCCACCGGATCCCGCCTTCCTCAGATTTGAGCCATCCCACAATGCTGGCGTAGGCCGCCTCTGTATCCGAAATATCCACCTTGATGCCGCGCACTGACTGAGCATATAGCCGGTAGGGTAAAACTTTCTCGTTATCTGTACCCTCAGCAGTCTTGCCAAGCTTTTCGTTTAATTCGTCAAGAATCACGTAGAGTCGGTCGTTCAGCGCGATCCGTTCTTCCCTCAATTCAGTGGTGATATCCAGCATCTCGGCCTTTTCTTCAGATTTTGTCTCGATCACGGTTTCGGCGGCCTTTTCGGCCGTTTCGGTTACGGTTTCAACTGCCTCGCTGGCAGCTTTAGCCGCCTCTGTGACGTCTTTCGCGGCCTCTTGCGTTCGCTCTGTCTGCGCTCTGGCTTCTGTTTCCTCGACCTCGCTGATGGCCTCCTTGGCCTTATCAATTGATTGCGTAACCTCGGTCTGTTTGATCGCCTTGTCTTTTCTTTTAACTTCGATTTACGCCTGACTAATCTCAGCTACCTTGGCTTTCAAGAGTCCAAGCCAGGCATCGGCTTCGAAAAACAACTCTTCGGTGGTCAACGGTTTGACCAACAACTCCAATTCATCGACAGGTATTGATGGATCAGAAATCGTGACCGGTTCGGGAGGCGGTTCCTGCTTGGTTTTATCCTCTGCGCATAGTGGTGTCTACGCGACAAACAGCATATAAATGCAAAAGTTCAGAAGTATGCTATTGGCGGTTCTTTTCAGCATAACGGCCTCCTCCCGGTTAGGCCCTTAGTGGCCTATAAATGACAACTTAAGTAAAAAACATAAGGTGTTGGTTACCTTTTGGATTTACTTCCCGTGACCTCGAGATTTGGAAAAACCGACCTTCGGCAATTCCCGCTGGGTTGCAAGATCCAAGGTGAAATATTTTCTCTTCGTGTGCGACGTAACCTTCGACTGCCCGAATTAGATTGGAAATCAGATTAAAGCGGCGCTTTAACGCAACATCAATACCGCTCCATGCTTCCTCAATTTTGTTCCGATAACTGATGAACCGGTTGTAGTTAATGATAAACCAACCAATATGATCAAAGTAAAAATCACAGGTACGATTATTTGCGGCAAAATGGCTCCTTTCCGTCGAACCTTAGTGATACTCTAGGACTCTTTAACCGCCGTGAAAGACCCTGCAGCAGCCCTAGCGGCAGGACCGTCTCATCCTGGAAAACGCCTAAAGCTATAAATCAGGCCGAATCCGTTAAGACCCGGCCATGTGAGGTTCGGGCAGGTTCCTATTCCTTGGGGATGCGTATCTTCTGGCCCGGATAGATTAGGTTGGCGTCTTTAATGACTTCCCGGTTGGCTTCGAATATGCGGGGATATTCCGATGCGTTGCCGTAGTATTTTTTGGCAATAGCCGATAGTGTATCACCGGACTGTATTTCGTAGTATTGCACCTCCTGTAACGGTGCCGGCGCCTTCAGCCCGTCTGCGCGCACCTCGCTGATGCCCTGGACATTACCGGCCATCAGCACAGCCTTTTCCATGGCTTCGGCGCTGTCAGCCTGCCCGGTGATTGTTGCCACGCCGTCTTCGACGCTGACAGCGAGGTCGCTCACGCCGGGATTTTCTTCCTCGATGTGCTCCTTGATCTTCTGCGGTGCTTCATCTTCACTGCCAAAAAGTTTGTTACCGATGTCACGTGCAAAATCGAAAAGTCCCATTTTTTTCTCCTTTATGCTATTTCCTGTTGTATTGTTGGATCGGGCATCTCCGCCGACTGAGAGAAGACGAATTGTGCCCGGATGATGGATCGCTAAAAATCCCCCGAAAGACCGACTGTTTTTTCCAGATGGGACGGCGCTTGCGGTGGAAGGCCCAGCCCACCGGCCAATTGCTTCATATACTGACGCTCGGCCGGGGTGTCCACCTCGATGGTCAGCAAAGACGCCGCATAAATTTGGGCTGCCAGCTGGGGACGGCCCTTGGCTGCAGCAACGATGCTGCTCAGATCCATCGTTTTGTTCATTTCGTTGATCACAAAATTGCGTGCATCAGAGATAGACCTTTATTAGAATAAACATCGGAGTGCGGAAATCAACTGGATTTTAGCCCAATACCAAAAAAATTTAAGGTGGGAAAAAAAGGAGGGTGTATTGAACCAGGATATTTTCGCTCAACTTATGTTAAAATCGATCGGTAGAAAAGGTGTCGCACTGGTTGATGTCTCCAATCTCAAGCCCTTTCTGAAACCATCTAACCCGCTGAGCGGAGCTGCCGTGCGTGAATGAGTCGGGCGTTACATAGCCTCTGGTTTCCCTTTGCAAACGATCGTCACCGATAGCACTGGCAGCATTTAATCCCTCTTCAATATCCCCTTCTTCGAGAATCCTCCGGGAGCGATCTGCATGATTGGCCCAGACACCGGCAAGGCAATCGGCCTGCAATTCCATCATTACAGAAAGCTGATTTGATTCCGCTTTACTGAGACGGCTGCGTAATTGGTGCACTTTGGTAGCAATTCCTAAAATATTCTGCACGTGATGTCAAATTTCATGGGCAATAACATAGGCCTGAGCAAAGTCACCCGGAGCATGAAATCGTTGCTTAAGTTCTTGGTAAAAACTCAGATCAATATAGACCTTTTCGTCTGACGGACAGTAAAAAGGACCCGTTGCTGATTGGGCGAATCCGCAGGCCGATTCAACTGCACCGGTAAAAAGAACCAATGTTGGTTCTCGATAATTTTTATTCGCCCGGCTGAAAAGCTCATGCCAAGTATCTTCAGTATCGGCAAGGACGAAGGATATAAATTCTGCTAGACGATTTTCAGCTGGAGAGCTGGAATGTTGCTGTGATGTGGAAACCATCTCGCCGCCCTGCTGGACATTTTGGTTGATTATCACAGAGGGGTCGATTCCAAAATAGAGCGCAATGAGTGCAATTACAACCGTCCCAATCCCTCCTCCAACCATACGCCGTGACAATCTAACTCCTCGACGATCCTCAATATTTCTGCTCCTGCGACCACTTTCCCAACGCATAATGCACCTCTTATAAATTGGGGTATTTAAAGAAATTATGCCGTGAGTTGAATTCCTGCTTGCGTGCTGTCAAGACCTTATTTATCCCAAACCAATCAATATTGATTACATCAGCGGGCTCGTCTGATTATTCCTCAAGACGTGCGACTGAATTTTTTCTCATTAACTCTCGAATTATTTTATGGGGTCAACCTTCACTTCCACATGCATCGGATTCCCGCGGGTGATAACGGGGGAAATCCGGGTGGAAATAAACAAAAGCTGGCCGCCCTGCTCGATGCGGGCTTGAACGGCATAGGTCATGCGGGGATCGATTTTAGACGGATCGTACCACAGTTCAAAGGGGATGGGCACCTGGCCGGGGTTGGTGATTTTTTGCTCGGCAATGGTTTCGGCCGGCACATCTTGTTTGGATATATCCACCAATTTGACCTCAAGCGAGGCATCCGGCGGCAGCGCGATGCGTTGAAGATAGAACACGGTGCCGCTGACTGTTGCTTGTTTTTCGTTTAGCATTGATTTCAACTCCGCCCCAGTGGTCCAAATTCGATAACGGACTTCAACGCCTTCGGGCACATAAACCACAATGGGCATGCGGCTATTGTAGCGGATGATATAAGGTTCGCCGGCAAGCGTGATGAACTTGGACACCTTAGGCACGTTCGGATCGACTGCCATAAGCGTGCCGGCCATCGGACCCAGCTTGCTGACATAATAGCGTGTATATCCCCAGCCCTTGATGGTTTCATTTTCAATTTTACCAGCGAAAAAATACCTGTTTTTTTCGTCAACCTGAACTGTCTTACCGACGATCAGCTCCACCTTGAAAACGGATTCATCATCCTGCTTCGGAAGCTGCAGAACAAATCGAACCATTCCCTCCTCGGCTGGTGGAAAGGCCTTCATGATGTCCGCCGCTTGGACGGATACCACTGCAGCTAAAAGCGAGAGGGCTGTGATTGAACACACTGAACTCATGTTTCCTCCTCATGACGCACAATTGAATATAAGCATCGACACTATCCTCTCGGCGTGCAACAGATCGGCAAGTTTTAGGTCATTCCTGGGTGGTCATGAGCACCTAAGGTTGTTTACCCGCTAATTCACTTGCCCTAGCCGCAGCGCCAAATAGATGAGTAACGCACCGATCAATAGAAGCAGATATTATAGTTATTGGCGACTCGCCCCCGATGTCATCTGTTTTAGAACCGCGTCGACACTCAGAGAGTCACCGGCTGTTGGCGGAAATTCTTTGAAAGTCTCCAGAAAATTTGCTACAAACGTTTGAGCGGGTACAAACATCCACATCTGGTCCGCATAGAAATTGCGAATGTACAAAGCAGCGTCCGGGCCTACCTCAAAAGGATCCATCCTCAGGTTCACGATCAACGGCCAGCTTGGCGATTTGCGATAGGCTTCGTTTATAGCGCCTTCCATAATGGTAAAGTGAATCTTCCAGTCCTTTCTTCAGGTTGTGGTTCGTGGATTGGGGGTTAAGGGTTGATCAGTAATAGGTAAAATAATGCAATTGAATTCATTTGTCTATTTTTAAAATGATATGATCCAATTCTCTTAAAAAGGATGACCAACCATCACCCAGGCGGAAGTGGTCTCATCGGAAAAACCGACATCAAAAGGGTTGCCCCTTCGTAGAACGGCGGTCGGTGCGAAACCTCGATGTTACCGTCCGCATTCGTGCTTTCCTCCCAGCTTGGGGTGTCGCCAGTCCAAAAGTTGAGGGCGGCAATCCGCTGTTTGGCCCAATTCGAATCGCCCAGGGATAAATATTTGCTGGACTCGAATTCGACAGAGGTCCAGGAGTCGGGAGACTCAAACCAGCCGAAATCGTGGGTGACACCGCGGTTGCCAGGAAAATACCAGCTATTGCCAGGACAAGAGCCTTTAAATAAAACTGCCGTAGTTTCATTCTCTCCTCCTGTGTGCTGCGAGCTTTGGTCAAACGGGGACAGGCTTACTAAATTTAGTATTACGATTTTACCGGGTTCGGCATTATCGGCGTAAAGATTAACGATTGTTGAGCTATTTTGATTTATTATTATGATTATGATGTTGAAATTTTAAGTAACTTAGAACATTTCCCATAAACCTGAAGACACGGTTTTTATTGCGCAGTCAGGTACAATTCCACCTGGCCGTACTCTTTATTGGTTGTGGATATAATTCTTGCGGGTTTTAATTGAATACGTTCAGCAGGGACCCTGCCCCACCGGGTCATATATTTTTTCACTGTGTTTGCACGCATCAGGGCAAGTTCTTTTAATTGATCATCATCTACCTGCTCTATTTTGGCGCCCTTTTGTTTGCCGTCTGTCCTTTCTTTTTTGGGTTGCTTGCCCGACATTTTGGGCCAGTCCATCTTGCGGTCGGCAGTACCTTCGATGCCGAGTGTTAAATCAGAATTTTTTCTTAGGACTTTG
>Ga0316196_10000680_pt1 | contig 13773 bp, 13 predicted proteins | sample Eddsed2cm_MG_FD_204938 | JGI IMG/M metagenome (GOLD analysis project Ga0316196, IMG submission 204938) | Coastal sediment microbial communities from Maine, United States - Eddy sediment 2 cm | ecosystem: Environmental > Aquatic > Marine > Coastal > Sediment | place: USA: Maine | collected... | reverse complement strand
GGGTAGTCACCGACAACTACGCCTATCTGTGGGAAGACGACCTGTACGTCAAAACCTACCTGAATTCACTGAAAATTTCGTCGATCTCGACCATCCTGTGCCTGTTGATCGGTTACCCGATGGCTTATGCCATTGTGCGCTCCAGTCACACCACCAAGCACATTCTGCTGATGCTGATCATCCTGCCCTTCTGGACGTCATTTCTGTTACGCGTGTACGCCTGGATGGGTTTGCTGGCCGATCAGGGCACCATCAATGGATTGCTGATTTCGCTGGGCATCATCGATGAACCGCTGCGCATGCTGTATACCGAGTTCGCGGTCTACGTCGGTATTGTCTATACCTACGTGCCCTTCATGATCCTGCCGCTCTACGCCAACATGGAAAAGCTCGACTGGGCGCTGCTGGAAGCCGCAGCAGACCTCGGTGCCAGGCCGATGACCACCTTCTTCACCGTCACCCTGCCGATGACACTACCCGGCGTATTAGCCGGTTCCCTGCTGGTGTTTATCCCCGCAACGGGTGAATACGTCATTCCTGACCTGCTCGGCGGTGGCAACGTGTTGATGATCGGGCGCGTGCTCTATAACGAGTTCAATGCCAACATAGACTGGCCGGTGGCCTCCGCCGTGGCGATTGCGTTACTGCTGCTACTGGTATTACCGATGATGCTTTACCAGCACATCCAGGGCAAGGAAACGGAAAACGCATGAACGCCGGCAAACGCTCAGCATTCCTGATCACCACGACCTGTTTCGGGATCGCCTTTCTTTACATCCCGATGATCCTGCTGGTGGTCTATTCTTTCAACAAATCCAGAATCGTACCGGTCTGGGGCGGCTTTTCCACCAAATGGTACGGCGTGCTGTTTGAGAGCGAGGAAGTCTGGGAAGCGGTGTCACTGAGTCTCAAGATCGCCGCGGTGAACGCCTGTTTCGCCACCATTTTAGGCACCCTCGCCGGACTCGCGCTGGTTCGCTTTGGCAGCTTCAAGGGCCGCACCCTGTTTAGTGGCATGATTTCCGCGCCGCTGGTAATGCCCGAAGTCATTACCGGACTGTCATTGTTGCTGCTATTTATCACCCTCAATGAATTTGTCGGTTGGCCCAACGAACGCGGCTTCACCACGATTACCATCGCTCACATCACCTTTTCCATGGCTTATGTCGCGGTCATCATCCAGTCGCGCCTGGCCGGCATGGCACAGGATCTGGAAGAGGCCGCACAGGATCTGGGCGCCAAACCGTTTCGAGTGCTTACCGATATCACCCTGCCGCTACTGGCACCCGGTATGCTGGCCGGCTGGCTGCTCGCCTTCACGCTATCGCTGGACGATCTAATTATTGCCAGTTTCGTCTCCGGGCCGGGAGCCGTGACTTTGCCGATGCTGATTTATTCGCGCGTGCGCCTTGGCCTGCGCCCCGACATCAACGCACTGGCGACGCTGATCATCCTGGTGGTCGCCATCGGCGTCCTGATCGCCGCCTGGATCATGTTCCGCCAGCAAAAACAACGCGAACTCGAGCTCAAAATGAGCGAAGAATCCTGATCCGATAGAGCATAAAAATAAAGCACCCAGGTTTGCCGTATCCACCTACTTATGCACAACTGGAATATGCGCCAGCTACATCTTTTTCAGGCAACAATCCCGCTACAGGCCAAAAGTCCGGTGAAACCTGGATACTGCCTGGTGACAGCGGGCAAAAGCCAGCTGCACGGCTTAAGACATGAAGTAGCCTCGATCCAGACCAGGCTAAGTTGTTTCAAAATTTAGTGATCACTACACAAACCTTTAATCTCGATTTCGATGTCAGCAATACCGCCACAAAAATATGAAATGGCTCGACAGAAGCCTCTAAGACAGTTTGACTTTATATCTTTTTGTGATCACAATTATGCGGCCTTGGCAATTAGTGCTAGCGCGCCTGCCGTTAAACAGGCATAAATCAGCTACAATTTGCCACCTGAATAACACCAAATGACGACTATGAAAGACTGGATCGAACAAAACCAGATAACCGAAGTGGAATGCATCATTCCTGATCTTGCCGGCGCGGCGCGCGGCAAAATCATGCCGGCCTCAAAATTTATCGGCTCCGGTACGCTGCGCATGCCACAGTCGGTTTTCATGCAATCGGTTACCGGCGATTACCCCCACATCTGGGAGCAACTCAATCCACTGGATATCGACATGGTACTGGAGCCCGACGCCAACACCATCCGCATGCTGCCCTGGGCCCGCGAACCTTCGGCCCAGGTCATTCATGATTGCGTTGATATGGAAGGCAACCCGATACCCTTCGCGCCGCGCCAGGTGTTGCGTCGTGTGCTTGCATATTACGAGGCAGAGGGCTGGAGACCCGTAGTCGCACCGGAACTCGAATTTTATCTGTTACAACCTAATCTCGATCCCCGCAACGATTTATTGCCGCCGATTGGACGCACCGGCCGTGTGGAACGTGCAGGTCAGTCATTCAATATCGACGCGGTTAACGATTTCGACCCGATGTTCGACGATATGTATGATTTTTGCGAAGCACAGGGCCTCGAGATCGACACCCTGATCCATGAAGAGGGCATGGGGCAGATGGAAATCAACCTGCTGCACGGCGATCCCCTGGAACTCGCCGATCAGGCCTTCCTGTTCAAGCGCACGGTTCGTGAAGCGGCATTGCGTCATGATCTTTATGCCACCTTCATGGCCAAACCGATGGAAGGACAACCCGGTAGTGCCATGCATATTCATCAAAGCATCGAAGATATCGACAGTGGCGAAAATATCTTTTCGACACCGCAAGGCACACCCAATGAATTACTGCTGAGCCATATCGCCGGGTTACAACGCTTCATGCCCGAAGCCATGGCCCTGATGTCACCTTACGTCAACTCCTACCGGCGTATCGTCAAGGAAATGTCGGCACCGATCAATTTTCACTGGGGTTTTGACAACCGCACCACCGGTTTCCGAATCCCCGAGAACAACCCCAAGTCGATGCGTATCGAAAATCGCATCGCCTCGGCTGACGTTAACCCCTACCTCGCAATCGCTACATCACTCGCCTGTGGCTATGTAGGCATGAAACAGGGACTGGAACCCACCCAGCCACTCAATGGTAGCGCCTACAACGAACCTATCCAGTTGTCACGCCACTGGTACGACTCCCTGCAGCGGCTGGCCGACTGCAAGGAGATCCGTGAAATCCTGGGCGACTCCTTTGTCGAGGTTTACGTCGCGGTCAAGGAAGCCGAATTCGATAATTTTCTTAATGTCATCAGCCCCTGGGAACGGGAGCATTTACTGTTAAAGGTCTAGCGAACATCATGAATACAGCAAACGCAGCGAATTTAAGCAACACCGAAAAATGGCAGGGAATGGATGGTCATCATCTCCATCCCTTCACCAATCCGAACGATCTTATGCAGAAGCCGCCACGCATCATTGAATCGGCGCAGGGTGTCTACCTGACCGACTCTGACGGCAATGAACTGCTCGACATGATGGCCGGGCTATGGTGCGTCAACATGGGTTACGGACAGAAAAAGTTGATCGAAGCAGCATCGACCCAAATCAGCCAGCTGCCCTACTACAATGCATTCTTCAAAACCTCGACGCCGCCCGCGGCGGAACTGTCTGCACTGCTTGCCGAGGTTACGCCGGCGCACATGCACCATGCCTTTTTCACCAGCTCCGGCTCGGAAGCCAACGATACCGTGTTGCGCCTGGTATGGCGTTACTGGGACCTGATGGGCAAGCCCGAGAAGCGCGTTGTCATCAGCCGCAAGAACGCCTATCACGGCAGCACCATTGCCGCATCAAGCCTCGGTGGCATGGATGAAATGCACGCCCAGGGTGGCGTGATCCCGGATATCGTGCACGTCGACCAACCCAACTGGTTCGCCAAACGTTGCGAGCTCGGCACTGATCTCGACCGCGAAGAGTTTGGTCGCCAGGCGGCGCAATCGATTGCCGACAAGATCGAAGAACTCGGCGTCGACAAGGTTGCCGCTTTCATCGCCGAACCTATCCAGGGTGCTGGTGGTGTCATCGTGCCACCCGACAGTTACTGGCCGGAAGTCAAAAAGATCTGCGAGCATTACGGCATTCTGCTGGTCGCCGACGAGGTCATCTGTGGCTTTGGTCGCACCGGCGAATGGTTCGGTTCCAACCTCTATGATCTGAAACCCGACCTGATGCCGATTGCCAAGGGCCTGTCATCGGGTTACCTGCCGATCGGTGGCGTCATGGTGGCTGATCACATCATGGATGTATTGATCAACAAGGGTGGCGAATTCAATCACGGTTACACCTATTCCGGTCATCCGGTTTGTGCCGCCGTCGCCATCGCCAACCTGCGCCTGATGATCAGTGAAAACATCGTCGAAAAAGTTCGTGAGACAACAGCACCTTATCTGCAAAAGCGTTTCCGCGAGCTGGGCGAGCACCCACTGGTGGGCGAGGTAAGAGGTGTCGGCATGTTCGGCGCCCTGGAGCTGGTCAAGGATAAAGACAATTACATCAAGTTCGACAGCAAGGCCGGCATCGGCACCATCTGCCGCGATTTCTGCCTCGACAATAACCTGGTCATGCGCGCGGTCGGCGATGCAATGATCATTTCACCGCCACTGGTGATTGATCAGGCCGACATCGATGTATTCATTGAGCGCGCCTGGAAGTGCCTCGACCTTACCCAGAAAGCGATCTCCTGACGGCTAACACATGGCTTTCAAACTGGTCCAGGACAAGAGCGACAGCAACGACTACCCGAACTCCTATTACCACGCAAGTAGTAACAGGACTGTAGAACTCACACCGCTCGATGGCTCACGCCGCGCCGATGTCTGTATCATCGGTGGCGGTTACACCGGCCTGTCGTCGGCGCTGCATCTGGCCGAGCGCGGCTATGATGTTGTGCTGCTGGAAGCCAGAAAACCTGGATGGGGCGCATCTGGCCGTAATGGCGGGCAACTCTGTAGTGGTCAGCGCAAGGACCAGGTCGAACTCACCCAGATGGTAGGGGCGGATGCTGCTCGAGAACTGTGGATACTGGCCGAAGCGGCCAAGGATCTGGCGAAAAGCCTTATCGCCAAACATCAGATCGACTGCGATTTAAAGCCCGGTATTGCGCACGCGGATCACAAGCCCGGTTACGCCGGAGACAGCCGCGACTACGTTGATTTCCTGCGCCAGACATACGCTTACGAGCAGATCGAGTATCTCGAACGTGATGCCATGGCCGAAGTTGTCGGCAGCGATACCTACTACGGTGGCACCCTCGATATGGGGGCCGCACACCTGCACCCGCTCAACTATGCACTCGGTCTTGCCGATGCGGCACTCGCCGCGGGTGCGCGTCTTTACGAATCCACGGTGGTCGAAAGTTACCAGGAGGGCAAACCGAACCGGATTGTCACCAATCGAGGCATCGTCGAAGCTGACAGTATCGTGCTCGCCTGCAATGGCTACCTGGGTAAACTCGAACAGCGCCTGTCGGGTAAAATCATGCCGATCAATAATTTCGTGGTCGCCACGGAGCCGCTGTCGAATGAGCAGCTCAAGGTGATTTGTCCGCGCGATGTTGCGATCGCCGATTCGCGTTTCGTAGTCAACTACTACCGCCTCTCCGCCGACAAGCGCATGTTGTTCGGCGGCGGTGAAAACTATCGCCAGAACTTCCCCGCTGATATCGCCAGCTTCGTGCGTAAACCCATGTTACAGGTCTATCCACAACTCGCAGATACGCGGATTGATTACGCCTGGGGAGGCACGCTCGCAGTCACCCTCAACCGGATGCCTCATTTTGGTCGGCTGGGGCGGCACAACACTTACTTCGCACAAGGCTATTCGGGCCAGGGTGTCGCCATGGCAACGCTGGCCGGCAAAATGATTTCCGACGCAATCGCGGGTGAAGCCGAGAGCTTCGATCTGTTTGGTACAATTCCGACACGTGAGTTTCCGGGCGGTGATCTGTTGCGCTGGCCCGGCCTGGTACTCGGAATGAGCTACTACGCACTGCGGGATCGACTTTGACACACTGATACGGCTGCAGATCAATCCTGTATTTGCCGCTCTGCTACAGACACATCGCCTCCACACCTACCCCGCCGCCATGCAAACCGTGGCCGGCGAATTATTCGAGGAAAACGAGTCCCGTGACCTGCGTCGCCTGCAACTGGATGATCGGGTCGTCTACCTCAAGCGTACCCGCTCGAAGAAAGCCACCCCAGCCCTGGAAAGTTAGGCTCGCGGTCAACAGACTACTAGTCAACGTTCGCCGACAGATAGAGGCGGGGGAGCGCTTCAGCGAACACCAATGGAGCGGATTTTGCGAAAATTATTGCAGTTCTCTATGCACTGAACACAACATAACGTCAGCCAACTGCTGCCACAGATCATAGCTTTAACCGGCTGCAAAGAGCGGAACAGGTCGTAACAGGGCGCCAACAACTGACATCAGTTCAACCCTTTAAGTGCCAGCATCTGCTCGACCAGGATGTCATCCTGCAACTGCAAGTGGTAACCCTGCTCCTGAAGATTTTCAAGCACGTCACTTGCCTCCTCCCTGGCGAGTTTTCGCTCCGGCTGCAAATCAAAGCTGAAGCTGAATTCGGGAGGGCCGAAAATACGCAGTAAATCAGCCGGGACTACTGAAAAGTCATCCTTTTCAACAAGGTAAAGATAGGTATCGAATTTGCGATTACTGCGGTAGATATGGCACAACATGTCGGCAGGAGAAACAGAATAAAAGCTAATGTTAACACATAAAAAAAGGGCCGGGCTTATCGCCCGGCCCTGCTTACAACTGCGCTAGGCAGAGGTCTTGGAGAATTCGGGATAGGCTTCCATTCCACATTCAGAAAGATCCACACCCTCGTATTCCTCTTCTTCGCTGACGCGCAGGCCCATAATCTGCTTGAGCACAAACCAGGCTACAAAGCTGGCGCCGAATACCCAGACGAAAATGGTCAACGCACCGATGATCTGACCGCTGAAGCTTGATGCATCGTTGGTGAAAGGCACCAGCAGGAGGCCCAGCAATCCAACCACGCCGTGGACCGAGATCGCACCAACAGGATCGTCAATCTTCAGCTTGTCGAGTGTCACAATGCTGAACACCACCAGAACACCACCGATAGCGCCGAACAGGGTAGCCAGGGCCGGTGTCGGTGTTGACGGTTCAGCAGTGATTGCCACCAACCCGGCAAGAGCGCCGTTCAGGGCCATGGTCAAATCGGCCTTGCCGAACATGATACGCGCCAGAATCAGAGCAGCAATAAGGCCACCCGCCGCCGCGGCATTAGTATTCATAAAGACAACCGCTACCGCGTTTGCTGATTCGACTGTCGCGGTAGCCAACACTGATCCACCATTGAAACCGAACCAACCCAGCCAAAGTACGAACGTACCCAGCGTCGCCAGCGGCAGGTTCGCACCGGGAATCGCATTGATTTGCCCGTTTTTGCCATACTTGCCCTTTCGCGCTCCAAGCAACATGACGCCTGAAAGAGCCGCAGCCGCTCCAGCCATGTGCACGATTCCGGAACCAGCGAAGTCAGAAAAACCGAGGTCACCGAGAGTGTACATGCCGAACACGGCTTCTCCGCCCCAGGTCCATGCACCTTCCATCGGATAGATAAATCCCGTCATGACCACCGCAAAAGCAAGAAACGCCCACAGCTTCATGCGTTCAGCAACCGCACCGGAAACGATCGACATCGCAGTGGCGACAAACACCACCTGGAAGTAAAAATCGGCAGAAGGAGCATAGGTCGCAGGCTCGTCTGCACCGGTTACACCGTCACCGACGATGCCCGACAGGAACAGAGTTAAATCCCCACCGCCATACATAATCGAGTAGCCGCAAACCATGTACATCGTACAGGCCACCGCATACAGCGAAATGTTCTTGGTCAGAATTTCGGTAGTGTTCTTGGAACGCACCAATCCTGCCTCGAGCATCGCAAATCCGGCTGCCATCCACATGACGAGCGCGCCGCAGACAAGAAAATAAAAGGTATCGAGCGCGTACTGTAATTCAAAAATCTGATTTTCCATGATGACCTCCTAAAGCGCCGCAGGGCCGGACTCACCCGTACGAATACGAACGACCTGCTCCAGGTTAGTGATGAAAATTTTGCCGTCGCCGATTTTGCCGGTGTTGGCGCTGCTGGTGATGGCTTCTATCGCCTGGTCAACCAGATCATCGTCAATAGCGATCTCCAGTTTCACCTTGGGCAGAAAGTCGACGACATATTCGGCGCCCCGATAAAGCTCGGTATGACCTTTTTGACGGCCGAAGCCCTTGACCTCTGAAACGGTCAGACCCTGCACGCCTATTTCACCAAGCGCCTGGCGAACATCATCAAGCTTGAACGGCTTGACGATTGCGGTAATGATTTTCATGGATATCTCCGTATTAAAAAACTGGAGATGATTTTCGCGACTCTGGGAAATCTGGCAAATTACGGCTACTATAGAGCAGATAAACACCCTATTTGCACTATTTGGGTGCACATATTTCACTTAACGCACTATTTTGGGGATTACATGATCGACAATCAAACCATCAATCGGCTTTCCGAGCAGATCAATGCGCTACTGCCACCGGGATTGCAGCAGGTTAAGGAAGATTTTGATGCGCGCCTGAAAAGCCTGCTGCAGCAACAGTTGACGCACTTTGAAATGGTGAACCGGGAAGAGTTCGACATCCAGGCTCGTGTACTGGCGCGCACACGCGAAAAACTCGAGGTGATCGAGGCCCGTCTGCAGGAACTGGAAAAAACGCTGGGTTAATCTGCAAGACCTGCCGGGGTTTTTAACCCCGACAATCTCTAGTCATCGCGCGCTCCCGTGTTGATGCCGAGCAGAGCGTAAGGTGGGCACCAGCGCAACAACGCCGTTAGCAACATTACAATGCCGACCACCAGAGCGATAATCGCAGGCACTCCCTGCAACAGGTCAAGCGCCCAGAGCGCGATCAAGGCGATGCCGACGATGGCGCGGATGATACGGTCAAGTGTTCCCATATTCGGTTTCATAATGGTCTCCTTATGTATTAGCGGCACGGGATTAACGGGTGTCATAGCGCCGACAAGAACAACCAGGTAACTCATCGACACACGCCTGTTAATACTCACATTATATTAGCAAACCCTAATGCACTAATACTCCTTCCGGGATAGCCTTCGCATCCCAGGCCGCTAAAGCTTGATCCAGATCAATTGAACTCGAAATTAAACTGGCGAAACAGGCCCCCGCCCAATACCTGGCTTGCGCCTGGATAGCACATCGACCCAAACCGGTTTCGTGCTACACTCGCCCCCAGACGCCGGATGCGTCCGCTCGAATAACACAACAGGAAGGAACCTGCCATGTCACTCACCCAGCTTACCACCCGTGCACAACTCGGCATCGACGCCTTTGAAGTGCGCGTCGAAGTTCATATCTCAAACGGCTTACCGGCTTTTACCGTGGTCGGACTGCCGGAAACAGCCGTGCGCGAGGCTCGCGATCGCGTTCGCTCAGCAGTGCTCAATTCAGGTTTCGAATTCCCTGCGCGACGCATTACGGTTAACCTCGCACCCGCCGATCTACCCAAGACGGGTGGTCGCTTCGACCTGCCGATCGCGCTGGCCATCCTTGCCGCCTCCGGGCAAATCAGGGAAACCGGGCTGGCTGGCTTCGCCTGTTTCGGCGAGCTTGCACTGAGCGGCGCCTGCTGCCGGATCGACGATTTGCTACCCTCACTGGTTGCCTGCCAACTGGCCGGTCAGGCCGTTATCATTCCACAGCAGAACAAGGCCGAGGCAAGCCTGTTGCGCGACTTGCCAATTCGCCTGGCAGATTCGCTAGCCGAAATCTGTAACAGCTTGAACGGTGGTGACGCGTTACCGACATCGATACCAGCACACTCCATCAAACCCAGCTTTCGAGGCCTCGACCTGGCCGACGTATATGGTCAGCAACAAGCCAGACGAGCACTCGAAATCGCCGCCGCTGGCGGTCATCACATGCTGATGATGGGGCCACCCGGCACGGGCAAAAGCATGCTGGCACAGCGCCTAATTTCAATACTGCCGCAAATGAGTGAGGCCGAGGCAATAGAATGCGCCAGTCTGCGCTCGATTTGTGGCCGGACGGTGTCTCCGCAGAACTGGTTACAGCGTCCGTTCCAGTCACCACACCATACGGTATCGGGAATAGCGCTGGTCGGTGGTGGACGCTACCCGAGGCCGGGGGAAATCTCCCTGGCCCACAATGGAGTGTTGTTTCTGGATGAGCTTACCGAATTCGAACGGCGTTCCATCGAGGTCTTGCGTGAACCCCTCGAAAGCGGGCGCATCCACATTTCCCGAGCCTCCGGAAATGCCGAATTTCCGGCGCGCTTCCAGCTCATCGCGGCAATGAACCCCTGCCCGGGTGGCTGCGATTCAATCGCCAGTTGCGATTGCTCGGCAGAACAATTAAACCGCTACCGCCATAAACTATCCGCCCCGTTACTGGACCGCATCGACATTCAGATCGAACTGGGACGACTCGAACGGCATCAACTACTAGCCGGCAAAAATAGCCAGGCCGAAACCAGTACCGTGGTGCGCAAGCGAGTCAGCGCGGCACGGCAACTGCAAAACAGGCGCCAGGGTTGTCTGAACGCGCAGCTCGACAATCGGGGTTTACAGCGGGTATGCAGCCTGCACAGCGACGTGGCAAGCTACCTGACAACTGCCATCGACAAGCTTCGCCTCAGCGCCCGTAGCTATCACAAGCTTTTGAAACTTGCACGCAGCATCGCCGACCTTGGCAATGAGCTGGAGATCAATACGACGCATCTCAAGGAAGCCATCGCCTGCCGCCGCCAGGACCGGCGCCGAGGATAAATCTACCAGCCACAAAAAAGCGGAGCCAGGCTCCGCTTTTCGTTCATTCAAAACGCCGCATCCGCCACCACGGCAGCGCCGCCGAACTCAACTATTTGGAATTATCCAGAATATACTCGACGACGACGCGGATCTGCTCATCATCGTATTGCGAACCACCACGCGCAGGCATTGCTCCGATACCGGCAATCGCCGAGGCCACCAGTCCATCGACACCCTTTCCGAGGCGCCCACTCCAGGCGGCGGCGTCACCGATCTTAGGAGCCCCGGCTGCACCGGTGGTGTGACAGGCCAGACAGGCGCCCTGGTATAGCTGATCGGGTGTTTTGCTGGCATTATCATCGGCGCCAGAGGCAACCATCATATCGCCACCACTGTCGCCCTGCGAAGCGCTCGGGTTGCGGATGTCATCCAGTGTAACCACCGGCTTCAGGCGCATCGCAATGTCTTCCATGGTATCGCTGACTTCGACTATCATATCGTCATCGTGCTGAGGGCCGACGACGATTTCACCAAGGAACAGGGCAAACGCCAGCAAGCCGCCAAGAACGACAAGATTACGTGGTGAAAAAGTTTCGGGTTGAGCTGCACTCACAGGTTGTCTCCAGGATTTTGGCTGGCTTCAGAAACGCTGGGCATTATCGTCGAAAAACGGCCAATTCGCAAAAATTATTTGTCCATTCGCTTTAATCTGAAGCACTATGGTTTACAATCACGCCCCTGCCCTGCTGGGCCAGAACGAAAAAATCAAGCGCTCGTAGCTCAGATGGATAGAGTGTTGGCCTCCGAAGCCAAAGGTCGTGGGTTCGACTCCCGCCGAGCGCGCCATTTTTTCGGCCTGTGTAATTAAGGCACTTACTCAAGGTCTGAAACATAACCCTCTGAAACAGCAACCTGTCAGGTTTCTTGATTTTTCTTTTGTTGCCATCTCTCTTAGTGAACAAGAAGTCAATTATACCCATTTACTAATATAGGCTTCATTGCTCAGAGTTGAGTGCGGCAAAACTGCGGCAGGATTTTTTGGCTTCCCACTTGCACCAGTAGTGAGTAAATTTGGCTTCATATAACCCGATGAACTTAGAAATGCTTTATAAAACACCTGCGGCGCTTATGTTGTTCTACATTGAAGTTCTCCCATAGGGATTGCACCTTGGTATTATCTTCCAGCTCATGATTCGTTTCGACAGTAGTAACGCCGTTCTTGATATAGGTATCATAGGTTGCTTTCATCAGCATGGCGTTAACACCTTTGCCCTGAAGGTCTTTCCGAATAGCGACCATCAACAGGTCAGCCATATCATTCTTCTTCATTGCCTTTAACAAAGGAATGAATCCGAAAGGAAGCAGCTTGCCTCTATTCTTCTGTAACGCCCTGGATAATGATGGCATGGTGATATTAAACGCGGCAAGCTCACCCTCGCTATCGACAATGATGGTTACATAATCCACTTTCATGAAAGAGAAATACTGTTTGGTATAGTAATCCATCTGACGCCGCGTAAGAGGCGTTACCCCGAAAAGATCGGAGTAAGTGTCGTTGATCAACTCAAATATTGCAGTGGCATAACGAAGAATTTCCTTTGGCTTCTTTACCCGGATAAGCGTTAATTTCAATCTGCGCTCTACTATCGAAGCAAGTTTGACAATTCTTTCGGGTACTACCTTGTCCACCGCGATTTTATATTCAACCCAGTCGGTTTCTTTTACAAAACCCAGCTGCTCGAAGTGATTTTGGTAATACGGATGATTATAAATAGAAGCCAGAGTGCCTAGTTGGTCAAAGCCTTCTATCAATGTCCCTTCATGATCCAGATCGGTAAAACCAAGCGGTCCATGCATGGCATTCAAGCCTTTTTCCTTTGCCCAGTTTTCTACCTCCTGTAATAGTAAACGACTGATATTTACGTCGTCTTCAAAATCAATCCAGCCAAAGCGGATATATTTATTTTCCCACTTATCTATATATGCGTTATTAATAATGCCGGCAATCCTGCCGACAATTTTGTTGTTCTTGTATGCCAACCAATATCTTGCTTCACAATAATCGAATGCGGGGTTCTTCTCAGGACTTAATGTGGCTGCTTCATCAAATCTTAAAGATGGCACAAAATAAGGGTTATCTTTGTACAACTCATCCGGAAAATTGATAAAAGCTTTCATTTCAGCCTTCGTGGTTACTTCCTTAATTTGAATATCCATGGATCGCCTGCTGCATCTGGGGCGTCATCGTCAGGTGTTGACCGATTCGGAGTTGAAGTGATTGCTTTGTATCTGCTTTTTTGGAGCATCCCTGAGGGCGCCACATCCTTTTGAAAAGTATAGGGAATTTTTCATTCCACACAATCGTTAATGCGGGCTAGAGGCGGAATTCATTGCCCAGGTACACGTCTCTTACCTGCTGATGACTAAGGATAGCATCCGGCTCCCCGGCGGCGATGACGCGGCCTTCATTCATTATGTAGGCATGGTCGCAAATGCCCAGTGCCTCACGCACATTGTGGTCTGTTATCAGTATGCCAATACCACGAGCACACAGCTGCCTGATGATTTGCTGGATATCCACGACAGAGATCGGGTCAACGCCGGCAAACGGCTCGTCCAGCAGGATAAAGCGCGGATTGGCTGCCAGTGCGCGGGCAATTTCAACTCGTCGCCGTTCACCCCCCGACAGGCTCATGCCCAGCTGGTCCACCAGATGGTCAATATGCAGGTCGCGCAGCAGCTCTGCCAGTAACTCAATGCGTGCGGCTTTTTCCAGATCCTCGCGAATCTCAAGCACGCCCATAATGTTGTCTGCGACCGAGAGATTTCTGAAAACAGAAGCCTCCTGCGGCAGGTAACCGAGACCATGCAGGGCGCGCAAATGCATAGGTTGTCCGGTGAGGTCGATGTCGTCAA
>Ga0316196_10000678_pt1 | contig 13786 bp, 9 predicted proteins | sample Eddsed2cm_MG_FD_204938 | JGI IMG/M metagenome (GOLD analysis project Ga0316196, IMG submission 204938) | Coastal sediment microbial communities from Maine, United States - Eddy sediment 2 cm | ecosystem: Environmental > Aquatic > Marine > Coastal > Sediment | place: USA: Maine | collected... | reverse complement strand
ATGACCTGTCGGCTGTCGGTCGCATGAAGTTCAATCGTCGCATTGGCCGTGAAGAGGTGACGGGCGAGGGCGTACTGTCGAGGGAAGACATTCTGGCGGTTATGAAGATCCTGATCGACATTCGCAATGGCAACGGCTTTGTTGATGACATCGACCACCTTGGCAACCGCCGTATTCGCTGCGTTGGCGAAATGGCTGAAAATGTTTTCCGCATCGGTCTGGTGCGAGTTGAACGTGCGGTGAAAGAACGTCTCAGCCTGGCAGAGTCCGACAGCCTGATGCCGCAGGAACTGATCAATGCCAAGCCGGTTGCTGCAGCGATCAAGGAATTTTTCGGTTCCAGCCAGCTGTCCCAGTTCATGGACCAGAACAACCCGCTGTCAGAGGTGACACACAAACGCCGCGTCTCTGCCCTGGGGCCGGGTGGCCTGACACGCGAGCGTGCCGGCTTTGAAGTGCGCGATGTACACCCGACGCATTATGGTCGTGTCTGCCCGATTGAAACACCTGAAGGTCCGAATATCGGCCTGATCAATTCACTGGCCGTGTATTCACGCACCAACGAGTACGGTTTTCTGGAGACGCCCTATCGCAAGGTCGTTGACGGCCGTGTCACTGACGACATCGAATACCTGTCGGCCATTGAAGAAGGCCAGTATACGATTGCACAGGCAAATGCCAATGTTGATGCCCAGGGGTACCTGACGGATGAGATGGTGACCTGTCGTAACCAGAACGAATTTATGACGTCGTCGCCTGACACGGTTAACTTCATTGATGTGTCACCCAAGCAGATCGTTTCAGTCGCGGCTGCACTGATTCCGTTTCTCGAGCACGATGATGCCAACCGCGCCCTGATGGGGTCGAACATGCAACGCCAGGCAGTGCCGACACTGATTACCGAGAAACCGCTGGTGGGTACCGGCATCGAACGCACCGTTGCCGTCGATTCGGGTGTTACCGTTATTGCCAAGCGTGGCGGGGTGCTGGATTCTGTTGATGCGGCCCGCATCGTGGTGCGTATCAATGATGATGAAACCGTTGCCGGTGAGCCGGGCGTGGATATCTACAATCTGACCAAGTACACGCGTTCAAACCAGAATACCTGCATTAACCAGCGTCCGCTGGTCAGGCCGGGTGATGTGGTGGCCCGTGGTGACGTACTCGCCGACGGGCCGAGCACCGACATGGGTGAACTGGCCCTCGGCCAGAACCTGCTGGTCGCCTTCATGCCCTGGAATGGTTATAACTTCGAGGACTCTATCCTGATTTCGGAGCGTGTCGTTGAAGAAGACCGCTTTACCACGATCCATATTGAAGAGCTGACGTCAGTCGCCCGTGATACCAAGCTGGGTCCGGAAGAAGTCACCGGGGATATCCCGAATGTGGGCGAGGGTGCGCTGTCCAAGCTGGACGAGTCCGGTATTGTCTATATCGGTGCCGAGGTCAAGCCCGGCGACATCCTGGTTGGCAAGGTTACCCCGAAGGGCGAGACCCAGCTGACACCGGAAGAGAAACTGTTGCGGGCGATCTTTGGTGAAAAGGCCGCTGACGTGAAGGACACTTCCCTGCGTGTGCCCAGTGGTATGGACGGTACTGTTATCGATGTGCAGGTATTTACCCGCGACGGTGTCGACAAGGATGCGCGTGCCCTGCAGATCCAGGGAAGCCAGCTGGCACAGGTGCGCAAGGATCTGAATGATCAGTTACGCATCATGGAAGACGATATCTTCAGTCGTGTCGAGACCATGCTGCAGGGCAAGCTTGCCGAGGGCGGTCCGGAGAGACTGGCTGCCGGCAGCAAGATAAGCAAGGAATACCTTGCCGGCATCAGCCGTGACAAGTGGTTTGAAATAAACCTGCGCAATGAAGAAGCCAATGCGGATCTCGAGAAGATATCCGACCAGCTCAAGGAACTGCGCAAGCGCTTCGAGGAGCGACTGGAAGACAAGCGCAAGAAGCTGACCAGCGGCGATGATCTGGCGCCGGGCGTGCTGAAGATGGTCAAGGTGTACCTGGCTGTGAAGCGCCGCGTGCAACCCGGTGACAAGATGGCCGGACGCCACGGTAACAAGGGTGTTATTTCGATGATCCAGCCGGTGGAGGACATGCCTTTCACTGCAGACGGAACCTCGGTTGATATCGTGCTGAATCCGCTGGGCGTGCCATCACGAATGAATGTGGGCCAGGTGCTGGAAACGCATCTCGGCTGGGCCGCCAAGGGACTCGGTATCAAGATCGGCAAGATGCTGGAAGCACAGCAGAAGGTCGCCGAGATCAGGATGTTCCTGGACAAGATCTACAATAGCAGCGGTCACAGGGAAGACCTTGATTCCCTGACGGACGACGAGGTCCTCGAACTCGCAAAAAATCTTGTCAAGGGTGTGCCGATGGCAACACCGGTGTTTGACGGTGCGCCTGAAGAGGCCATCAAGAATATGCTGGAACTGGCGGATTTGCCCACCTCCGGGCAGACAACCCTGTATGACGGCCGTACCGGTGATGCCTTCGACCGGCAGGTAACCGTGGGTTACATGTATATCCTCAAGCTGAATCATCTGGTTGATGACAAGATGCATGCCCGCTCAACCGGGCCGTACAGTCTCGTTACCCAGCAACCACTGGGCGGCAAGGCGCAGTTTGGTGGTCAGCGTTTTGGCGAGATGGAAGTGTGGGCGCTGGAAGCCTATGGCGCCGCGTACACGTTGCAGGAAATGTTGACTGTGAAGTCGGATGACGTGAACGGCCGCACCAAGATGTACAAGAATATTGTTGACGGCAATCATCAAATGGATGCCGGTATGCCCGAATCCTTTAATGTGTTGGTGAAGGAAATTCGTTCGCTGGGCCTGAACATTGAGCTGGGACAGGACTAGTAGCCGGTAATTCGATACTCCACGCACAGGTGAGACGATGAAAGATTTACTAAATTTATTAAAGCCGCAGGGTCAAACAGATGATTTCGATACGATTCGCATCGGTCTGACATCCCCGGACATGATCCGTTCCTGGTCTTATGGCGAGGTCAAGAAGCCGGAAACGATCAACTACCGCACCTTCAAGCCCGAGCGTGATGGCCTGTTTTGTGCGAAGATTTTTGGTCCGGTAAAGGACTACGAATGCTTGTGCGGCAAGTACAAGCGGCTCAAGCATCGCGGGGTTGTGTGTGAGAAATGCGGTGTCGAGGTCACACTGGCCAAGGTACGTCGCGATCGCATGGGGCATATTGAACTGGCAAGCCCGGCGGCCCATATCTGGTTTCTGAAATCCCTGCCGTCGCGTATCGGTCTGTTGCTCGATATGACGCTGCGCGACATCGAGCGTGTTTTGTATTTCGAGGCATTTGTGGTTGTTGACCCCGGCATGACCACACTGGAACGCGGCCAGTTGCTTAGCGATGAGGCCTATCTTGAGGCCATCCAGGAAAACGGTGACGAGTTTGACGCCCGCATGGGTGCCGAGGCCATCTATGAGTTGTTGCGGGCCATCGATCTGCAGGTCGAGGTGGTCAGGCTGCGTGACGAGATTGGTGCCACCAAGTCGGAAACCAAGCTGAAACGACTGGCCAAGCGCCTCAAGCTGGCCGAGTCCTTTATTGACTCCGGCAACAAGCCCGAATGGATGGTGATGACGGTGCTGCCGGTGCTGCCGCCGGAACTGCGCCCGCTGGTACCGCTGGATGGCGGCCGCTTTGCGACCTCCGATCTGAATGACCTCTACCGGCGTGTGATTAACCGCAACAATCGCCTGAAACGACTGCTGGAGCTGAGTGCCCCGGACATTATCGTGCGCAATGAAAAACGCATGTTGCAGGAATCTGTCGATGCCCTGCTGGATAACGGTCGTCGTGGCCGTGCGATTACCGGTACCAACAGGCGTCCGCTGAAGTCACTGGCTGACATGATCAAGGGCAAGCAGGGGCGTTTCCGCCAGAACCTGCTGGGCAAGCGTGTCGACTACTCCGGCCGTTCCGTGATCGTGGTGGGCCCGACCCTGATGCTGCATCAGTGTGGTCTGCCCAAGCGCATGGCCCTGGAACTGTTCAAGCCGTTCATCTTCAGCAAGCTGCAGTTCCGCGGCCTGGCCACTACCATCAAGGCGGCCAAGAAGCTGGTCGAGCGCGAGGGCGGGGAAGTCTGGGATATCCTCGAGGAAGTCATTCGTGAACACCCGGTGATGCTGAACCGCGCACCGACCCTGCATCGTCTGGGTATCCAGGCCTTTGAGCCGGTGCTGATTGAAGGCAAGGCCATCCAGTTGCACCCGCTGGTCTGTGCGGCATTCAATGCCGACTTCGACGGTGACCAGATGGCTGTGCATGTGCCCCTGTCCATCGAGGCGCAGCTCGAGGCGCGTGCCTTGATGATGTCATCCAATAATATTCTTTCGCCCGCCAACGGCGAACCGATTATTGTGCCCTCCCAGGACGTGGTGCTCGGCCTGTATTACATGACACGGGAATGCATCAACGCCATGGGCGAGGGGATGGTGTTTGCCGATGTCGCCGAGGTGCACCGGGCCTATGAAAACAAGGTGGTGTCCCTGCAGGCGAAGATCAGGGTCAGGATCAGGCGCCAGGAGTTTGACCAGGACGGCCAGGCACAGGAACAGGCCGGCCTGGTTGACACCACCGTTGGTCGTGCCCTGTTGTCTGAAATAATTCCCCGGGGGCTGACCTTTGATCTGGTCAACCAGAACATGACCAAGAAGGCGATCTCCGGCCTTATCAATGCCTGTTACCGCCGGGTGGGTCTGAAAGAGACGGTGATCTTCGCCGACCAGCTGATGTATACGGGGTTCTCGTATGCAACACGTGCAGCGGTATCCTTTGGCATCAACGACATGACCATTCCGAAGGTCAAGGAAAAGATCCTTGCCGATGCCGAAGAAGAGGTGCTGGAAATACAGAATCAGTACACCTCCGGTCTGGTTACCATGGGCGAGCGTTATAACAAGGTGGTTGACATCTGGTCGCGCACCAATGACCAGGTCGCCAAGGCCATGATGGATGTGCTCGGCAGTGAAGAGGTTGAAGATGCCGAGGGTAACAGGGTCAGGCAGCCGTCATTCAACTCGGTGTACATGATGGCCGATTCCGGTGCGCGTGGTTCCGCTGCCCAGATACGCCAGCTGGCCGGCATGCGTGGCCTGATGGCAAAGCCGGACGGCTCCATTATCGAAACGCCGATTACTGCTAACTTCCGCGAGGGACTGGACGTGTTGCAGTACTTTATTTCCACACACGGCGCTCGCAAGGGTCTGGCCGATACCGCGCTGAAGACCGCCAACTCCGGTTACCTGACGCGCCGCCTGGTGGATGTTGCCCAGGATCTCGTTGTTATCGGTGATGATTGCGGTACCGACAAGGGGCTGGATCTGACGCCGCTGGTAGAAGGCGGTGATATTGTTGAGCCGCTGCGCGAGCGTGTGCTGGGCCGTCTGACCGCCGAGGATGTCTTGCGTCCCGGCAGCGACGAAGTGGTTGCACCGGCTGGCACCCTGCTGGATGAGGCCTGGGTCGACAAACTGGAGGCTGTTGGTGTCGATGAAATGAAGGTGCGTTCGCCGATAACCTGTGAGAACCGCTATGGTGTCTGTGCGGCCTGTTATGGCCGTGACCTGGCGCGCGGACACATGGTGAATGCCGGTGAGGCGGTCGGTGTGATCGCCGCGCAGTCGATCGGTGAGCCGGGTACACAGCTGACCATGCGCACCTTCCACATTGGTGGTGCCGCCAGCCGTGCGGTTACCGTGAACAGTGTCGAGGTCAAGTCCGGCGGTTCCATCCGCCTGCATAATATCAAGACCGTCACCAACAAGAACGGCAACCTGGTTGCCGTGTCGCGTTCCGGTGAAATCAGTCTGGTCGATGAATTCGGCCGTGAACGCGAGCGCTACAAGGTTCCCTACGGTTCTGTTATCAGTGCTGCTGACGGGGATGCCGTGGCAGGTGGCCGTGTAGTGGCCACCTGGGATCCGCATACCCATCCGATTGTGACCGAGGTTGCCGGTTTCGCGAAGTTCAGTGATTTTATCGATGGCGTCAGTGTGCAGGAAACCACAGACGATATCACCGGCCTGACCAGCCTGGTCATTACCGATCCGAAATCACGTGGCAGTGCCGGCAAGGATCTGCGCCCCATGGTCAAACTGGTTGATGCCCGGGGCGAGTCCCTGAAGCTGGCCGGTACCGATCTTGATGCGCAGTACTTCCTGCCGGCTGATGCCATTGTGGGCCTGGAGGACGGTGCGGCCGTGAGTGTCGGTGATGTCATCGCACGTATTCCGCAGGAGTCTTCCAAGACACGTGATATCACCGGTGGTCTGCCGCGCGTAGCCGACCTGTTCGAGGCGCGCAAGCCAAAAGAGCCGGCGATACTGGCGGAGACATCCGGTACCGTTGGTTTTGGCAAGGATACCAAGGGCAAGCAGCGCGTCGTGATCGCCGGCAAGGACGGCGAAACGCACGAGGAGCTGATCCCCAAGTGGCGTCATGTCACCATCTTCGAGGGTGAGCATGTCGAGAAGGGTGAAACACTGGTCGATGGCGAGCCGAGTGCGCACGATATTCTGCGCCTGCTGGGCACTTCTACCATGGCGGAGTACCTGGTGAAGGAAATCCAGGATGTTTACCGCCTGCAGGGTGTGAAGATCAATGACAAGCACATCGAGGTCATCCTGCGCCAGATGCTGCGCAAGGTCGAAATCATGGAAAGCAATGACAGCCGTTTCCTCCGGGGCGAGCAGATTGAAAAGTCCCAGGTGCTGGAAGAGTCAGAGCGACTCCTGAGGGAAGACAAGGAGCCGGCGAGATGGGAGCCGTTGCTGCTTGGCATTACCAAGGCCTCGCTGGCAACTGAATCCTTTATTTCGGCAGCCTCCTTCCAGGAGACCACCCGGGTGCTCACCGAGGCTGCGGTGAGGGGCAGCAGTGATGTCCTGCGCGGGCTGAAGGAAAATGTCATTGTCGGCCGCCTGATACCGGCTGGTACCGGTCTGGCCTATCACGAAGAGCGGCGCCGTCAGCGGGAAGTTACACCGATGGACATCGCCGGGGAAATGGCGGCCGTGGACGAAGCGGACGAAAATGAAGAGGTGAATGTCGCGGAGACCCCTGCAGAGTAAAAACTTGCTTGACAGGGGAGGCCCCTGATTCTAAAATTCCGCTTCTGTCGACAGGCCGGTCTATCCGGCCTGTCTTTTGTTTTCCGGGTGACAGATTTTTTTCGCATAAATCTCTAGGACTTATTTGTAAATGGCAACGATCAATCAATTAGTGCGCAACCCGCGTTCCCGGAAACGGGAAAAAAGTAACGTTCCCGCGCTGGAGGCCTGTCCCCAGAAGCGTGGCGTATGTACGCGCGTTTACACCACGACGCCGAAAAAGCCGAACTCGGCATTGCGCAAGGTTGCACGTGTTCGCCTGACAAATGGCTTTGAGGTGACCACCTACATCGGTGGTGAGGGCCACAACCTGCAGGAACACTCGGTAGTGTTGATCCGCGGCGGCCGTGTGAAGGATTTGCCAGGTGTGCGTTACCACACCGTGCGCGGCAGCCTCGATACCTCCGGTGTGGCTTCACGCCGTCAGGGTCGCTCGAAGTACGGTGCCAAACGGCCGAAGTCCTGAAGCGGACAGTCAACTAACAGGAATTGAGAAACAGCAATGTCCAGAAGAAAAGTCATCGGTTCAAGGGAAATTCTGCCTGATCCCAAGTACGGCAATCTCATGCTGGCCAAGTTTATTAACATGGTCATGAAGTCAGGCAAGAAGTCAGTTGCAGAGCGCATTATCTATGGCGCACTCGACCAGATTGCCGGCAAGGGTAATGAAAACCCGGTTGAGGTGCTCGACAAGGCGCTGGACAACGTCCGCCCGATGGTCGAGGTGAAGTCCCGCCGTGTCGGTGGCGCAACCTACCAGGTGCCGATGGAGGTCCGTCCGGTACGTCGCACCACGCTGGCCATGCGCTGGGTGCTGGATGCGTCGCGCAAGCGCACCGAGAAATCCATGCCGCTGCGACTGGCAGGTGAATTGCTGGATGCCTCGGAAAATCGCGGTACTGCTGTGAAGAAACGTGAAGAAACCCACCGAATGGCAGAGGCAAACAAGGCCTTCTCGCATTTCCGTTGGTAGTTGCTTGTTTATTAACTTGTATATAGGTATTCAGGATCAGGATCGTGGCACGTGTAACTCCATTAGAGCGCTACCGGAATATTGGTATCATGGCGCATATCGATGCGGGCAAGACCACGACTACCGAACGCATACTGTTCTACACCGGGGTTTCTCACAAGATCGGTGAGGTCCATGACGGCGCAGCTGTCATGGACTGGATGGAACAGGAGCAGGAACGCGGTATTACGATTACCTCGGCTGCAACCACCTGTTTTTGGCAGGGCATGGACAAGCAGTTTGTGCAGCACCGTATCAATATTATCGATACGCCCGGACACGTTGACTTTACCATTGAGGTCGAGCGTTCACTGCGGGTGCTCGACGGCGCCTGTGCAGTGTTCTGTGCCGTCGGCGGCGTTGAGCCGCAGTCAGAAACAGTCTGGCGCCAGGGCAACAAGTATCATGTGCCGCGGATGGCCTTCATCAACAAGATGGATCGTTCCGGCGCCGATTTCCTGCGCGTCGTCGAGCAGATCAGGGAACGGCTCGGAGCCAACCCGGTGCCGCTGCAGTTGCCGATTGGTGCAGAAGAGAATTTTAAGGGTGTGGTCGACCTGGTACGCATGCAGGCGATTTACTGGAGCGAAGCCGATATGGGTACGACCTACGAGGAAACGGACGTCCCGGCCGAATTACTGGATCGCTGCAGGGAGTGGCGCGAGCACATGCTCGAGGCTGCCGCCGAAGCGTCAGAAGAATTGATGGAGAAATACCTGGATAACGGTGATCTGTCTGCTGATGATATACATGCAGGCCTGCGTGCCCGCACCCTGGCAAACGAGATTGTCCCGACGCTGTGTGGTTCCGCGTTCAAGAACAAGGGTGTACAGGCCATGCTGGATGCGATTGTCTTCTACATGCCGTCACCACTGGATGTGCCTTCGATCAAGGGCGTCCTTGAGGATGAAAGTGAAGCGGAACGACATGCTGTTGACGACGAGCCGTTTGCCGCGCTGGCCTTCAAAATCGCGACTGACCCGTTTGTCGGTAACCTGACATTTTTTCGGGTGTATTCCGGGGTGCTGAATTCCGGTGACAGCGTGTATAACCCGGTAAAGCAGAAAAAGGAACGCATTGGCCGTATCTTGCAGATGCATTCCAACAGCAGGGTCGAGATCAAGGAAGTGCGCGCCGGTGATATCGCGGCCGCTGTCGGACTCAAGGATGTCACCACGGGTGATACCCTGTGTGATCCCGGCAACGTGATCATGCTGGAGCGAATGGACTTCCCCGAGCCGGTGATTTCGGTTGCTGTTGAGCCCAGGACCAAGGCTGACCAGGAAAAGATGGGTGTGGCACTGCAGAAACTGGCGAAGGAAGACCCGTCATTCCGCGTGCATACCGATGAGGAAACCGGCCAGACCATTATTTCCGGCATGGGCGAGTTGCACCTCGATATAATTGTTGACCGCATGAAGCGCGAGTTCAGCGTGGCAGCCAACGTCGGTGCACCGCAGGTGGCCTACCGTGAAACGATCCGCTCAAGTGTCGAGCAGGAAGGCAAGTTTGTACGGCAGTCCGGTGGCCGTGGCCAGTATGGTCATGTGTGGCTGCGGCTGGAGCCGCAGCAGACCGGCGCCGGTTATGAGTTTGAAAATGCCATTGTCGGTGGTGCCGTACCGCGGGAATATATCTCCTCGGTTGACAAGGGTGTGCAGGAACAGATGGAGAACGGGGTGATTGGCGGTTACCCGGTTGTGGATGTGAAGGTCACGTTGTTTGACGGTTCCTACCATGACGTTGACTCCAGCGAAATGGCCTTCAAGATTGCCGGTTCGATGGGCTTCAGGGCAGGCGCGCTGCGCGCCAACCCGGTGCTGCTGGAACCGATTATGAAGGTGGAAGTGGTGACGCCGGAAGATTATCTCGGCGACGTCATGGGCGATCTGAACAGGCGCCGCGGCATCACCCAGGGTATGGACGAGAGTCCTGCCGGCAAGGTTATACGTGCCGAAGTGCCGCTGGCGGAAATGTTTGGCTATGCCACGGATCTGCGCTCGGCCACGCAGGGCCGTGCAACCTACTCGATGGAATTTGAGAAGTACAATGAAGCACCGGCGAGCGTAGCAAACGCCGTTATCAAGAAAGCATCCTGAACCCAAAATTTGACGATTAAAGAGGAATACAGTCGTGTCCAAGGAAAAATTTGAACGCACCAAGCCGCATGTAAACGTAGGAACGATCGGTCACGTTGATCACGGTAAGACGACCTTGACAGCAGCGATCACGAAGGTGATGGCGGAGCAGCACGGTGGCACGTTCAAGGCCTACGACCAGATTGACAATGCGCCGGAGGAGCGTGCGCGCGGTATAACGATTGCGACGGCGCACGTGGAGTACGAGTCACCGAACCGTCACTATGCGCACGTGGACTGTCCGGGGCACGCGGACTATGTGAAGAACATGATCACGGGTGCGGCGCAGATGGACGGTGCGATCCTGGTGGTGAGTGCGGCCGATGGTCCGATGCCGCAGACGCGTGAGCACATTCTGCTGTCGCGCCAGGTGGGTGTTCCCTACATTCTGGTGTACATGAACAAGGCGGACCAGGTTGACGATGCGGAGTTGCTGGAGCTGGTGGAGATGGAGATACGCGAGCTGCTGGACAGTTACGATTTTCCGGGTGACGACACGCCGATTGTGACGGGATCGGCGCTGAAGGCGCTGGAAGGCGACACCAGTGATATCGGTGTGCCGTCGATTCTGAAGCTGGTTGAGGAGATGGACCGGTACATACCGGAGCCGGAGCGTGCGGTGGACGGGGATTTTCTGATGCCGGTTGAGGATGTGTTTTCGATATCCGGGCGTGGCACGGTGGTAACGGGACGAATAGAGCGCGGCATCATCAAGGTTGGCGAGGAGATTGCGATTGTCGGCATCAAGGACACGCTGAAGACGACGTGTACGGGTGTGGAGATGTTTCGCAAGCTGCTGGACGAGGGGCGTGCGGGAGACAATGTGGGTGTGTTGCTGCGTGGTACCAAGCGTGAAGAGGTTGAGCGCGGCCAGGTGCTGGCGAAGCCGGGGAGTATCACGCCGCACACGAAGTTCGAGTGTGAGGTATACATTCTGAGCAAGGACGAGGGTGGGCGACACACGCCGTTTTTCAGTAATTACCGGCCGCAGTTTTACTTTCGGACGACGGACGTGACGGGTGCGTGTGATTTGCCGGAGGGCGTGGAGATGGTGATGCCGGGAGACAACATCAAGATGACGGTGTCGCTGATTGCGCCGATTGCGATGGAAGAGGGTCTGCGCTTTGCGATCCGTGAAGGTGGCCGTACGGTTGGCGCCGGCGTGGTCTCCAAGATTATTGAATAAACAGGGTGCAGGCGCGGACCGTGTCCGCGATTGATTCAGGAGCCGGCTTGCCGGCGAACAATACGCTTAATGAGTTGAATTAAATATGAGCAACCAGAGAATCCGGATTCGTCTCAAGGCCTTCGATCATCGCCTGATCGACCAGTCGGCGGCAGAAATCGTTGAGACAGCAAGGCGTACCGGTGCGCAGGTTCGTGGCCCGATCCCGCTGCCAACGCGCAAGGAACGCTTTACCGTGCTGATTTCACCGCATGTCAACAAGGATGCGCGTGACCAGTATGAAATCCGCACGCACAAGCGCCTCATGGATATCGTGGACCCGACTGACAAAACGGTTGATGCGCTCATGAAACTGGATCTCGCTGCCGGCGTGGATGTCCAGATCAAGCTGAATTGATTGGGTTAAGACAATGACTATCGGAATAGTTGGACGTAAAGAGGGCATGACCCGCATCTTCAGAGAAGATGGTGTCGCCGTGCCCGTGACGGTGTTGCTGGTGGAGCCGAACCGGGTGACACAGCTGAAGACGGTCGAGAACGATGGCTACCGGGCAATGCAGGTCACTGCCGGGTCACGCCGCGCCTCGCGCGTAACAAGGCAGATGGCCGGGCACTATGCCAGGGCCGGATCAGAAGCGGGTCGTGGCCTGTGGGAGTTCCGCCTTGCAGACGGCGAGGGTGAAGACATCGAGGTCGGTAACGAGATCAAGGTGGAAATGTTCGCGGCAGGCCAGAATGTGGATGTGGTCGGTACCACGATTGGTAAAGGCTATGCCGGTGTCATCAAGCGCCACAATTTCCACATGCAGGACGCTACCCACGGTAACTCGGTTTCACACCGCGCCCCGGGCTCAATCGGACAGTGTCAGACTCCCGGGCGAGTTTTCAAGGGCAAGAAGATGGCCGGTCACATGGGTAATGTGCGACGGACAACCCAGAACCTTGAAGTTGTGCGGGTCGACGCGGAACGTAACCTGCTGCTGGTCAGGGGCGCAGTCCCTGGTTCAAAAGGCGGTGATGTCATTATTCGTCCGGCAGTCAAGGGAGCGAAATGATGGAATTGCAACTGCAGGGGTCAGGATCGCTAAAGGTTTCAGAAGAGACCTTTGGACAGGAATTCAAGGAAGCGCTGATACACCAGGTTGTGACGGCCTGCATGGCCGGCAGACGCGCCGGAACTGTGCAGCAGAAGTCACGCGCGCAGGTCAGTGGCGGCGGTAGCAAACCGTGGCGGCAAAAGGGCACCGGGCGTGCCCGTGCCGGAACCAGCCGTAGTCCGATCTGGGTGGGTGGCGGCATCACGTTTGCAGCGCGGCCACGTGACTACACGCAAAAGATAAACCGCAAGATGTACCGTGCCGCCATGCGCTCGATTCTTTCGGAACTGGTGCGGCAGGACCGGCTGGTCGCCATCGACACCTTCGGGGTAGATGCACCGAAGACGAAGGAACTGGCTGCCAAGCTGGCTGCACTGGGACTGGACAATGTCCTGATTGTGACAGATGCGGCAGATGACAATCTGTATCTTGCGGCACGCAATCTTCCGCGTGTTGCTGTATGTGACGCCGCCAGCGCGGATCCTGTGAGCCTGGTGGGCTTTGACAAGGTCCTGATGACAAAGGGCGCCGTGGAGAAAATTGAGGAGCGCCTGTCATGAACCAGGAACGTATAATGAAGGTTTTGGTGGCGCCGATTGTCTCGGAAAAGAGCACGCGCCTCGCTGACAAGCACCGCCAGTTTGTCTTCAGGGTGGTCAAGGATGCCAGCAAGCCGGAAGTGCGCAAGGCGGTGGAGCTGATGTTTGATGTCAAGGTTGACGCCGTCCAGATTACCAATGTGCGTGGCAAGACCAAGCGTTTTGGTACTTCACTGGGCAAGCGCTCTGACTGGAAGAAGGCCTTTGTGACCCTGGCCGAAGGGCACGATATCAATTTTATGGGAGCGGAGTAACACGCGGTTTGCCTGCGTACTTCGTTTGAAAGGAACAGAACATGCCACTTATTAAAGCCAAACCAACTTCACCGGGGCGCCGCTTTGTTGTGCAGGTATCAACCCCCGGTTTGCACAAGGGCAAGCCGCATGAAGCCCTGCTTGCGCCCAAACCCCGCAGCGGTGGCCGTAATAATGGCGGTCGTATCACCAGCAGGCATCGTGGCGGCGGTCACAAGCAGCTGTATCGCGTTATTGATTTCAAGCGTGACAAGGTTGGTGTACCGGCAAGGGTTGAACGTGTTGAATATGACCCTAACCGCTCTGCGCATATCGCCCTGTTACTGTTTGCGGATG
>Ga0316196_10000674_pt1 | contig 13797 bp, 11 predicted proteins | sample Eddsed2cm_MG_FD_204938 | JGI IMG/M metagenome (GOLD analysis project Ga0316196, IMG submission 204938) | Coastal sediment microbial communities from Maine, United States - Eddy sediment 2 cm | ecosystem: Environmental > Aquatic > Marine > Coastal > Sediment | place: USA: Maine | collected... | reverse complement strand
ATGAGAAAAGCGTGTCCTCCCTCGGTAGACTTGACAGGGGCAACCAACTTGTCAATCAAGTAATCTAAGTCCAGGCTGCAGAATGTTACTCCTGCAAATCGGCCAAAAGAAGATGGGTGGCCCTTGCCTGCTCGGGCCGCAAACATAGGGACGGCCACTACCATCCCTGCTTGGCCCGTCTCAACCGGCCTGGAGTCGATGAACTGGATCATGTAGTTTTCGGCGGAGGTCATCTCCTTTGCTTCCAGATAATAGCTCCGCTGTGATAAATCACCACCCTCCAAGTGAGGAGCCCTTGCACTGAATTTCAAAACGCCATGTGCATCCAACACTCCTATGTCCTTGACTCCCAACCGCTCAAGTTCATGGATTTCGAGCGCCAATACATGTCTGGTTGTGGTTTCATCAAAGCCAACAACCCCCTCCATTCTCGCCATGGCGTGCATGGCCTCTGACAGGGTTCTGAAGTAGAGTTCGATCCCGCCAACTGCTCCTCTGGCCATCACAAGTTGCCGCCGGTTGAACTCGTTGAAAGTCGCCTGCTCTGTGGCTCTAAAAGATTGATGCCCAACTAGTAGGATCACAGCTACCAGTAGAAGGCCACTAATGGCGATAAGCCATGGCCTCTCATTAAGTACCGTTATAACTTTATTTATGTTCATGGTTTTTCGATATCAAATGACGAGGTGATGGCGCAAAACGCCGACGGCGCCATGAGACTGCTTAAATCAGCCAGAATCTGGCGGTGATTGACAAATTTTCCAAACGAATGAAGTTAAGCAATTAATTTGATAATTACAGAAAAGTTATTTTACTTATCCGGTAAGACATATATCAATATATGTGCCAGAAAACTGTGTGGCTTGATACACTTTTAAAAACAACAGGTTAGATGTTTTCAGGTCTTTCTCCACCTTGGGGATATTTGGTGAAATGACCAAGTATGATCGGTGATTTCACCCGGCGCGTAGATGTACTGCAACCTATAGGCCCTAATCAAAGGGCGACTGGTACTCCATTTGACCCCTTTTGGGGGTTCGCTTTGCCAGTCTTGCCTGCCGGATGTGAGAGATTTGCGATATCTTGGGAACACCTAAGCATGACCAGAATGAAAGCTATGAGGAACGTATCTAGAGGTCTCCTAAGAAGGGTGCCATCAGGATACTACATGCCCCCTCTCCCCTCAATACACTGTGTCGCAATTCGTCATCCCGGCCAAGTCCGCCTGCGACGGATTCCGGAATGACGGGAGGTTTATCGCGGCTGCCCTTCGACGAGCTCCCCGGGACCACGCCCGGGACAGGCAGGGCGGGGAAAGCCGCTCCAACAAAAAAGGGGGATTTCTTGAAATTTTGCGTTTCTTTGTGGGCATAGGGCAGGTAAATTATCATTTGTCATTCGGCTCCGCTATCATTGTGTCGTCATTTACTGTAATTGCGGAATTTTTCCTTATCATACATTGAACAATTCTTAATTTGAGTCTATATTCTTTCTATGTCAGAGAATACGGATGTTCTGAACTCAGTGAGGGAAAGCGCATTCATATAAAGAAAAAAAGAGGGCATCTCTAAATAACTCAAGAACGACTGAGGGTAGGGTCATATCCTGCCCTGCCTTTTTTGCAAATATTTGTTTTGGGGGTTATAGCACAATGAAGTATATGGAATATATTACGTGCTTTATCACTGGTTTTGCTGTCTTAGTGTTTGAGCTTGCTTCCTTTCGTTTACTTGCACCATACTTTGGCGTTTCCAGTTATGTCACCGGTAGTATTATTAATACTATACTGTTGGCGTTGTCTATCGGGTATGTTCTAGGTGGTTATGCAGCTGATAAGTACAAGTCAGCGCGTTTACCATATCTTGTGATTCTGGGATCCACCGTCTATTTATTCCTCATTTATGCGGTTTATCCTCAGATCCTACAATCACTGTCCTTTCGCTCGGTAATTCTCGGCTCGAGCACTGCAATTCTCTCTATGTTTTTTATACCCATGGTTTTGCTCGCATTTATTCCCCCTTATTTCATCAAATTGCTTGCGCACAAGAACCACGTCGGAAGAGCAGCAGGGGGAATCTTCTCACTCTCGACTATCGGCTCAATTATTGGTGGCATTGCCACAACATTTCTCTTCATCCCACACCTGGGTTCTCGCACAACATTCCTTTTAACAGTAATTCTCCTGTTAGTCACCTCGGTGGCTGGTTTATGGCGTTTCACCAAATTTAGCCCATTGCTGCTTCTTCTTTTTATCCCATTTAAGTTCGTCTCTGCTAATACCTCAGATTTTCTCTACTCCACCGAATCAGAGTACAATCTCGTTATGGTTACAGAGGAGCATGGCCAGCGGTTCCTTCGCCTGAATAAACTCTGGGGCCATCACTCCAAATCCTTAAATCCAGAAACGAAACTCTCTGGCGACTATTACGACCAGTTTCTAGTAGCCCAGCTCTTCTCTGATGCCAAAGCTACTTTAATTCTCGGAAATGCAGCGGGCACATCGATGATGCAGACACGCCATTTTTTTAGCACGCGCGTTGATGGGGTGGAGATTGATCCTGTAATCACTGAAGTAGGAAAGGAATTTTTTGGACTACTGCTCGATGATAAGACCAGGATTTATCATGAAGATGCACGTACTTACTTGATCAAGAATCAAGAGAAATACGATGTGATTTACGTAGACATTTTTGCCGGCAGCGCTTACGTGCCGTTCCATGTCACAACAGTAGAGTTCTTCGAGCTCGTTAAAGCGGCCCTGAGTGAAAAAGGGGTCATGGCAATCAACTTACATACTTATCCACCAGGTGCAGAAATAAAAGAGTATATTTTGAACACCATTGTAACTGTGTTCCCCTATTCCTTTGTTTCTCAACATCTACTCTATTCATTCAAGAACGCCGCGAATCTTCCGGAATTGCGTGCCTCGCTCGATAGGAGAAAAATCCCTTCACCTTTAGGGCCGATCGCATCAAGAACACTTCGAAAGATGCGGAAAATAAAGCTCACTGCCGAAGAGAAGATCTTCACTGACGACTATGCACCTGTGGAGTCTATGACGTATGCATTTTTGCGTAAAATAAGAATCTTCGGAATTGATCGAGGAATACCCTTGACTCAAACTCCGTAGGCCGGAGCCAACGGGGAGCAAAAAGAAGGATACCCATGAAATTATAAGTTTCTTACTCGCTGAGATTTAAGTGTTTCAGTTTTTGTCACTTATTCACTTCTTTGATGGGAAGGCAGGGCCATTTAAGCGAGCCGATTGCTCCTTGCTACCCTGCCTTCATCATTCGATATTCGATTCCTTCTTACTTCCTAAACTTTCTCCTAACTCCCAGACCTACTTGCGGGTGCCGCGCTGATAGAAAACTCGCGATATGACCTGACCGTTCGGGTCCCACGTCATCTCGATTCCGTGGGGCACTCCGCCGGCGTAGTCGACGAAGCGCTTGAGTTCGCCGCCTTCGTACCATTCTGTATAGATCCCGTCGGGGATGTAGCGGCCCGTTGCATCAGGTTTCATTTGCGCGATTCTGAGCAAAGCGCCGGAGGGGTATCTTTTCAGGGCGACCTTTGGCAGCGCAATGTTTCGCGCTTTGGGCCCAAGTCGTTCACGGAGCCGGGCGAGTAAAGATTCGGTGTCTTTATTTTGCGGATTCAGACGGCGTGCCTCCAGGAGGTCTGAATAGGCCGCCTCATAGCGGTGGCGTTCGGCCATAATGCGGCCGAGGTCTTGGTGAAGCATGTCCCTGTGTTCTCTTGACCAAAACACGCTGGCAAAAAAGATGTGTGCAGCAGCGACCTCAAGTTCCGGACTTTCTTTGCTCATTGATCGCAGCCCAATCCTATAGTGCAAATCCGGGTTCCTGGGATTCGCGTTCAGCGCCATCCGGAAATACTTCTGTTCCTCTGCGGTGTCTCCCTGTAGGGCATAATGTGACGCGAGAATACTGGCGGCATCCACAATGATCGTCGGATCTTCCACGCCGGACACGAGCGCCTGGGATGCCAGCGGGCTGGCATCCTCGATCTTGCCGGCCCAGAATAGCACTTTGGCAAGATTAACCAGAGATAAGGCGCGCAGCTTAGGGTCCAAGCGGGCCTCAATCTGCGAGGAAACCGCAGCAATTGCCTGTTCGCCCCAGGTATCGACAGGCTGAACGATGCCACGCTCGCTCATTGCCTCGACCAGCCAGAGAGCCAGCATTCCATTGACTTCGATTGTCAGGTGGACATGGTCCAGGAAGTATTCTTCGCCGGGCACACGGTGGCCTTGCTCAGCGGAAAGACGCTGTTCAAGGAGATCAACAAAGTCCACAAGCGGTGCGCCGGTCTCCCGTGTCACCTCAGCCAGCGTCTCTTGCATTGGCGACAGAGCACGCAGCGGGCAGACATCCTCATCCCGGGCGCTTCTAAAGGCAGCCTTTGCCCTCTCGTGTTGGCCCAGCGCGAAAAGTACTTTTCCTCGACGGTAATGGAGCTCCGCGAAGCGCGGATCGATCACGAGTGCTTCGTCCAGTATCTCGAGCGCCTCGGACCATCTGGACTCTCTCATTAGCTCCAGTCCATTTGCCAGCAAATTTTCCACGCGTAGCCGATCCGCCTCGCTTAGACCGTCGGTATGCTGACTTTTGAAAGGAGAGAAATCTTTCAGGTTCGAAGCCGGTGTGACAAAGATGACATCAGCATTTACGGATTCTGCGATGTGGACCATTCGTTTAAGACTGAGCCGGTAGTGCAATAGAATTTTATCACGCAGGTTATCGTCTCGTTTGTATATGTCCTGTCCAAACTTCTCGAGCAGGGTGTCCACCTCTCCGGTGAGTCTAGAACGCTGATCCGGTTTAGAGGAAGACGATATATTCATGCGCTTCATCAGCAGACTCATCGCCGTCCACGTTCTCGTGCGGGCAAGCAAGGCCGCAGTCGACTTGACCGCGCCAGGCGCGTCCCGCAAAGCTCCGTAGCTACGCTCTTCAAGAAATTCGTTATGTCCCGAGTAGATAATAAAGAGATCCGGCTCGTATAAAGCCAGTTCCTTCATCAGACGGGCCACGCGGTAGCTTGCATAGCTGATACCACCGGCGTTGATTACTTCCCAGCGGCGCTGGGGATCGGCTCTAGGCAACAGTTCTCGCAACCAGCCTGCAAAAGAGGTTAAGTCGTTGTAAGGCCGTCCATAAGTGGTCGAACCACCTAAACAGAAGATACGGTAGGTCCCCGCCGGTTTCTTTTTGTAAAATTGCTGTCGGTTGAAGTTACTCTGCTTGTTAGCAGCTGTAGTAAGGATCTGCCGGCCCTCCGAGTTCATCTCCGGAACGAAGAGCGGAACGTTTGAAACGAAACCGACGAAGGGATCTTCGTGCAGTAGCGTCGGCCGTACACCGACTAAGGCCAATATCCCTTCAAGGAAACCGAAGAACAAACCGATCGCTACCAGTGATAGTATTGCACCTTTCCAGAAAGGAAGCTCTCGGACCGCCGACGGTTTGTTTACCGGGTCTTTTCCTAACACTTTCTCGGATGAAATTCTTTGGTCTTCGGAACCTGGATCAACTCTTGTCATCTTTGTCGATTTCTTTACTCTTTTGTTAGGTGAGTTGCTGGAATGAGAGGATGTTACAGAACCGTCAGATTCTATTCATTACTCCCAATCTGCTCCTCCAGAAAGGCTACAAGGGATTGATATGACTTGTTCTTCGGCTCGAGGCTGAGGGCTTTTTTCACGTCAATTAAACCGCGCTCAAGATCGCCCGTCTCGGCCCAGGTGATCCCCCGGTTGCTATAGGCCTGGGCGTACCGCGGGTTTATCTCCAAGGCCATGGTGAAATCAGAGATGGCCTGGTCAAGATCGCCCTTCTGGCCCCAGGCGATTCCTCGGTTGTTGTAAGCCTGGGCGGCCCGCGGGTTTATTTCCAAGGCCATAGTGAAATCAGAGATGGCTTGGTCAAGTTCATCTTTTTTAAGCCAGGTGAATCCCCGGTTGACGTAAGCCTTGGCGTCACGCGGGTTTATCTCCAAGGCTTTGCTGTAATCAGCTATAGCCCGGTCAAGATCGCCCTTTTCGGTCCAGGCGATCCCTCGGTTGCTATAGGCCTGGCCGTCTTTTGGGTTTATCTTCAGGGCCGTGGTTAAGTCAGAGATGGCCTTGTCATACTCGCCCTTCTTGGCCCAGGCCAGCCCCCGGTTTCGGTAAGCCTGGCCGTCGTTCGGGTTCATCTTCAAGGCCTTGGTGTAATCAGACATGGCCCGGTCAACCTCGCCCTTCCTGGCCCATGCCAACCCCCGGTTGCGGTAGGCTTGAGCGTATTGAGGGCTGAGCTCTATAGCTTCGGAAAAAGCCCTTATAGCCTCATTGTACTGCCCGGACTCCAAGAAAGAGAGGCCCTGCCGAAACCGATCCTTTCCTCTAGAGGCAATCTTGGCTTGCAGTGCTGTCACCAAACCTGCAAAGGTCTTGTTCTCCGGCTCCAGGCTGAGTGCCTTCTCGGCGTCGGTCAAACCCCACTTGAGCGCCCCCTTTTCAGCCCATACAGTCCCTCGGTTGTAATAGGCCTGGCCGTCGCCTGGGCTCATCTCCACAGCCTTGGTGTAATCAGAGATGGCCTGGTCAAATTCGCCCTTATTGGCCCACGCCAGCCCCCGGTTGCGGTAAGCCTGGCCGTCTCTCGGGTTTATCTCCACAGCCTTGGTATAATCGGAGATGGCCTGGTCAAACTCGCCCTTCTCGGCCCACGCCAGCCCCCGGTTGCGGTAGGCTTCAGCGTATTGGGGGTTGAGCTCTATAACCTCCGCAAAAGCTCCTATGGCCTCGTCGTATTGCCCGGACTTCAAAAAAGATACGCCCTGCTGAAACCGATCCTCTGCTTGAGAGGCAATCTTGGCTTGCAGTGCTGTCACCAAACCTGCAAAGGTCTTGTTCTCCGGCTCCAGGCTGAGTGCCTTCTTTGCGTCAGTTAAACCCCACTTGAGCGCTCCCTTTTCAGCCCATACAGTCCCTCGATTGTAATAGGCCTGGCCGTCTCTCGGGTTCAACTCCACAGCCTTGGTGTAATCAGAGATGGCCAGGTCATACTCGCCCTTATTGGCCCACGCCAGCCCCCGGTTGCGGTAGGCCTGGCCGTCTCTCGGGTTCAACTCCACAGCCTTGGTGTAATCAGAGATGGCCAGGTCATACTCGCCCTTATTGGCCCACGCCAGCCCCCGGTTGCGGTAGGCCTCAGCGTATTGGGGGTTGAGCTCTATGGCCTCAGAGAAAGCACTTATGGCCTCATCGTATTGACCGGACTTCAAAAAGGATACGCCTTGGTGAAACGATTCCTCGGGGCTCATTGACTGGCCTGGAAGCGATGCACACGATGCTAACATGAATAAAGCCAAAACAATTGCAACACTCCTCATCTCATATCACCTCTGAATTCTTGTTTGGTAAAAATCAGTCGAAATACGATGGTTCTGGTGAGATCCCGGGGGATTAGACTCTTTGTTGTGAGGGAACAGTCGATTCTTCTATTTCTTGGAACGTACCGGCATGTCATGACACGCTATACACGGTGGTTCCGGCAGACGGAGCCTATATTTCGACCCTGCGCCTGTCGCTGCTGGGCTTTCTGTGGAAATAACACCTTTCTCATGTGGATTGTGGCAGGTAGCGCACGTCGTTTTTCCCTCTGCATCCAGGGGAAGTACTATTCTTAATTCTTCTTCCATTTTTTTCATGGTCGCTATAGTCTTGGCAGTGGGTTTGATCATATGACTAAATTCTGCGGACTGCATTTGTCTTGCTAAATGAAAATGACATCTCACGCAAAGCACTTCAAGATCCCCAACGAGTTTAGGATCTTCAGGATATGCTCGATTCTCATCGGGTTTTTCTGCATGGCAATACAAACATGTTTCTGGGACAATCTCTCCTCTTTCATCTAATTGTTCATGAGGATCAAGCTGCACATAACTTTTCTGATCGTGGCACTTGAAGCAAAAATCCGTTGCTTTGCGATAGGGCAACCCCCTGAGCGAAATTTTATCGAAGGTTCGCTCTTGGCACTGCAGATAGAGATCGTGGCAGGTAAGACACGTGACCTTGCCGTCTTCCAAGGGAAAACCAGAGGGGATCTTTGTCTTCTTTTCGTCAGAAGGCTTTATGTTCGTCGGATGTATATAGCTATCCGGGGTTTTTAAATGGCACCTGCACAATAAATTGTAATCACCTCCGAATTTGAGAAACCTTTCCCCACCCCTTTTCGGTGTTTGCTCGTGACATTCCGTACAGTATTTGCCGGTATAGTGAAATTCAGTGGGGATAGTTGCCGGTTTGCCTGGACGCACCAGGTCAGCTTTCGGTTTGACAGGATGTAGTCGTTCGGCTTTCTCCTCTGCTTTTCCGATCACAGTCCAGCTAAAGAGAAAGAACATTATTGATGTGAGCACTATTGATCTTTTCATTACTCCGTGCTGCCAACTCGCATGTATCTGAATATTAAAGTCGCCCGTGTAGCCTATTGTATTGCTAGGATTTTTTTAATTTATCACACCTGAATTAGGCTTGGCAAGGGCTGGCTTTGCACAATTTCGATTCCTCATCTCAGGGTTTCAGGTGTTCCGCCGGAGGCGGATCAGGTGTCAGGGAAGAAAAACAAAAACACTCAAACCTAAAACCTCAGTCTTTGTGATTTGGAATTTCTATTCCTCCAAATACTCCAACACAGAGTTGAGTAAAACTCACCGACCAAAGGTCGGAGCTTCCATTAAACTTATATTAGACTTTTTTTGCGCGTCTCTCATAGGACAAACTTCTCCTAAGGACTGGATTATGTTAAAATTCTGGTTGGTTTTCGTTTCTGCAAAGTATAGTGTAAAGCGCAGGTTGTGAAGGAATTAGAGCATTTCCAGGAGAATATGTATTCACTGAAGGTCAGTAAGATTTCCAAACACTATGCTCGAACATTGCTGTTCAAGGATATCTCCTTTGAATTGCGTCCTGGGGAAGTCCTGGCAATTACCGGGTGGAACGGCTCCGGTAAGAGCACCTTGCTCCGCATCATAGCCGGTCTCGTCAGACCCTCATTGGGTAAGGTTGAAATGTTCATGAAAGATGAGCCCGTACCCAAAGAATCGAGACGCAAATTTCTCGGCATGGTGGCCCCCGCCTTGGCCCTGTATGATGAATTGACGGCCCTGGAGAATATGGAATTTTTTTGCAAAGTGCGTGGGATTGCTTATGATCGCGAAAGTTGCCTCAACATGATGGAGCGGGTTGGGCTGAATGAAAACGCCAATAAGACCTGCAGGAACTATTCGTCCGGCATGAAACAGCGGTTGAAACTTGTTCAAGCCCTCCTCCACAACCCCCCACTGCTGCTTCTGGATGAACCAGGATGCAACCTTGACAGCAATGGGATGAAAATCGTTGAGGACATTATTCTGGAACACCGGCAGTTGGGAATGACTGTGATCGCATCCAATGAGAAGCGGGAGGTGGCTTACGCAGACCGGGCCCTTAACTTATCTGAATGAAGCCACAGCAATATGGCTTAGAGATCTACGCGGCGAGTTCAGGACGCGCTATGCGGTCAATTCCATTTTGATGTTCGCTGTGACTACCCTGGTGGCCGTGAGTTTCTCCATAGGCTCTTTCCGTATTGGAGATGCGGAGAAGCCCTTTCTGTACTCGGTGCTGCTGTGGATCATCCTGGTTTTCTCCGCTTTGTCCGGTCTTTCTCGCTCCTTTGTCAAAGAAGAAGAAGCAGGGACCATTGATGTACTCAAGCTCTCTGCCCGCTCCCAAGCGGTATTTTTGGGCAAACTGTTTTTCAACTTAACCCTGTTGGGAGCCCTGGAATTAATTATCGTACCCCTGTTTATTCTCTTGATGAATTACAAGATCGCTTCTCCGGGTCATTTTGCGGCCATGGTCATCAGTGGTGGCTTCGGCCTGGGTGCCGGCACCACCATCGTGGCGGCCATGATAGCTCAGGCCAGCGCCCGGGGGGCTCTGTTTTCTGTCCTCTCTTTTCCGCTCCTGTTGCCTCTCATGATCACCGCCATCAAAGGTTGTGAGAGGGCAGCCGACGGCATGAACACCGCAGGTTGGCCTGAAGTGAGAATCGCTGTTGCTTATACGATTATCATGATTATCATGTCGTTATTCCTCTTTCCCTTGATCTGGGAAGAGTAAGGGGCTTGAATGCTATGATTGTCAAAATATTGTTGAGCATATGGATGGCCGTTATCATCGTTGCTGCGTTTTTGTACGCAGGAGCGGCCATCGGTTTTCCTGGACAAACTTCTCGAATTTTGTTTTTTCACGTTCCCCAGGCATGGATAGCCACGCTTGCCTTTTTGCTTTCCATGATCGCAAGCTGCATCTATTTGGCCAAACGCAGGGTCAAAACGGATCACTTGGCTCTATCAGCCGCAGAGCTGGGGTTACTTTTCTGCATACTTGCCACGGCAACCGGTTCCATATTTGCCAAGGCAACCTGGGGCTCATTCTGGAACTGGGATCCCCGGGAGACCTCCATTGTCATACTTTTGATGATTTATGGTGCCTATTTTGCCCTGCGCTCCGCTGTACCTGATCCGGAAAAAAGGCGCGTGTTTGCTGCAGTGTATTCCATCCTTGCCTTTGTGACCGTGCCTTTTCTGGTCTTTGTGGTGCCGAGGATTACGGCCTCCCTCCATCCTGAAAATACCATGAACCCCGCCAACCCGGGAATGGACCCGAAAACCTTGAAGGTTTTTTTGGGCTCGTTACTCGCGTACACCGGGCTGTTTGTCTGGATGCTTAGGCTAAAAATGAGGGTTTTACGATTGGAGGTCTTGAGAGAACCGGAATTTGTAGATACTGTTATCGGAGAGGAAGGAAACCTCGAGCCAAACAGTGAATAGCGAAACTCAGGGGCAGAGTGCAGAGGGCAGAGGGCAGAAGACAGAGGACAGACGACAGCAATAGATTCTTCTGTGGGAGCGGCTTTCCCCGACCTGAGCCTGTCGAAGGTCAGCCGCGATTCAGACTGTTAATATTTACATGTTAGAGGAGAAAAAGGATGAAAGAAGGGTTAAACTTCGTCTTGGGTGTCAATCTGATCATATGGTTTGGCATAGCCTTTTATCTGTTCATCTTGGATAGAAAAATCAGAAAACTGGAAGAAACCTCAGAGGATATGAGAAGGTGAAGAAGTCATACGTCATTGGTGGCGTTGTCATTGTTTTGGCCATGGCCATGGCCATGTATTCCTTTAAATCCACCTTGACCAGTTATGTGAGTGTCAGCGAGGCCAAGGCAAGCAACCGGCCCGTGCAAGTGGCCGGTCTGGTGGTGGAGGGCACTGACAGGTACGACCTGGACAGCAACAACTTGCTCTTTACCTTGCGCGAGGATGGCGGTGACGAGATGAAGGTTGAATATGACGGGCCAAGGCCTGGAAACTTTGATAACGTCACCAAGGTGGTGGCTATTGGTAAATACGAACCGAAAAGGAAGGTGTTTTTGGCCAGGGAACTTCTGGTCAAATGCCCCTCAAAATACGAAGGGCGGGTTCAGGGAGAATGAGCAATCTCGGTGAAATTACAATTTGGTTGGGACTCATTTCCATTGGCATCTCATCTGGATGCTACTGGGTCTTGAATTCCAGAGAAGATGACACCTTGGCCTGGAATGTAGCTCGTTACAGCTTTACAGGTTTTGTGGCTTTTATTACCCTTGCCTCCATCTTATTGATGTTCGCCATACTCAAACATGAGTTTATCTACAGCTATGTGGCCAACTATTCATCTCGCGACCTCCCCCTGCAATATCTGATCAGCTCTTTCTGGGCCGGCCAGGAAGGAAGCTTTCTGCTGTGGGTCTTACTCGGAGCCTGGCTTGGTATCTTCCTCATGCATAAATCTGGGGAGATGGAGCCCCAGGTCATGACTATTTACAACCTGAACAATCTGTTTCTGATGATTCTTTTGATTAAACAGAGTCCCTTCAAAATGCTCGCCGCTGCTCCTGCCGATGGCCAGGGGCTGAACATGCTCTTGCAGGACCCATGGATGGTGATTCACCCGCCCGTGGTCTTTCTGGGTTATGCAGCATATACTATTCCTTTTGCCTATGCGATCGCCGCCCTGTGGCGAAGGGAATACGATAACTGGATACGGCCGGCTTTACCGTGGACGGTTTTCGCTTTTTTGAGCTTGGGTGCCGGGATCATCATTGGCGGCTACTGGTCCTATAAGGTTTTGGGCTGGGGAGGCTACTGGGGTTGGGATCCCGTGGAAAATGCATCCCTTCTACCATGGCTGGCGGGCACCGCCCTGATGCATGGCATGATCTTGCAGCAGTCAAGGCGGAAATTACGCAAAACCAATTTTGTCTTGGCCGCTTTTTCATTTCTTCTCATCATTTACTGTACCTTTCTTACCCGCTCTGGCATTCTTGCTGATTTCTCGGTTCATTCTTTTCAGGATCTGGGCATCACCGGCTGGTTGGTTTTTTTCATGTTTGTATTCATTGCCATCACCTTGTGGTTTTTTGTGACTCGGGTCAGGGAGATCCCCGTCTCTGATAAGGGAGCTGCCTTCAGCTATTTTTCCAGGGAATTTGGTTTTATTGGTGCCATGATCATCCTTTGTCTTTCCGCTATCATAACAGGCGTGGGGACATCTGCGCCTCTTATCACCAGAGTGCTTGAAAAAGCTTCGAAGGTTTCCACTGAATTCTACGTGGAAACCAATATGCCCCTGGCGCTTCTCATGGTGCTGCTGTTGAGCTTTGTGCCTTTGCTGGCCTGGGGGAAAAACGATTTTGCAAAACTTTCCCGCAAATTGATCTGGGCCCTGGTAGGGGCAATTGTATCCGGGGCCATTACCCTTTACCACGGCTATCCGGGCATGGCTGTGCTGGTGCTTGCGGTCTTTGCCGGGGCTGCTGTGGGCATGAATCTGCAACTAGCCATAACGCTTATCAGGAAGAAATTCACCATGTCCTCTGGAGCCATTGCCCATCTGGGGGTGGGTTTGATGTTTGTGGGAATCATAGCTTCGTCTGTCTATGATCGGTCTGAAAAGGTACTCTTGCCACAAGGCAAGATGGAACCTGCACTGGGTTATGAGATGAAATTCAACGGCCCCGAGTTTACCAGAGAACCAAGAGGGGTGCGTTTGGATCTTCCCGTGGATGTCAAGAAAGGCAACACTGCATTTAATGCCCGCCCTGATATTCGTTCTGAGAACAGCCCTGATGGCCGGGGCAGACGTTTCAGCCGTCCCCATATTCGGCGAGGTCTCGTCTCTGATCTTTACATCTCGCCGGTGGATTTCCAACCCGCCAAGGAGCAAAGTCGTTCTGTTGATAGAAAGCAGTTGGAGCTGAAAAAGCAACAGAAAATCCAGTTTCAGGACTATGAGATAACCTTTGTCGGCTTTGACATATCAGGCATGATGGCTCAGAAGGAAGGCCAGGGTGTGAGCGTGGGAGCCGATGTCGTGGTTTCCTACAAGGGCGAGGATCCCCTAACCCTGAAACCGGTCCTCACCATGGGCAAAGAGGGGAATACCTCGAGCCGGGTTAAACTGCCGGGACCTGCTGAGGCTTACATCAGCCTTGCCCGCATAGAGGCAAGTTCGGGCAGCATCGTCCTTGATTACCAGGGCCCTGCATCCGGCCAGGATAAAATCGCTCAAACGACCCCTCCTGCCTTCATTGCAGAGGTCAGCACAAAACCCGGTATGACGGTGCTGTGGCTTGGCACCTTCCTGATTCTTTTTGGCGCTGGCATTGGTGTGGCTCGCCGCTGGCCGAAGTGA
>Ga0316196_10000671_pt1 | contig 13809 bp, 10 predicted proteins | sample Eddsed2cm_MG_FD_204938 | JGI IMG/M metagenome (GOLD analysis project Ga0316196, IMG submission 204938) | Coastal sediment microbial communities from Maine, United States - Eddy sediment 2 cm | ecosystem: Environmental > Aquatic > Marine > Coastal > Sediment | place: USA: Maine | collected... | reverse complement strand
GCCGGCTCGGCGACTGCTGGACCGGGCCTGGGAACAGGCCCGTCTGATCGAGAGCGGACCGCCACTGGTGTACGCGGCGATCAAACAGATTGTGCGCGAGGCCGAGGGCATGTGCTTCCAGACCGCCATGAACAAGATCACCAAACGCCAGTTCAGTACGGTGGATGTGCTGTACGGCAGCGAGGACAACCTGGAGGGCGCACGGGCGTTCGCGGAAAAACGGGACCCGGTCTGGCGCGGCGTCTAGGACTGTCCGACTTAGGCCGTCCTACTGCGAAACGACGGATACCGGCGCGATTTTCCCCGCGATTTCATTAAATAGAGCCCACTATTCGCCTCAAACGCGGGAACAATCGCACTCGGTCCCGACGTCCCTCGCTACGAACGCCTAAGTCGGACAGGCTCCTAGTGCCGGACCGCGCTCAAGGCACTCCGGAGGCGCGCTTCGGCGGCGTGGCGTCCAGACCCCGAACCAGGCTGTTGAATTTCTCGCCCTGAATCAGGATGTGATCTTTTACGATCTCCACCACACGGTCCTCCTCGCCGGCGCGGATTGCATCCACGATTTGCTGGTGCTCGCTGAGGGAGCCATGTATGCGGTTTCGCACATGCAGTTGCATGCGCCGATAGGGGGTCAATCGATTGCGCAGCTGTTCGGTTTGCTCGGCCAGAAACCGGTTACCACAGGCATCGTAGATCGCCTGGTGAAATGCCTCGTTGCGATGATAGTAGGCATCGGCGTCGGCCTGTTCCGCCGCGTCGACGCAGGCATGGTGGGCCTGCATCAGCCGGGTGGTGTGTTCGACATTGATACGGCGGGCGGCCAGCCGTGCGCACAGGCCTTCCAGTTCCGCCATGACCTCGAACATTTCGACCACCTGGGCGATGCCAATGGCTTTGACAAAGGCGCCACGGCGAGCCCTTAGCTCCACCAGTCCGGAAGCGGCAAGGCGATTGAGGGCCTCCCGCACCGGCGTGCGTGAGACGCCGAAACGTTGGGCCAACGCAAGCTCGTCCAGTCGGTCGCCGGGCAGGATGCGGCCCAGTACCACGTCCTCCTCCAGCGCCTCACGCACCCGATCGGCTGCACGCTCACCCATACCCGTCCATACCGTCATTGCCGTCCGATGAGGATTGTATACAAGAATGCTTTTTTGTTATACAGACCTGTTGACACCTAATACTACACATGTTTTTCTGACGCGGCCAAAAGTGCCCGTCGGATGGGTTAAAGAAATCGTATTGGAGGAATAGTGAGATGATGAAACAGGTTGCGCTGGCCGTGGCGGCTGGCATGTTTGTTTCGACGGCATCCGCCGCTGATATCACCCTGAAAGCCTCGCACCAGTGGCCTGGGGGTAAGGGCGATGTGCGCGATGAGATGGTTCAGATCCTGGCCAGCGAAGTTGAACAAGCCAATGTGGGTCTGAAGATCCAGGTCTACCCGGGAAAATCGCTGTTCAAACCGAAGGAACAGTGGGGTGCCATGACCAAGGGTCAGCTGGACATTTCGGCATTTCCCCTGGACTACGCGTCCGGTCGGGTGCCGCAGTTCTCCGCCACGCTGATGCCCGGTCTGGTCCGCAGCCACGATCGTGCATTGCGCCTCAATGATTCGCCCTTCATGGCGGACATCAAACAGTTGATCGAGGACAACGGCGTTGTGGTGCTGGCCGATGCGTGGCTGGCCGGCGCCTTTGCGTCTAAAAAGGAATGCATCACCGCACCGGAGACCATGACCGGCCAGGTCACCCGGGCGGCGGGACCGGCCTTTGAACAAATGCTGGTGGGCGCCGGCGCCTCCATCGCGTCGATGCCGTCATCGGAGATCTACACCGGACTTCAGACTGGCGTGCTGGACGCAGCCAACACGTCGTCCGGCTCCTTTGTCTCCTACCGCATTTATGAGCAGGTCAAGTGCCTGACCGCGCCGGGGGCCAATGCTCTGTGGATGATGTACGAGCCCATACTCATGTCCAAGAAATCCTGGGACAAGCTCGACCAGGCGCAGCAGGACGCGTTGCTGGCAGCGGGGCAAAAAGCGGAAGAGTACTTCGTGGCAGAAGCCAAAAACCTGGATACGGTGCTGGCAGAGAAATTCACCGAAGCCGGGGTTGAGGTGGTGGAAATGAGCCCCGAAAACTACGATGCCTGGCTGGCCATTGCCCAGGACACGTCGTACAAGATTTTCGCAGAGAAGGTGCCGGGCGGCGCGGAACTGATTGAGAAAGCGCTCGCCGTAGAGTAGAGACCTGGCGTCCTCAGCCGGGCGGTATGCCCGGTCTGGGGGCGGTTCCCGCAACCAAGATGGCCTTCCGTTCGTCTCGATTGGCGTCCTGTGGGCCCAGGACCGGTGGCGTGCAAATCTTTATCAGAATCGTCAGCGGGCTGTCGCGTTTCGCCGGGTTTCTCGCGACCCTGTTGCTGGGTCTGGCGGTGCTGGTGGTCTGCCAGATGATCGTGGTGCGCTACTTTCTAAACGCGTCCACGGTTTGGCAGACCGAGTTCGTCATTTACGCTCTGGTGGCCGCGACATTTATCGGATCGCCCTATGTGCTGATCCGCAAGGGCCATGTGGGTGTCGATCTCATCCCCAACGCATTGAGCGGTCGAGGCAGGATTGTGCTCGATGTTCTGGCCGCTGTTTTGTCTCTGGTGTTTTTGTGCATTCTCACCTGGTCGGGGTGGCACTACTTTTATGAGGCCTGGCAGGGCCGCTGGACCACCGACACGGTGTGGGCCCTGCCCCTGTGGATTCCGCTGCTGCCGCTGCCCCTGGGCATGGGCCTGCTCTGTCTGCAATACGTTGCCGAGATTCTCAGAATCGTCTCCGGTGAGGGAGAAGGACCCGCCCTGAGTGCACATGGGTTCAAGGACATCGAAGGGATGGCCGACTGATGACACCGCTGATGAGTGGGTTGATCGTTCTGATGGTGTTGCTGGTTTTGCTGGCCACCGGTATGCCCATCGCCTTTGCCCTGGGTCTGGTGGCTGTGGGCGCCCTGGTGCTGACCGATGGTTGGGGCGTCATCGACATTGTCGGGGAGACGTTCTTTGCCGGTCTGGCCGAGTTTGGTTTGGTGTCGATTCCCATGTTTATCCTTATGGGCGCGGCGGTGGCCTCCAGTCCGGCCGGAAAGGATTTGTACGAGGCCCTGGACCGCTGGCTCAATCGGGTCCCGGGTGGTTTGATTCTTTCAAACATCGGGGCGTGTTCGGTATTCGCCGCCCTGTCTGGATCCAGTCCCGCCACCTGTGCCGCCATCGGGAAAATGGGCATCCCCGAGATGCAACAGCGGGGCTATCCCGACACGATTGCGGCGGGTTCCATCGCCGCCGGCGGCACGCTGGGTATTCTCATCCCGCCGTCGGTCACCATGATCGTCTACGGTATCGCCACCGAGACTTCCATCGGTCGCCTGTTCATCGCCGGCCTGCTGCCGGGTCTGATGCTGACCGTTCTGTTCATGATCTGGGCGATCATCGACTGCCGCCGCCAGGGCTATTCCTTCGAACAAGCCGCGCAGCGGTTTACGCTCCGCCAGAAGTTGGAGGCGCTGCCTCGGGTTTTACCCTTTCTGGCCATCATTGTGGCCATCCTGTATGTACTCTACGGTGGGGTGGCGACACCGTCCGAGGCGGCCGGCGCCGGCGCCTTGTTCTGCATTCTTCTGGTGGTGGTGATCTACCAGTTGATTCCCAAGCGGCGCATCGATTTTGCCAGTCTGGGGAAAGTATTCGGTGACTCCATTCGCGAGTCGATCATGATCATGCTGATCATCGCCGCCTCGGAACTGTTTTCCTTTGCTCTGTCCTCCATGTTTGTGACGCAATCCGTCGCTGAGTGGATTGCGGCCCTGGAGGTCAACCGCTGGGTGTTGATGGGGATCGTCAATCTGTTTCTGCTGGTGGCCGGCTTTTTTCTGCCGCCGGTGGCGGTGATTCTGATGACGGCACCGATCCTGATTCCCATCATTCTACAGGCCGGCTTCGATCCCTACTGGTTTGCGGTGGTGCTCACCATCAACATGGAAATCGGCTTGATTACGCCGCCGGTGGGATTGAACCTCTACGTCATCAACGGCATCGCGCCGGACATCTCGCTGAAATCGATACTGGTCGGGTCGCTGCCGTTTGTGCTCTGTATGGTTCTGGGCATCCTGCTGTTGTGCGTTTTCCCCGGCATAGCCACCTGGCTGCCGGAGTACATGATGGGCGCGGCGATATGAACAGCGGCGGCCTGCTGCAAGATATCCTGATCAACGTTGCCGAGCGTGGACGCAGCCTGCTCGGGCCGACATCCTCAAGCAAAGCCTCGGTGGAGTCGATCCTCGAGCAATGTGACACACTCCTGACCAGTCGCGGTGAGGCGTCGGGCGTGGCCCTCGCCCGACGGCTGGTGGGCCAGTTGGATGCCCTCGGCGGGGATGAACACCTGGCGTTCTTTCGGGCGCTCTCGGAGCGCTATTCGCCCGATCCCGAGGCGCTTGGCGCCGCCGCAAAGGCCTACGCAGAGGCCGCGACGCCGGATAACCTTGCGCGCCTGCTCTCGGTGTCCGAGCCACCCCGCCAGGAATTGTTCCGGCGGCTGAACCTGGCACCCGGCGCCACGGCCGCTCTGGTGGCGATGCGCCGTGAACTCATTGGCCATCTTTCAGACGAGCCAGCCCTGAGGGTGGTGGACGCGGATCTGATCCATCTGTTCGTCTCCTGGTTCAATCGGGGCTTTCTGGTCATGCGCCGTATCGACTGGCAGTCGCCCGCGCACATTCTGGAAAAGCTGATTGAGTACGAGGCGGTGCACCAGATTGATGGTTGGGACGATCTGCGACGGCGACTGGCCCCGGCCGACCGTCGATGTTTCGCCTTTTTCCATCCGGCTTTGCCGGACGACCCGCTGATTTTTGTCGAAGTGGCCCTGACCGATTCGATCCCGGAGAACATCGCCGGTCTGCTGAGCGAGGATCGCGACGTGGTCACCGGCAGCCGTCGCACGGTGGCCGTGTTCTATTCCATCTCCAACTGTCAGGCCGGCCTCAAGGGCATCTCTTTCGGTAACTTCCTGATCAAACAGGTGGTGGAAGACCTCAGGCACGGGCTGCCGTCGCTCAAGTCCTTCGTAACCCTGTCACCGGTCCCGGGTCTCATCCGCTGGCTGCGTGCCACCGCGGACCAGGAGGCAACCATCGACGCTGTGATCCAAGCGCTGATGCAGGCGGACTGGCACCGCGATACGGGGATTGCAGAGACGCTGAAAAAGCAGTTGATGCCTCTGGCGGCCCGCTATTTTCTGGCCGAGAAACGAGCGGACGGAACCCCTCTGGATCCGGTCGCCCGTTTTCATCTGGGCAACGGGGCATCACTTCACCGGCTCAACTGGTTGGGCGATCTTTCCGCCAAGGGCATGCGCGAGTCCGCCGGATTGATGGTCAACTATCTGTACGATCCGGGCTCCATCGAAGCCAATCATGAAGCATATGCCGATGGGGGTAAGGTGGTCGCTTCCCGCGCTGTACGCGCCCTGCTTCAGACGCAGCGAACCAAGAAAGCCAAGGTAAGCCCCAATGCCTAACGTCCTGTTTGATGCTTTGCTCGGCGAAATCGCGAACCCAGACAAAGTCTTTCTCGATGTTCCGGGCGGGAACAGTGTCACCTACGCGCAAATGAAGACCATGTCGGCACGTGTCGCCGACGCTTTGCAGCGCCTGGGTGTGGTCCCCGGCGATCGGGTCGCAGCCCAGGTGCCCAAGTCCGTGGATGCGGTTGCCCTGTATCTGGGTGTGGTTCGCGCAGGCGCGGTCTTCCTGCCTCTCAACACCGGCTACACCGCCACCGAGGTGGCCTATTTTCTCACCGATGCGGCGCCGGCCGTGTTTGTGTGCGCGCCGGCTTCAGAAAGCGCTCTGGCCCCCATTGCCGCCAGTGTCAAGGCGCGGCTTCGGACCCTGGATGCGCAGGGTGAGGGAAGTTGGCCGGCGGAACTGGCCCGCAGTGCCGGCCGTTTTGCCGGGGTGGACCGGGTTTCGGACGATCTGGCCGCCATTCTCTATACCTCCGGTACCACCGGGCGCTCCAAGGGCGCCATGCTGACCCACGGAAACCTGCTGTCCAACGCGCAGGTGCTGGTGTCTTACTGGCAGTTCACCGATCGCGACGTGTTGCTTCATGCGTTACCCATATTTCATACCCACGGCCTGTTCGTTGCCCTTAACGTGGCACTGATCTCGGGTGCCAGCGTGATCTTTATGGAACGCTTCCAGGTGGATGAGGTCATGCGGCAGATGCCCCGTGCCACCAGCATGATGGGTGTACCCACCTTTTATAGCCGGTTGCTGGGTCAGTCGGGATTTACCGCCGAACTGGCCGCCGGCATGCGTCTGTTCGTTTCTGGTTCGGCACCCATGTCGGCCGAGGTGCACAAAGCCTTCATGGAGCGCACCGGCAAATCGATCCTGGAACGCTACGGCATGACCGAGACCAACATGAACACCTCCAATCCCTATAGAGGCGATCGACGTCCGGGCACGGTGGGTTTTCCCCTGCCCGGTGTGTCTTTGCGGATCTGCGATCCTGCCACGGGAGCGCCGCTACAGACCGGGGAGGTTGGCGTGATCGAGGTGTACGGTCCGAATGTGTTCCAAGGTTACTGGCAGATGCCGGAAAAGACGGCGACGGAGTTTCGTGACGATGGGTATTTTATCACCGGGGACCTGGGGCGGATCGACCCCGACGGCTACGTACACATCGTCGGACGGGACAAGGACCTGATCATCTCCGGCGGCTTTAACGTCTACCCCGCTGAAGTCGAAGCCGCCATTGATGCCGTGCCCGGTGTGGCGGAATCCGCTGTCGTGGGCGTGCCCCATGCCGACTTCGGTGAAGGGGTGGTGGCCGTGGTGGCGCCGCGACCCGGTGCGGACCTGGACGAGACCCGGATTCGCGACGCGCTGCGGGGCCACATAGCCGCATACAAGCTACCCAAGCGGGTCCTGTTCGTCAGTGAGCTGCCGCGCAACACTATGGGCAAGATTCAGAAAAACCTGCTGCGTGAGCAGTATGGTACCGCCTGCGAAGGCTCGCCCTGAGCACGGCAGCCCAGTCCTCTTCAATCATTCGTTCGCGCGTTGCTGGGCTCTGCTGACCAATTCTGCGCTTCATGGGTTCAATGTGCGGATCCCTAAGCTGTTGGCGGCTTGGCGGCACCGACCGGCAGATGCACATGCATGGGCCTCGTGGCAGAATGTCACCAACCCAGACACGGGCAGATGCCCGGCTGATCGATCGGGTCGGTGGCCGACACCGCCTTCGCCCCGAAAGCGAACCTATTTTGATGATCAAACACAGCAGGCGGCAGCGGGCGCTCTGACGGCGGCGCTTCGGGTCGTGTTCGGCGTCGATCACGCGTTCACGCTCGCCCAGTGCGACCGGCCGCTTTCGCGAATCTTTGCTGAATTCTCAATCTTTGGAGCGATGTAGATGAGCAATGCCTTTCACACCCTGATCCTGGGGGCGTCTTACGGCTCTTTGCTGGGCACGAAACTCTTGCTCGCGGGTCACCCGGTTACGTTGGTGTGTACCGCCTCGACCGCCGCCTTGATCAACAGCGAGGGTACGCGGGTACGCTTGCCTGTGCGCGGTAGAGACGCGCTGGTGGAAGTCGATTCCAGAGCGTTGCCAGCACAGCTCACCGCCGCCACACCGGATCAGATAAGCCCTGGGGATTACGAACTCATCGTTATGGGCATGCAGGAACCGCAGTACGGATCGCCCGGGGTTCGGGAGCTGATGGGGCGTATCGCCGCGGCGCGAGTGCCCTGTATGGCGATCATGAATATGCCGCCCCTGCCATTTCTCAAGCGCATCCCGGGTCTATCAATCGATGAGCTTGTTCAGTGCTATGCCGAGCCCGGTGTATGGGCGGACATTGATCCAGCCCTGGTGACCCTGGCGAGCCCCGATCCCCAGGCGTTCCGTCCCCCGGAGGAAGGCAAGAATGTGCTTCAGGTGAGCCTGCCGACCAATTTCAAGGTGGCGCGCTTCGATTCGGAACAACACACTGCGATGCTCAGGCAGATGGAATCGGACATCGCCGACATTCGCTTCGATCTTGACGGAGAGTCGGTCGAACTGCCGGTCAAGCTCAAGGTGCATGAGTCCATTTTTGTCCCGCTGGCGAAATGGAGCATGTTGATGACCGGAAACTATCGTTGTGTTAAACGTGAAGAAATGATCCCGATTCGGGACGCGGTTCATTCGGACATCGATGCCTCACGAGCGGTATACGATTGGGTCGGGGATCTGTGCGGCAAACTGGGGGCGGCCCCGGAAGATCAGGTGCCGTTCGAGAAGTACGCCAACGCCGCCCAGGGCCTGGCCAAACCTTCGTCGGCGGCACGGGCCTTGTTCTCCGGCGCGACCAACATCGAACGGGTGGACTGTCTGGTCAAGCGGATTTCCGGGCAACTTGGAATGCAGCAGGATTCGGTTGACGAAACCGTGGGTCTGGTGGACTACCATTTGGCAAGGAATCGCGAACACGCCGGATAATGGCGGGGGGTGGTGCCGCGCGTCTCAGCTTTTGGGGCGGTGCCGGATGTTTGATCCCAAGGATCCCGGCTACCGGACACGAGGTGGCAGGCACACTGTCAAGTTCCGGGGCAGCTTGCTCCGAATGAGCATCGCGTCCACAGGCGAGTCGGTCAAGCTCAATGCGAGGCGCCCAGAGCGCTTGGGAGGGGACCATGAATCAGGTGGCGTTTACCCGCATGATGGACGGCACTGCGGAGGACTATGCGCTTTTGGAGCGCATGGAACAGGCCTACTGCGATCTCCTGCCCGATCGTCTGTTGGCCGCACTGCGTCAGCTTGACGACTCATTGCCGGGCTATCAGGTCAGCCGTCTGGAGCACTGTCTGCAGGCCGCCACCCGGGCAAAGCGCGCCGGGGAGCCGGACGAAGTGGTGATGGCGGCGCTGTTGCACGACATTGGTGATGGCTTGGCACCGTACTCCCACAGCGAGATGGCCGCTGCGGTCCTGCGACCCTTTGTGTCGGATCGGGTGTATTGGATCGTCAAGCATCATGGCGTGTTCCAGATGTACTATTACGCCCATCACCTGGGGCGTGATCGAAACGCCCGGGATCGCTTTGCTGACCACCCCTGGTACGATGACGCGGTCCGGTTTTGCGAGGACTACGATCAAAACTGTTTCGATCCGAACTACGATTGGATGCCGCTGACGCAGTTTGAGCCCATGCTGCGGGGTCTGTTTGCCAAGCCCCGGTTACTGAACGCGGATAGCGCGCCCAGTGTTATCCCATAAGTTGCTTGCATCTCAGCAAGGCGAGACGCAAGCAGACGCTGGGTGTCTGGGCGCAGATGGAACTGTGCGGCGCCGCACCGGCGCTCAGGCCCGCAGGCGACTGTTGTCCGGGTCGTAGATCGGTTCCGAGACCACCGTCGCCGCTCTGCGCTGGCCGAAGATGTCCACCTCCAGCGCCGTGCCCGGTTCAGTGAGATCGATCCGCACATAGGCCAGGGCGATGCTCTTGCCGACGGTGTAGCCGTAACCGCCTGAGGTCACCAGGCCGACGGTGTCCAGGTCTTGAAACACGGTGGCGCAGACCGGAGCGTCGGTGCCTTCTGCCTCCACCAGCAGAGGGACGAGCCGTTGCCCGAGTCCGCCCTGCTGTTGCGCTCTCAGGGCCTCCCGGCCCGGAAAGGGGCCCTTATCCAGATCCACGAATCGATCCAGGGACGATTCCAAAGGTGAGTACTCGTCCACCAGATCCACTTTCCAGCCGCGGTAACACTTTTCCAGGCGCAGCGAATCCAGGGCATACATGCCGAAGTCGGCGATGCCCAGGTCCGCGCCCGCCAACATCAGACGGTCATACACGGGTTGCATCGAGGCCATGGGCAGGTGGAGTTCCCAGCCCAGCTCGCCGACATAGTTGACACGCAGTGCCCGCACCGCCATGAAGCCGATCTCGATCGGTTGGGCACTCAGCCAGGGAAAGGCGGCGTTACTGAGATCGGCGTCGGTAACCCGCTCCAGTAATGTGCGGCTCTCGGGGCCGGCGATCACCAGGGTGCCGTAGAGCCCGGTGACATTGTCCAGCCGCACCGATCCATCGGCCGGCGAATGCTGGCTCAACAACTGCTCGTCGTGCCATTCGGCACCGCCGGCACAACACAGATAGAACCGGTTTTCCGCCCAGCGGGTCACGGTGAATTCGCTTTGCACGCCACCCCGTTCCGTGCAGACGTAGCACAGGCCGATCCGACCGATTCGCGGCAGCCGTCCGGCAACGAGTCGGTCAAGATACTGGGCTGCGCCGGTGCCTGAAACCTCGAATTTCGCGAACCCGGGCAGATCCAGGATCGCCACCCGTTCCCGCACCGCCTTGCATTCCTGGCCCACGGCCTCGAACCAGTTGGTCCGGTGAAAGCTGGCCTGTTCGACAGCGGCCATGTCCTCGGGGGGAAACCATGCGGCCCGTTCCCAGCCTGCCCGGGCGCAGAACATGGCCCGCTTGGCTTTGAGTGTGCCATACAGGGGCGAGGTCTTGGCGGGTCGACCTGCGGGCCGCTCCTCGAAGGGAAAGTTGATGTCGTACTCGCGACTGTAGAGTTCGATGGCCTTTTGCCGGGTGTACTCCAGATTGGCGTAGTCGGTATAACGGCGCGGGTCCACCACCCAGGTGTCCCACTCGGCCTGACCATGAACAATCATCTCCGCCAGGCATTTGCCTGCGCCGCCCCCCTGGGCGATGCCAAAACTGAATGCGGCGCAAAGATAAAAATTGTCCAGGCCGTGAACCGGACCGATCAGGGGCAGACCATCCGGTGTGTAGGGAATCGGTCCGTTGATGACCCTCTGCACGCCGCCCTCGGCCAGAATCGGGACCCGCTTCATGGCATCCTCGATATAGAACTCCAGCCGATCCAGTTCGGGTTCGAACAGCTCCATGGCGAATTCATCGGGTAGTGAATCCACCCAGCAGGCCTTACAGTCACGTTCGTAGGGCCCGAGAATAAGGCCTTTGCGCTCCTGTCGCAGATAGTAGGAGATGTCAGGGTCCCGCAGCAGCGGCAGATGCCCGTCCCAGTCCTCCAGTGCCGGAATCGCTTCGGTGACCAGGTATTGGTGCTCCATCGACACCACCGGGTGTCGCACCCCGACCAGCCCCGATATTTCGTTGACTCGGTAGCCACCGGCATTGACCACGATTTCGCAGCGAATGGCGCCGTCCGCTGTCTGCACCTCCCACTCACCTCCGGGTAGCTGGCGGATGCCCTCGACCTTGTTGTTGCGGTAAATCCGGGCGCCGGCCGCCCTCGCACCCCGGGCGAAGGCCTGGGTCACCTGACTGGGGTCGATATCGCCGTCGGTGGGATCCCACAGGCCGCCCAGCAGGTCATGGGTCTCCATGAACGGGAAGCGGTTCTTGAGATCCGCGTTGCTGAGCATTTCGAAATCGATACCCTGGGCCCGGGCCATGCCACAGACGTGGTGGAATTCTTCCATCCGTTCCCGGCTGTGGGCCAAGCGCACGCTGCCGGTCTGGTGATAGGTGATGTTGCTGTCGGTCAGCTCGCCCAGGCGGCCATACAACTCGTTGCCGTACCTCTGCAATTTGATGATGTTCCAAGAACCCGAAAAACTGGGGCAGTTACCGGCAGCGTGCCAGGTGGACCCGGCGGTCAATTCATCTCGCTCGATCAGTACGACATCGTGCCAACCCAACTGGGTGAGATGCCAGAGTGTGCTGCAACCGGCGATGCCGCCACCGATCACCACCACCCGTGCCTGCGATTGAACCTCGTTTGCCATGATCTTTACCAACGTGTTGAGGCGGAATTCATGATGTCCGCCGGGAGCCGGATGGGAAATGCTGCGCGCAGTTTCTGATCCAGCGCTGGATCGATGTACTCAGGATAGTGGCTGGACAGGACCTGTTGCACCCGGTCCCGGGCTTTCTCGATCATGTCACGGGAGCCTTTTTCCACCCATTCCTTGGGGCTGAGGCGGTCGGCCACCTCGGGGTAGAAGTAGTCCTTCTGCATCAATTCCATGGTCTGACCGTGACCCAGGTAATGGTTGGGCCCACCGATGCAGACATCGCGCATGGCGTCGATGGACAGGCTTTGTTCGGTGATCTCGATTCCGCGGATGGTTCTCAGCACCGCGCCCAGCATATCGTTGTCTATGACAAAGCTCTCCAGACAACAGCCCAGCAGGCTGGCCAGCATACCGGCGGACTCATACACGATGTTGGCCCCGGCCTGACCGGCCAACACTGTGGTATAGGCTTTCTCGAGGCCGGATTGGGCGTCCGGCAGTTTCGAGTCTGCCATGCCCGCCGCAACGCCGCCGGGCAGATCGTAGAAGCTGGACATCTGGGCGCAGGCGGCCATCAACACGGCTTGTTCGCCGCTGCCGCCGCTCATGGCGCCGGTGCGCAGGTCGGAGATAAACGGCCATGTCCCGAAAATGGCCTTTGCCCCCGGCACGATGGCGTTGACGTAGACCAGGCCGGCCAATACCTCCGCCACCTCCTGAACCAGCGCGCCGGCCAACGATGCCGGGCTGGTGGCGCCGGCCTGACCCGCCGCCAGCAACAGCACCGGCATACCGGACTCCACTGCCACTTCCAGACAGCGGCAGGCGTCCTCGGCAAACCGCAGCGGCGGCACCACAAAGCAGTTGGACATGCTGACGAAAGGCCGCTCACGCCATTTTTTCTCGCCCCCGGCGATCATGTGTAGCATGGCCACCGATTCCCGCACATGGTCCGGCTCCACCCAGCTCGTGCCCACATGCTTGCGGGTGCCGGCCAGTGCTGCGTAGCAGGTGTTCAGATCCATTTCTCGCGGATCGACCAGGTCCCGGGCCACCACCGAACGCTGAAACATGTGGACATTGTCCAGGGTGTCTACCAGCCGGCTGATGTCATAGAGATCGGCCAGTGTAGTATCGCGGTAGGCGCGGGTCTGGGGATCCACCATGTGCACCGCGGCACCGGCCGTGGAGAAATGCACCCGGGTACCGGACAGGTCCAGGTCATGCTGCGCATCCCGGGCGTGGAGCACGAAGTTGCGCGCGGCGCTCGCCACTGTGTCTTCTACCAGGCTGCGGGGAAAAAGCAGGCGGCCCTCTTCTGTCAAACGCCCGCCGAGTGCCTCAATGCGTTGCACACAGCTGGGGATGGCATTTGCGATGCCGATGTTTTCCAGCACCTCAAGGGCCGCCGTGTGCACCCGGTCCATCTCGGAAGCGGTAAGAGGCTTGTAGGCGCCCCCCTCCAGGCCGGGCCGGACTGGCCTCAATTCAGGTGGAAGGGGCGCTCGGCGGGCCGCCTGACGATCGCTGCGGGCGTGCCCTCTGCGGCCACGGGCTCGGATTTCGGACATGCACGGATCTCCCTTGGGCCGACAAAGCTGGATTCGGGTTTGGCTCATCAATCGTCTGGATTCGATCATAGTCCAAGCAGGACCGAGACAGATCCACGGAGTGTGGGCAAAGCGACGGCTTGTTGAATCGCGGCGACAGGGGGCGCCGGCCAGGTCTACAGCGCGGTCTCAATCGCTTGATCCACCGGCGCATGTCGCGTTTGCCGTGGAGGGTGGCCGAAACGTCCGCGATAGCAGCGGCTGAAGTGCCCGGGCGACACGAAACCGCTTGCCAGTGCGACCTCAGTGATGGACAAGGCGGTTTGTTCCATCAGTTGCCGTCCGTGATTGAGACGCGCGGCCATGTAATAGCGCGAGGGTGTGGTCTTCAAGTAGGCCTGGAACAGGCGCTC
>Ga0316196_10000670_pt1 | contig 13811 bp, 11 predicted proteins | sample Eddsed2cm_MG_FD_204938 | JGI IMG/M metagenome (GOLD analysis project Ga0316196, IMG submission 204938) | Coastal sediment microbial communities from Maine, United States - Eddy sediment 2 cm | ecosystem: Environmental > Aquatic > Marine > Coastal > Sediment | place: USA: Maine | collected... | reverse complement strand
CGCTTTATATGGCTTTGGCGCTATCCCTTATCGCGCTGGTGGCCTTCATTATGTCCAGTGCCTACGACGAGGTGGGGGTCTGCACGCACTGGTCGCTGGTGGCCGGTGATTTGCTGATGTATTTAGGTCTGGCCCATACCTTGGCAGGATTCTTTCCGCCTCTGGCGGAGGCAATCGAAATATTCTCTGCCAACCTGCCGGCTCATGTATCGGAGATCTCCATACTTCGCACTGCAGCGCTGGTTGCCGGTGGATCGGCATGGTTTCTGGCGATCTATGCCGGACCTGTCGTTTCACTGGCGCGATCCCCTTTTCAGCGGCGCACCAACATCGCACTCGGAATAGCGTACATGATTGTGCTGCTCACACTCTGCTGGATAAGTGCCCATGCAGCGCGATTGGAAGCAGCGGTTTCCGGAAGCGAATCCGGGATGATTTTTAGTGTTCTGGGGGAACTGGTGCAACCATTCAGGTGGTAGCGGGTAAAGGAAACGCCAAATTGCAAAGTACACATAACCATTAAATCACAAACATCGAAATTCAAAATTGCCGCCTTCCGGCCTGGATGCTACTGGCCTCAACAATACGAAAGGACGGAATATTATGGACATGCTATTGGTCCAAATACGGAAACGGCCTACCGGTGCTCGAATCTTGGTCAGTATGGGCACTTTCATCGTCCTGGCCTTTATAGCCGCGTTTATCACGGGTAACGCCAGGGCTGCCGGGATCGAACCGCACCCGATTGACCTTTCCGGCGATGGAGACAACGCCGGGATTCTGCTTGCCGCCAAGGAGACCAAGAAGGCGAACATGCCCTCAAAGGACGCCAGGAATTCCGGCGCTAAGAGCACCAAAGATGTGAAGCAAGCAGCGGTCAGGGCGCCGGCCGGAACGCCGCCCAGCAAATACTGGATCGTCAACACGATGCGGGCCAACCCCACGCTGGTGATCTTTCTAACCCTGGCCGTCGGATACTATATCGGCAGCCTGAAATTCGGCAAATTCAGCCTGGGCGCCGTGACGGGCACGCTGCTGGTCGGTGTGCTCATCGGGCAGCTGGACATTACCATTTCGACTCAGGTCAAGTCAGCTTTCTTCACAATGTTTCTTTTCGCCGTGGGCTACAGCGTCGGACCGCAGTTCGTGCGCGGGGTCGCCAAAGACGGTGCACCCCAGGCGGTCTTTGCCGTGGTCATCTGTGCGCTCTGCCTGACATGCACCTACCTGGTGGCCAAGATTGCGGGCTTTGACCTGGGGTATGCCGCCGGTATGCTGGCCGGCGCTCAAACCACGTCGGCCTCCATCGGGCTGGCCACCGACGCCATCAACAATTCCGGCATCGACAATGCCCAGGAGATACTCAATCAGATCCCCGTGGCCTACGCCATCTGCTATCTGTGGGGCACCATCGGCACCGGTATCATCCTCTCCCTGATCGGACCCAAGCTGATCGGGGCCGATCTCGTGGAGGCCTGCAAGCAGTACGAGGCCGAGATGTCCGAGGGCCAGCCGGAGACCGGCATGGACTCCGCCTGGCACAGGCTTTCAATGCGCGCCTTTGAAATCGCCCCTGACAGCAGGGCCGCCGGCAAAAGCGTGGCCGAGCTCGAGGTCACTGACCCCCAGGCACGCGTGTTTATCGAGCGCATCCGGCGTGACGGCAACATCATCGACGTTGATCCCGGCACCACCCTCGCGGCCGGGGATATGGTGGCCGTGTCGGCCTCCACCGAGGCCCTGGTCGCCTTCGAGGAGAACTACAAGGAAATCGCTGACCAAGAATTGCTCTACGTGCCTGTCGAGTCGGTGGACCTGGTCGTGACCCATAAAGACGTCGACGGCAAGACGCTGGTCGACCTGGCCAAGGCGGACTTTGCCCGCGGCGTCTACCTGAGTAAGATCACCCGGGGAGCGACAAGCGTGAATGTTCCCATCCTGGCCCAGACCACGGTTCAGCGCGGCGATATTCTCAAGCTTAGCGGGACGAAAACGCACATCGCGCGGATCGAAGCGGCCATCGGCTATGCCGACCGCCCATCGGACATGACCGATCTGGTCTGGGTCGGTCTGTTCATCTATGTCTCTGGCATGATCGGGGCGCTGTCAGTTAACGTCGGCGGCGTCCCCCTTACCCTGTCGGTTTCGATGGGCGTGTTGGTCGGCGGATTAGTGCTCGGCTGGCTGCGCTCGGTGCATCCCACCTTCGGCCGCCTGCCGGCGCCGACCATGTGGTTCATGAACTCTGTGGGCTTGAACGTCTTTATCGCCATTGTCGGCATCTCGGCCGGCCCGGTATTTGTTGCCGGTCTCAAATCGGCCGGTGTTGGCCTGTTGATCGGTGGTGTGGTCGCCACATCGGTACCCATGCTGCTGGCACCGCTGATCGGCCGGTTTATTTTCAAATTCCATCCGGCCATCAACCTGGGCGTCTGCGGCGGAGCCCGCACCAGTACGGCCTCGGCGGCCATGGTGGCTGATGCGGCCAAGAGCGATGTCCCCATGTTGGGCTATGCGGTGCCTTACGCTATCAACGCCAGCCTGATGGCCATGCTTGGCATGTTGATTGTGCTGATTTATTGACATGAAGTTTCATGAAGCCATCTCAAAAATAGGATTTTGGGTTAAAATCGCGGCGGGGCCGTGTTTTCACGCAAAGCCTGATGACCCATCTGATCTTAACCTCTTTGTGGGCCTTAAACCGGAGGAATACTCCAGTATTTCGAGGATTTAAGGCCTACAAACATAAAAAATCCGATAGGTCATCCCGCAACACGGGGAAACAAGGCACCAACAAAGAGTTTGGGCCAAAAGACATTTCCAGAACAGCTGGATGACCTATCGATTTTTATAATCAGCTGTGGGCCTTTTGAGATAGCTTCATATAAGGTTTCCGACAGGAAATTGCCCGCCCGCCCCCAACTCTGACGGCTTAGTTTGAGTGGGGAGCGCCGGAGCGCCTGGAGAGACTCAATTTGGAATCATCCATTCGCTGGGATCTCAGCGTTCCCGACTGGATGAGCATGCAGCCGAAGGGAGGATGATGATAGGATTTCGAGCAGAAAGGACGCTAAGCATTGAGCCCAGCATTCGAAGCAACCTTGAACCCGGAATCCCTGAAGAAAGACTGTGAAACTGTTGTTTCCCAAAGGATACAGTCAATCAAATCATTAATATATGAAGAAAGGAGTAGATCATGAATCGTAGACAATTCATCAAACGATCAACGATGGCGTGCGCGGCCGTTGCTCTGCTGTCCGGAAGCCTGCCGGCGCAAGCCGAAAAGTCCGCTGCGCCGGCATCTTCCGGTACATCCGGGACCGGTAAGGTTCCGGACTTTGCCAAAGATATGCTGCACTCCGATATGGACGGCATCGGACCGGACGGCAAGCCGACGGGTCAGAAGGCAACCTATACCGGGGCCTCCAAGGCGAATGCCCAGGCCGAGGCGGCTATGAAGCACAAGATGAAACTCACCAAGGAAGAGCAGGCCATCCTCGATGGCAAGGACGGCGAGGAGAAGGCCAAACTCATGAAGATCCTGGCCACCTTCGGCAATACCTTCGGCGCCGAGAAACTCGTTGACCTTGGCGGCGCCCCGCACAGCAACATGTTCATCGGCGCCCCGTACATGAAGTCGATGATCAAGATGCTGGACGAGTGCGCCAGGGCCGGGCTCAAGTCCTACGCGCCCTACACGGTCAACCCGCGCCCTTACGACGTTTACAACGTTCAGAACAATGCCAAGGACATGACGATGATCTACGAGGGCTACAGCCTGCAGTGGGACCTCGACTACGTGCATGTCCGCCTCGGCGCGCCGGACCTGAACTACAGATCCTGTGCCTGCTATCTTGACGAGGTTGGCAATGCACCGGATCCGGGCACCTATGTCGCCTGGGCCGAATCCTCCGCGGTGAACTACGGCAATTCCGTCCTCGGCGTCCGAACCAACCGCAACGGCGCCGGCATGGACCTGATCCAGGCGATCCTCGGCAAGGCGCCCCTGTTTGGTTTGATGGCCGACGAAGGCCGCATGGCCAAATGGCTGATCGAAGTCAAAACCTCGCAGGAGCCGGACTGGGGTGTGATCGGCACCGCCATCGGGCGCAAGTGTGTCGAGGATGTTCCGTATGTCACCGGTCTCGATAAGTACTTCAAGGACGGCAAAGTCACGGCCGACAATCAGCACCTGCTGAAGGCCATGGGCAGCGCCACCGCCTCCAGCGGTGCGGTTGGGTTGTACCACGTAGAAGGCGTCACCCCTGATGCCAAGAAAAAGGGGAAAAAGCTCCTATCCAAAGGGTACAAGACCTACGTCATCGACGACAAGGAGCAGGCGCGGATCATCACCTCCTTCCCAAACTTCTGGCCGGACAAAAGCGCCGATCCTACCGCCGCCTTCATCGGCTGCCCCCATAACACCTACCACGAAGTAATAAAGTGGGGAAAACTCGTGACAGAGGCGTTGGACAAGACCGGCAAGACGGAAGCCGCCATCCCGGTTTACATGTTCATGCCCAACCCGGTGCGGAACCGCGCGATCGAAGAGCAGGGCGAACTGATCAGCAAGATGAAACGGGCCGGCATGCACGCCACCAATATGTGCAGCGTCAGCTATGCTGGCATGAAGGGCTTCTCTGAGCGTGTTCGTGGGGTCACCAATTCAGCCAAGACCCGCAACTATTCCTCCATCCGATACTTCCCGGACGATGTCCTGGTTAAAATCATCGTTACGGGAAAGATACCCAAGGGTGCGTAAGTATCGGGACTGAAAAGTAAGGACAACAACGATCAAACCAACAACTCTAGATAGGAGAAATAAAATGGCCAAAAAAACATTCCAAGGCCGGCCTGTGCTTTCCGGTAAACTCAAGGGCAAGGCGCTGGTCTCTAAACAGCCGTTCAACTTGACCGGTTCTTATTTGAAAAACATGTTCGGGGGTGAAACCAAGACTGCGCCCTGCACCGATTCGGCTAACAAGGAGCTGTACGAGAAAGATCTCAAAGGCGCCATCATTTGCACACCCCAGACCGTCGGCTCTACCATGGGCGCCGGGACCGTTATGATGTTGAGTGAACTCGGCGTGCAGCCGCAGGCATGGTTGTTCTCCTCGCACATCGACAGCATCTCTGCCGGCGGACTCATCATCGACGACGTCTGGAACAAGAAGCGGGTCATCACCATCGATCTGCTTGGGGACGATTTCCTCAAGGCCGTCAACACGGGAGATCCGGTCACTGTCCACGAGGATGGAAAGGTCGAGGTCGGCTAAACCGGCGAGTTTCAAACTTCTCGCAGTCGAAGAACTGCTTACAAGGAGAAAACAACTATGAATAGACGAAAATTTTTGGGAACAGTCGCCGCCGCCGGCGCCACGCTTGCCGCGAGCCGAGTGCTCGCCGGGCCGGCAACGTCGGGGATGCGCAGTAACTTTTCCTTTAAGAAGGAAGAAACGCCGGTGATCCTCGAGGTCGCGATCAACGGCTCAGCCACCAAGAAGGTCAATCCCGCAGCGCCGGAGACGCCGGCCGAAATCGCACAGCAGGCGATTGAATGTCTGGATGCGGGCGCGACGATCATTCATGCCCATTCCAATAAGCCGGACCAGGACGTGGCGGCGGCAGCTCAACCTTACATAGACGCCTTCACGCCGGTTCGACGAAAGCACCCCCAAGCAATCCTTTACCCAACGGCAAATTTCGACTCGGCCGTGTATCAAAAGAACCGGACGCCCTGGCGCCCAGAAATCCAGAGCGGACATTACCGGAAAATGGCCGAAGCGGGCGCCGCCAATATGGTGTTGTTCGACACCGGGGTCGTTCCGATCTCGGTCTACGATGAGAAGGGCATGATACGCAAGAAGGGTTTCTGGTGGTATGGCTTCTGGCCCGGTGATCAAGAAATCATCCTCGGCGTCTGCAAGGACCTCGGCACTGGGGCCTCGATCTCGGTCTTCGAGCCCGGCTGGATGAAGAACATTGTCGCAATGGCGCGGGCCGGAACGCTTCCCCGCGGGGCCAAGGTCATTATGTACTTCGCCGATTATAATTGGGCTGGCATGGCGCCACCAATCCCAGAGGCGTTGCAGCTCTATCTGCACATGATAGAGGGGCTCGACCTGAAATGGTCGGTGGGCATGATCGGCGGCGACGTTATGGACACGCCGCTTGCCCGCATGGCGCTCGAGCGGGGCGGTAACTTCCGCGTCGGCCTCGAAGACTGGTGGACAGGCCCCAGCAACCTGGATCAGCTTAAACGCGCCAAGGAGCTCATAAATAAAGTCGGCCGACCGATCGTTAACGGTGATGAGGCAATAAAATATCTTGATATACCATTTCCGGCGACAAGGCCTAAGGCTTAGGTTGGTTCACTGAGTGAAGAAATTTCAATTTTTATTCTATCATAGAGGCTCAACCTTTTGCGCTTTTCTCCTACTGGTTTGGTGTCAGGTTTCAGGTGTCAGCATTCAGATCCGTCGCTGGCCTGAAAGATTTATACGCACCAGGAGAAAGGCCGTCTAACTTAAAACGGAACTTTGAACAAAAAGGAGATAGGCATTATGAGTCAAGAAAAAAAAGAACAGAATGGGAAAGGCATCAATCGCCGGCATTTTTTGATGGCCGGTGCGGTTGGGGCGGCCGGCGTTGCAGCTGCCGGTCTGGGTGTGAACACGGCCTCGGCAAAAACCATCATACCGGGTGAAGTCCTCAAGACCAACGCGACCAAGGGCGGCAAGCGCGTCATTATCATTAACGACGCATTGCTGCAGATCGGCCCGCCCCTTGCGCGCAAATTCGCTAAGGCGGGCTACAACCTCGTCATTGCCCAGCCCGCCAAAGGTCTCGTAAAGGAATGCGAGGGCCACGGTGCCAAGGTCATTGTCGTCCCCGGCATTGAACAGCACGGTCCCAACGATGAGAGACGGCCCGACTCCACCCAGAAGCTGGTCGATGCCGCGATAAAGGAATTCGGCGGCTTCGATTCGGCCTACATCCGGACGGCGCAACATATGCCCGGCGATATCTTCAAGATAAATGCCAAGGATATGCAACTGCTGTACGAGGGTAACTTCCTCGCGGTGGTCTATGCGCTTCAGTCCGTGTTGCCGCCCCTCATGGAGAAGGGCGCCGGGCAGGTTGTTGTCCTGACCAGTGCGTCCAGTACTCAGGGGTTGAGCGACTTCCTTGGCTACACCGCTATGCGCGCCGCTGCGAACACGTTGATCCAGGGAGCCGCAATGACGGCGGCGCCCAAAGGTGTGTGCGTGAACGCGTTTGGCACCAACTTCCTTAACTATCCCGATGCGGTGGAAAGCTATGGCGGAGAAGATAAAATGGCGGCCGTCGCAAGTAATCTCCCGCTCGGCCGCTTCGGCGAGCCCGAGGAGATGGCGCATTTCGCGATGGCTCTTCTGGACGGATACAACATGTTCACCACCGGTCAGAGCTTCATGGTCGCCGGCGGCTACAACATGAAGATGGAATCGATAGCTTCGCTTGTGGGTGGATAAGGTTTGAAGAGGTGATTCTGGATTATCGGTGGGTGAAGAACGGCTTCGTCCATGCGAGAAAAAATGAATGCATAAGTGATATGGCGGGCGCTGGGAGTTATGAGTTGAATTGGCATAGGTTCTGTATCACCATGACGGCGGTCAGATCGTCGTGCAGACCAGCGGCACGGGCGAGAAGCCGCACCGCGGCCTCGTGTGCTGCAGCACCATGAAAGCGGCTGCCAACATGATGTGCCGCTGTGCCGCATTGACGGTTGCAGACAAGAACGCCACCATTAACGCCGTCGGGACGAACTTCATGAACTATCCGGGATTCAAGCACACACTGGGTGCTGACAAGGATCCGAAGATCATGAAGGCTCTGCTGGAGGAGATTCCCATGGGGCGTCTGGGCGAAATGCGCGAAGCTGCCCACTTTGCCATGGCCCTTCTCGATGGTCATAACATGTACACCATCGGCAACTTCTTCCCGGTCGCCGGCGGTTTTAATAGCTCCGGGATGCAGCCAATTACGCTAAAGGCGCGATATAAAGATCGAAATGTCAACGGAAGAAAGGTGAACAATGAACCCTATATTCGAATCAACCTTCTGGGGATTCGTCTCCGGAGGAGCCCTTGTCATTGGCGCCGCCATCGGATACTTCGTAACGGTCCCGGGTAAAGTCGTGGCCGGGGTGATGGCTTTCGGCAGTGGCGTATTAATATCGGCCCTGTCATTCGAGTTGATGGAAGAGGCATTTAAGGAATCAGGCCTGACGGCGGCTGCTACAGGTTTCTTGTTTGGAGCAGCCATCTACGCTGCGGCCAACCATCTCCTGGCAATATTGGGCGCCAGAAATCGCAAACGATCCGGTACCGAGCAGCCAAGTGAAGAAGATCAAGCGGGTAGCGGCATGGCGATCGCCGTCGGCGCTCTGATAGATGGCATCCCTGAATCGATTGCGATCGGGCTGAGCATACTTCACGGTGGTGCGGTGAGCGTGGCCACTGTAGCGGCCATCTTCCTGTCAAACCTTCCTGAGGGGCTCTCGAGCTCGGCTGGCATGCGAAAAGCAGGACGATCCGCGGCTTATGTCTTTGGTGTGTGGACGGCGATCGCCGTTGCCTGTGGCCTGGCATCACTCTCGGGCTACGCGGTATTTGGTGCGTTTTCGCCTTTCATTGTTGCTGTAACGACGGCCGTCGCGGCGGGTGGCATGCTGGCGATGATCGTCGACACCATGATCCCCGAAGCTTTTGCAGAGGCCCACCACTGGGCGCGCCGGTTCGTGGTCATAGGGTTTCTGGTTTCGTTCACACTATCTAAAATGACCGGTTGATTCATTTTCAAAAGCGCATCAACGATTGTCTAAGCGCTTTGGGTCACCAAGCTAGTAGTTTGATATAATATAATTTACTGTAGTCTTCAACTGTATCTGAACGGTTACCGGGTCACAGTCACTGACCATCGCTTGAAGTGCAGGGACGAGTAGTTGATCCGGAATTCGCTCGATATACGCTCACCGGTTCATAGCGAGGCATGGTTTGCCGTGCAGACATCGCTGACGTTTGAGATCCGGAGCATTTCTTGCCCAAGGCATAAGGAGACACCATGAAAAATTTTTCCTTAATCCATCTTCTGTTTTTATTTTGGGGAACCATTGGTTTGGGATTCCATACCATGCCGGCGTTCGCCCAGGACGCCGAAAAAATGCAGGAGTTGCAGCGTGTTATTGATGCGCAGCAAAAACAGCTTGAGGCGCAGCAGAAGCAGCTCGATGCACAAAGGCAGTTGCTGCAGGGGCTTCAGAAACAGATGGAATCCATGGTAAAAGATGCGGATACGGAAAAGCTGCCCGTTGCCGCCGAGAATCCCGCTGTAAAGCCGGAGGTGGCTTCCACCAAAGTACCGTCGTCCGATAAAAAAATCGTTACTTCGGGTCAGGAGCGGGTCAAGCTCGCCATCTCGGGGCAGGTCAACCGGGCCGTGAACATCGTCGATGACGGTAAAGATACGGAGGCGTACTTTGTCGACAACGATAACAGCGAAAGCCGTGTGCGCTTTGACGGCACCGCCAGGGGCACCGACGACTTGACCCTCGGCACTAGGATTGAACTTTCCATCGCTCCGAATAAGGCCGGGGGGGTCAGTCAGGTTGATAAAGAGAGCAACAACGATTTCGATCAGCGCATCACGGAGGCGATCCTTGACAGCAAGCGCTTCGGCAAGCTTTCCCTGGGCAAGGGCCACACGGCATCCTACGGCAGCGCCACGGTCGATTTATCCCAAACCGGCGTGATCTCATACGCGGAGATTTCGGACACTGCCGGGGGGATGTTGTTCCGGCAAGAAAACGATGACGCTCTCACCAATGTCAGGATCCTCGATGCCTTCCAGGCCTTTAACGGGTTGTCCCGGAAAAACAGGCTGCGATATGACACACCCGCATTCTACGGTTTTCGCCTGGCCGGCTCGGCCATCAGCGATGAGCGTTATGATGCGGCTTTGTACTGGGGAGGACAGGGCTACGGATTCAAGGCCGCCGCTGCCGCGGCTTTCGCTGATCCCAATCAGGACAACACCGACTTTCAATACGACGGCTCCTTTTCACTATTGCATGAGGACACCGGCTTGAATCTCACTTTGTCATCTGGTTTACTGGACCGTGACAACCAGGATGATGCCCAAAACTTTTACGGCAAGCTTGGATGGCTGACAAGATTCTTTTCAGTTGGCCAGACGGCTTTTGGCGTCGATTACACGCTATCATTGAACCTGCCCACGGAGGATTACGACGGGTATTCGGTCGGTGCGGCGGCCGTCCAGCAGTTCGAGGAGTACGGCACGGAGATTTACTTGCTATATCGCCTTCACTCGCTTGATCGGGATGTTGGGCCCAATGTCCATGACATCGGCGTGGGATCAATCGGGACAAGGGTGAAGTTTTGATGGGTATATTGGGAGCACATAGTCGAAAAGCGCTGTGGGTCGGTCCATTGCTGGTAGCCTTGCTGGTCGCCGGGTGCGCCGGCATTAAGCCCTACGAGCCGCGTAACCACCGGGAGGAGGGACCTGAAAAGGGCCTCATCACCGGATCAGGGGGCGAGTTTGTAATCTTCAGAAAGGCAAACGAGTCGCAGACCGGCAGCGAAGCCGGCCAAAAATCGGATGAAACGGAAGGCGGCGAGCAGCAAAAAATGGACAGAGACGAAAAAAAAGCGAAGATCAAGAGCGCTGAACAGCAACCGTAAGGCATAGACTGGGCTTGCAAACAATTAATAGAAGTGGTTTCAAAACCCCATCTAACGCCCAAATACGGCGTTGCGAGTTTTTTATAAATGCTCACATACTACCGTGTATGCTGCGCTTTCTAAAAACCTCGCGCCTTGTCTTTGGACCTGATCTGGGGTTTTGAAACCACTTCTAAGGATGAAAGGCAGATTCTCATGATTGATGTTTTAATTTCTCTACCAATGTGGCTCGGATCCATTCTTGCAATGGGTTTCACAACTGCTACGGGTTTTGTGGTATACCTCGCTTCTTACAAACTCATTGCAAAGTACAAGCGCGGAGACCTGAAGGAACCGACCAATAATTTGTTCCGGGTAGTTGGTATGCTCGTCAGCCTGATGCTTGCACTGGCATTTTCAGAAGTCATCGTCCAACACAGAACGATCCGTAGCGCAGTGCTGCACGAAACCGCGGCCATTTCAGACATTTCCGATGTTCTGAAACTGTTCGGAAATGAGGTAACCCGAGAACATCGAACCATTCTGATAGATTATGCACAGGCGGTGATCGACGATGACTGGCCGGCACTGTCAAAAGACAGGCTCAGCCCACGAGTCGGGGCTTTGAAAACGCAGCTCGCTGAGGGGGTGCTAAAGTTGAAGCCCGCCACATCAAATCAGGAGAAGCTGTTGTCCCACATCATGGCCGACATCGATGCGCTTTCGGACTACCGTGTTGTCCGTCTGGGTAGCGCGCTGGTAAAACCACCGGTTTTTGTATATGTCATCATCTTCGGGTTTCTGGTTACGATGGCATGTTTCGGAGACTACCAGCCACAACCGCCGCTCGTCGTGCTCGCTTTTCTTTACACGATATTCGTCGGCCTGGTGCTGTATCTCGTTTTAGCAATGAGCGATCCGTTTCAAGGTAACTTTGGTGTTGGACCAGTCCCGTTTGAGCATCTGGTCGAGACGCTGCAATCTGAAATAAGGTAAGTGTTAGCTGTTGATTCCGTCGTCGCGCTGAAGGGCTATGACGCGGCATGCAGGGGTCAGAGGATTATCGGTGAACATGATGCTGAGGAATTACCAAATAGTCATCAAAAAAATCTCTGGAATTATAATCCTTTGGACCTTTGCGTGGTTGTCTGTCAATGCCCTGGCATCTGACGAAAAGGCTGTTCCGCAAAAATTGCTGGTGGGGGCGATGGTTGCACCACCGTTTGCCATGAAGACTGCGGATGGCCGGTGGGAAGGTCTCAGCATCGGGCTGATAGAGAGGATTACCCGGGATCTTGGTGTCGAATATGAGATTGTTGAATACAATACCTTTCCTCAGGTTTTGGTGGCGGTTGAAAAAGGAAAACTGGATCTTTTTACCGCGCTTGCTGTCACGGCACCTCGTGAAACCATTGTGGATTTTAGCCATCCCTTTCTAACATCAGGATCGGCCATCGCTGTACCTGCGGTAGTTTCAAAGCCTGGCCTGTTTCACTTCACCGGTGCTTTTATCGATCGATTTGCTTCGTTGGATTTCCTGTTGGTGATTGTCTTGCTGGTTCTAATCTCACTCGCAGCCGGTGCAATGGTGTGGTTTTTTGAGAGGCGCATCAGTAGCGAAATGTTTCCCGGTAAAGCCGTTAAAGGGCTCTGGCAAGGCCTCTGGTGGGCCATGGTAACAATGACGACCGTGGGTTATGGAGACAAAGTTCCCAGGACACCTGGCGGACGAATCGTTGCACTTATCTGGATGTTTTCCAGTATCTTCCTGGTTGCCAGTTTTACGGCAGTAATAACAACTTCGCTAACCGTAGGTGAGTTGAGTGGCAAGGTTCAGAGCTTCAATCATTTGTACAATGCGCGTGTTGGCTCAGTGGCCGATTCGGCGAGCTTGACTTTTCTCACCCGGCGCGGCATAGCAACGCGAGCCTTTAAAACCGCAAAAGACGGACTACGGGCGACCGTCGATGGAAAAATAGATGCGTTTGTCCACAATGAAGTCGTGTTGAAGCATCTTGCCAGAACTGAGTTCCCGGGCATGATTCATGTTTTACCCGAGATCTTCGATCATTATTACGTAAGTTTCACTTTTCCACCAGGCAGTGCCCTGCGCGAAACGTTTAACAGGACCTTGCTGAAGATCCTGGACTCAGATGACTATCCCCAATTTAAGGAGCGTTACATAGGTCCTGGAAATTAATCCGTCGAGATGCACGCGGTTTGTCATAAGCGGATAAATCATGCCGGAGGCAGACAAGCCGTATCTGAGACGGATAAATTCAAGCCACTGGCAATGTGGGCGGTAGTTGAATCTTCGTGCTAAGTACCTAATTTTACATAAAATGGTTGCAAAGACATAAAAAATGGTGTTTTTAAAAAGTAGGAAAGTAAAGATCAGCGTTCAGCGTGCCTATAAACAGGGGATTGTGAGCAGGCATTTGGGCATAACGCCGAGGATGGGTACGAGAACGACGATGAGGACGAAAAGAAGTATGACGACAATCTCGTGCTCCTCCTCGTACTCGTGCTCGTCCTCGAAAAGCGGATGTTCATGATGCGGTGCTTGGTAAACAGCCGAGGACGAGAACGAGCACGACGACGAGGACGATTCGACAAGAAGCGGAACACCTGGTACCACTATGTTTAGCATCTATGATTTGGAACCTGAAAACTCGGTGATTGTAAGATAATAGAGGATATTATGGCGCTGACCCCATCCACCCGCACCCAAAATGCCATCAAGCCTGCTCTGGCTGTGGTGATCGCCTACGGTATCTCCCTGGCGATGGGCTGGGAAAATCCCTACTGGGCCGGATTTGCGGTGGCCATGATCAGCCTGTCGACGGCCGGACAGTCCTTGAACAAGGGCGCCATGCGGATGCTGGGGACGCTGGTGGCAGCAGCGGCTGCGCTGATCTCCATTGCCTGGTTCGCCCAGGACCGCTGGTGGTTCATCGGCACCCTGTCCGTATATATCGGTTTTTGCACCTACATGATTACGGGAAAGAAGCGCCAGTATTTCTGGTACTGCTGCGCCTTCGTGTGCCTGGTCATCTGTGTCCATGCCGCCGGCGATGCGACAAATGC
>Ga0316196_10000669_pt1 | contig 13831 bp, 10 predicted proteins | sample Eddsed2cm_MG_FD_204938 | JGI IMG/M metagenome (GOLD analysis project Ga0316196, IMG submission 204938) | Coastal sediment microbial communities from Maine, United States - Eddy sediment 2 cm | ecosystem: Environmental > Aquatic > Marine > Coastal > Sediment | place: USA: Maine | collected... | reverse complement strand
CCAGCAGCGATGCATAGGTCAGCCCGATGATGGTGATGAGCTGGACCAGTACGTTGCGGAATGCATGGCCCCAGATCACCCGAAACTCGGAAACCCCTTTCACCCGTGCGGTGAGGATGTACTCCTGTCCGAGCTGATCCAGCATGAAACTTCGGGTCATGCGGGCCACGTAGGCCAGGGAAAACGTGCCCAGCAGGGTGGCCGGCAGTATCAGGTGGGATACGGCATTTCGGAACACCTCCCACTCGCCGGCCAGGGCCGCGTCCAGGAGCAGCACGCCGGTGTAGGGTTCCACGATGCCGTCAAAATAGACCTCCACCCGACCCGGCCCGCCGGTCCAGCCCAGTTTGGCGTAAAACACCAGCAGGGCGACCAGCCCAAGCCAGAACACCGGCACCGAGTAGCCGATCAGGCCGACCACCCGCACCACATGGTCTGGCCAGCGGCCTTGGTTGACCGCCGCCACCACCCCCATGGGAATGCCCACGAACACACCCAGCAGCGTGGCCACCGTGGCCAGTTCCAGAGTAGCGGGGAAAAAACGGGCGATATCGGACATCACCGACTGACCGGTCATGATGGAGGTGCCCAGATCGCCATGCAGCAATGAGTTGAGGTAACGCAGGTATTGCACCCAGATCGGCTGATCCAGGCCCAGTCGGAGATATACCTGGTCATACACTTCCTGGGAGGCCCGGTCGCCGACGATGGCCAGCACCGGGTCCACCGGCATGACCCGGCTGATGACGAAAGTGACCGCGGTCAGCCCGACGAAGGTCAGGGCAATGGTGAAAAAAACGCTCACCAACGCCCGCAGTCGCTTGGGCGGGGAGGGCGCGCGACCCGTCCCCGCCGTTTGACCGTTGTTGTCCGTCACCTTTGGTGTGTCGATCCGTCGCAGACTACTTGGTCACGTTGCGATAGAACACCAGGTCGAAATTGGATCCGGAGACAAACCCTTCCACGTCGGTTCGCCGGGCAACCTGCTCGTTCTGCTGGTACATGATCACGAACGGGCCGATGTTCTGCAGCATGCGCTGCAACTCCAGATACTGCTCCTCGCGGGCCGCCACGTCGGTTTCGGTGCGGGCCTTGACCGCCAGCGCGTTGGCCGCGTCATCGGCCCATGCGTTACGCCAGGCCAGCACGCCAGTGAGTTTGGCTTCCTCCCGATTGTCCGGATTGTGGGCGAAGGCATCGGCATTGGAGTGGGGATCCACATAGTCCGGTGACCAGCGCGCCAGCAGAATCTCGTGCTTGCGGGCCCGATAGATCGGCCACAGGGTTTTGCCCTCGGCGGTCACGATTTCGCTTTCGATACCGGCCTTTGCCAGGGTGGCCTGTATCGATTGTGCCAGGCCCGGAAAGGGGGCGTTGGTCAAGGTATCGATGCGAATCTTGAAACCGTCGCCGTAGCCTGCCTCGGCCAGCAGCGCCTTGGCTTTTTCCACGTCGTAGGTGTATGGCTTGTCGTCCAGCGCGGCCCACAGGCCGGACGGCCAGAACGCCTGATGTACCACGAATTGTCCGGCCAGGAAGGAATTGGCCATGCCGTCGTAGTCCACCAGATATCGCAGCGCCTCCACCACCTTGGGATCGCCTAGGATCGGGTGGCTGGCGTTGGCCGCCATGTAGACAATGGTGCCTTTGGGATAGCCGTCGATCACCACCTCCGCATTACCCTCGACACCCTTGATCTGATCCGGGGTGAGGTTGCGGGCCATGTCCACATCGCCTTTTTCGATCAGCAGACGTTGGGCGGAGGGCTCGGCCACATGGCGCACAATGACCCGCTTCATGCCCGGGGCGCCGTGACGGTAGTTTTCGTTGGCCGTCATCGACACCAGCTCGTTGGCCTTCCAGGTCTGCAGGGCGAAGGCGCCTGAACCGGCACTGTTGGTTTTCAACCACTCATAACCCAGGTCGCCGTCCTGCTCATGTTCCATGATCAGCTTTTTGTCCACCACAGACGCAACGCCGGCGGAGAGCGCATTGAGCACCAGCGCGGGTGAGAAGTCCTCGGTTATGGTGACACTGAACTGTGATTCGTCCACCACCTTGACCAGCTCATCCACGTTGTCGGCGTTCCATCCGAACTGGGTGATGATGAAAGCAGGGGTCTTGTTCAGTTTGACCACACGCTGGAGCGAGTAGGTCACATCTTCCGGGGTGAGCGGGTTGCCGGAGTGGAAGGTGAGTCCCGGACGCATCGTGAACAGAATGGTCTTGCCGTCATCGCTGAACGACCAGCTCTCCACTACGCCGCCGGTAAGCTCGGTGAGATTCTCCGGTTCGAACATCATGACGCGGTCGTAAATGTTGGCGATGATTTCGCCGGTGGTCAGTTCGAACACCTCCGCCGGATCCAGCGTGATGATGTCGCTGATGTCCTTGGCCATGACAAACGTGTCTTTTGGCGTCGCGGCCTGGGCGCTGAACGCAAAAACGCACAGTGTCGCGATAAACCATCGATATAGCCTGTGTTTCATGGTGTCTGCTTCCTACCTGAAATGTGAATCATGGATCATGCGCGTCAGCGCCTTACTCGACGAGTCGCCGGTACTGTCTCATAACCTCCCTCAGCCGTTCGTGGTCGATTGCGTGCACCGTGTGATCGTCCCGCCCACACAGCGTGGTGGCGCCGACCAGAGCATTGATAATGGCCTCCTCGGTGGCGTCCACCGTTGCCAGAAACACCGGATCGAGTGCGCACTGTGGGAGCGGCGGTGTTGAGTCCCGGATTCCGGCAGTGCCGAATGCGAGAAAAATATCCCCCGATCCGTCTTCGCCCCGGGTGCCGGTGCGGGCGACACCGAGCGCAACCCTGCGGGCGATGCGCTGTAGTTGGATTGCCGACACCGGGGCATCGGTGGCCGCCACGGCGATGATCGAGCCGCAGGCGCTTTTCCAGAGACTGTTTTCCACCAGGTGCCGTCCCACCGGCACACCGCGTATGCTCAGATCCGCCCGGGTGCCGAAATTGGCCTGCACCAGCAGGCCCACCGTGTATTGGCTGCCGCCTGCTTCGAATCGACGAGAAGCCGTTCCGGTCCCGCCTTTGAATTCATAGCAGATCATACCGGTGCCACCGCCCACATTACCCTCTTCGACGGCGCCGGTGGCGGCTTGATTGCAGGCATCGAGCACATGGGCCTCGGTCAAATGCAGACCGTTGATGTCGTTCAGGTAGGCATCGCAGGTTTCCCCCACCACTGGCAGCATCCACAGATTCCGGTCGGGATCGAAGTCAGAATGAGCCGTGAGCCAGCGAATCAGACCATGGTGCGCCATACCGACGCTATGGGTGTTGGTGATGGCGATGGGGCCCATCAGTTCGCCCGCCTCGTCCACCCACAGCAGCCCTGTCATCTCGCCGTTGCCGTTGAGCGCGAACCTGCCGGCGGGCACCGGCTCGAACGGCCGCATCCTGCCCCTGGGGTGTATCACCGTAACGCCGGTGCGCACCGGTCCGGAACCGATGGCCAATGGCCCGGAACCCTCGACCAGGGTTCGGAATCCCACTTCAACGCCGGGCACATCGGTGATGGCGTTGTCCGGTCCGGTATACCCGTCGAAGGGGATGCCGAGACTACGGGCCCTCACCGGTTGCCTGGGGTTGTCGGCTATTGACTGGACCATGGAGGGGACTTCCTGAAGGGCCTGCGCGTGCCCGCTCACGATGCTGTATCTTGCGTGTGCTACTTGGTCTGCACCCACCGAAGAAGCATAGACCAGGAACCCGATTCCGGCCGTGGCCGTTCCGGGTGATCAAATGCACAGGGTCACGTTCACGCCTGAAGCGCCTGTGACATCTGCTCGGAAATCATCAGCAGATGCTCGCGCATGATGCCCTGGGCCGCTGCGGCATCCCGTTCTCTCAGGGCCGAGACCAGACGCGTATGTTGTTTATCGTATTGGTTTCGCCGATCGGGCGTCAGAGTGCGCTGTTTGAGTTTGTTCCAGGCGGGTTGATTGCGGACGCTGTTGATGGCACGGCATTGGTCGATGAGGAGTTCGTTTCTGGCGGCACAGATGATCGCCAGGTGCAGGTCGCCGTCCCAGTGCTCGAACTCCGCCAATCCCTTGGCCACAAGGCTTTCCCGGAGCGCGGCTTCGATGCGGGTCAGGTCGGCGTCGGAGGCGCGGTGGGCCGCCAGGGCGGCGACCTGGGGCTCGATGATCAGGCGCACCTCCATGATGTCGGCGGGACTGGCCGAGGCGATACGACGCCGAAACGCCATGCCGGTGGATTCGCGCCCCCCCAGCACAAAGGTGCCGCGTCCCACGCTGCGGTCGATCAGCCCTTGTTCCTCGAGTCGCCGCAGGGCTCGGCGCACCGTATTGCGCGCCGCCTCATAATGGCTCGCCAGTTCGCGTTCGGTCGGCATGCGCGCGCCCGCCGCCCAATCGCCGCTCTTGATACGGCGTACCAGCGTGTCGAACAGTTCATCGGCAGATTTCGCCTGTGCCAAAGACGGCCTCCGAATCAACGCGTACTGCACCAATATGGACCAATCCCGGGATAAGGCAAGTCCGCCCGGCAGCTTCCCCGCAAGGTCCGGCGGGAGATTTGACAAACCGCAATCCGGTGCCAGACTGGATACAATAAACAAAGGACCAATCTGCCATTGGTGCAGCATTGGTCCACCCAGAGGACAGTCTTGTGAAGCTGGCGACCTTTGTCCACCAAGACGTGGAGCAGGTCGGTCTGGTCGATGTTGCCGACGGCACCATTACGCCGGTGGGCCTGCGCGGCGTGGATCAGAGGCCGACTATGCTGGGTCTGGTTCGCGCCGGCGCGAACCAGATCGACCTGGAGCCGGTTGGTTCGGCCTTGACGTTGGATCGGGTTCAACTGCGTGCCCCCATTCCCAGGCCGATCCGGAACGTGCTCTGCGTCGGCAAGAACTACTACGATCACGCCCGTGAATTTTCCCGCAGCGGGTTCGATTCCAGCGCTGCCAGCGGCGAGATTCCCGATTACCCGATTTTCTTTTCCAAGGTCCCGGAATCGGTGGTGGGACCGGTGGATTGCATCAGGATCGATCCGACGGTCAGCGAAGCGGTGGATTACGAAGTAGAGCTGGCGCTGGTGATAGGTCCTGGGGGGCGGAACATACCCGCTGATCGGGCCTTCGACCACGTCTGGGGCTACACCATCATCAACGATGTGACGGCCCGGGATATTCAGGGGCGGCACAAGCAGTGGCTGCTGGGAAAATCCCAGGATACGTTTTGTCCCATGGGGCCATGGATCGTGACGGCCGATGAGTTGGACGCCACCGCGGTGGACGTGTCCACCCATGTCAACGGCGAATTGCGTCAAATGGCCAATACCCGCGACCTGATCTTTGACATACCCACCATGGTCGCCACCGCCTCCAACGGCATCACCCTGGTGGCCGGCGACATCATCGCCACCGGCACCCCGGCGGGTGTTGGGATCGGGTTCGATCCGCCCCGTTTTCTGCAGGCCGGCGACGTGGTGCGCATGGACATTGCGGGTATCGGCACCATCGAGAACCGGGTCGAGTCCATGGGCGCGCCCCGGTGAGCAGCCATGTGATCGAGCAGATGGCGGTGGAGGTGGAGGGCGACGGGGGCGCTGTGGTGATGATCCACGGGCTCGGCGGCACCTCCAATACCTTTAACCCGCAAATGGCCGTCACCCGGGACCGCTATCGCAGCATTCGCCCGGATCTGCCCTGTTCCGGGCGTTCCGCCAACAGTGAAGCGCCCAGCATTCAGGCTTTCGCTGATCGTGTCGTTCGGGCGATCAAGGTGCTGGGTGTTACCCGGGCACACTTCATGGGGCATTCCATGGGCACCATCGTGTGTCAGCATATTGCCGCCCAGCATCCGGGCCTGGTCCAGGGACTGTTTTTGTGTGGCACGTTGCTGGAGCCGCCCCAGGCCGCGCGCCAGGGATTGCGGGATCGGGCCAAGCTGGCCCGATCGGAAGGCATGGTCGGCATCGCCGATGCGATTGTGCAGGCGGCGACCGCCACCGATACCAAACGGAACAACGCGGTTGCGCTGGCCTTCGTGCGGGAAAGCATCATGCGACAGTGCCCGGAAGGCTATGCCCGAAGCTGCGAGGCGCTGGCCGAGGCCACTGCGGCGGATCCTCGTCTGATCAGCTGTCCGGTACTGAGCGTCACCGGAGAAGAGGATGTGGTGGGTCCGCCTTCGGTGTCCCGGCAGTTGGCAGAACAATTGGAGCAGGGGCGGGCGCTGGTGCTGGCCGGTTGCGGCCACTGGACCACCATCGAGCGTCCGGTTGAAGTCAACGACGCGCTGAAGGCGTTTCTGGCCGGTAATCGGCGCTGATTTTCGCAGGCGGCCAGGTGTCGTCGGGAGTCCACTGAGATGGCCAGTATTGTTTTTACCAACGTCCGAATCCTGGATGGCAGCGGAGAGTACCCCTACAGCGGAGAGGTCACCGTCCAGGGCAACCGCATCCAACACATCACCCGGGGTTATCGGGCCACGCCCACCAATGGCCATACTGTCATCGACGGCGCCGGCGCCACCCTGATGCCCGGTTTATGCGATGCACACACCCATTTCAGTTGGAACGACCAACCCAGTCTGGACGCGATACAACGCATGCCGCCCGAGGAACACACCCTGTTCTGCGCCCAGGTGGCCAAGACCCTGCTGGACAGCGGGTTCACCATGTGTGTGGGCGCCGCCGCGGCCAAACCCCGGCTGGACGTGGTGATCCGGAATGCGATCGATTCCGGACAGATTCCGGGACCGCGCTATCTGGCGAACGGCCAGGAGATCGCGACCCTGGGTGGCCTGGGGGACACATCGCCACCCCACATCGACGTACCCGAACTCAGCTTCGGTGTGGTGGTGAGCGGTCCGGAGGAGATGCGCCGTGTGGTGCGAACCTTCATCAAGTACGGGGTCGATCTGCTGAAATTGAACCTCTCCGGCGAGGAAATCGCCGGCGTGGGGGCCGAGGAAACGCCCATGACCGACGAGGAGACAGCAATGGCCGTTTCCGAGGCGCGCCGCCGCGGCAAGCGGGTCTGTGCTCACGCCCGCTCCGCCGAGTCGGTGAAAATGTGCGTGCGCCACGGGGTGGAGATCATCTACCACGCCAGTTTCGCCGACGAGGAGGCCCTGGATCTGTTGGAGGCCAACAAGGACAAGCACTTCGTGGCGCCCGGTCTGGCCTGGCTGATTCAGACCTCGCGCCACGCCGAGCCCTGGGGAATCAAGCCGGACTCACCACTGGCCATCATGTATCAGCGGGAGCTCGAGGTGGCGGTTGAGACTATGCGCAAAATGCATAAACGTGGCATTCGGGTACTGCCCGGCGGCGACTATGGCTTCGCCTGGACGCCCCACGGCACCAATGCGCGGGATCTTGAGTACTTCGTCAACATGGTCGGGATGACCCCCATGGAAGCCGTGGTGTCGGCCACGCGTATGGGGGGAGAGATATTCGGCAGACCCAAGGAACTGGGGCTGCTCAAGGAAGGGTACCTGGCCGATTTGCTGCTGGTGGACGGGGACCCGCTGGCGGACATCGCCATTTTGCAGGACAAGTCGCGTCTTCTGGCGATCATGAAGGACGGTGAGTTCTACAAACAACCGGACGTGACCCCGCAGCGGGCGCGGCTGGCGGTTTAGGGAAGGTCTGATCAATTGATACGGGTCGCGTTTCGCCGTTCGTGCCGTGTTGCACCTCGCTCATTGGCAATTCACTTATTCGCCTTGGGCCAACTTCGCTCGGTGCGTCTTAATACCAGAGCGCGCAAAGACCCCGGCGCGATCGCAGCAATTGTTCAGACCTTCCCTAGCGAGCCTCTGATCCGGTGAAGCTGTTTCTGCTGACACTGCTCAACGGTCTCACCCTTGCGGCACTGTACTTTCTGGTGGCCAGCGGCTTTACCCTGGTGTTCGGGTTGATGCGCAATGTCAATCTGGCCCACGGTTCGCTCTATCTGCTGGGTGCCTACATCGGTTACGACGTGGCGGATTTCAGCGGTTCCTGGTTTCTGGGGGTGGCCGCGGGTTTTGTGTCCATGGCGGCCGCTGGCTTGCTGTTGCAGGTTCTGGTGTTTCGCCACATGGAGGGCCAGGATCTGCGTCAGACCCTGGTGACCATCGGCATTTCCATCGTACTGGCCGATCTCATGCTGGCGATCTGGGGCGGTACCACGTATCAGTTCGAACCGCCGGAGTGGCTGTATGGGGCCACCCCGATGCCGTTGGTGCGCGCCTATCCGACCTATCGGCTGGCCCTGTTGGGCACCGCCGTGGTGATCGGAATTGCGCTGTGGTTGTTTTTGAACCGGACCCGGATCGGGATGATGATCCGCGCCGGCGTCGACGACCGGGAAATGCTTTCCGCCACCGGCATCAACGTGCACCTGGTGTTCGCCATCACCTTTGCCATCGGCGCCGGGCTGGCCGGTTTTGCCGGTGTGGTGGGCGGCACCGCCTTGTCCATCGCACCGGGCGAGGACGTGCGCTACCTTCTGGCCTCCCTGGTGGTGGTGATCGTGGGCGGTATGGGCAGCGTGGCCGGGGCCGCCATCGGCGCCCTGCTGATTGGCTTGGCGGAGCAGTTCGGCCTGGCCTACTCACCCACCTACGGAGTGGTGTACACCTTTCTGATCATGGTGCTGGTATTGGCGGTTCGGCCCCAGGGCATCATGGGTAAGCGCGCATGAATCCGGCCCAGGAAGGCGCGCAGGGCAAGGCCACGGGAATCGGCGTTTACCCGGGTTACGCCGTGCTCTTGATCCTGTTGCTGGCTTATCCCTGGATCGCCAGCGGGTTCTGGACGGTTCAGGTTGGCGCCTACAGTCTGATCCTCGGGATCATTTCCCTGTCGCTGATGTTCCTGGCCGGCTACGGCGGGGTGGTTTCGCTGGCACAGTTGACCATTGCCGGTTGTGCCGGGTACATGCTCGCCATCCATGGGGTCAACAGCGCCGGGCTCGGCCTGGGATGGCCCTGGTGGGCGGCGATTCCGATAGCCATTGTCATCGCCACCCTGATGGCCACGCTGATCGGTTTGATTTCGGTGCGGACCGAGGGGATCTATACGATCATGATCACCCTCGCCATTGCCGTGGCCTTCTTCTACTTCACCCGCCAGAACTACACGGTGTTCAACGGGTTTACCGGCTTTGCCGGCCTGGAGCCGCCGCTCCTGTTCGGGGTCAACTGGCGTGACGCCATGCCGTTCTACTACCTCTGTCTGACGGTGGCGGTGCTGTGCTACAGCCTGGTGCTGTACCTGGGACGCTCCAACTTCGGCATTGCCATGCAGGCGATCCGCGACAATCCACGGCGCATGTCCACCCTCGGATTCAGTGTCAACACCCACCGGGTGCTGGCTTACACCATTGCCGGATTTGTGGCGGCCCTGGGCGGGGTGCTCTCGGTCTGGTTCAACGGGCGGATCTCACCCGGGTCCATCTCCACCGGTCCGGTCATCGATATTCTGATTATTGCGGTGGTCGGAGGCCTGGGTCGGCCCATCGGCCCGTTTCTCGGCGCACTGGTGTTTGTGCTGCTGGAGAATTTCGCCATCGATCTCATAGACCGCGACCGGTTCAACACGGTCATCGGCATTGCGTTTCTGGCCATGGTGTTGTTCTCACCCGATGGCCTGCTGGGTTTATGGGAAAAACTCAAGCCGCGGCTCGTGCCGCGCAGGGAGGGCTCGGCAGGGACGTAGTTTCATCAACCAGTGTCCGCGGACGTCACCGCACACCAAAGCATTGCGGGACGCTGTTGGATAAGGAGGATCGAGTAGTGAGTATCGAAAAGAGAACTGTACCGGGCTTTAAGCGCAGCCTGCTTGCCGCCGCGGTGCTGGCAGTATCGGCCAGCGCCGGGGCGGCGGACGGGGTCAAGATGGGGGCCCTCGCCACTCTGGAGGGGGCCTTCACGGTGCTCGGCGAGGACGGCATGCGCGGCGTGAAAATGGCCCTCGCCGAGCGGGACAACAAGGCCTGCGGCCAGGAAATCGAACTGATTACCGGCTCATCCGACGCCTCGCCGGACAGCGCCATCCGTGCGGCACGCAAGCTGGTGGAGCAGGACAAGGTCGAGATTTTGATCGGACCCCTGTCCGGTTCAGAGGGGCTTGCGGTCAAGGATTACGCCAAGACCCAACCCCAGGTCACGTTTCTCAACGGCACCTCGGCGGCCCAGGACACCACCCTGCGCGATCCGGCAGACAACTTTTTCCGCTGGACCACCGACGGTGCCCAATGGCAGGCCGGCCTCGGCACCTATGCCTATGACGAAAAGGGCTATAAGACCGTCGTCGCCATCGCAGAGGACTACTCCTTCCCCTACACCCAGGTCATGGGTTTTATGCTCGAGTTCTGCGAGAAGGGTGGCAAGGTTACAGACAAGTTCTGGGTACCCATCGGCAACAAAGACTATTCCACCATTGTTGCGTCCATACCGGATGACATCGACGCCATCTATGTGGCCCTGGGTGGCGCCGATGCGGTCAACTTCCTCACCCAGTACGAGCAGGCCGGTGGCGACAAGCCGCTGATCGGTGGCTCCATCACGGTGGATCAGTCGGTGATGGGCTCCAAGGGCCGTCGCAAAAGCTATGTGGTCGGCACACCCAGCGCCGGGCCCATCGCCGACGCCTGGGACGATCCGAGATGGCAGGCATTCGTGACGACTTATCAGGAATCCTATCCGGACGGTCTGCCCTCACCGTCGTTGTTCGCCCATGGCTATTACGTCAATACCCTGGCGGCGTTGACGGCGCTGGAGGCGGTGGACTGCGATCTGTCCGATGGCCAGGCCAGGTATCGTGCAGCCTTGTCCAGCCTGGAACTGGAAACCCCCACCGGGATGGTGACCCTGGATGCCAACCGTCAAGCCGTGGCGGACATCTTTCTCACCGAGGTGGCCGAAGCCGATGACGGCAGCTTGTACAACAAGGTGGTGAAAGTCACCCCTCAGGTGCCCCAGACCATGGGCATGGACCCGGAGGCCTTTCTGGCGCTGGGTCCGGTCGGGCGGGACAACCCGGAGTGCAAATGATCGACATCCGGGCATGACGTGAGCGAATCGGCTCACAGAATCGCCCACGCGAATGCGGCTCACGCCCTCATATTGGAGGGCGTGAGTCGGCATTTCGGTGCGCTGGTGGCGTTGGACGCCATCGACCTGCGGATCCGGGCCGGTGAGCGGCGCGCTGTCCTGGGCGCCAACGGCGCCGGCAAAACCACTTTGTTCAACTGCATCACCGGGGATTTTCCCCCAACGTCCGGCCGGATACTGTTTTACGGCGAGGAGATCACCCGCTTTGCGCCCCATGAGCGTATCCGTCGAGGTCTGCGGCGGACCTACCAGAATTCCCTGCTGTTTCCGAGTCTTTCGGTACTGGACAATCTTTACCTGGCCGCGCGGGGCGTAAGCCGTCGGCGTCTCAGTCTGCTGCGGCCCGGGCCGGAGGATGCGGCGCAGGAAAGCGCCCGGGAATTGGTGCACCTGGTGCACCTGGATCATCTGGCCGACCAGCCGGTGTCGGAACTGGCCCATGGACAGCAGCGTCAGCTGGAAATCGGCATGGCCCTGGCCGGTGCGCCCCGGTTCATTCTGTTCGACGAGCCTGCCGCGGGGCTGTCCCCGGCCGAGCGCCGTGAACTGGTGGCCATAGTCGAGGCGCTGCCGAAGCACATCGGCTACATCATCATCGAACACGATCTGGATGTGGCGCTGCGCCTGGCCGATTACGTCACCGTGATGAACAACGGCGCGCTTCTGAAGGAGGGTACACCGGAGGAGATTCAGTCGGATCCGGATGTGCAGAGGATCTATCTGGGAGAACAGCATGGCTGATGCGGCCTCTCCCTCGCCGATACTCGAGGTTCGGGATCTGCAGGTGTATTACGGCCGCGCTCATGCGCTGCAGGGGGTCAATCTGACGCTTCAGCAGGGGGTGGTGTCGGTGGTGGGCCGCAACGGCATGGGCAAAACGACGCTGTGCAACACCGTCATGGGCCTAATCCCGGCCCGGAGCGGCAGCATCCAATTGGCGGGTGAGGACATACTCGGGCTCGATCCCAACCGCATCGTGCGCCGGGGGGTGGGCTATGTGCCCCAGGGTCGGCGGGTATGGCCCTCTCTGACCGTTGACGAGCACCTGAAGGTGGCGTTACGGGGCGCGGAGGGTGCCTGGACCATCGAACGCATTTATCAGACCTTTCCCAGACTGGCGGAGCGGCGCCGCAACGGTGGCGGTCAGCTTTCCGGCGGCGAGCAGCAGATGCTGGCCATTAGCCGGGCCCTGCTGGGCAACCCGCGTCTACTGGTCATGGATGAACCCACCGAGGGTCTGGCGCCGGTCATTGTGCAGCAGGTATCGGAAATGTTGCGCACACTGGCTGCCGACGACGACATCTCCGTACTGCTGATCGAACAGAACCTGGGTGTGGCCACATCGGCGGCGAACCGGGTCGCGGTCATGGTCAACGGGCGCATCGTCCATGAACTCCCGGCCGTGGAGTTGGCCCGAAACGTCCCGCTGCAGCAGAAACTGCTGGGAGTCCAGGCGCAGGATGACGAGATGGGCGCGGTGGAAGTCGACAGCGCCGACGCGCCGGCGGCGCCTGGGCAGGTGTTTCTGGTCCGGCGGGCCCGGCAGGATTCCGCGCACAGCGCGGGCCTGGGCGGGTTCAGCACCAGCCGGGCGCCGACCCGATGGTCCCACAGCATGCCGAGCCTCCGGCATGGGTCAGGGCGCGATGAGCAGCACGCGATTCAGGATTCGACCACCACGGAACCCTCATCCGGATACACGCCCATGCCGTCCACGCCGGTGTCCAGTAGGGTCGGTCAGGCCGCTTACGTGGTGGGCACGTTTGATACCAAAGGACGGGAACTGGGGTTTCTACGGACCTGTCTGGAGCGCCGCGGTCTGCGCGTTGTGACAGTCGATCTGAGCACTTCCCGTCAGCCTTCGCCGGCCGATGTGGGTCCGGGCGAGGTGGCCCGTTGCCACCCGAAGGGCGTGTCCGCTGTGTTCACCGGTGATCGGGGCAGCGCGGTCACCGCCATGGCGGCGGCGTTCGAACGCTTCGTGGCCGGACGCCGTGACCTTGCCGGCATTCTATCGGCCGGCGGTTCCGGCGGTACCGCGTTGGCCACGCCGGCCATGCGTGCGCTGCCGGTGGGCGTTCCAAAGGTCATGGTATCCACGGTGGCCTCCGGCAACGTCAAGGACTACGTCGGCCCGTCGGACATCTGCATGATGTATTCGGTGACCGACGTGTCCGGGATCAATCGCATTTCCCAGCGGGTTTTGTCCAACGCGGCCCACGCCCTGGCCGGCATGATTTCCAACGCCCTCAGCGAAATCAGCGGCACACGCCCGGCCATCGGTCTGACCATGTTCGGCGTGACCACCCCCTGTGTGCAGGCAGTGAGTCGCGCCCTGGAGCAGCAGTTCGACTGCCTGGTATTTCACGCCACCGGCACCGGCGGGCAGTCCATGGAAAAACTGGTGGATTCCGGGCTCCTGGCGGGGGTCGTCGACGCCACCACCACCGAGGTATGCGATCACCTGGTGGGGGGCGTATTCAGCGCGGGTGAAGACCGCCTGGGGGCGGTGATCCGAACCGGCATCCCTTATGTAGGGGCCTGCGGAGCCTTGGATATGGTGAATTGGGGCGCCCGGGAAACCGTTCCGGAGCGTTTCCAGGATCGGAATCTCTATATACACAACCCGCAGGTGACCCTGATGCGGACCACCGTCGAGGAGAACACCCGCATCGGCCGTTGGATCGGCGAGCGCCTGAATCGAATGCCCGGACCGGTGCGATTT
>Ga0316196_10000668_pt1 | contig 13837 bp, 10 predicted proteins | sample Eddsed2cm_MG_FD_204938 | JGI IMG/M metagenome (GOLD analysis project Ga0316196, IMG submission 204938) | Coastal sediment microbial communities from Maine, United States - Eddy sediment 2 cm | ecosystem: Environmental > Aquatic > Marine > Coastal > Sediment | place: USA: Maine | collected... | reverse complement strand
GGGTGTTGCTGTCGCTGCAGCTATGGAGTTTTATCAGCAGTGATATTGATTTAGGTCATGTACAGGGCTGATTGTTTAGGGCATATTGGCTTAAGTTTTCAGTTTTCAGCGACTTGTGAATATGACAAAACTTGTAGATGGCTTTGGACGACAGATCGAATACCTGAGACTCTCAGTCACTGATCGATGTGACCTGCGTTGCAGTTATTGCATGCCTGCCGATCACAGGGATTTCTCCGAGCCTGAACACTGGCTGACCTTTGATGAGACTGAGCAGGTGGTACGTGTGTTTGCCAGCATGGGTTTACATCATCTGCGCATTACTGGCGGTGAGCCACTGGTCAGACAGAATGTAACCTCGCTTATTCGTCGACTCAATGCGATCCCCGGTATCGATGACCTTTCACTGAGTACCAATGCTACTCGGCTTGGTAAAATGGCAAAGCAGCTAAAGCAGGCGGGTGTCTCACGTGTCAATGTCAGCCTGGACACCCTTGATGCCGATCGTTTCCGTCAAATCACCAAAGGCAAACTAGAAAAAGTCCTGACAGGCCTGCAGGCTGCAAAAAAAGTTGGCCTGTCACCGGTAAAGATCAACATGGTGGTGATGGATGGGGTCAATGTGGATGAAGTCGACCGGATGGTTGAGTTCTGCGGACACAATGACTTCACATTAAGGATGATAGAGACCATGCCCCAGGGTGATACGGGCAGGGCATCATCGCAATCGTATGTTGGTTTGCATCAGATTGAAAAGGATCTGATCAGGAAACATGACATGGTGCCTGCTGTAATGAGCGGCGGTGGACCGGCACGCTATCTTAAAATGCGTAATAGTAGTGCTACCGTAGGTTTTATTACGCCGATCTCTCAACACTTTTGCGAGACCTGTAATCGAGTCCGTCTGTCTGTTGAAGGCACTCTATATCTCTGCCTCGGGCAGGACGACAAGGTCGAGTTGCGCCCACTTTTAAGGGCAGGGATCAGTGATGAAGATCTCCAGCATGTTTTGCTTGATGCAATAGCCGGAAAACCTGAACGCCATGAATTTAATGAGGAGCCAGGTAAGATTGTTCGTTTCATGTCGATGACCGGTGGTTAGGTATCGACGTTTTATGCTTTACGTATTATGTATTACGTAAGACCTGGTCCTAAAATTCTTTTCATTGCCTCCTGTACGAAGTACTGTTTCAAGCTTCAATCTCCTCCTTATCAATACATACTTAATTGGGTGAAATTATGAGCTCCAGTTGTTCTGACTCTTCCGCTAAATTGATGCCCCTGGATGAAGCCTTAAAACATCTTGTAGATAGTGCTGTCCCGCTTGCTGATGATGAAACAGTGATACTTGATGAGGCATTGGGCAGGGTGTTGGCACAACCTGTTGCAGCTACTATCAACGTACCTGCCTGGGACAACAGTGCTATGGATGGTTATGCAGTGCGGCATCAGGATATAAATGATCTTGACGAACTTCCTGTTGTGCAACGTATACCTGCAGGTGCAAATGGCCAGCCGCTGATACCTGGTACAGCAGCAAGAATTTTTACTGGTGCACCGGTACCTGAAGGTGCAGATACTGTGATTATGCAGGAGATGATCATACGTGAAGGTGACATGATACGTGTTAACGGTGATATCAATGCAGGTAGCAATATACGTCGTGCCGGTGAAGATATTCGCAGTGGTGATGAAATCATAGGAAGTGGAACACGATTGCATCCGCAGCATATCGGTCTTGCTGCATCAACAGGTATCGATAAACTCATCGTAAAGCGTAATTTGAGAGTCGCTTTCTTTACTACAGGTGATGAACTGACAATGCCTGGTCGAGCGTTGCAAGACGGGAAGATATATAACTCCAACCGTTATCTGTTCAAGGGACTGCTTGAGAAGATGGGCTGTGAGGCGATTGATCTTGGTAATATTGCTGATCAATACGATGCTACCTGCGATGCGCTAAAAACTGCGGCAGCTAAGGCAGACCTAATCCTGTCGAGTGGCGGCGTATCAGTGGGTGAAGAAGACTATGTAAAGAAAGCGCTTGAGGATATGGGTAGTCTGGATTTATGGAAGATAGCAGTCAGGCCGGGTAAGCCACTGGCTTTTGGTAATGTTAATGGTGTTCCGTTTATTGGTGTACCCGGTAATCCGGTAAGCCTGTTTGTTACATTTAGTATTTTTGTCAGGCCCTTTATATTACGTAGCATGGGAGTGTCTGATGTATCGCCTGTTGAATACAAGGTTGCTGCAGGGTTTGACTGGGAACGCCCTGATAAACGAGCCGAGTATATGCGCGCAAGGCTAGTCACTAACGATGATGGTCAGATGGTAGTGAATGTTTATCCAAGTCGCTCTTCAGGTGTATTAAGCTCAGTTACCTGGGCTGACGGTATGGTTGTGATCAATCCCGAACAGCGTTTAACTAAAGGTGACAGTGTAAGATATATTCCCTTTAGTTCACTCTATTGATCTCACTTTAAGCTCTCAGTTTTCTAAATCATCTTATTAGTTGACATTAAAACTTCTTCTTTTCTAACTCTATGTCTTGACATTTATAACGACACGGTTATATTTGATATGACTGTAGTTTATATGCGGTTATATGTTTAGTTAGTTTGGATGAGGTGGATGACATAAGCGTTATGCATAGTGTATTTTTTACATCGCATGCATAAGCAGACCTGCCTTTCTTGTTTTACCTAAATTGTTTTCAGATCTATAAACGGGAGTTTTGAGATGGCAGCAGCAAAAAAGAAAAAGGCAAGTAAGAAGAAGGCAACAAAGAAAAAAGTAGCAAGCAGTGCAGCGAAGAAGAAAGCAGTAAAGAAAGCTACAAAGAAAAAGGCAGTAAAGAAAAAAGCAGTTAAGAAAGCTGCAAAGAAAAAGGCAGTAAAGAAAAAAGCAGTTAAGAAAGCTACAAAGAAAAAGGCAGTAAAGAAAAAAGCAGTTAAGAAGAAGGCTGTGAAGAAAAAAGCAGCAAAGAAAAAAGCAGTTAAGAAGAAGGCTGTGAAGAAAAAAGCAGCAAAGAAAGCTACAAAGAAAAAGGCAGTAAAGAAAAAAGCAGCAAAGAAGGCTACAAAGAAAAAGGCAGTAAAGAAAAAAGCAGTTAAGAAGAAGGCTGTGAAGAAGTAAGCCAGTAATTAGAAAACTTTAAAATAGCTGTCACAAAACTATACCGTTAACGGGCACCTGTCGGGTGCCCGTTTTTCTTTTGTGGCCCAGGGCTATAATAGTCATATGGTTTGCTTGCACGGTGGATGCAGCTAAATTATCTAAAACAATCGCGAGGTTGAAATGATTAGCAAAACATATAAGGCACTGGTTCAGGCGTGCCTGGATTCTGAGCACAACAGGGTAAACGAGATCATGCCATGGGATCTTACTGAAATGCTGGAAGCAGATGCTCCATTGCTCCTTGATGTAAGGGAACCCGATGAATTTAACATGGCCCACATCAGGAACTCTCTCTGCGTGCCGAGAGGTGTGCTTGAATCTGCCTGTGATTATGATTATGAAGAAACAGAACCTGAGCTGGTCACTGCTCGCGAAAGGGACATAGTTGTAATCTGCCGTTCCGGCTACCGCAGTGTTCTCGCATGTTCAGTTATGCAATTGATGGGGTATCGTTCAGTCGTTTCATTAAAGACAGGGATCAAAGGCTGGAACGATTATGATCAGCCACTGTTTGATGCTGATGATAATGAAATGGATGGCGATGAGGCATGGGACTTGTTGAATCAACCCATCAGGGAAGACCAGAAATCTCCGGAGTAGGTCGTTGGGTTGGTTGCCCTTACAGGGCAGGTTTTTATTTTATTTCTTTTTGTCTTTTGTGCTAGAGCACTGTCTTGTTTTTCGCCCTTTATGGGCGAGTATCTTTTCTTTGAGTGGCCAAAGAAAAGGTACCAAAAGAAAGGCCACCCTACCGTGTTGACCTACGGCTTCTCTGTGCGCTTCAGCTTACAGCGGGCGCTGCGGAACTCGCTACGCTCAGACAGTCCTCGCTCAATTCCGCTCTAAGCCTGCAGTGCTCGACAACACAAAAGGGATTTTAAGATCAAAACCCAGGTCAACACCGGCTAGGTGACACCTGATACGAAAGTACAAGCATCCCGACCACACAACCGTCATACAGGCGCAGTCCGGTATCCAGAATCTTTAAAGAATGGATTCCGGCTAGAAGCCTGCCGGAAAGACGAAAATTGGTTTTTCTTTCATCTTTAGTCCTTTGTCTTTGATTATGGATTTAAACCTCCCGTTCAGGCTCGCCGAGAAGCACAGTATGAGCCGGAGATTTCGGGATGTGCTGTCCGAGCGTTAGCGAGTTCACATTCCGCCGGTTTATCCGAGCATCGCAGGGTACCCATAATGGTTCTATATGGGCGGGTATGTTGGGTGTCGTTTCTTTTGGTGTGTTTCTTTAGACAAGTAAAGAAAAGTCACTCGCCAATAAAGGGCGAAACACGAAGCTGTGCGCAAGCACAACACAGAAAAAATTAGAACTCTACAGTTGCGGAATAACCAACTCGATTAAAGCCCTGGTTTTATCCATCCCCATCTGTAGTTTACTCATGATCTCTTCAACGCTAATCTCAACTCCAGACCTGCCGGCAGCGGCATTTGAAACCACAGCAATCATCGCATAATCAAGGCCCAGTTCCCGTGCCAGTATCGCTTCTGGCATCCCTGTCATACCAACAATAGTTGCACCATCCCGCTCCATCCGGTCAATTTCAGCAGCAGTTTCAAATCTTGGGCCCTGGGTCGCCGCGTAGGTACCTGTAGCTGTGATATTCATCCCATTTTGCATTGCAGTATTTATGATTTTTCTACGCAGGCTTTCCGTATAAGGATATGTGAAGTCTACATGCTTAACAGGGCCATGCTCGCTGCCGTAAAATGTATGCATGCGAGAGTACGTGTAATCAATGATCTGGTCAGGTATGACGAGCCCTATAGCCTCCAGGTCTTCAGTAATTCCTCCGACGGCATTGATTGCAATAATCCGTCCAACACCGGCATGTTTCATCGCTTTCAGGTTAGCACGGTAGTTAACACGATGCGGCGGAATGGTATGCCCTGGGCCGTGGCGGTTTAAAAAGACGACTTCCTTTCCACTCATCTGACCAAACGTTAGCGGCCCGGATGGTTCACCGTACTCTGTTCGCATTATTTCCCTGCGGGTAATCGTCAACCCTTCAAGCCTTTCGAGTCCGCTACCGCCTATTATTGCTGTCAGCATGATATTTCCCTGCTCCCCATCATCTACTGGAGTGTTAGTTGTTAACTGTATCAGGATTAAGCTACTGCATATATCTGGGGTAGATTCCGCCAGTACCCTTTGTAGTCCATACCACAGCCAAAGACATAGCGGTCGGGCACATTCACGCCCTTGAAGGTAACATCAACTTGCAGCTGCCGGCTACATTGCTTAGAACATAGAACAACGCTCTGTATATCCTCGACACCTGACATTTTTAGATTCTCAATAATGCCAGACAAGGTAACGCCCTGATCGAGGATATCATCGATTAAAAGCACAGTTCTTCCTGATATCTTGTCTGATGGCCCGACCTGCCAGTATAAATCATCGCCCTGCAGCTTATCGCGGTAACGTGTTGCATGCAGATAATCAATTTCAAGCGGAAAATCCAGTCGTGACATCAACTGCCCGCAGAGATAAAGACCACCAAGCATCACGGGTAAAAGCAAAGGTCTGCTGTCAGACAGGCTTTCAGATATCTGCTCAGCAAGAGCATCGTATATCTCCCGCATAGCATCCTCGTCATGTATCAGTTCTGCAGTTTTCCTGACCTCAACAATTTCTTCAAAGAAATCTGACATGTAGAAATGAATATCCCAGTACCGAAGATTCTAACAATACTTATCCGGATACCCCTTGACGCTGATATGGATCATCAAGCCGCTCGATATCATCCTCTTCCAGATAGGAACCAGTTTGCACTTCGATTACTTCCAATACCTCGTCAGTTTGATTGGCCAGCTGATGAATCATACCTGCAGGAATGTAGGTGGACTCGTTTTCGTTGAGGAGTAGACTATCATCACCATGAACAATACTCGCCTGCCCTTTTACTACTACCCAGTGTTCTGCACGATGCTGATGACGTTGCAGAGACAGGACCGCCCCCGGCTTCAGGCTTAACCGTTTGACCTGATAACCCGGGCTTTTCTCCAGCACTGTATAGCTTCCCCAGGGTCGAAATGCACAGCGATGCAGGCTTGCTTCTGCACGCCCCTGCTGCTGCAGCTGCTTCGCCATCACACCTATCTCATGACTTTGCTCACGGTCAGCCACCAAAACGGCATCAGAGGTTTCAACAATTACGATATCTTTCAGTCCAGAAGCTACTAGCAGGCGGTCGTGCGCATAAAGAAGACAACCGCTGGTGTCCTGCATCAATACATCACCCTTGCTGGCATTGCCCTTTTCATCTAGCCCCAGTTCCTGGTGCAATGCAGACCATGACCCGACATCATTCCATCCTGCATCAAGTTTTGCCATAACAGCATTGGCTGTATGTTCCATAACAGCATAATCAATAGACATTGCAGGACAGCGAGCGAAGGCTTCCTCATCAAAGGCCTGAAAATCATGGAAATGTTTTTCCCTGTTCACCCAGGCCTCTTTACAGCATTGATAAATTTCCGGCTGGAATTTTTTCAGCTCTGTGAGATAAACCTTTGCCTTAAAGAGAAACATCCCGCTATTCCAGAAATAATCTCCTGCAGCCACGTATTCGATGGCTGTTTCACTGTCCGGCTTTTCAACAAAGGCATCTACTTTAAATGCATTGGATGAGAGCTTCTCTGCGCAATGGATGTAGCCAAAACCTGTATCAGGCCTGCTTGCAGGTATACCAAAGGTAATAAGCTTGCTGTCATCGGCAAATGGCAGCACTTCTTGAACAGTACGCCTGAATGCATCCGTATCCCTGATTACATGGTCGGCAGCAAGTACCAGGAGTGTCGCATCGGCAGACATCTCCAGTGCAGCCAATGCTGCCATGGCTACCGCTGGCGCCGTATTCCTGCCGACAGGTTCTAATAAAACATTGGCATTCTGCCAGCCGATCTCGGCCAGCTGATCGGTAATCATAAAACGGTGCTCACGATTACCTATAACGATCAGCTGTTCAGCCTGACAAAGACCTTGCAGACGCCTTACCGTTTGCTGCAGCAAAGTTTCATTACCCAGCAAGTGGTGAAACTGCTTGGGGTAAAACTCGCGAGACATCGGCCACAGGCGTGTGCCGGACCCTCCTGACATAATTACGGGGACAATCATATTATTCTCCTGATGCAGCTACTACCGGTGAGGCAGCTGCGTGTTCTATTTCACCACTATTCTGCGTCATCTCTGGTACCAACGCGAGTATAAGGCCTTTAAGCGCAGCCATATCGAATTCATCCACTGCCGTGCGAAACTCATCCATTGTCCTGGTAAGTGTATTCCAGTCAGTTTTTCGACACATTGCCAGCATCACTTTTTCATGGCTGGTATCTGTTAGATCCTCATCCGTATGAAACAACTCCTCATGCAGCTTTTCGCCTGGACGCAGGCCGGTAAATTCAATTTTTATATCTTCACCAGGGATCTTTCCGGAAAGGCGTATCATCTGCTCAGCAAGGTAAAGGACTTTTACTGGCTCACCCATATCGAGAACAAATATTTCACCGCCATTTCCCATTACTGTCGTCTGCAGAATCAGCCGACAGGCCTCCGAAATAGTCATGAAGTAACGCGTAATACCCTCATCAGTAACTGTCACTGGACCGCCGTGTTGAATCTGATCTTTGAAGAGTGGTACAACGCTGCCAGCAGACCCAAGTACATTCCCAAAACGGGTAGTAATGAAACGGGTGGTAGAACGTTCATCAAGGGTCTGGCAAATTATTTCCGCTACCCTCTTGGTAGCGCCCATAATATTACCAGGGTTCACCGCTTTGTCCGTTGAGACCATAACAAAGTCACTACAACCAAATCTATCGGCTAGCCGCGCAACATTCCAGCTTCCAATTATATTGTTTCTTACTGCTTCTCTTACCTTGTCTTCCAGCATTGGGACATGCTTGTATGCCGCTGCATGGAATACAACATCCGGCTGATAACGTCTAAACAGGTGTTCCATCCCGGCTTCGTCACAGATATCGCCCAGTTCACAGGTCAGTTGAAGTTCGGGCCTTGATTCTTGCAGTTCTTTCTCAATAGAGTAAAGGTTATACTCACTCTGGTCCAGAACAATCAAATGCTGTATAGCAACACAGGTAACCTGGCGACACAACTCGGAACCTATCGACCCACCCCCTCCGGTGACCAGCACAACTTTGTCAGTTAACCGATTTATAATTTCCGTACGATCCAGTACGACCGGAGCCCGTCCAAGTAAATCTTCAATTTGAACCTCCCGTATCTCATTGATACTAACCTTACCACTGACCAGTGATTGCAGCTTTGGCAAAGTGCGGAAAGGCATCCCCGACATCTCGCATAGCTCAACTATTCTGCGCATTTGACTGGAACTGGCACTGGGCAAAGCCAGCATTATCAGGTCAGCATCCCACTGACCGGCTACGCTGGCTATATTCTCAATAGTAGAGACCACTCGTATACCGTGAATCTCCTGCCCCTGTTTGGCCGGATCATCATCAACAAATGCAACAGGCAGGTAGACAGCTGGTCGCATGCGCAGCAGGTCGCGTACCAGTCCTTCACCTGCAGAACCTGCGCCGACGACCAGTACCCGTTCAGCAGTTACTTTTCCAAGATGGTGGTCTTTCAACAGTCGATAGCTAAGTCGCGTCCCTCCCAGCAAAAGGATAAGTAAGATCGCATCGATAATGAAAACTGATCGGGGTACGTACTGCAGGCGCGTGAAAAAGAAAATCACAACGGCGGCAATTGCGGTTGAAACTACAACTGCCCGCACTATACGTGTCAGGTCCGGTAGTGATGCAAACCGCCAGATTCCGCGGTAAAGACCGAAATAGAAAAATATGCTGCCCTGTATCAACAACATTACAGGCAATAAATGAAGCGCCCTTTCAAATAAAAGGTCAGGGTATTCACCAATCTTGTAGCGTATCCAGTAAGCAAGCAGCCAGGCAATCGGTATCATCACCAGATCGTGGGCAAGAGCAGCCCATCGTGTCTTCAGCAAACGCAGTGATATACTAATCTTCGACAACTGTTGGCCCCGCAGTTATTTCATTTACTATTTTTGTTAACTTTTAATACGATTAAAACGCGAGTTTATCAGAAACATCAATGGCATAAGTATTGCCATTGTCACAACGCTAGCTGCAGTGGCATTTATGATACCCATTATTAGCAGGCTTGCCAGCACTGCAAATATTATATTCAACGCCATCACTGACAGGCTTACCTGTGCATGGCTAAAGCCTGACTGCACAGCACGCTGATAGAAATGAGAGCGGTGTGCCTGCCACCATTTTTCCCTTTTAATTATTCTGTGCAACAAAGTGACACCCGAGTCAGCAAGATAGACCGCGTAGAGAATAAGAAAGGCGAGCAATGGAATATCCAGCCTGGTTGTACCGATAATGGCAATAATGGCAAAAAAAGCACCCAGTGCAAGGCTGCCAACATCGCCCATGAAAATCTTTGCCGGTGACCAGTTCCAGCGCATAAAACCTACTGAGGCACCGGCAACAGCAATACAAATTATGGCCATACTGGCAACACCCGAGATTGCAAACCAGTACGATGTCGTTGCTCCGAGGATAAGTGATTCAACTGCAGAAATACCATCAATCCCATCCATGAAATTATACAAATTAGCCATCCATGCTATCCATAGAGTGCTGAGCAGAAGGAGAGCTAGCAAAGCAAATGATGTCGAGTATCCAGGGACAGCAGCCCAAAGAAGCCATCCACTCGCGAAAACAGCAATCAACAACTGGATCAGGAACCTTACTGAAGCAGGTAAATCATGCTTGTCATCCTGCCACCCCAATAGAGAAAATGCCAAAGTAGCAAGCAGGAGACAGACAAGTACATCTATCGGCGCCTGTGGCAGAAACAGGGAAACTACGCCTGACAGCAGCAACACGATTACAATCGCAAGACCGCCACCACGCGGGGTCGGTACGGTATGTGAACTACGGTCGTTTGGGATGTCCAGCAGATCCTGTGCCATCGCATACCCCCTTACCTGTGAGGTGAGTACCCAGGACAGTAATATACTTGCTAAGAATACGAGAAAAATGAGCACGACTACCAGCTGTTGGCGTATGCTGCCAGCGGGGATTGTCGAGCCTGCACGGGATCATATGACTGCTGGTACCAGTAGACAGTATTACTTATGCCCTGTTCCATTGAATAGGGAGGCACCCAGTCCAGAGTTTCACGAACATGTGCAGCATTAATAACAAGTGATTGAACAAGTCTGTCAACTGTGGAGCGCTCACCACCGATAGCAGCGAGTAACTGCATCACCTGAACTGAAATAGGGAAAAGACGAGGCGAGACACCCAGCCCGTCTGCCAGCATATTAATTAACACTGGCGTAGAAACACCTTCACTGTCACTGACCAGGAATGTCTGGCCAGCAGCGGCTGGATGGACAATGGACAATGCCAGCAGGTCCACCAGGTTTTCCAGATAGATAAAACTGCGCCGGTTATCCACTGCTGCAAGAGGTAAAGGAATACCTTTTTCAACCAGTTTCATCAGCCGCAAAAAGTTTGCCTTAACACCCGGACCATAAACCAGCGGTGGACGGATAATAACAGCCTCCATATCTGATGATGCTTCCACATCACGCAATATACCTTCAGCAACAAGCTTGCTCTTTGCATAGCTGCCTTCAGGGAAGAGTTCCATAAACTCTGTCACCGATTCATTATGATGACTGGACTCGCCGTGTACTTTTACGCTACTGACGTAGAGAAAACGTTCAACTCCTGCACTGGCAGCAGCCTTTGCCAGTTTCCTGGTAACATCTATATTCAATCGTGTACATTGTAACCTTGCCTCCTCAGTAAGATTTCCCGCCCTTTCATGTACATAACCTGCGAGATGTACGACACTATCAATGCCAGTAAGCATATTCCGCCAGTCACTTATATCGCAAAGATCATCAACCACGATTGCTGTAACCTTGTTACCGAGCTTATATAGTTGCCTTTTATCACGTAATACTGCAAATAGATTACACCCACAGGCAACCAGGTATCGGCATAGAGAAAAACCGATAAACCCGCCAGCACCTGTCACCAGAACATTCTTCCCTTTTAATCCAGCCAGTTCTGGCCGTTTTTTTTCAATTTTCCGGTTTGCTGGTATATGCTGATTATAGAATGTTGTTTCCAGAAACCCTCGTGGCGTATAGGAAAAATCACTAGTCGCCTTTGAATGATCAAAACATAGATCTTGTTCCATGCGATCAATCATTGCAGGTGTAACAGTATGCAAACCAGGCAACATAGATACCATTCTGACCACGGGATTCAGCACTGAGCGTTTAACGCAATACAGTCTTTTCTTGCGCCCCAACAGTTCAAATACGAGACTGACCATTTTAGAGTAAGTCAACGTCTCACCACCGCTGAGATTATAGTCCTGTTGATAGGTAGCCACATTCTGCAGCGACTTTAGACAGGCATCGGCGAGATCATCCGCATGGACTGGCTGACGGCAGCCTTTGCCTTCTCCTGCCATAATGAAACAACCAGAGCGGCGAATAAAGCTGGCAATAGAAAAAATGTTTTTATCCAGGCCACATCCGTACACCATCGTCGGCCTGAACAGGGTCCATTGCACACCATATTTCTCACATTCACCAATCAGCCTTTCTTCAGATTCAGCAAGCCTGAAGGCAAGCTTCCTGTCTGCATCACTGGTGGATTCAAGTTTAGTGAAACGACTGGTTGAGCTGAAAAAAATCAATCGCCGCATACCCTGCTCGGCCATTTCATTCACTCTTGTAGCGACTAGCCACAGAGGTGCTAAGGAAATCACTGTCTCTGTGTTATTCGGCAAAATCAGTTCATCTTCAGATTCGAGATTCAGTTCTTGCCATTCCAGCTGACTAATAGCAGGGTTTTTAACCTTTTTTCTGCTAGTTGCTGTAACCGCATAGCCCGAATTTATCAGACGAGGAATGAGAAAGTGGCCAATCTGGCTTCGAGCTCCCAAGACCAGTACTCGACTTTTCGATAACGCATCATTCAATCTGAACTGCAAAAAAGAAGGATCGAGATTGCTCTCTGCAGATGAAACAAAGAACGCTTTAAAGCCTCTGAATACTCTACCCAGGAAGTCAGTAAAGGCGCGCAAGGCATGCTGAAATACAAGCGCCAGAAACCGGAACCAGACACCAAGGGCAACAACAATAACCAGCGGCCATGGATAACGGCGCAGGAAAAATTTGTTATAAAAACGCATCATTCCCTTGTGCATATGCCACATCACCCGCACTGGGCGCTGCTTACTGCTAAAACCCTGGTAATGTGTTACATCAACATCTGGAACGAATAATACCTTGTAGCCCTTGAGGTTGAAGCGCATACACCAGTCAAGGTCTTCACAATGCAGAAAATAGCCCTCATCAAGTGGGCCGACATCATCCAGGGCCTTACGACTAACAAGCATCAGTGAGCCGGAAATAGCATCGACAGGTACAGGACTATCCGGTAATGGCTCACTGGACATATCAAAGCCCTGCAGCCATTCAGTAGAGCGCGTAAAATACGACAGACCAAGAACACGTACGAAGGTTCGCCACGGGGTTGGCACTCTTCGGCGACAGCCTTTCTGTTCAGTACCATCAGGATTCAGCACCCGGCAGCCAATCATCCCCGCCTCTGGATCTTCTTCGAAAACAGCAAGCAAACGACTGATCGTATCAGGCTTGATTAAACAATCAGGATTTAGAAAGAGAATAAAATCGCCCCGGGCGTGCTTCAAAGCAACATTATTCGCGCTGGAGAAGCCCAGGTTTCTGCCATTCTGTATGATAGTCAGCCTGGAATCACTGCCAAACTCATTCTCCAGAAGCCTGATTGAGTTATCAGATGATGCATTGTCCGAAACAATGACTCTTACCGGTATGTCCGAAGTGAAAGCCTGCCTGACAGAACGAACAAGCAAATCACTGCCATTGAAGTTAACAATGATGATTGTTACCAGTTCTTTGTTAGTCATTGGCACTCAGTAATTACTTATTCGTTACGATTAAAGTATGGCGCAAGCAGACCATGAGCCATCCTTTTTCTCAATTCTATTGTACTAACCCTGGCTTTTGCCTGAACGTTTTTTCGTTGTTGCCATGCCCTGGATAAACCTTTAATCGCATCAATTTTTGAGCGAAATATAACCCTGCCTTTACCACGAAAAATAAACAGCACAATACTGGCTAGATTGTACAACAGGTGTTGCGGTAAATAGATCCACAGCCATGGTGACGGCATATTAATAAAATAAACCCAAACCAGGTTTCTGTGTCCATGATACACCTGAAAATCACTGTATCTGCCGACCAGGCCCGAACCCTGATGAGTAACAACAGCGTCAGCAATATAGAAACAGCGATAACCGCGCAACTGTAATCTTAGACCGAGGTCAACATCTTCCAGGTAGCAGAAAAAATCTTCATTAAAACCACCCACATCAAGATAAATATCACGCCGATATAATGCTGCAGCTCCTGATGGTGAGAGTATCTCGTCACTTAGTTGCCGTCTTTCGCTAGATTGGCCATAATCTCGCCTCCAGGTTGCACCGGAAACATGGTAGACATCACCTGTACCATCAAGCCTGTTCTCTTCCATGGCCAGCATTCTACATCCG
>Ga0316196_10000663_pt1 | contig 13868 bp, 11 predicted proteins | sample Eddsed2cm_MG_FD_204938 | JGI IMG/M metagenome (GOLD analysis project Ga0316196, IMG submission 204938) | Coastal sediment microbial communities from Maine, United States - Eddy sediment 2 cm | ecosystem: Environmental > Aquatic > Marine > Coastal > Sediment | place: USA: Maine | collected... | reverse complement strand
AGCCGTTTCCACAGATCGTCCCGGACCCGGGCCACGTCCTTGGCCAGGTCCGCGTCCTTGTCCTGGATCTGAACCAGCAGATTGTGAACCATGAGGTCGTAGCGTTCCCTGAGCTGCTCCAGCGTTCTACTGGCACCGCCCTTATGAAACGCCCGCAGATCCTTTTCCAACGTATCCACGTCGCGTTTCATGGACAGCTTGCTGAGCACACCAATCGCTTTGGTGTTGGCGATACGATCCGACAGATCGTCCAGATCCAAACTGTCCGATGGAGCCGCCAAAGCCAGCTTGCGATCCCCTGCGCCCGGGGTGTTGGCCTGCAACACCGTCGCCGCGAACAGTGCAAGTATGATTAATCCCAGAACCCGCCACCCAACCGAGACTCTTGTCACTGGACCTCCATGCGATCCTGCCCAATTCGTTTTTCGATACAAATGCAGCCTACCCTACGTCGAGCCACATCTGCACAAAGGAGGAGCTTACCTCACCCGTCGGCGTGGGACCGCCAATGGTGGCAAGCCACCTGGTGACCCGACCCGGCCGGCTCGATCACCGGTGTCTGTTCCGCGCAGCGCCAGTCCGCCAGGGGACAACGTGTGCGGAACACGCAGCCCGAGGGCGGTGACAAGGGCGAAGGAAGGTCGCCGGTCAGGGCGACTCGCCGCCTTGAGCGCTCATGGTCAGGATCGGGTACCGGGACCGCAGACAGCAGGGCGCGGGTGTACGGATGCAGGGGGTTGCGGTACAGGACATCCCGGTGGCCCAGTTCCATGACCCTGCCCAGATACAGCACCATGACCCGATGACTCAAATGACGCACGATGGACAGGTCGTGACTGATGAACATCAACGCCATTCCCATCTTCTCCTGCAGCGCCATGAGCAGATTGATGATCTGACCCTGGATGGATACGTCCAGAGCGGACACCGGCTCGTCACACACCAACAGCTTGGGCCGCAACACAATGGCGCGGGCAATGCCAATGCGCTGGCATTGACCGCCGGAGAACTCGTGGGGATAGCGATTGATCATACGCGGCAGCAACCCAACCTCCCCCATTGCGGTCTCGACCTGACCGCGAATCTGCTCCGGTTTGAGTTCGGGTTGGAACACCCGCAGGGGCTCGGCGATGATATCCCCCGCCGTCATGCGAGGGTCCAGACTTTCCAGCGGGTCCTGATAGATGATCTGCAGACTCTGCCTGTGGGGCCGCATGGCCCGGTCGTCCAGACCGGCAATGTCCGCCCCAAGCCAGATCACCTGGCCTGCCGTGGGCGGAATCAGTTGCAACACGGCGCGCCCCAGAGTGGATTTGCCGCAACCAGACTCGCCCACCAGGCCCAGGCTTTCCCCGGCACCGACATCGAAGCTCACCCCATCCACGGCCCTGAGTTGTCTGGTCGAACCGCGCCAGCCCCTGGAACGAACCGGAAAATGAACCTTCAGGTCCCGCACCGACAGCAGAGTCTCACTCATCGCACCTGTTCCAGATGGCATGCCACGGAGCGGCGCGGACCGAGCATCTGCTGACCCGGACGTTCCGATCCGCAACGCGGGAACACCTGCGGACAACGCGCCTGATAGGCGCAGCCCGGCGGGAGCGCCTGCAGATTGGGTGGCTGTCCCGGAATCGTCGCCAACAGACCGCTCCGGACCTGGTCCAGCCGGGGCATTGCCCGCAGCAAGCCCTGGGTGTAGGGATGTCGTGGGTGATAGAAGATTTCGCGCACAGATCCGGTTTCAACCAGACGCCCCGCATACATGACCAAGACCCGGTCGCACAGCCCGGCCACCACACCCAGGTCATGGGTGATCACAACGGTGGAGGTGTTGGACTCCCGTCTCAGGGTTCGCATCAGATCCAGGATCTGAGCCTGAATGGTGACGTCCAGCGCGGTGGTCGGTTCGTCGGCAATCAGCAGGTCGGGTTGACAGAGCACCGCCATGGCAATCATCACCCGTTGGCGCATGCCGCCGGAAAACGCATGGGGATACAGATCGATACGGGCAGCGGGGTCCGGCAGGCCCACCTGTTCCAAGGCTTCCAAGGCCCGATCCCTGGCCTGGTTGCGATTCAAGCCCAGGTGCTCGATCAACACCTCCGTGAGTTGCCGGGAAACCGTCAGATAGGGGTTCAGCGATGTCATGGGATCTTGAAAGATCATGGCCATGCGCGAACCTCGCAGGCTGTTCAACCGTGCCGCCGGCAGACCCAGGATGTCCTCGCCTCGGAACCGCACCCGGCCACTGCAACGACCGTTCTTGGCCAGCAATCCCATGATGCTGAGAAACACCTGGGTCTTGCCTGAACCGGATTCACCCACGACGCCGAGACACTCTCCGGTGTCCAGCGAGAAACTGACGCCGTCTACCGCAGCCACCTCACCCTCCGGGGTGTCGAAGCGGGTTTCAAGTTCCACCACCGACAGCAGTTCATCCATGACTCATCTGTCCTTCGGATCCAGGGCATCCCGGAGTCCGTCACCGACAAAGTTGAAGGCGAACAGGGTCAGAGCCAGCAGCGTGGCCGGAAACACCAGCAGCCAGGGTGCCGCTTCCATCAGGCGGGCCCCTTCGGCAATCAACACCCCCCAACTGGTCAAGGGTTCCTGCACCCCCAAACCCAGAAACGATATAAAGCTCTCGGTCATGATCACCTGGGGCACGGTCAGCGTTACGTAGACAATCACCGGTCCCAGCACGTTGGGGATGATGTGGCGTACCACAATCCCGGTTCGCGTCACCCCGCAGGCCTGAGCAGCCTCGATAAAGGGTTTGTGCTTTATGGACAGGGTCTGACCCCGGACGATCCGGGCCATGGTCAGCCATTCAACCGCGCCCAGGGCGACGAACATCAGAAAAATGTTCCGTCCGAACATGACCATCAAAAGAATCACGAAAAACATGAATGGCAGGGCGTACAGAATATCGACCACGCGCATCATGATGTCATCGACACGGCCACCCACGAACCCCGCCACCGCGCCGTAGATCACCCCGATCACAAGACTGACTGCGGTGGCCAACACACCGACCATCAGCGAGATCCGCGCCCCGTACAGAGTGCGGACAAACAGATCGCGACCGTTGCTGTCGGTGCCGAACCAATGTCCGTGTGCGAAATCCGGCGGGGCCTGAATCCGTTCCCAGTAAATCTCGTCATAGGGATGGGGGCTGAGCATGGGTGCAAATACCGCCAACAGCGTGATCACCGTGAGTACGATCAGCGATGCCACCGCGGCGCGGTTGCGGACGAGGCGCCTGGCGGCGTCCTGCCACAGGCTGCGCCCCTTGATGTCCAGATCCGGGGCGATCGGTGACATGTTGGGACGGATCACGGGCGCCTCAGCTTCGGGTCCATGAGGCCATAGAGCAGATCCACCATCAGGTTCAAAGTGATGATCAGGGCCGCGTAGAACACCACTACGCCCATGACCAGCGGGTAGTCCCGATTGAGCGCCCCTTCGACGAAATAGCGTCCGGTACCGGGAATATCGAAAATGGTCTCGATCACCACCGATCCGGTTGCCACAGCGGCCGCAGCCGGGCCGAGATAGGAAACCACCGGGAGCAGCGCACCCTTCAAGGCATGACGCGTCACCACCAGCCGCTCGCGCAACCCTTTGGCGCGCGCGGTGCGGATATAGTTCGAACTCAGCACCTCGATCATACTGCCCCGGGTGAGCCGGGCTATGTAGGCCACCTGAGGTAACGCCAAGGCAACAATGGGCAACAGTTTGTTCACCCATGCCCCGCTGCCCCATCCAGCCACCGGCAGCAGTGACAGATAAACACCGAACAGCAGGGTGAGCAGCGGCGCCATAACAAAATTCGGGACCGCGATGCCGGTCATGGCAAATGCCATCACCGTGTAGTCCACCGCACTGTTCTGATGCAGCGCCGCCACCGTGCCCAGGCCCACGCCAAATACAATGGCGCAAAGCATGGCCAAACCTCCGATCTGCAGGCTGGCCGGAAGCCCGTTGGCCATCAGCTCGGCAACGGTGAAATCCCGATATTTGAACGAAGGGCCGAAATCGCCGCGCGCCAGACCGGACAGATAGTCCAGATACTGCCGCCAAAGCGGCTGATCCAACTTGTAGGCAGCCAGCACATTGCGCTCGATCTCCACCGGCAAGGCCCGCTCCCGGTCAAACGGCCCACCCGGCGCCAGTCGCATCATGAAAAAGGCCAGGGTGATGACAATCAGCAGGGTTGGAATCGCACTCAGGCAACGCCGCGCCACAAACGCCATCATGGTCCACACCGCGATTGAGTATGCGCACGCCAGCTGTAACGGAGATGCGGCACCGCTATTTCAGGGACAGATAGCGGCTGCGGTGTATGTCGTTGATGGTGTCCTGCCACCCCTGCACGGAGTTCGAAACCAGGTTCTTGGACACATAGTAATAGATCGGAATCACCGGCTGATCCGCCATGGCAAGGGCCTCAGCCTCAGCCAGCAACTCGGCCCGCCTGGTCAGATCGGCGGTGGATGCGGCCTCGGTCATCAGACCATCGTAGTCGGGGTTGGCGTAGCGGCCATAGTTCAGCGGCCCGCTGGAGGATTGCAGTAGATAGAGAAAGTTCTGAGGATCGTTGTAATCGGCAATCCAGCCGGCGCGAGCCACATCGAAATCGCCCTGTTTGAGTTTGTCGTAATGCACCTTCACTTCGGTGTTGTATAACGCCACCTGGACCCCCAGCTGTTTCCACATGGACGCCGCGGCGATGGCAATACGTTTGTGATTCTCACTGGTGTTGTAACTCAGGGTGAAACTGAGCGGATTGTCAGGGCCGAAACCCGCCTCCGCCAGCAGCTCACGCGCCTGAGCGAGGCGCGTCTGATAGGGCGTGTCCCGCCAGCTCACATAGGCAGGTTCGCCGTAATTGTTGGTGCCGGGCGGCACCAGGCTATAGGCGGGAAACTCACCGGTTTTGAGGACCTTGTCGGTGATCGCCTCCCGGTTGATCGCCATGGACAGGGCCTGACGGACCCGGACATCGTCGAATGGCGGCTTGGAGGTGTTGACCGGGTAATAGTAGACCCCCAGATAGGGCGCGATCCGGGTTTGGTCCGGCAGATTCTTTTGCAGCCATTCGATCTGATCGGAGGCGAAGTCCATGGCGATATCGATCTCGCCGGCACGAAAGCGCTTCTGCACCGCGGCACGGTCCTCGCCGGGATAGAACACAACCCGATCGATGGCTACGGTGTCAGCGGCGTAGAATTTAGGGTTCTTGAGCAGCACCGTGTGGGTGCTGGGCAGCCACTCACCCAGGACGTAAGCGCCGTTGCTGGCGATGTTGGCGGGCTTGGTCCAGTCATCGCCGTACTGCTCTACCCGGTGACGTGGGACCGGGAACGCTGTGTAGTGGGTGAGTTGGGCCAGAAAGTAGGGCGTCGAAGCGCTCAGGGTGATCTCAAGGGTTTGTTCGTCCAGCGCCTTGACACCGAGCTGGTTCATGTCCGTCATGCGTCCGGTGTTCAGAGCTTCCGCGTTCTTGATGGGGTACAGCAGAGAGGCGTATTCAGCAGCCGTCTCCGGGAGCAGAATGCGCTGAAACGCGTACTCGAAATCGCCGGCCGTGACCGGTGTCCCGTCGGACCATAGATGGTCGCGAATGTGAAAGGTGTACACCGTTGCATCTTCACTGATGGTCCATTCCTCGGCAGCGCCGGCGACCGGCCTGCCATCGGGTCCCTCGGTGGTCAGCCCGAGAAACAGGTCGCCGATGATTCGATTCTCCCAAACACCCGATACATGATGCGGATCGAGGGTCGCCGGTTCACCCAGATTGGCGATGCGAAGTTCTGTCTGTGCATGGCCTGGGATGGGCAGGCACGCCACCAGCAACAGGCCGATCAAACACAGCATGCTGTCAGTTCGTGCGGGTCGATTCCCTCTACGGCCCAGGCTCTGCATGATCATTCCTCCACATATCGAGAAATCGCCACCCATCACGGCGGCGCGTGATGCAAGTGTAGACATCGGGCGTCCGAATTGGATTCCCGTCCGGCGTATCCGCACCACACAGACACGAATAAAGCGTTATGCTGCCACCATTGCCGATGCAGAACATCCGATGAAACCCTGACGCGATGCACGAACCCGTTATTCTGGCCACCTCGCTGACGCTGCTCCATTTGCTGATTCAATTGGCCCTGGTGCTGCGTGCGCTGCTACGCCCACACCGACAGCCCGCATCCCGTATCGCCTGGATCGTGGTAATTCTCGCGGTTCCGGTGCTCGGCATTTGCGCCTATCTGCTGTTTGGGGAGGTCAACGTTGGCCGGAAAAGAGTTGCCCGGATGCGTGCGGTACTCGACCAGTTGCCCGACGTGTCGGCAGCCCCAGGGGCGGAGGCGGTTCACGCCCACGCCGACCTGCCCGAGGCGTACAGATCCTTGTTCAGGGTGGCGACATCAATCAACGGATTTGCACCCATGACCGGCAACCGGGCGCAACTCATGGCCGACTCCAATTCCACCATAGACGCCATGGTGGCCGATATCGATGGGGCGCAGGAGCATGTCCACCTGCTGTTCTACATCTGGCTGCCGGATAACAATGGTTGCAAGATGATCGAGGCAATCACGCGCGCGGCCAGGCGTGGCGTGGTCTGTCGAGTCATGGTGGACGGGCTTGGTTCGCGTCTCCTGCTTGGTTCCAAACACTGGCGTGACATGGGCGCAGCCGGCGTACGGCTGGCCACGGCCCTGCCGGTGGGCAATCCCGTGCTGCGTATCTTCGACGGACGCATCGATCTGCGCAATCATCGAAAAATCGTCGTGATTGACGAGCGCATCACCTACTGCGGCAGCCAGAATTGCGCTGACCCGGAGTTTCGGGTCAAACCCAGGTATGCACCCTGGGTGGATGCAGTGATGCGTTTCGAAGGCCCGGTGGCGCGCCAGAATCAGCACCTGTTCGCCGGCGACTGGATGGCGCAGGTGGATGACGACATCGATGAATTGCTGCGGCGCCCGTTAGATCCCTCGTCCCCCGGTTTCACCGCCCAGGCCTTCGGTACCGGTCCCACCATGCGGGTCTCGGCCATGCCGGAGGTTTTCGAGGCCACCATGTACGCCGCCCAACGCGAACTGGTGATCACCACACCCTATTACATTCCGGACGAGGCGATGCAGACGGCGCTCTGTGCCAGCGCCCGTCGCGGGGTGGCCGTCACCATTGTGTTTCCCGCTCGCAACGACTCCTGGATCGTAGCAGCGGCCAGCCGGAGCTATTATCAGGAACTGTTGGAGGCTGGCGTTCGCATCTGTGAGTATTCGGGCGGCTTGCTCCACACCAAGTCCATGGTGGTGGACGGGCAGCTCACATTGATCGGCTCCGCCAACATGGACCGGCGCAGCTTTGAGCTGAACTATGAAAACAACATCCTGCTCTACGATCCCGTGCTCAGCGCCCGGATGCGGGAGCGGCAGCAAAGCTACATTGCTCAGTCCACGCAGGTAACTGAGGCAACTGTCAAGTCCTGGCCCCTGCACAGACAACTCTGGAACAACGCTCTGGCGATGCTCGGCCCGGTGCTGTGAGACCATAAAGGTCAAAGCAGATCGGACTGATTTTTGGCCTGGCAGCCTGTTGAAAAGCCTCACTCGGCACGATACGGTGTTGAAAACGCCCTCAGAACGCTCATTTACTGGGTGTAAACGGCGCTTTGTCCGTCGTTTTCGCCTTGCCTCGCACTCGACCCAGGCTTTTTCAACAGGCTGCCAGTGCCGCTGGACTCAGCCAGGGATGTTCAGTTCGGCTTTCGGTTCGAACCCACCTGTCTTATGATGCGGGCGCATCGCGCTGATGCCTCGCAGTTCCTCCGGTTGACAAGTCATGGACCTCACCGTCGTCGTTCCCGTGCATAACGAGGCCGGTAACATCGCACCATTGCTGTCTGAGATTCAGGCGGCCTTGGCCGGACGTTACCGGTTTGAAATCGTCTACGTGGATGATGGCAGCCGCGACGACACCGCGGCGGAACTGGTCCGCGCACAGGACGCGGATTCGCCGTTGCGCGTGATCACGCACCGGCAGGCCTGTGGACAGAGTACGGCCCTTAGAACCGGGATCCGAGCCGCACGGGCGCCCTGGATCGCCACCCTGGACGGCGACGGTCAAAACGATCCCGCAGATATTCCCAGACTGATGGATGCGCTGATGACGGCGGCAGGATCGTCAGACCTTCGCATGGTGGCGGGATATCGCCGAAAACGACAGGATTCGGAGCTCAAGCGCGTGTCCTCCAGGATCGCCAACGCGGTGCGCAGCACCCTGTTGGGGGATGCCACACCGGACACTGGTTGTGGTCTCAAGGTATTCAGTCGGGAAACCTACCTTGAACTGCCCTATTTCGATCACATGCACCGTTTCTTGCCCGCCCTTGTGCAGCGGGCCGGCTGGAGCGTCACCTCGGTGGAGGTCAATCACCGGCACCGTCAGCAGGGCAAGTCCAAGTACGGCACCCTGGACCGGCTGTTCGCTGGCATTGTCGACCTGCTCGGGGTGATGTGGCTCAAGCGACGGGCACGCCGGCCCCAGGTGGTCGAGTCAGACCATGCATTGGAGTGAGTTTTTGTGGCTGGCCACAGGTTTCGGCGCCCAGGCCTGCTTCTCAGCGCGTTTTCTGCTCCAGTGGCTGTTGAGCGAACGGGCGCGTCGCAGCCTGATGCCGATCCATTTCTGGTATTTCAGCGTTGCCGGGGCGGCGCTGCTGCTGGCTTACGCGGTGCATCAGCGTGATCCGGTGATCAGCACCGGACAGCTTGTCGGACTGGCCATTTATCTACGTAACCTGCAGTTCATCCGTCGCGAGCAAACCGGCGCAAAGCCAATGGCCTGGTACTGGCCCTGGGCGGGATTGAGCCTGCTGGCCCTGATCAGCGGCTATCATTTTGGCCCGGATTCCGCGGCACGCCCGCTGGTGCTGGACAGTTTCTGGACGGTCTGGGGGTTTGCCGGACAGACGCTGTTCACCGGTCGGTTCCTGGTGCAATGGATATACAGCGAACGTGCGCGTCGCAGTGTGATGCCGACGGCGTTCTGGTACCTCAGCATTACCGGCGGTCTGATGCTGCTGACCTATGCGGTCGCGGTGATGGACCCGGTCATCATCCTGGGCCAACTGTTTGGGGTCATCGTCTACAGCCGCAACCTCATGCTGATCCGCACCGGCAAACTCCAGGCACGGGAGCCCTCGCCGCTATGAGATGCCTGGGGCGTCCGATCTGCACCCTGATGATCGTCTCCGCCGCCTGGTTGGGCTTGTTCCTGATTTCGGTCTGGAGCCGTCCCGCACTGCCGGTGGACGAGACCCGTTATCTCAGCGTGGCCTGGGAGATGTGGCTGAACGGCGACTACCTGGTTCCGCACCGCAACGGCGAGCCCTACCACCATAAACCGCCGCTGATGTTCTGGCTGATCAATCTGTCCTGGTGGGTGTTCGGTGTCAGCGACTGGGCGGCCCGATTGGTCACTGGCCTGGCCGGCCTGTTCGGGGCCTGGCTGGCCCTGCCGTTGGCCCGACAACTGTGGCCCACACACCGTGAAGCGGGGCCGCTGGCAGTCTGGATGCTGTTTACCGGCTTGATGTGGCTGGCCTGGACCACCGTGTTGATGTTTGACCTGCTGATGGCGGTCTGTGCCCAAATGGCGCTGCTGGGGGTGCTGCTGAGCTGGCGTAGCCACGCCCGAATCGGCTGGGGCCTGGCCGGGTTGGGGATCGGACTCGGAATCCTGGCGAAGGGGCCGGTGGTCCTGGTTTACGTTCTCCCTGTCGCCCTGGGGGCACCGCTCTGGATGCGTGAGCAGCGTCCAACATCCTGGTGGCGCTGGTACGGCGGCACTCTGTTGGCGGTGGTACTTGGGGCCGGTCTGGCGCTGAGCTGGGCCCTGCCCGCGGCCTTTGCCGGCGGAGAGGCCTACCGCGAAGCGCTGCTGTGGGGACAGACCGCAAACCGGATGGTGGAGTCCTTTGCGCACCAACGTCCGTTCTGGTGGTACCTGCCCACTCTGCCGTTTCTGCTCTACCCATGGAGTGTTTGGGGTCCGGTCTGGCGGGGTCTGCGCCATCGTTTCCAATTGGGGTTCGACAGCGGCGAGCGTCTGGCCCTGATTGGCGCCGGCAGCGGACTGCTGATCTTCAGTTTGATCAGCGGCAAACAGTTGCACTATCTGCTACCCCTGTTTCCACTGCTTGCGCTGTTGGCAGGTCGGGCCTTCAGCGATTTGCCACCGCCCCATGATGCCGGGCGTGGCTCCATCGGGTTGGCAGTGTTGCCAGCCCTGGCGGTGGGCCTGGGACTCTTCATGCTCCCCCTGCTGCCTTTGGATGCCAGCCGACCCTCATGGATGCATGAAATTTCGCCGCTATGGGGTGTGCTGCTGATGGTCGCCACCGCCCTCGCGCTGCCGTTCGCACGATTGCTGGGCCCCCGCGCCTGGCCCGGTGCGGCGGTGTTGATGATGGCGGCCGCACTGTACGCAGGCTTCATTCGGGATCTGGCACAGCACTATGATATCGACGGCATAGCCGCCGATGTCGCCGCTGCCCAGAACCAGGGCCGACCGGTGGCCTTCGTCGGTGGCTACCACGGCGAGTTCAATTTCAGTGGGCGTCTGCGGCAGCCGGTGGTGCCTCTACTGGTCGAGGACTCGTTGGCATGGGCCGCACGGAATCCGAATGGCGTACTCGCGGTGCGCAGCGACGTTCCCCCGGGCCGGGACCAGCCCGGCATCATTCGCTGGGAGCCGTATCGCAGCGACCATCTGCTGCTGTGGCAGGCGTCGGCCTATGCCGCCCTCGCACCGCCCTCTCCTGCCGAGTGAGTTGAATTCCCAGTTGCAGCCGTCCGATTCGGCCAGCCGTTGCGATGCAATGCCGCACCGCTGTCTTGGTTTCTTGGTCTGTCAGCACTGGCAAGCACTGTTGAGGAAGGATCAATTGCTGCGATCGCGCCGGGGTCTTTGCGCGCTCCCGTACAAAACGCACCGAGCGAAGTTGGCCCAAGGCAATTAAGTGAGTTGCCAATGATCGAGGTGCAACGCGGCATCAAGGGCGCAAAGGCCCGGCGCTGCTGGGGGTTCGCCCAGAAGGGCACATCGGCCGCGTTTCCCAGCTTGGCCATAGAATGACTATGGCGCTGCGTCGGGGGCCTCGGGTCTGCGCCTTTGTGGACCCAAACGCGATTCGCATCAATTGATCAGACCTTCCTTGATGCTGGGCTGCTGAGGGAAGCATTCAAGGAATCAGTACGGTCGATCCTCGAGTTTGACGAGACTCCAGCGCCCGATGCGCGTCGGCTGCGTCGCTCAGCCCAAACCGTTGCCCGATGTCCACCCGCAAAATGCCCTGACGCAAAGCCCGGAACAGTCGGTCGGTAATGGCTCGAACCTGCTGCGGGGTCGAGGTGTAGTGACCGAAGTTGGGCCTGGAGACAGTGGCTGACTTGGCGGCGAACGCGGCGATATCGATGGGTTCGATGGGACCCGATGCCTGCCCATAGCTCACCAGGTGGCCGCGCTCGGCCAAGGCGTCATAGGAGTGAACGAACGTGTCCCGGCCTACCGCGTCGTACACAACGTCGACGCCCCGGCCGTCGGTGATCTCAGCCACACGCTGGACGAAATTCTCCTCGCGGTAAACGATGGGATGGCTGCAGCCATTGTCCCGCGCCACTCGAACCTTGTCCTGGGAACCCACGGTCCCAATGACCTCGGCGCCAATCGCTCGAGCCCATTGGCACAAGAACTGTCCCACACCCCCAGCCGCGGCGTGGACCAGCACCACATCGCCGTCCCGCACTCGATGTACGCGATGGAGCAGAAACTCCGCCGTCATCCCCTTGAGCATGATCGCCGCGGCCTGTTCAGAGCTGATCTCGTCGGGCACCACCACCAGCAGCGCCGCCGGCATGGTGCGACACTCGACATAGGCGCCGACGGGCGCGCAGGCATAAGCCACCCGGTCCCCCCGCAGTATGCCATCGACCCCCTCGCCCACGTCGGTCACCACACCGCAGGCTTCCATACCCAGTGGGCAGGGTGGCTCCGCCAGGCGGAAATATCCGGTCCGGCAATAGACATCGATGTAGTTGAGCCCGATAGCCCGGTGTTCGATCCGAACCTCGCCGGGACCCGGGGGCGGAGCCGAGACCGGTCCCCATTTCAGGTTTTCCGGGCCGCCGAATGCCTGTAGCACCACCCCGCCGCAAACCCGATCGCCCGAAGACTTGGCGGGCACCGGAGAAGCCGATCCGTCCCGGGAACGGGTCGACCCACTCGTCAAACGCGCCGTCAGGGCGTCGAACGCCGCCTCGTATATGGACTCCGCCACCAACAGGGCCAGTTGATTCTCCTGCCCGGGTGGCGTACGAAAGCTGGAACGCCATTCCCAAAAAGTGGCATCTGCGTCGGTCACCGGTTTCAGGGTGACCGTGGCCACATAGTCATACAGCGGGATGGGCGCATCGAGGATGCAATAGGTGTAGCTGTGGTCGGAATCCGACAGACGTAACAACTGCTCCCGCAGCTCCGCGCCATCGGCCAGGCTGAATCGGCGCACACAACCCACCTCGTCCGATCGCAAGCCGTCCTCGATCCGGCTTTCCCGCACCGCCGGATGCCACTCGTGGTGGCTGTTGAAATCCCGCAACACCGACCAGACCCGATCTATGGGTGCGGGGACGACAGTGCTGCGAACCACTTCCACCATGGTGCTTCGGCCGGATCGCTAGCGGCGGGTCATCAAGCTGTTCAGGGCCGCGAACCCGCTTTGAAACACGCCCTGTCCGATCTGTTCGGCCAGTTCCTGTTCCCGGCCGAGCGCGCACTCGAACTCGGCGGACCATTCCGCAAAAGTCCGGTCACCGTCGGTGATGGGTGTGAGTTTGAGCGTCGCGACATAGTCCTCCACCCCCATGGGTGACTCCAGAATGGCGTAGACGCAGAGAAAATCGAAATCCGACAGAGCCAGCAGCCGCTCGCGAATGCTGCCGCCGTCGCGCAGGGTAAAGCTGCGCACGCAGCCCACCCGATCCGGCGGATCGCCCCCTTCGATGCGACTGTCGGCAATCAAGGGATGCCAGCTGGGCAGGCCGTTGAAATCCCGAACCTGGGCCCAAACCCGATCGGCTGGGGCGTCGATCACACTTGAGGTGTAGACCTTCACCACGCCCGTCAAGCGCCCGACCCGTCCTTAGGCCGATCGTGTTCGCCGTCGGTTTCGGCCTCGGTGAACGGTTCAACATAACGACTGATGTCAGACGGAGTCAGGCCCACCTCCTTGAGCAGGGAATCCACCAACGGCGCCTGGGCCCGATAGCGCAGTGCGCTGTTCACCAGATTGTCGGCAAAACTCCCTCCCCCCTGTGGACCGCCCTGAACGCCGCCTCCCCCGCCGAGTCCGTCCACCTGCAGAATCTTGATGCCCTCGATCTTCTCCATGGGTTTGACGCTTTCCCGAATAATGCCTTCCAACTTGTCGATCAGCCGCAGTCGGGCGTTCGAGGCCCGTGCCTCCGGGGTCAAGACATTGTGCGCCTCGTTCATCTGCCGGGCGCCTTCGGCATCGATCTCATGGCGCAAGCGAGCGGCGAGCGCGTTGATTTTCTCCGCCTCCGCGTCGCCTTCGGCCTCGGCGCGGCGCGCATCGGCCCGGTCAAGGGCAGCGGCCTTGTGCGCCTCCGCGGCACGCCGTACCCGGATGCCATCCCGCTCGGCCTCCTGTTCCGCGGCAATCACGTCGATGCGTTTCTTACGCTCCGCCGCCTCCACCTCGCGCACCGAGAAAACACTTTCCTCAGCCGCCACAGCCTTGGCCCGCGCCAGTTCTGCCGCGGCCTGTGCCTCGG
>Ga0316196_10000662_pt1 | contig 13894 bp, 13 predicted proteins | sample Eddsed2cm_MG_FD_204938 | JGI IMG/M metagenome (GOLD analysis project Ga0316196, IMG submission 204938) | Coastal sediment microbial communities from Maine, United States - Eddy sediment 2 cm | ecosystem: Environmental > Aquatic > Marine > Coastal > Sediment | place: USA: Maine | collected... | reverse complement strand
ATACGAGAACTCCGCAGCACCCAGACCCTGGTCACCCGACCCCAACTTGTTGATGATGTAGAACGTCTGGTTCGACGGCCGATAGATCGACACCGTGTCGAACCCGTCGTTGTTGAAGTCACCCGCAATCGGGACATCACCCGGGTTCCCGAAGAAGAACTTGATATCCGCAATCCCTTGCGTATTGCTGTTCCTCAGATACACATACCCGTCGGACTGGCGATACAACCCCGGCGTCTCAACACCATCACCATCCCAATCACCCACAAACGGATAGTCACCCGGATTCCCATAGAAGAACGTGGTCACCGCTCCGGAAGCGTCGCGTAGATGCCACTGACCGGTAGTCGGATCCTGAAGCCCAACCGTGGGAGCGACCGCCGGCTTCGCCGCGATCGCGATCGACACCGTGGCTGGAGCCGATTCCAGGACGGTATCGGCGAGCTTATAGGTGAAGGAGTCGGAGGTGGTGTTGGAGCCATCGTGAGTGTAGATGAATCGCCCTTCGGCAACGCTCCAGCTCGCCGCACCGTGGACGGGCCCCGACGTCTTGATGATCTCCAAGGCCTCCCCCTCGGGGTTGGCATCGTTAGCCAACACGTCGATCTTGACCGTGCCGCCGTTGGTAACCGACGCGGTGTCGTTCACCGCCACCGGAGGCTGACGGTCCCCACTGGTTTCGAGCGAGACGTCGTCCAAGAAGAAGTTGGCAGAGCCGCCGGCGACTTTGGCACTCGCGAAGCTCAGACCATGCGATTCTCCATCGGCATACGCCGAGATATCGACGGTAACTTCGGTATAGGTAGAGTACGTAGCTTGGTCGACCGAGGTGACCTGGAAAACCGTATCCCCATCGATCGAGACCTGGAACAGCGAAGTCACCAGGGCGACAGGAATCTCAAGGTAGAAACTCAACAACGCCGTGCCGCTCGGTATGACGACCTCCTGATAGACAGCGCCAGCCTCCTCCTCAACCACCCCACCAAACCACACCCACCAATCGCCGCTATGTGGTCCTGTGCCGCCGCCCATCCCACATGCAGCGATCGTGCAAAGCGGGGTGCCAACAGCGTCGGAGGCCTCGGCCCAATACGGGTTTGGTGTTCCCGCCTCGAATCCGCCGTCCTGAAGTCCACCCACCACCATCGGGACTAGAACACTGCCAGGGCCTGGCGACGGGGTGCCCTGCCGTTCGGTGTCGGAAGCAGCGGCGCTCGGGACCGCCGCCAACAGGGCTGCAACAAGGAAACCCACCGCCCACATGACCGTGTATTTTCGCCAGCGTCTCGGAAAAGCCCTCATCGATATCCTTCCCTTCGCACAAGAAACCCCGATACCGGAGTATCGGGGTTCACGTCAGGTTGCAGAGGAGAGGAAGAGAATCGCGATCGACGAAACTCCCCCCTCGTCATCCACCCGCTATTCGATCCGAACATCCGACCGCCCGCCCCTTGCTCCGGCACCCCTCTGCTGGTCGAAACCGTTCCACTCCAACCGTACGCCGTGACTTCCCCGAGCGGGACAGAATGTGACAGAGATATCGCCGAATTCCCCTTCAGGGGCGTTTGGATCCGCACTCTTGGGAGGCAGCTGTCATGTTGGCCTCCTTCGACTCGCAGAAACCAGGAAACACCACGAGGCCAGACCATCCGCACGCGCCACGGGCCAGCTTCCACGAAAGCTTGACAAATAGGGAAGCGTCACCACGGGCAACGAGGCTCCCGCTGAGGACCCCGATAGTCGGGCTTGCCAAGAGGCGTCCTTCCTTGTCCCAACAAGAGCACCCACCATCGAAAGCCGTCAGACGCCAAGGTCACATACTCATGTCGGGAATCTCCCAAAACCATGGCTCGCAGGGTCGCCCGTATCGACGGATCAGGCCCAATAACACGCACTTCGCCACGTGCCCGCTATTGGCCCGTACCGGGCCGCCTAGCTCACCAGAGGTCTCGCCAGCAGTGGTTCTTGTCCGTCTGTTGTCCGTCAGAAGACCGGAGAGGGGCGAAACAACGAGAGTCGGTGAGACCAGGAACCCGTGCTATTCCTCGCTTTCGTGTTGATCAGCGTTGCTCGATGTTGGGTCCGGTAGGGTTCCTAAACCGGGTGTCGGAGGTTCGAGTCCTCCCGAGGGCGCCACTGGAAGGCGAAGCTCAGTCGAGATCCACCCCGCCTCGGAACCGTGCCGAAGACCCTCGAAGCCTCAGCCGCCGTCGATCGCGACATCGAGCGAGTCGACTGCAGTGCATTGGATGATCTCGGGCGGCGTTCCCGGCCGTCGTTGCGCGGCGCGGCTGCCATGAGAGCTCGAACACGGGCCAGCGGCTCGGCCGTCTGCTCCTGCGACGCTGCGGCCGCCGACGACGTGCTTCGTCACCCGGTCGAGGTCGTGGTGGGCTTCGGGAACCGTCCGGTCACTTCTCCTGGCTGGGGCTCCAGACCTCCCACACTCTGCCGACGAGATCGGGGCCGGGCCTCAACGTTGGATCACCAGGCATCCAACCGGCGGGGGTGGCTTCGGCACCTTCGGACTCGCGCACCAACTGGAACGCCTGTACCTGACGGATTGACTCGTCGACGCGTCTGCCCACGGGCGGCGCAAGCACTTCCATCGCCTGAATCACGCCGTCCGGGTCGATGATGAATCGGCCGCGCAGCTCGATTCCCTGATCCTCATCCCAGACACCGTACGCCCGCCCGATGTTCCCTGCCTGGTCCGAGGCCATGGCGAACGGCACACCGCCGTCGACCATCTTCGAGAGTTCGTGGTCATTCCACATCTTGTGGACGAAGTGGCTGTCGACACTCACCGAGATCACTTCCACGCCGAGCTCCTGCAAGTCTGCATACTTGTCGGCGACCGCCGACACTTCGGTCGCTCAGACGAAGGTGAAGTCACCGGGATAGAAGCACAACAGCACCCACTTCCCGGCGTAGTCCGACAGGCTGACCGGGTTGAAGCCACCCTTGTGATAGGCGGGGGCAGTGAAGTCGGGGGCTTGCTGCCCAATGCTCGCGCTCACATGAACCTCCTGTGACGAATCTTCCGACCGGGCCGGCTCGTGCTCTTCCGGGAGCAGTTCGCCTCCGACGGTTCCGGTTACTCGGGCGCATCCGACGGTGTCATCGGCCATCGTTGCCCTCTCAGTTGACATCTCAAAGGTAGTGATCGACCAGCCCTCCGCCAAGTCTTCTGGATGGAGTTGGTTGTCGCTGCTCGAGGGTTGACCCTGCGGAAACTGCTAACGGACCGGCGCTCGCCGGAACGCGGCGTGCCGCAAGCGGCACGTTCCAGAACAGCGCAAAGGTTTGTGGACACAGCACTAGGACCCCTCGTACGACGGGTCCGGCAGTCGTGCCCCCACATCTGATTCGTCCGTTGCATCGGCAGGCTCGGCGCGGTAGGCCCGGTCGAGGAAGACGGAGATGTCCTCCATCGGGACCGTCCCATCGGCAGCCTTCCCCAACGAGGCCAGGCACATGGGACACATCGTGGTCACCTGCTTCCCGCCGACTTCTCGGAGTTGCTCCACGCGTTGAACGGCGACGGCATGAGACTTGCTCGGGAAGAGCGCCTCGATCGGCCCCCCGCAGCAGTAGGTGAGGTTTCTGCTGTCCCGCGGCTCCTTGACGGTGTAGCCGGCTCGCTCGAGCAACCGACGAGGCTCGTCGATCACGCCTTCGCTGCGGGCGTAGAGACAGGAGTCGTGGATCACGACGTCCTCGTCGATACGCTGCAGGGGCTCGGCGCCGGCCTCGGCCAGGACCTCCAGGTAGCTCTTCACCTCGACGTCGAAACCGTCGATCATGGTCGGATAGACGCTCCGGAGCATGTTGGTTGTGTGGGGGTCGAGCGTGATCACACGCTGGACCCCGTGCTTCCGCAGCGTTGCGTGGACCCGGTTGGCGTGGGTACGGAGCGCCCCGTCGACTCCCATGTCGTAGGCGAGAGCACCGGCGTATAGGTCGTCTTCATAGAGGTAGCCGAACTCCACTCCTGCCTGCTGAAGCAAACGGGCAATGCTGCGGAGTATCTGGTTGTAGCGATCGATGTCAGCCCGCGACGGCCTCGCGCCGATTGCCGACAGATTGACGAACCGGTTCGCGAATCTCCCCATGAACAACCATCTCGCGAGGAAGGTGTCCTCGACGCGCCCCAGCAATCGAACCATCGCGATGATGTAGGGAAGGAGCTGGTACATGGAACCCGTGTAGAGCACCGTTCGGCCCCCGTGCGGGATCTCGAGCCCTTCCGCCCAGCGGGTGGCCTTCTTGGCAGACAACGGAAATACCGAACCCCGTTTCTCGAGGTTGTCGACCATCAAACCAACGATGTCACCGGTGGGCAGCGGCATAGGGCTCCTCCTTGCTCCGACCTGCGTCCAGCCCGAATACCTCGTCGTCGATGTAGCTCCGCAAGAAGCGCACGTTCTCTGCAATGTGGACATTTGAGGTGCAGTTCTCCTCACACAACTTGCAGAGGAGACACTGGAAGATGGTATCGGTCTCTTCGAGCACCTGATCTTTGAGGCCGAGGATCGCATACCGAAAGAGCCTGCGCGGCATCAGATCGATCGCCAGCGGACACACCGCACTGCAAATGCCGCAGTTCAGGCACGCCCAGGCGTTGAATTCATCGGACGTTGCCACGGCTTCTGCGAATTCCAGGTCGACTTGGACTGCGGCCACTGCTCCTACTCCTTCTCGACGAGGGCATACTGGAAGTAGTCGTCCGCGGTGGGTTGGGGACTCTCCTTGATGAGTCCGTACCTTCTGGACGCCATCACCCAGTGCATGACCTCGTAGGTCGGCCGCCCGAGCACTCGAGCGATCTCGGGCACGGTCCTCGGGCCGTCCTCCAACGCCGCCAACAGGTCGTCTCGCACGATCATTTCGTCTCGCATGATCTCGCGAACTTCCCGCATCATTTCAGACATAAATGCTCCCCAAGGCTTCGATCATTGCCCGAATCTGCTGGTCGGTGGAACCACGCAGCTGGATCGCTCCCTCGGGGCAGGCCGGCACACAGGCCCCGCTTCCCTTGCAGATGGCCTCGTTCACCGCCGCCACCTCTTTGCCTTCGAGGTTGACCTTCTCGATGGAGCCATACAGGCAGGCGCTCACACACTGGTCGCACCAGACGCACAGATCGGGATCCACGGTGGCGATCAACGGCTCAAGCTCGACGTACCCCTTCTTCAGCAACGCTGCGCTCTTCGCGGTTGCCGCCAACGCCGACGCGACGCTCTCCGTCGAGTTCCTGGGAGCTTGGGCGGTGCCGGCGATGAACACGCCGTCGATGACGGTCTCGACGGGTCGGAGCTTCGGATGGATCTCCAGGTAGAAACCGTCCAAGCCCACCGGCAGCTTGAGCACATCATTCAAAGCATCATTACCCCGCGGCTCCATGGCGGTGACCAGCACCACCAGATCGCTGTTGAGCGCCAGCTCTTTCCCGTCGGTCAAGATGTCTTTGACCGTCACGCGGCAACTGCCGTTGCGGAGATCGACCCGGGGAGGATCGGCGGCATCGAACTTGATGAAGACGGATCCCTTTTGGCGGGCTTGCTGGAAGAGCGACTCGTACTTGCCGTAGGTCCGTATGTCCCGGTACAGGTGGTACTGGTGCAGGCCGGGCGATTGCTCATGCGCCAGCAGCGACGCATGCATCACGGCATTGCAGCAGTAGCGAGAACAGTATCCGTGCCCGCCCTGTTCGCAGCGGTCTCCCACGCAATAGATGTAGGCAACACTCCGAATAGGTCGGCCGAGGTGTTCGAGCGGACCCTCAGAAGCGTCGAGGAGCTTCCTGAAATCGGGCAAGGTCAGCACACGATCGCTGCCAAACCCGTACTCCCCTGGGGCGGGCTGGTATACGTCGAAGCCGGTGGCCACGATGATTGCACCCACGTTCAGCGAGATGCGTTCACCCGCGACGGCCAGGGTGACCATGAAGTCGCCGATGTTCCCCGACTTCTCGACGAGTTCGGCGCTCGTGTAGACCGTGATGTTGTCCCGTGCGTCGATGTCTCGAACGAGCTCTTCGACCAGTTCGTTTCCTGCCCGATCATGGGGGTACATCTTCCCGAATCCGCCGACCCATCCTCCGACCCGTTCTGCCTGCTCGACCACGAACGCGGAGATACCCAGATCCGACAGGGCCAACGCCGCTCGCAGACCGGTGATTCCGGCTCCGATCACGAGCGCCCGGGGCACCGTGTCGATCCGGGTCTTCTCGAGTGGTTCGGTGTACCGTGCCTTGGCGATTCCCGCGCGGGTCATCGCGACCGCCTTGTTGGTGGCAAGGGTCGGCAGGTCGGTGTGGGCCCAGGAGCATTGCTCCCGAAGATTCACCTGCACGTACTCATAGGGGTTCAGTCCGGCCCGTTCTGCAACGCCACGGAACGTCTGCATGTGGAGGGTCGGCGAGCAGGACGCGATCACGATGCCATCGAGTTCGCTCGTGCGGATATCGTCGATCATCTCCTGCTGGGCCGCGTCCGAGCACGCGAACATCGTTGTCTTGGCGATCTCCACTCCGTCTTCGCCTGCCACTTGGTCCCTGACCTGCTCGCAGTCGACGTAGTCGGAGATGTTGCCGCCGCAGTGGCAGACGTAGACGCCGATCCGACGCTCGCTCATGTCCGAACCCTTTCGACGTACGCGCCGGCCAGCGCCGCGGCGGCCGCCGAGTGGAGGATCGTGTCCGGGATGTCCATGACCGCCGTTGTCGACCCGGCTGCGAACACACCATCGATGGTCGTCCGTGCAGGGCTGTGATCCTCATCGATCTCCCGGACGTAGTGGTACGCGTCGGGCTCCAGTTGACCGTCGGGGAACAGGCCCAGGGCGTCCTGGTTGGGCAGCATGCCGACCGATAGGACAACGAGGTCGTGCTCGGCCTCGACCACCCGGCCGTCGCCGGCGATGTTCTCGTATCGGACGATGAGATTGCCGTCGTCTCCGGCGCTCACGTTGGCCACTTTCCCCTTCACGAAGTTGGTGCCCATGGCCTTGGTCTGCTGGTAGAACTCCTCGAAGCCCTTCCCGAAAGCCCGCACATCGATGTAGTAGATCGTCACATCTGCAAGCGGCACGGCCCCCATGATGAGCTGGGCTTGCTTCACGGTGTACATGCAGCACACTCGCGAGCAGAGCTCGGTTCCCACGTGGCAGTCGCGCGATCCGGCACAGAGGATGTAGGCGATGTTCTCAGGGATCTTCCCGTCCGAGGGCCGCAGGACGGCGTTGTAAGGCCGCGTCGGCGACAGCACGCGGTCCATCTGCATGGCCGTGACGACGTTGGGGAACCGCCCGTAGCCGTACTGCGGCTTCTGGAGGGGTTGGAAGAGGGTGAATCCGGTCGACACCACCACCGAGCCCGTGTTGACCGAGAGGGCCTGATCACGTCGATCGAAATCGATGGCATGAGCGGAGCAGACGGCGAGGCACTGATGGCACTCCGAGCAACCACCGCAGTCCAGGCATCGGCCGGCACCGGCACGAGCCTCATCCTCGCTCAACGGCAACTCCACCTCGCCGAAGTCGGCGATTCGGTCCGCGGCGGGGCGCTCCGCCTCCCGCTCCCCGTCGAGATACCGGTAGGCGCTCTGCCGGGCAAGCACCTGGTCTTTGTCGACGACCGGAAGGTGCGCGTCGTACGCTAGGACATCGAGATCCGCACCACTGAGGAAGCGGTCGATGAAGTGCGCGGCTCTCCTGCCCTGGCCGAGCGCGTCGGTGATCGAACTAGGACCGGTCACCACGTCTCCCCCGGCAAACACGTGCGGAATCGCGGTCTGCAGGGTTCCGGGATCCGCCCTGACCTGACCATTGTGCCCGACACCCGGCCCATCCTCCAGACCGGCCGTCAGGGGCACCAGGCCAACCGCAATGATCGCGAGATCCACGTCGTGAACCGTTTCGGACCCCTCGACGGGGATTGGGCGCCGCCGGCCCGACTCGTCTGGTTCGCCAAGCTGCATCCCGATCGACTCGACTCGGGTCAGCTTGCCGGCTTCGCCGTGAAAGCGGACCGGGACCTGAAGATACTCGAACTCGACCCCCTCCTCTATCGCAGCGGCGATCTCCCAGTTGAAAGCCGGCATCTCCGCCCGACTCCGCCGGTACTGGATCGTGACGCGAGCAGCGCCCAGGCGGCGAGCCACCCGGGCGGAGTCGATGGCCACGTTGCCGCCTCCCACCACCAGCACGCGTCGGCCGGCGAGGTCGATGTGGTCTCCCTTGTTCACGCTTCGCAGGAAATCGAGGGATCTGACCACACCATCGAAGTCCTCGCCGCCGATGCCCATGGCCCGATCCCGAGCTGCGCCGAAAGCGACGAACACCGCATCGAACCCCATGTCCTCGAGACCTGCAGGATCCTGGATCGGTTCGCCGCAACGGATCTCGACCCCGAGTGCAGTGACGTTCTTGATGTCCCGGTCCACAACCTCGTTGGGCAAGCGATATGAGGGAATCGCGTAGCGCAGCATTCCCCCCGGTTGCTCATCCGCTTCGAAGATGGTCACCGGGTAGCCTCTCTTGGCGAGATCGTAGGCAGCGGACAGTCCGGCCGGCCCAGATCCCAGCACCGCAACCTTCTTGTCGAGACGCCGGTCGGGAGGGCCCTGCTTCGGCTCCGGGTATCGCTCGTAGTAATCGTCCGCCACGAATCGCTTCAGCAAGCGGATCGGAACCGCACCCTCGAGCTCACTCCGCGTGCACTCGTCTTCACACGGTGCATAACAGGCTCGTCCCAGGGATCCGGGGATGGCGACGTCTTCGAGGATCAGATCCATCGCCTCCTCGTAGCGGCCGCTCCTCACGAGGGCGACGTATCCGTGCGCCTTGATTCCCGCCGGACAGTCGAAGGTGCAGGGCGATGTGCCGGCTCGTTCGATGACGGCCTTCTTGGGGACCGCCTGCGAATAGGGGATGTAGGCGGCCCGGCGCGCCAGCAGATCGAAATTGAACTGGTCGGGAATCGCCACCGTGCAGGCCACTTCGCAATCCCCACATCCGGTGCACCGGTCCGGATCCACATAGGTAGTCTTCCGATCGATGGTCACCCGGAAGGTCCCGTCCGTCTCTTGTTCTATCCCGGTCACCTCGGCGGACGTCAACGTCGTCACCTGCGGATGGTGGAACGTGGCGGCCATCTTGGGGGTGGCGATGCAGCTGGCACAATCGAGGGTGGGGAACACCTTGCTGAGGAGGATCATCTTCCCGCCGATGGATGCTTCCTTCTCGACCAGGAGCACCGAGTAGCCCATATCGCCGAGCGTCAAGGCGGATTCCATGCCCGCCGTCCCGCCTCCCACCACTAGGGCGTCATAGTCCATGTCAATCCGTTTCACTCGGTGGTCCGAGCGCCGCCAACGCATCGGAGAACTGCTGCATGTGCCGGACGAACGGCTCCGAGCACACGGAACAGATGGCCGCCATCTTCAATCGTTCGGGAAGGATGCCCCGGTCCCGCATCAGATCCTGCGTCTTGGCCACGATTCGCCCGGTGCGATCCGTGCAATCCGCCAGGAGCGGGCAGTCGGATCCGTCGGCCGCAACGAACACCCCATCGAAGCCGCTCTCGAACGCGTGCAAGATCCATTCCGGCCGGATGCCGCTCGAACACGCGACAGAGATGGTGACGACCGATGGTGGATAGTGGAGGTGGGTGCTCCCCGCCAAATCGATACCGATATCCGAAATCGTGGCCGTCGAGAACACCAGGATCTTCGGCTGAAGGCCAACGTCGACCGTGTCGTCGATCGCCAACATGGTCATTTGGCTCGCTTGACGAAGATCCTCCAGAAGCCCGCATCCTCGATCGTCCCCAAGTACTCGTGACCGATCTTCGCCGCCCAGCGCGGAAGATCGTTGTTCGTACTCGCATCGGACGACAAGACCTCCATCACGCCGCCGACCGGCACTGTGGTGATGCCGCGCTTCGCCTCCAACAGCGGACCCGGGCACGCTACGCCGCGAGCGTCGATCTCCTTGTCGGGCGTCAAGTTGGCCAGTTCTTCCGTCGTCATCGTGTCTCTTCTTCCTGTCGTAGGTCGTTTCGCTCAGAATGTGAGTACGACGTCTGCCTCTTCGGCTTCTGCGACGAACGTCGCCACGCCGCTGCACTCGACGCCGTCGATGAGATCCTCTTCCTGACAGTCGACGATCGGGAAGGCCGCGGAACAGGCAAGGAGTGTGGCACCGCCCTCCTTCACCGTCTCGATGAACTCGGGCAGCGTCTTGGCTGCTCCGTCCAGCTTGATCGCGTCCGCGCCACCCTTGCGGACGATGTTGAGCCCGCTCATCGTGAAGAAGAGCACGAGTTCCATTTCCAACGCCAGCGCGCCCGATCCCAACATGAACGGAGGGAACGCCTTCTCTGGTTCATCCGATCCGCAAAAAACCAGCATCTTCGACATGCCAACTTCCTTTCCGGTGCCTCGTCGATCGTCTATCCGCTGGCACGTCGTGCCAACGGCAGTCCTTAGCCCTGTGCTGTGCGAGCGTGCCTCATCGAAGTCACCGAGCGGTCGACCTATCATCAATTGAGTTTCAACTAACGGTTGTGGTGAAAATGGCGGAGACAGTGATGCGGACGCGCCACGTGGTGGTCGTCGACCACGACCGTGACGTGCAGCAGTCGATCCGGGATGTCCTCGAAGCCGACGGCTTTCGAGTCACGCCGATGAGCGACAGCGAGTCGTTGTTGGCGATGCTCCCGGGCCATCATCCCGATCTCGTCGTCCTCGAGCTGGTGCTTCCCGGTGTTCAGGGTCTCGACGTCCTACGCCGGCTTCAGGAGTACGGACGAATCCCGGCCATCGTGGTGAGCAGCAAGGGCTCGGAGACGGACCGCATCGTCGGCCTCGAGATGGGGGCCGACGACTACCTCGCCAAGCCGTTCTCGCTTCGAGAGTTGCTCGCACGAGCGCACGCGGTCCTGCGCCGCACCGAGCACGAATGCCCGTGCGACACGCTGGAGTACGACGGATTCAGGATGGATCTGTCGTGCCGGGATGTCACCATCAACGGCGAAGTGATCGAGCTGACGTCCCTCGAGTTCAACCTCCTGGCGTTCCTCGCGAGTTCGCCACGACAGGTGTTCTCTCGCGAAGCACTGCTGGATCGGGTGTGGGGTTCATCCAGCGAGTGGCAGACGGCGGCCACGGTGAGCGAGCACATCCACCGTCTGCGGCGCAAGATCGAACCCGACGCGGCGAGCCCGCACCGCATCGAAACCCTACGCGGCGCCGGATACCGTTTCGTGCCCTGATCCACCACCCCCCATCGGCTCGTTGAACCTCTGTTGAGGCGGCTCGTATCGCCGAGTGATCCTGCGCTGGTACACCGGTGACTGTTCGAGGGAAACGAGGGAGAGATCGTGGCCATTACGAAATGGGCGCCGTTCGGTGCGTTCACGGAGCTCGAACAGGAGATGCAGACGCTGCTCGACCATTTCGGCGGGCGACCGTGGCTCGAGGGCTTCGGATGGCGGCCCGATACCGACATCTACCGGGACGACGCGACCCTGGTCGTCGAGGTGGACCTGCCGGGCATCGATCCCTCCGGCGATGTCCACCTCCACGTCGTCGACAACGTGCTGCGAATCGAGGGGGAGAAGTGCGGGTCGAGCGCGATCGAAGACACCAACCGATATCTTCGAGAGCGGAGGTGTGGCCGTTTCAGCCGCAGCGTGATGCTGCCAGACGGCGTCCGTGCGGCCGCGGTGACCGCGCACTACGAGAACGGCACTCTCACGGTACGGATACCGATCCCCGAAACGTCGCCTGCCGACGACCACCCGTACGAGATTCAGGTCGAAGCTGCCGTGTAGGTCGCGCGACGAATCGTCGGCCGGTCGGAACCGTCGTGACCGATTCGTCACCGTAGACTCCGCCCGGTGCCGGATCGGCGCGTATTGCTTGTGCAGCGATGGTGGTGCAGTCTGCGGCGACGTCGGGTCTTGGCCTCTGTCGGAGGTGGCAGTGAACGAAGCGCAGATGATGGTGCGGGCCCTCGGGCCGCGTGACCGGCGCGCCGCGATGGTGGTGATCAACACCGCAGCCGAGTGGTACGCAGAGTTCCTGCCCCCTTCAGAGGTTCACGAGCCGGAGATGACCCTCCAGGGTTGGGCAGAGGAGGCTCGCCGGATGACGTGGTACGGAGCATTCGACGGCGTTGATCTGGTGGGCGTGATGGGCCTCGAATATGCCGGCGGCGCAGCTCTCCTCAGGCATGCGTACGTGCTGCCGGACCGTCAGCGGAAGGGTGTCGCAGCGATGCTCCTCAACCACCTCGAACGAGATGTCGCCGGCGTCGACACGATCATCGTCGGCACCTACGCCGCCAACTACAAGGCCCGAGCTGCCTTCGAAAAGGCCGGGTATCAACTGTCCTCGGATTCGGAAGCTGTCCTCCGCCGCTACTACGACATACCCAAAGATCGGCTCCAGTCATCGGTGACCTACGAGAAGCACATCGACCGCGAGCGATGACACCGGCGACGAGCGCCCCACGCCGATCGCCAAAGGGGGCCATGACAAGCACGCGCCAAGCGACCGTTCCGGCAGCAGCAGCGGTCGTGGCTGCAGAGAGTGGAGGGCGGGCTCAATCGTTGGTCAACCGAAGCGTTCCGATCCTGACACCCTCTCGGATCGACACAGCGACGTCGTCGCCATATACGTCGAGGCCGTAGACCCAGTCGTCCACCTCACCGGCGTCGCGGGTGTCGAGCAAGATCGGCGTGCCGTTCCAGCCCTCGGCGGACGGCGTGAAGACCCAAAACGTGGCGGCCGCGTCACCGTGAGCGGCGGCCGTGACAATGGTGTCACCATCGATCCGGGATCCAAACCCGAAACCCTCGCTTCCTTGCCCGACGATCTGCGGCGTCCATCCGTCGTGTGTGCGGGTGTACAGGTATGCGCCTCCGCGGCTTCCCGGTCCCGGCGTCGAACCGTCGGCTCCCACGAGGAGCCGATTGCCATCGAGATCGAGTGAGCTGCCCCACATGCCGGTATCCCATTGGTCCTGCAGCGTAAATGTGAGGGTCCACGACGTTCCATCCCAGTCGTAGAGCCGCACTGTTCCAGCGCCCTGGGCCGTGTGGAGACCCGTGTCGGAGACCGCAAACGTGTCGCCGGACAGAGCCCCGGCCCACGTCTCCCAGTCGCTTCGATGACCGATCGTGATCATCTCGACGCTCCAGCCGTTGCCCACCCACGTCGCCACGTAGACAACTGCGTCGTCATCGGCCATCCCGGACATCAAGACGCGATCCCCGGAGGCGCTCAAGGCGTACACCTCGCCGCCGAGCGCATCGAACGTCTCAGTGGACCAGGAACCGCCGGTCCAACGATAGACGTGCCCTCCGATCCCAACGCTTGATCCGGATGCGGCGACGGTCGAACCTTCCCACCCGGAATCCCCCGTCCCGTCGAGGGATGCGGCATCCCGCCAGCCAGACGCGCGCCAGTAGAACAGGTTCTGATCAGCCCCATGCGGTGCGGTCGCGATGAGACCAAGCTCGTTGAACGCGATACGGCCGGCAGGTGCCAGCTGGTTGACCCAATCAACCGTGACGGCGGAGAATCGGCAGCCCTCTGCGACTGCGGGTTGCACGATGTGTGTCACGTCGCCGTCGTTGACGTAGATCCACACCATGGTGTGCAGGCCAACGTCCTCGAAACGTCGCCAACTCTCGAAAGAGTCCTGCCAGTCGGGGCCGGCTAGGGCTTCAGAGATCACCTGCGCGTCCCTGAGTACCGGTACGGTGCGGGAGCCGGGGTTCTGATTGCCGATGCGGACTCCTCTGCCGGCATCGCACGACTCGAAGCACGCGAGGTCGAAGTCGAGCGTTGCTTCGGTCACACCGTCTACAAACCCAAACCAG
>Ga0316196_10000661_pt1 | contig 13899 bp, 13 predicted proteins | sample Eddsed2cm_MG_FD_204938 | JGI IMG/M metagenome (GOLD analysis project Ga0316196, IMG submission 204938) | Coastal sediment microbial communities from Maine, United States - Eddy sediment 2 cm | ecosystem: Environmental > Aquatic > Marine > Coastal > Sediment | place: USA: Maine | collected... | reverse complement strand
TCAGCTTGGCAAGAGCCAGCATGAAGATTTGGTGCATTTTCAAAGGCGACACTGCCATAAAATGCCGCGAATTGCTCGTTGTGGACGAGCCTTCGCCTTTGGGCTGAGTCGCTCACAACATTTTTGAGGAAACTCTTGTCTGCGACACAATTGGTCGACCGTATCTTTTTTGATATATTTAAAAGTCATGCTTCGTTAAGGTCTAAAGAAAGGGGTAGTAGAGATGGCAAAAAACCTCGCACACAAAATTCTAGAAGCTCACTTGGTGGAAGGTAGTCTTGTTCCTGGTGAGGAAATCGGCGTTACAATCGACCATACCCTGCTGCAGGATGCCACGGGAACTATGGCCATGTTGGAGTTTGAGGCCCTGGGTCTTGCCCGGGTCAGGGCTGAGCTCTCAGCCCAGTATGTGGATCATAATCTACTTCAGACTGACAATAAGAATGCCGACGATCATATCTACTTGCAGACCGCCTGTGCCCGGTACGGGCTTCACTTCAGTCGCCCCGGCAACGGCATTTCCCATCAGGTTCACATGGAACGTTTCGGAGTTCCGGGAAAGACCATGCTGGGCGCAGACAGTCACACCCCCGGCGCTGCAGGTGTTTCCACGCTGGCAATGGGTGCAGGAGGGCTGGACGTGGCCTTGGCAATGGCGGGCCGACCTTACCACTTCCCTTGCCCGCAAATCCTGGGGGTCAAACTTTCCGGGGAACTTCCAGACTGGGTCAGCGCCAAGGACGTCATCCTTGAGATGCTGCGGCGCTATGACGTCAAGGGATGTGTGGGGAAGATCATCGAATACTATGGGCCAGGAGTCAAAAGCCTCTCTGCTACCGACCGGGAAACCATCGGCAACATGGGAACGGAGTTGGGCGCTACCACCACAATCTTTCCGTCAGATGAGAACACCCGGGCTTACCTGGAAGCCGAGGGGCGGGGTGACTCCTGGGTTGAATTGGCTGCTGATGAAGGGGCTGAATATGATGAATATGCGGAAATTGACCTCTCCAGTCTGGAACCGTTGATCGCCTGCCCCTCATCTCCGGGAAACGTGGTCGCTGTCCGCGAGGTAGCCGGGATAAAAGTACATCAAACAATCGTGGGAAGCAGTGTCAACTCTTCTTTTCGGGATCTTATGGTGGTTGCAAAGATAGTCGAGGGAAGAATTGCCCATTCCGACACCTCTTTTCATATAAATCCCGGGAGCCGACAGGTACTGGAGAATGTTGCGGCTGATGGTGGGGTTATGAACCTTCTGACTGCCGGAGCCCGTATTCATCAGTCGGGTTGTCTGGGATGCATCGGCATGGGACAGGCGCCTGGCACTGGGCAAGTGAGCCTCCGCACTTTTCCGAGGAACTTCCCAGGTCGTTCGGGAACCAAGGATGACCAAGTGTATCTCTGTTCCCCGGAAACCGCAGCGGCTGCGGCTCTAAAAGGAGTTATCACGGATCCCCGGGATCTGGGCGAAGAGATGGACTATCCAAGGATTAAGCAGCCAGAGAGATATATTATTGACGAGTCTTCCATCGTCTTCCCCTCCGATGAAGGTTATAAGACCGAAGTTGTTCGAGGCCCAAACATCAAGCCTTTCCCGCAACTGGCTCCTCTTCCTGAAACGCTGACAGCAGAAATAGTTCTCAAGGTTGATGACAATGTTTCCACCGACACCATCATGCCAGCAGGCAATAAGGTTCTACCGCTGCGGTCCAATATTGAGGCCATAAGCGAATTCGTCTACTATCAGATCTCTCCAAACTTTCATAGCGAGGCAAAGGAGAAGGGTGAGGTCGTGATTGTCGGCGGCGAGAACTATGGTCAGGGATCCAGTCGAGAGCATGCCGCTTTAGCGCCGCGATACCTTGGGGTCAGGGCCAAAGTCACCAAGAGCTTTGCTCGAATACACAAGGCCAATTTATGTAATTTCGGCATACTGCCGCTCACATTTAAGGATCCCCAAGACTACCAGAAGTTGAGCACAGGGACTCAGGTGGTCTTCAGGGATATAAGAAACAGGATTCAGCGAGGGGACACGGAAATCCCTGTGGAAGTCAACGGCCAGACGATAATTACCCTGCTGGATGTCTCTCAGCGCCAGCGCCAGGCACTGCTGGCTGGCGGCACCCTCAATGTTGTAAAGCGAGAACTAGAGGCGAGCAACGGACAGTAGGCAGCTGGCAGCGGGCAGTGGGTGGATTTTAGATTTTAGATTGGTGATTGCAGATTGGAGACAGGCAAAACCGACCAAACTGGCCAAACCGGCTAAACTAATCGTGAGATTCCCCTGTGGGAGCGGCTTTCCAGCCGCGACATCACTACGTAGTGCCTGAAGGTTAGTTCATGAAAAACAGTATACGCATAGGATTAAGTACGTGTCTGTTAGGTGAAAATGTCCGCTTTGACGGCGGGCACAAGCGGGATCGGTTCGTTACCGATACCCTCGGTCAATTTCTGGAGTTTGTACCGGTTTGTCCGGAGATGGAGTGTGGGCTCGGAGTGCCCCGGGAGTCCATGCGCCTAGAGGGAAAGCCGGAATCACCAAGACTGGTGACCAATCGAACCAAGATCGACCACACCGAGCGGATGATCACCTGGGCCCGAAAAAGGGTGAAGGAACTGGAGAAGGAGGATCTGTGTGGCTTTATCTTCAAGAGCCGTTCCCCCAGTTCAGGCATGGAGAGGGTCCGGGTTTACAACGAAAAGGGAGTCCCGGAAAACAAGGGCGTGGGCATGTTCGCCCGCATTTTCATGGAGCATTTCCCCTTGCTTCCAGTTGAAGAGGATGGGCGACTGCACGACATTAAGCTGCGGGAGAACTTCATCGAGCGTATCTTTGCACTAAAGCGCTGGCGGGACCTTTTGGATGAAAAGAGGAGCCGGGGGAAGCTGGTTGCCTTCCACACGCAGCATAAGTTGCTCATTCTATCTCACAGCCAGAAGCATTCCCGCATCCTGGGAAAAGTGGTGGCGGAAGCCAAGAGCATCTCTCCTCAGCAGCTATACCCGCAATATCAGGCTTTGTTAATGGAGGCCTTGCAGCTAAAAACCACTGTCAAAAAAAATATTAACGTGCTCGAGCACATGATGGGCTATTTCAAAAAGCAGCTCTCCGCTGATGAAAAGCAAGAACTGCTGGAGACATTCAATCAATATAGGGAAGGCTATATCCCCCTTATCGTGCCCCTTACTCTGATCAAACACTATGTGCGCAAATACGATCAGCCCTACCTGAAACAGCAGGTCTATCTGAACCCACACCCGGTGGAGCTCAAGCTCAGAAATCATGCCTGAGATAGGGGAGGATGGGGGATTTTAGATTGTAGATTGCAGATTGAGGAGAGGCGCAGGGCACAAGGCGCAGGGCGTCATATGGCTGCGCCGTCATTAGGTCAAGACGCTTCGCTGTCATTTGTTGTAAATGGTATAGTGCATGGAGCATAGGGAAAGACAGCGGGCAGCGGGCAGAAATTAGAGGTCAGAGATCAGACGTCAGAGGTCAGGGGTAAAGCTGATCTCTGATCTCCGACTTCTGACCTCTGCGACAGACGACTTCTACGGTTTCAACGGTTTGCCACCTGAATGCAAGCTAGATCGAAAGCTCCAAGGATGGAACCTGATGTTTTCTTGGTTAGAAACCTACAAACCTGTGGCATCGAGCCGAATGCAGCTTTGGCTGGCCGGTACCATGTGGAGTTGTGTTGGTACTGGACTGTTTTCTGTCGGCACCTACTGGTTGCTTAAGAATGGAGAAGCAAAAGGTTTTATTCTACTGGTTATTGCCGCAGGTTTGGGGCTTGGAAAAGCCTTGTTGATTCTGGACCGGACAGCACTCCGCAATATCACCCGGGTCAAATCGCGTGGAGAAGATCGATGCTTTGGAGGATTTCTCTCGCCGAGAGTCTGGATCTTAGTAATAGGAATGATGCTTCTGGGCCGAATACTCAGGACAAGCGGCCTGCCGAAACCGATCCTCGGACTGATCTATGGAGCCGTGGGTATTGGCCTTTTGTTCTCTAGTCGACTTATCTGGAGGGCGTGGAAAGACCAACGTGAAGCGAAGGTATCCGCAGTGGAGAATCCTGATGGCAAATAACCTAGCCCGGATGTTTCATGAATCTCCTGCTGCGACCGCGGATATGACTGTCCTTCCGCGCGTCCTCGGGTGTCGGACCTTGCGGCGTACTGTTCAAGTACGCCTCAGATCCAACCCCCTGCGGTTGCACGGTGGCACATCCTTCTCCACGGTCTCGCGACGGCAATTAATGAAACATCCGGGCTGGCCCTCCTCCCGTGCCATTAGTTTTCGACCTGCCCCACTTGCTTGAGGCCAATTGGTGCTTATCTTAAATGGAAATTGCTGAAATAAACAATGCATGGAGTTCCATTTAAGTGGAAGGAAGGAGTTAGATATGAAAGACAAACGTAATTTCCACCTTGAGGTGCAGGAACATATTGACTGTTTTGCAAACACAGATCCGCTTAAGGAAATGTCCGAAATTAACGGAGATACGGACAAAGATCAGGCTGCCTTGAAGTGGATGGCCCTGACGGTATTGCATGGCATTAATTACAACGCCAAAAAGATTTCCCTCAGGACTACAGCAGACGGTACTACAACTGTGCATGCCAAGTATCGTAAGGCGGATTTACCATCGCCTGGTGGGGACATAGGCCGCAACGTAATTGAAGCCGTACGTCAGATCACCCATTTTGAGGGTGACAAAGGGAAGGGTCCTTTGGCCCTTGGCGTTCGCAATGATAGTCTCGAAATTGGTGTAAGCGTTAAACGCGACGAGCACGGGGAGACGGTTACTTTTAAATTTCCCAAAGACCGCTGATCAATAGAGTCAGTTGTCCGTAGTCAGTTGTCAGTTGCAAAAAGCAGCATGGCACACGCAGCCTGGAGCAAATGAAAGAGGTGTTTGCGGCATGATCCATGTTCTATGCTCTTCCTCATGAGCCCTTGATGCAACGGACAACTGACTGAGTTTGAAAGGAGACAGGATGAGTAGCAAGACGGAGGAGCGGATTAAGGCGCTGGAGGTAGCTCTCAACAACGAGTCGAGGGAGAGGGATTTCTACCTGAGGCATGCCGAGAGAACGAACAACTCTTTCGGAAAAATGATGTTCCAGTCCATTGCCAATGATGAAAATGAGCATTACCAACGAATACTAGAACTTCACCAAAAATTGGAAGAAGAAGGAAAATGGCCGGAGACCATACCCATCAAGGTCAAGGGCACCGATATGAAATCCATTTTGAAAAAAGTGGTGGAATCTGTTGACACTTCTGCTAAAGCTGACACGGATGACATGGAGGCGGTCAAGATAGCCATTGATTTTGAAACCCGGGGGGAGAAGTTTTACCGTGATCTGCGCGACAGCGTTGACAACTCTGTAGAAAAAGAGTTCTATGGCGTACTTGCTTCTATGGAGAGGGAGCACCGCCTCTCACTGGAGGATACCCTGGACTATTTTGAGGATCCAGAGGGCTGGTATCGGATGAAGGAAGGGCGTCATCTGGATGGGGGGTAAGACGGGATCGGAGTTGCACACGTCTTTCACCCTGTGAACTTCAAAGCTGCCGAAAGCCATCCACAAAAGATTGAGGGTGGCTTTTTTTTCTTAACCCGGATATTTCATGAATCACTTGCTGCGACCACGGATATGGCCGCCCTCCCTGGCGTCCTCGGGTGTCGGCCCCTGCGACGTACCGTTCAGGTACGCCTCGGAACCAACCCCCTGCGGTTGCCCGGTGGCACACCCATCTTCGTGGTCTCGCGACAGCAATTCATAAAATATCCGGGTTAACATTCATCTCTGAGCTCATAGGTGCCCTGCGGCGCCCCATTATGTTGCTGTTTGAAGAGATCGTGTTGGTTATGGATTTCAACTGCCAAAGATGTGGTAGATGCTGTAAGGAGATAGGGATTCCCTGGGCGGAATTGGATCCTCGTCTTGTTTCCGATTATCTAAATATTGACCTCCATGACTTTCTGGATTGCTACGGTTTTATCGTTAATGAATACTCTGGCGAAATTGAACATGCAGAACCTGGCGTCACGCCCTGCCCGTTTCTTAAATGGGATATGGAAAAAGCTGTTTGTAAGATTTACCCTGTAAGACCTTGGATTTGTAAGGGCTATCCAGGTCCTGGGACTAGATGTAGAAAAGAGCAGAAGGGATTTTGACTAGCCCGTGTTCAATCGTCTGGTGTAACCTTCCAGGATCTTCCTCGCTTCAGCTTGGCCCGGTGCTTTTTCTCGTCAACGCGCTTTTGTCTTGCTGCCAGCGATATTTTCGTTGGTCTCCGTTTGGACTCTTGTTTGAGAGCTTGCTGCAGCAATTCGATGAAGCGTTCCAGAGCCACCTCTTTGTTGGCTGCCTGGCTGCGAGTTTTTTGGGAGATGACCCGAAGAATTCCCTTTTTGCTGATACGGGTTGCTAACCCGTCAAGAACAAGTTGTTTTTGTTCTGAAGTAAGACTTGGAGAATTGATAACGTCAAACCCGAGTGTCACCCGAGTACTGGCCTTGTTAACGTGCTGACCCCCGGGGCCCCTACTACGGGAAGCGGTAAATTTCAGCTCATCTTTGGGAATCGAGAGTTGATCAGTTATCCGAATCATAGACACAATATAACACATCCAAACCTATTCGGGAGGGCTGCTCTGAGCCGTCCGGGCGCGGATCAGTTCGGGGGTCAATTCGTCCTGCTCGCTTTGTAACTGCAAAAGCACGATGGCAGCGATTACCAGTACCCCGCCGAAAATTTGCAGGGGCTCGAGGATCTCGCCTAGAAAGAGATAGGCGATGAACCCTGCCGATATCGGCTCTAGGGTGGCCGTTATTGAGGCACGGGTTGAGCGGATGTAATTAATGCCAACGAAATAGAGGCCAAAAGGGATGGCGGTACCCATGAATGCTATATATAGGAGCCCAAGCCATTGCGGCAAGGTGAATCCAGCCCACAGGTAGTGGAAAGGAGGATAGAAAATATACCAAGGGATTGCGGAGAACAGGAGGGCATAGAATAGCACGGTCCAGGGAGAATAGCGGTGCATGGCCCGTTCTCCCAGTAAAGCATATGCCGCATAGCAAACTGCCGATGCCAGTCCCCACAGTATTCCCGCCCGGTTCAGTTGCAACAGCTGGAGGTTGTATGCTCCCACCACCAAGTAACAGCCAGCAAATGATAGAAGCAGGGAGAGTAACTTAGATACGGTAAGCCGCTCCCTCCAGAAACAGATGGAGTAGCAAGCAACCATGATTGGGGCCAGATATTGAAGGAGTATGGCCGCCGCCACTTGGATTTTGCTGATGGCAGTGAAGTAGGTTAGTTGAACCAGGGCCATGACGACGCAGCCCAGGAATATGAAGAACCCTAAGTCTTTGGGTTGAATTCGAAAAAGATGTCTGGAACGGATCCCAAAGAAGACGGCGAGCAACAGCGAGCCAAAGGTCGCCCGAACCTGGACTACATCCAAAGGAGTAATTCCACCAGCAAAAAGCCCCTTACCAATTGTCCCCGATACAGCCCACAAGATGGCTGCGGCTATTACACAAAGATAGCCTTTTGTGGCACCAGCGGCTACAGAACTTTTTGAAGTCAAACTGGGCGTTCTTATGGAAGCTTCGTCAGGGTTTCGCTTCATACGATCATTTAGTAGTTTCAAAACCCACCCCGCTGTCGGGGGGGATTGTTTACTCGTAGGTTCGACTGATTCGCTTCAACAGTGGTTTCATATCGTACATAAAGGATTGTTGCCCTAATCTTTCCAGTTTGTCCAGCCACTTTTGCCGATAAGCCATCTGCCCCCTTCTGAATAGTTCTGATGTCTGCTGCCAGCTAGAATGCTCCGTCTGTGTTTTTATGGCGTCCAACTCAAAGAGAATGGGAAATAATCCCCGGAGTCTGACCTTGCTGTTCTCACTGGTGTCCACATCATCGAGGTAATTTAGTGCGCCTGTGGCCCAAAATTTCGCGTGGGCGGCCTCGTGCTGAACGACACTTTGAAAGTCGGCGTAATTGAAAGCGGGGTGGAACATCTTCGGTCCAAAGGTCATACGGGAAGGGTAATCCCGTCCCATGGCAAGAGTATGACTTGTGGGTCGATAGTTTCCGTTCTTGGTTCTTACCAGTGGGTTGGAAACAGCTAGCATTTTCACTTCCTCAGAGTACAGAACCTGCAATACATGTTCTGGTAGCCCCTCCTGCTGTACATAGGATCTCACGAAGTAAGTTCGCAGCTTTGAATCGGTTTGGGCCTGCAAGAAAAGCACGTCCATATCATCTGTTTGACCCTGACCAGTCCCCATGAAAGCAGGCCCGAGAAGAATAAACACGGCAGTAACGAGAAGCTTATAGAATTTGATGTTCAAATGATAACGTTGCATCATGCGGACCTAATGATCCAAGAAACATTGAGTTTAGTTTATAGAATACGGCCGATCTCCTCTGCAATTTCCATTCTCAACTAAAGCTAAGTAATGCTCTTTCCACTTGCAAGGATGGGGGTAGGTCAGAGGGCATCCTTCGACCCATTCGACAGGCTCCCCGGGACTATGCCCGGGACAGGCAGGACAGGTAGGGGATGGGGTTAAATATTTGATATACTTGGATTAAGCCATTCAGGCTATTTAAGCTACTTAAGCTACTTCAACGATTTGCACGACTAGCTAGGCCGAGTCAAACTGTAACTGATGCAGCCTGTAATAGAAGTCACGCCGGGACAGAAGATCCTCTTGAGTCCCATGCTCTACAATTCGGCCGTTATGTAAAACCAATATGCGGTCAGCCTGACGTATGGTGGAGAGCCGATGGGCAATAACCAGGGTGGTTCTTCCTTGGAATAACCGTTCCAGGGCCTGCTGAATCAGGTGTTCCGTCTCGCTGTCTATATTGGCCGTGGCCTCATCGAGGATTAATACTTTCGGGTCATAGGACATGGCGCGGGCAATGGCAAGGAGTTGGCGCTGCCCCGTGGACAAGGTAACACCGCCCTCGTACACCTCCGCGTCCAGTTGGCCAGGGAGCCGGGAAACCAGATCTTCCAGGTGCGCCAACCTTGTAATCCGCCTAAGCTCTTCTGAAGATAAGTTGCGATCCAGTGCGATATTTTCCCTGAGTCTCCCGGCAAAAAGAAATACATCCTGCATGATGAGCCCCACCTGCGACCTTAACCAGGACAGATCCATTCCACCGATGTCTCTACCGTCCAGGCGAATCGTTCCCTTCTGGGGTTCATGGAATCTTTCCAAAAGATGCATCAGGGTGGTTTTTCCTGCACCGGTGACACCTACAATCGCCAAAGTTTCCCCAGCCCTTACTCGAAAGGAGATGTTTTTAAGCACCGGCTCCTCCTGGCGATAGCCGAAAGTCACCTGCTGAAACTCAATTTCCCCCTTTACAGCAGGCGGGTTAGCTTCCGTGGAATCGTATCTTTCCTGCTCCTTGTCGTCCAGGAGGAGGAAAATTCGCTCTGCTGAAGCCATGGCAGATTGCATGATGCTGTATTTTTGCGACACGTCTCGGATGGGTCCAAAAAACATGCGAAGGTAAGAGATGAAGACCACGAGAGCTCCAAGGCTCAGCGTGTCTGCCAAAACCTGCCTCCCTCCATACCAGAGGAGAAGTGCGATTGCGGTGGTGGCCAGCAATTCGATACAAGGGAAGAAAATAGCCTGGAGCATTATCTGTCTTAAAGTGGCGCGGTAGTAATCGTGGTTGAGGTTTTCAAAACGGCGCAATGTTGTTTTTTCTTGGCGGAAAATCTTGATTACCCTGATACCGGAAAGGTATTCGTTGAGAATTACATTGATCTTAGCCAGTTTGGCTCTAATGTCGCGGTAGGCGGAGCGAACCTGCACCCCAAAAATACGAAAGAGCACAACAATGAGCGGGATAACAGACAGGGTAACCAGAGTGAGATCCCACCGCAGGTGAAAAAGAATGACGAGAATACCGCACAGCAGGACCACGTCTTTTAGAAGGGTCATTACCACCGAGCCGAACATCTCATCCAGATTCTGGATGTCATTGGTTAGACGGGTAACCAGCCTACCAACAGGATTACGGTTGAAAAATGACAGGCACATCTTTTGGAGGTGGCCAAAGAGCTGCATGCGCAGGTCGTGCATCATGTGTTGTCCAGCGTACACCATGAGCAGGTTTTGGCCAAAGGTGCAGATTCCGCTCAACAGGAGCAGTGCCACAAAGACCAGGCCCAAGCGGTACAGTCCTGAAATGTCGTGCTCACGTAAGACCAAGATGTCCTCAGCGGATAAATTGGCCAAATTTCGGTAGTCAATATATGCAATTCCATCCGCAACATGAAAAAGGGTAGGGTGGGCCAGCACCACTCGTCTTTGGACATCGGCCCCGATTGGGGCGAAATAAAAACGGTGAGGCGGAATAGAGCCCTGTGCTTGAAGTTGGTGCAGCAGCCGAGGGTCCATCTTGCGTAGGATTTCATTTGCGATAAAAAATTGTCCTTTTTCCGGGCCCGGGCGTAGTTGGCCAGTGACTTTGTCGAGAAAACGTTCGAGTGCAGGCGGCGGAGCCTCCGGTATTTGAATCTGGCGGGCGGACCGGACGATATATCTATCTATGCCCACTTTGAGCAGATAGGGTAGGGCGAGGTCGAAGACAGTAAGCAGCAGTATAAGCATGGCACTGAAGCCGATTACCTTTAGATATGGCCGAGCGTAGCCGGCCAGACGACGCCAGAGGGGCCAGTCGTAAGGCTTGCCCAGCTTGTCTTCCTCAAAATAGCCGTAATTACCATGCATAAGAGAAAATGCCTAAAGTAAGCAAAAATGTCTAAAGTGATCTAAAATGAGCTAAAATGCCTAAAATGGTTCATTTGTCATTTGGTCGTTCAGATCGTTCAAATCGCTAGAGTAGTGATGTCGCGGCTGGAAAGCCGCTCCCACAGAAAAATTCCTTTCTTCTTTCCTCTGCCTTCTCCCTATTAATAAATCCGCAATCCGAAATCCGAAATTCTGACCTCTGACCTCTTACCGCTTACCACTTCCTGCTTCCTCGTACAGCTCAACCTCCAGTTTCTGACGGCGGTATAGGGCGGCGTAGATTCCCTTTTGTGCAAGAAGTTGATCGTGGTTTCCCTGCTCTCGCAGGCGACCCCACTCCAGGACAAAAATCATATCAGCAGCCCTCATGGCCTCCAAGCGGTGTGAGGCTATGAGGGTAGTCCTGGCTTTCAGGTAGCGTCTGAGATTAGCCAGAATGGCAAGCTCTGTCTCAAGATCCACTGAAGAGAAGCAGTCGTCGAGAATGAGCAGCGGTGTGGACAGTATGAGCGCCCTGGCAAGGGTCAGTCGCTGTTTTTGGCCGCCCGAAAGGGTGACGCCGCGTTCTCCCAGAATGGTGTCAAACTGGTGGGGCAGGGCGAGGATCTCGTCCAGCAAATGTGCGGCTTCAGCGGCCTCGATCATCTCGTCAGTACTTGCATCAGGATTTCCGAAACAGATGTTGGCGCGGACGGTATCAGCAAAGATAAATGGATCCTGCGGCACCACGGCGATGGCTCGGCGTAGTTCATCTAAAGGCCAGCGATGAATATCCTCACCCTCCAAATAAAGCTGTCCTGGGGGGGTGTCGTAGAGGCGAGGTAATAGCTGGCACAGGGTGCTTTTACCTGCACCGGTACGGCCAACGATTCCCACCAATTGTCCAGGTTTGATGCTTAGATGAATATCCTCCAGGGCCGAGAGATTGGAGCCTGGATACGTAAAGGTAAGACTCCGGCTTTCAATGTCGCCCTGGGTAAGGGATTTTTTAGGTATCTCCACTATCTCAGCAGCTTCAGAAGGGGTGTTCAAAATTGCTTGAATACGCCCCAGAGAAGCCGAGCCCCGCTGGAACAGATTTATCATCCAACCAAGGGCCATCATGGGCCAGGTGAGGAGGAGCAGATAGCTGTTGAAGGCAACAAAATCCCCAACGGATATGGTGTTAAGGATGGTAAGCTTACCACCGATGACGAGGACCAGGGCCATACTTATGTTCGTAAATATGAGACTCATGGGAGAGAAAAAGCCACTGATTTTTACCATGCGGAGATTTGCAGCAATATAATTCCGGCCAGTTTGATCAAAGCGTTTGATTTCTGCGGTTTCCTGGGTATAGGCTTTGATGGTACGAATGCCGGCAAGATTCTCCCTGGCCCGTTCTGTTAGTTGAGAGAACGAGGCCTGAACCTTTTGAAAGCGCTCATAGAAAATCTTACTGATGGTCCGGGCAAAAAGAGCAATGAAAGGCATGGGTAAAAGGGCAATAAGAGTCAGGCTAGGATTGATATAGAGCATGAAGCCAATTGCAGCGGTCCCCAGGACGAGGGTATCGGTGAGGGCCACCAACCCCATGCCGGCGGCCAGTTGTACCGCCTGAACGTCGTTGGTGGCGTGAGCCATAAGGTCACCGGTGTTAGCCCGGTCGAAGTAGGAAAAAGAGAGAGTCTGCAAGTGGGAGAATAGACGATTTCGCAAAGCCTCCTCAACTTGGCGCGAATGGCCAAACAGGCACCGTCTCCAGACAAAGCGGAACACGACGATGCCCAGGGCCAAGGCCAGAACCATCCCGGCATAAGATAACAATCTGGCGCTGGTGGCCTGGTAGCGGGTGAGATCATCCACAGCCAGCTTGATGACGCGTGGAATGAAAAGCTGCAACAGATCGACTATCAGCAGCGAGCTGACGCCGATGGCAAGGATGCCCAGGTTGCGCCGGAAATAGGGAAGTAGAATACGATAATGGGTCATGGTTGGATTTTATCACAAAGAGGCTGGGGGGTTGAGGTGCGCTCATGGCGCAATATGTGAGAGCCAGTAGTCAGCTCTAACAATTTCTAATTTTCTTCTTTACGTCGACATTCGGATTCATCTAGGCCGCGACCGGTGGGCCAAAATCTGCACGCTTACCATACCCGATAGCCCAAGAAAATGCAATAAAGCGCAGAGCACCAGGCGCTTTGCGCCTGGCGCTAGCATGGAGCATGGAGCATGGAGTAAGAGAATCTGACAAATTGGCCCCATGTCTTCCTTGTCACCTAGTGCTTAGTGCCTAGTGTTTAGTGTCTAGTAATACCTTGCTCTACCCCAGGAAAAGTGATAGGATTACGGCCTTTACTAGCGGTAATTCGGCTAGGCGCAAGCTTGCGATTACATGATTGGAAGGTCTCTGAACAGGCATGGAAGCTGGCTCAGTTTTTTTGATGCGCATGGGGTTGGGCATTCTCTTTGCCTTTATGATCGTGAAGATTTTTCACCTTGGTGGTGGCATTGTTACTGTAGCCGGTTTTGCAGTGTTTTTTGTAGGTCTTTCATATTTGCTGGCGCATTTGAGGGAAAAAAGACAACGTGAGGAGCGACTGAGATAGTCTATACTGTATAATAGATGAGGTGATTTTGACCGTTGGCGGTTGCAGAATTGGCCAGTGCTATCTATATTAAAACTGCACTCAGTGGCCAGTACTGACAGCCAGGGGTAGGGTTGAGTTTTGGGTTTCGTTCTGCTTCTTGAATGCAGCGCCAGCCGTTACTACCCAACGAGCATACATTTACTAATGAGGTGATGCAATGAGTCCAATGGACTGGAAGGGACCATCGGGTCGAGGTCCTGGCGGCATAAAAGATTTCGAGGAGGTATTGAAAAAAATCCTAGAACAATTTCGCGGCAAGTTCCGCTTTCATGGCTCTTTGTGGCTTCTCCTTTTGGCGGTGCTCATTGTTGTCGCCGGCTATGCCAGCGTCTATACCGTGGCCCCAGAAGAGACTGGAGTGATTCAGCGTTTCGGTCGCTATGTGCGGCTAACCGGTCCGGGCCTGCATTTCAAGCTGCCTTTCGGTGTTGAGACGGTGAGCAAGGTCAAGACAG
>Ga0316196_10000657_pt1 | contig 13910 bp, 12 predicted proteins | sample Eddsed2cm_MG_FD_204938 | JGI IMG/M metagenome (GOLD analysis project Ga0316196, IMG submission 204938) | Coastal sediment microbial communities from Maine, United States - Eddy sediment 2 cm | ecosystem: Environmental > Aquatic > Marine > Coastal > Sediment | place: USA: Maine | collected... | reverse complement strand
CAGGCGGATTTGACAAGAATTTCCGCTACGATAACCACGTGCCAGCCGGTACGCTCTGGTATCACGATCACGCCCTCGGCATAACGCGCCTCAACGTCTACGCTGGCCTGGCAGGCTTCTATATCGTTCGCGACGACCAGGATACCGGTTTGCTCGGTAACCCGATGAATTTACCCGTCTGGCCGTACGAAAAGCTGTACGCCATCCAGGACCGCATGTTCCTCAATACCGGCGAACTCTTTTATCCCGCACTCGAGGGCGACCCGTACTACGCCGATTTCATTGACGGCGAAGGTGCAAACCCACCGGCCGGTCCGAGCGGGTTGGCCGAGTTCTTCGGTGACCACATGGTCGTCAACGGCGTCGTTTGGCCGAAGGAAGAGGTGGAACCCCGCAATTATCGCATGCGTCTCTTAAACGGTACCGACAGCCGCTTCATGGCGCTGGAGTTCTACGAAGTGCCGAAGAATGCGAAAGGCTTTGGAAACGCAACCGGACCACTCGAATTTGGGGTTATCGGCAGCGACCAGGGGCTGGCCGCGGAACCGACCATGGTTTCAAGGTTGCTTAGCGAACCGGGCTCACGCTACGACGTGATCTTCGATTTCAAGGGTCACGAAGGAAAACGCATTATCATGAAGAACGTGGGCGGCGACGAGCCTTTCGGTGGCGATATTCCTGGACCCCAGGTTTTCGAGCGCACCGATCGGATCATGGCGTTCAACGTGAATCAACCGCTGTCGTCCGTAGCGGACGTAAGCCCGCTTATGACCGATTCGACCGCGAATTTCGGCTACAACATTCAGCCGACCCCACCGGTCGATCGGGTTCGCAACGTGGCGTTGTTCGAGGGCAAGGATGAGTACGGTCGCTTGCAGCCGCTGCTCGGCACGGCACAACGGGCAAACGATCATCTCGGAAACCCGATCAGGTGGCCGAACACGCCGGTTTACCGGCAGGCGATGCTGCCCGATGGCACCTCCTCGCCACTCAGGGGCAGGATGGAGGGTTCGATCGCCTGGCACAGCCCGACGACAGAGAATCCGAAACTGGGAGAGACCGAGCGGTGGAATATTTGGAACGTAACGGGCGATGCACACCCGGTACATTTGCACCTCGTGAACTTCGAGATCGTCGGACGTCAAGCGATTATCTGGGACAGCAATACGAATGCCGACGACCGTGTTCTCGCGAGCGAACTAGACGCTGCAGGTGATGGGACATACCTCATGGTGCAACCAACCGTGCAGCACAACTCCGTCGCCGGTGACGCCTCGACGTATGGCATGGGCTTCAAGATCATGAACCGGACGCTCGACAAAACGGTCAACATCGACCCGGGTTTCGAGTACGTCGAGAACGCACCGAAGGATATGGTGACCGCGCTGCCAGACCAGGTGACGATCATCAAGGCAACCTTCGACAAGCCTGGACGCTACGTCTGGCACTGCCACATCCTCTCGCATGAAGACCACGAGATGATGCGCGTGCTGCACGTCGGCCCCGACGCCTGATCGGATCCTCAGCAGCAAGAAACAAGAGGCCATCGCATTCGCGATGGCCTCTTTACTTTAAGGGCGACATCAATACCCGCCATGGGGAACATGCTTCCATCGCGGCGTGTAGTGCACTTGCCTTAGGCCGGCTGCACCTGATGCATGTGCATGTCCCGTTGCGGGAACGGGATAGTTATTCCTTCCTCGGCGAAACGCTTTTTCACAGCCTCGGTCAGATCCCAGTACGTTTCCCAGTAGTCGTCCGTACGCACCCATGGACGGCAGATGATGTCCACGGATGATTCGCCGAGCGCACTGAGCCGAATATTGGGTTCCGGGGTCTTAAGGCAGGTAGCGTGATTTTCGACGACGTCCCGCAAGATGGCTTTCGCCTTATCAATGTCATCGCTGTAGGAAATACCGACAAAACCAAAGAACCGAGATTACCTGCCCCGACTACCTTCATCACTCTGTGTATTCTTGGCGAAGCAGCGTCGATTTGGCAGCTAATTTCGTTTGTTGTAAATCGGCCAATTCCCAGTTAACTGTAGATATAGAGGCGTTGTCGCTCGGGCAAATCTCCCAGAACGCCAAGATCGTATTTTTGTAATCGATGGACAGACAGTCAGACTATGTTCCTAACACGCGAAGACATAATTTCTTTGACAGGCCGAAAAAGGCTCAAGTCTCAGACGGCGTGACTCATTGAGCATAGATACCCGTTTGACGTGAACTCCGCGGGGCTACCGACCGGACGGTGGATACGCACTGATGGAAGGTCCGGGATCTATCTGGCATAGAAGACGTGGTCTTTCACGACATCCGTCGCAAGCGTCTCACGGACCTAACGACGACTCATGGCGAGGTATACGGGCAAATAGTCGACCGCCAGATACGACACGCCAGACGTCATAAAGGTAGACCTGCCGGAAAAACGAGCCTTTGTGAGAACTCCCAATAAACCCAGGTATCCGAGGCGGATTTGAAGGAATTAAGAGGCAGCCTCTTATTTTTTTGGCTGAAACCCGCTACCAGCACGATGCTCGTGTATTGCCCATGCAGACGAACAGCACGCTCGTCGTTCGTTTCATTTCAATAACTCTGCAGTGGCCCGCTCCAAATCCTCTTGGGTATCTACTCCGGATCCCGGACGCTCCGACGGAATACCGACTGCGATCGTCATGCCGAGCGACAATGCCCGAAGTTGTTCGAGTTGTTCGCAAACTTCGAGCTCGGATGGCTCAGCAGCAACAAACTGACGCAACACGCCGCAGCGATACGCGTAGATCCCATGATGATGCAATGCTGTAATCGCCGCACGCTCATCACCGTTGTCATCACGCGGATAAGGGATTGTCGCCCGACTAAAATAGATAGCATGGTGGTTCATATCTCGGACGACCTTTACGCAATTGGGATTACGGAAATCGTCTTGCGTCAGGAATGGCGACGCCAGCGTAGCGATGTCCGCTGTTGCATCGTCAAGCAATGCGGCACATTCATCGATCAGGGCAGCGGGCATCGTCGGTTCGTCACCCTGCAGGTTCACGACAATCTGATCGTCTGGCCAGTCAAGCAGATCCGCGACTTCCGCGATACGTTCCGTACCTGACTGGTGCTGGTTCCCGGTCATGCAGACTATCGCGCCAAATGCCTCAGCTACCTCGGCAATGCGATCGTCGTCCGTCGCAATAACCACCTCGGTCGCCGCACTCTCTGAACCGCGCTCGTAAACATGCTGCAACATCGGCTTGCCGTTGATTTCACGCAGCGCCTTGGCCGGCAGGCGTGTCGACGCATAGCGCGCAGGAATGACTACAACGAAATCGGTCATTTCCGCCTCGCACGAAGACGCGATTCGATTTGTTCAAGCAGCGGCGCTGCTTCCACCGGGTCAATTGTCAACTCCACAGGTACATACCAGAATTTATCCCCGACGCTGCGACCCAGTTTAACGGCATCTTTCTCGGTCATGAAAACCTCGAATTCATCGCCGAACTCAAGGTCAGTCCGACTCAATGCAGCATGATCCGGAAACTCATGCTCGATCACCTGGATGCCATGCAGGCGCAGGAGGTCAAAAAAGCGCCGCGGATTACCGATCGCGGCTACTGCGTGAACGGTCGTTCCGGAAAATCGTCCGATCGGCCGCGCCAGTGAACCATTCAGGCGACAAGCTTCAGTCGCAACCAATTCAAACGAAATCGCGTTCTGTTCGGCCGTGGTTTGCCCCTGTTCACCGTATTGCAAAACGCCGTTCACGAGTACCTGCTCAACGTCATCGAGGCGCTGTACGCCTTCACGTAACGGTCCGGCAGGCAGCAGGCGCCGATTTCCGAGGCCGCGCGTACCGTCGATAACGCAAATCTCGTAATCACGAGCGAGACGATAGTGCTGCAGACCATCATCGGCAATCACGACGTCGGCGCCGTCCTCAGCGAGCATCGTCGCCGCTCTCACGCGATTCGGATCAACAACGACCGGGCATTGTCCCCTTCGTGCGAGCAACACCGGTTCATCGCCTGCAACCGCCGCATCGGTATCCACTTCCACGCGCATCGATGTATCTGCTTTGCTACCACCGTAACCACGGCTCACGATGCCCGGCGCGAAACCGCGTGCTCGAAGCTGTTCGACCAGCCACAAAACAGTGGGTGTCTTCCCTGTCCCGCCGGCCGTGATATTGCCAACGACGACGACAGGAATTTCGGCAGTGTGTGTCTTGAAAATGCCAGAGTCGTACAGAATCTTCCGTACGCTAAGAATCAACCAATAGAGTCCGCTTAGCGGCAGCAGGATCCAACCGGACGGTGCATCCTCATACCAGACACGATGAATCCAATTGTAGGTTGCGCCTGCTCTCACTCGTCTTGCGACTCGTCACTGAATTGCATGCGATACAGGGCCGCGTAATGCCCAGCCTGGGCAAGCAGCTCGGCGTGAGTACCTGACTCAACAATACGCCCCGCATCAAGCACGATGATTTTGTCAGCCCCTTCAACCGTTGACAGGCGATGTGCGATCACCAACGTCGTTCGGTCCTTCATCAGGTTGTTCAGGGCCTCCTGAATACGTCGCTCCGACTTCGTGTCCAGCGCTGATGTTGCTTCGTCGAGGATAAGTACGGGCGCATTCTTGAGCAAGGCTCGACCGATCGCAATGCGCTGGCGCTGCCCGCCGGACAGTAATGATCCGCGCTCCCCTACCTCGGAGTCCAGGCCCTCCGGGAGTTCATTGACGAAGTCCATGACGTGCGCGGCCTCCGCTGCAGCAACAATCTCCTCATCCGAATACTCACTGCCGTAGGTCAGGTTGGCACGGATAGTGTCATTGAACAGGACGACGTCCTGGCTAACCAGCGCAATGTTGCTGCGCAGACTCTTCAGCGTGAAGTCCTGAACAGACACGCCGTCAACACGAATTGTCCCGGAGTCCAACTCGTAGAAACGCGGTAGCAGGCTGACGAGCGTGGTCTTGCCGCTACCGGAGTGCCCAACGATTGCCAGTGTGGATCCTGCCGGAACAGCGACACTGACACCGTCAATGACCGCACCGTCGTCTTCATAAGAGAAACCGACGTTGTCGAAGGAGACATCGCCGCGTACGCGTTCCGCCTCATGTGTGCCGTCGTCGATTTCGTCGTCTTCGTCAAGTATCTGGAAAAGGCTGTCCGCCCCGGCGACACCGCGCTGCAGAGTCGCATTGACGTTGGTGATACGCCGGACAGGCTGCAGCATCCACATCATTGCCGAGAAAAACGCGATGAACTCACCGGGTGAGAGCCGCTCGTTGACTGATTCTCGCGCCGCCATTGCGATCACAAGCGCAATTCCAAGACCGAAGACTATTTGTGTCACCGCGGTCCCGAGCGAACGTACATTGATCAACTTCATGTTCTGCTTGAAGTTGCGCCCGTCGGCGTCGTCGAAACGACCGCGCTCGTACTTGTAGCCACTGAACGCTTTTACGACCCAGCTCCCTCGAACGACCTCGTCCGTCACCTGGGTCACCTCGCCGATCGAGTCCTGGATGCGGCCGCTGTATCGACGAAATGCGATACCAAGCAAGCGCACAAGCATAGCGACAATTGGGAAGAGTATGGCGACGAATATCGTCAACTTCGGGCTGAACCAGATCATGACCACAAATGCCGCGATAACGCTCAAAACATCGCGCACAGCGATCGTCACGACACTGGTAACCGACTCGGCCACCATTTCAACGTTATACGACATACGTGACAGCAACGGTCCCGTCGCTTGATTGTCGAAAAATCGCGTTGGCAGCGTCAGTAACTTGCCGAAGACATCGCGTCGTAAGTCGCTAATCACCCGGCGCCCGATCCAGCCGAGACTCAACTCAGTACCAAATCCGGACAGTCCGCGCAGAACAAAGATGACGAAGAACGCGTACGGTATCCACTTCGAGGTTTCCAGGTTCCTGGCGACCAGCGTTTCGTCCATCAACGGCGCCAACAGCGCGACGAGTCCGCCTTCAACGACAGCCGTCGTCGCCATGCTGACCACAGCGATAAAACCGACGAATTTGTGCGGCGTGACGTATCGCCACAAACGACCGTACACAACCTTGACCTCGGGACCGATGCGTTTGCTCACGTCACTCAACCGGGTCGTTAACCGTGGCGATGCTGATTTGCTTGAAGCCGAGGCGACCTGCAACATCCATTGCGGTCACGACATCCTGGTGCCTGGCGTTTGCATCGGCACTGATCGTCAGCGGCAGATTACTGTTGTTCCCGGACGTTTTTTGCAGTGCATTGCGAATCGTTTCAGCACGGTTGTTTATCAATTCTCGCCCATTCACGAGATAGGTGCCGGACTCGGTGATCATGATGTCAATCTGCAGCGGCACTTCCTCGACGATCGCTGTGCTCTCTGCTTCAGGGAGGCGAATCGCTATCTGCGATTGCTTGACGAAGCTCGTCGATACCATGAAGAAGATCAACAGCAGCAGTACGACGTCGATAAGCGATGTCAGGTTAACCTCGGGCTGGGTACGCTGCCGCAGGCTGAGTTTCACTTCTTGCCCTTTCCTTTGCGCGGCTTGTCCTTTTCATTCCGGCGATGCAGCGCTTCGACAAGTTTGATCGCCTCTTTTTCCATGTCGACAACGAGCGTATCAACACGCGACCGATAATAGCGGTAGCCGATGAGAGCCGGGATAGCGACCGTAAGGCCGGCTGCCGTCGTGATCAGTGCCTCAGCAATACCGCCCGCCAGCACTGTCGGGTTCCCCACGCCATGCGTCGTAATCGCCGTGAACACCTTAACCATACCAATGACTGTGCCAAGCAGGCCCAGCAAGGGCGTGACAGCGGCAACCGTACCCAGCGTCTCGAGGTAACGCTCGAGCTCATGCACGACGTGGCGGCCCGTATCCTCAATAGCATCCTTCAGGACCACCCGGTCACGGTCACGATTGATCAGGCCGGCCGCCAGGATCTGGCCAAGCGCCGACCCCTGGTGCAGGGTCTGGATCTGTTTCTGGTCCAGCTGGTCTTTCTTCACCCATCCCCAGACCTTGCTCGTCAGGTCCTCGGGAATAACGCGTTTTTGTTGCAGCGTCCAAAAGCGCTCGAGGATGATGCCCATTGCAACAATCGCGCACAGGATAATCGGCAACATCAACCAGCCGCCGGATTTGACTATCTCAACCATAAAAGCCCAGACCGAATCGGAAAGATGAAATATACATCAGTATTCAGGTCGCGGCATGCCAGAAACGACGGCGCCGGTCACGCTCGCTGCTCAATCTGTTCACGCCGTCATCGGCGCAGACCCTGAAGTACAGCGCACCGGACGTTGCCGTATTCAGCACCTCGGCTCCCATCGCCTCCCAGCGCTCGACAACCGTCGCCTTGGGAAAACCCCAGCGATTGCCATATCCGGCGGACACAACGGCGAAATCCGGATAGACGGAGTCTATGAAGGGCACGGTGGAAGACGTCAGGCTGCCGTGGTGTGGAACAATCGCTATATCGGCCGCGACCTCGGCGCGCGAACTGACGAGATCACGCTCCGATGACGCTTCGATATCACCTGTCAGGAGCAAGGAGTGCGCGCCCGCAGAGACCCGCAGAACGCACGACGACGCATTACCATGCCCTGTGTGAGTACGGCCTGGGTGCAACACATCGAAGCGGATGCTGTCGGAAACCCACCACTCTCCGCTCACGCACAGCCGCTCACTGCGCAGATCGAGTGATTCGCCCACGATCACATCGCCAACTGTCAACTCATCAAGAATCCGCGGCGCACCTCCGCTGTGATCGAGATCGGCATGTGACACGACCAGCCGGTCGATGTAATCAATTCGCCGGGCACGCAGAAACGGCAGCACCACCTGCTCTGCGACGCTGCCTCCACTGCGCCATGCCATTCCTGTGTCGTATAGCATCACGCTGCTGTTCGTCTGCACAGTCACGGCCAGGCCCTGCCCCACATCCAGTATCCAGGCGTCGAAACACGCCGTCGGAGGCGCTGCCGGTTTCCAGGTCGCCACGGCCAGGATCCCGAGCACCGCAATTCGGCGGCCCGGCCAGCCGCCCGGCAGGACCACCCAGACGAGCGGTACCAGCAGAATCAGGCATGCAATACCCTGAATACGCGCCAGCGTAATGCTGGCGTATGGCAGCTCGACGACGTGTTTGATGAGCCATTCGATTGCCTCGATGCTGTGCGCGGCCAGCTTCAACGCAAACGCCGCAACAGTCGGAAGGAAACTGTCGCTGACCATCCCGGCGAGCGTCAGCGGCACCGTAACAAGACTGAACACCGGCACCGCGACAAGATTTATGGGCGTGGCAGCAAGGGAGAAGCGCTGGAAGATCAGCGCCGTCAGAGGCATTAGCCCGAAGAGCAGGAATACCTGCATGACCAGCAGCTGGCGAGGCACGTCAACGAGACGCCAGGCCGACTTCACAACGTCCTTGCGCCTCGCGAGCCACAACAACAGCACGACCGCCGCAAACGACAAATGGAAACCCGGCCGCATCGTGGCAATCGGGTCGGTCAGGAATACGACAATGCCCGCCAGGGCCACGGTGGCGGCGGGATAAAGCTGGCGACGCCGCCACAGCGTGAACGCGACAACAGCGAGCATGACAATCGCGCGCCTCGCGGGAACGCCAAATCCGGAGACAAGGGAATAAGCGAGCGCACCAACTGCGCCGATGACGACGGCCGTGACGTAAGCGTTTGCGCGAATTACGGGTGTGAGGACGACAAACGAAACGACGAAGGCTGCGAGCGCCGCAAGCCCGACGTGCAAACCCGATATTGCCATCAGGTGGCTCGTGCCGGAGGCGGCGAACCTGTCCCATTGCTCGCGTGTAATTCCGTGACGCGCTCCAACGCCAATAGCAGCCAGTACCGCGGCAGCCGATTCCGACTCGGTTGCGGCATTTGCCGTCGCGACAAAATTGGCGCGGAACCCATCCATGCCAGCCAGCGGGCCGCTCGCCAGGAGACGATTACGCTTGCCCGCGACGATGTACCCCGATGCCCGGTACTTTTCGCGAAACATCCACGACTCGAAGTCGAATACGCCGGGATTCAGGGTGCCGCGCGGCTGCCGCAAGCGCAGTTCGAGCTGCCAGGTATCACCGATGAGTGGCTCAACAGGCGCCTCGAACCAACTCACGCGAGTACGCACCGGGATACGAGCATCGTCGATGGCATCGATATCCATAACGACAGAGTCCCCGGCCCTCTTCGGGAAATCGACGACGCGGGCCGTGGTGAGCATGCTGTCACCTGTGTACACGGGGTCCAGGCGCGTCGCAATTACCTGCTGGCCCGCCAGGACGAAGAGTGCGTAGCCAAAAACGAACACCGCCAGCGGCCGGACACGCGTGGGGAACATTGCAAGAAGCGATGCAACCAACAGGACCACGCAGAGGTCCGAGACTAGTGGCGGCGTGGTATGCTGCGCCGCCAGACCGCCCACCAGTAACAAGCAACAGGTTTTTACCACGAGCTGAAGCGTTTTACGCCGGCAGCAGCAATGAAAACCGGATCAGCAGCAAATGCCCAGACACATTTTCAAGAAGTTCGCCTTTAAACGGCAGCACCTGGCAAAACAGTGGTTCATGACGCCGTTCCGGCACATGCTCAACGACCACCGTCTGTGGGGAATTCGCCGGCGCTGGGTGGTTCCGGCGTTTGCACTTGGCCTGTTCATCGCTTTCATGCCGTTCCCGGGGCACACGTTGACGGCGGCGCTTCTCGCGCTGGCATTTCGCGTGAACATCCCGATCGCGGCCGTCTCTACCTGGGTCAGTAACCCGGCAACCATGTTCCCGATGTACTACTTCGCGTATCGCCTGGGCTCGGCGATTCTCGGCTGGGAGCTGCAGCCCTTTGCATTTGAATTGTCATGGGACTGGGTTACGCACACATTCGTGAATATCTGGCAACCGATGTTGCTCGGCAGCGTCATTCTCGGTACCACTGCCGCCGTGGCTGGCTATGTGACCCTGGATATCTTCTGGCGCCTGTCACTGGCTGACTATAAGGCACGCAAGCGCAGCGACCGTCGGGACAACAACTCAGGCTGAGTCTTTGAGAACCCCGTCCTCGAGCACGAGGATACGATCCATACGTTCTGCGATGGAGTGATCGTGCGTCACGATGATCAGGCTGGTCTGCAACTCCTGGTTCAGCTCGAGCATAAGTTTGAGCACATGTTCGCCGTTGCCTGCGTCGAGATTTCCCGTCGGCTCGTCCGCGAGTACCAGCTGTGGCCTCGTGATCAGGGCCCTCGCAACGGCGGCACGTTGGCGTTCACCGCCGGACAGTTCGCCAGGCTTATGCGTGAGGCGTTCACCCAGGCCGACCCGGCCCAGCAATCCGCGGGCACTGGCAAAAGCCGATTCCTTGGTTTCGCGCCGAATCAGGAGCGGCATCGCGACATTTTCTTCGGCCGTAAACTCCGGAAGCAGGTGGTGGAACTGGTACACAAAACCAATGTAGCGATTCCGCAGCTCGCCCTTGGCCGTCTCAGACGTACCGTGCATCGGCGCACCGTTGACGAGCACCTCACCTTGCGTTGGCTCGTCGAGACCGCCCATGATCTGCAGCAGGGTCGTCTTGCCTGAGCCGGACGTACCGATAATGGCTACCCGCTCCGCAGGCTTCACGGCGAGATTTACGCCACGCAACACCTGCAACGTGGTTGCACCTTCGCTAAATTCACGCACGACGTTGCGGCATTCAAGAACTGCTTCAGTCATATCTCAGAGCCTCCGCCGGGGATGTCCTTGACGCAACCCAGGCCGGGTATAAAGTGGAAACAAGGGCAAGCACGAACGCAATTAACCCTATTCGTACGACGTCGCTGTAGTGCAGATCGGATGGCAAGTCGCTGATGAAATAGACGTCGGCCGCGAGAAACTTGATGCCAAAGGCCGCTTCGACGAAACCGACAATGGCCTCGAGATTCGATGCCACGAGGACGCCGAGTGCGACACCGCCGAGAGTCCCTCCCAATCCTACGATACTGCCCTGCGTAACGAATATCTTGAGAATGCTCGACGGCCTGGCCCCGATAGTTCTCAGGATCGCGATATCCGCTTGCTTGTCCTTCACAACCATCACGAGAGTCGACACGATATTAAATGCCGCGACCGCGACGACTAACAGCAGAATGACAAACAGGATCGACTTGGTGATCTGAATCGAGCGAAAGAAATTGACGTGGCGCCTCGTCCAGTCGGAGACATACACATGTTCGCCGTATGCGCGCGCTACTTCTCGAACGATAGCAGGCGCAGAATAAATTTCGCTCACCGACAAACGTGCGCCTGTGACGCCGCCCTTCATCCGGAACAGGCGTTGTGCGTCACCCAGGTTAATAAATGCGAGCCTGCGGTCGAACTCGTACATGCCAACACGGTAAATGCCGCTGACCGTGAACCGCTTGGTTCGCGGAATTACGCCGGCGGGCGTGACCATGCCATCGGCCAGGGTCACTGTAACTTTGTCGCCCACACTGGCCTGCAATGTTTCCGCCAGTTCGACGCCGAGTACGACATTGAATTTACCGGCCACGAGCTCATCCAGCGAGCCCTCCTGCATGACGCCACCAACTCCCGAAACCGTGTTCTCGAGCTCAGGATCGATACCACGCATTTCGACCCCGCTAAGCTGCATTCCAGAGACGAGCAGGCCCTTGCCGATAACGTAAGGCGCCACACCTGTAACGCGCTCGTTCTGCAACGCCGTCTCGCGCAGCGCCTCGAAGTCGGTCAGCTTGCCCTCGGTGTGCTCGATAATCCCATGGGCCGTCATCGCCAGCAGCCGGTCCTGCAGCTCTCTCTCAAAGCCGTTGACGACCGACATGACGATAATCAGCACGAGGACGGCGATGGCGATACCCAGCATGGAGATGGCTGAGATCAGCGACACGAAACTGTTGCGGCTGCGAGATCGAACGTAGCGCCCGCCCATCCACAATTCGAAGCGCTTACTCATCACTCGTACCTCAACGCTTCGGCGGGATTGACGAGTGCTGCCCGTCGCGCCGGGTACAAGGTGGCGAGTGATGTCAGTACAAATGCCGAAATCGCAATAACCGTCACGTCCGGCAGCTCAAGCTCGGAGGGAATGCGCGAAACATAGTAGACGTCGCCGGGCATGATCTGGAAGGAGAGCAATTTTTCGAGGAAAGGCACAATAACGGGAACGTAGATCGCGAGCACCACGCCAAGTACCACACCGATAAGAACACCGGCCCAGCCAATAACGGCGCCTTGTACGAAGAACACACGTACGACACCATCGGGACCCATGCCCAGCGTTCGCAGTACGGCGATATCCGTGGTCTTGTCAGTGACAACCATGACAAGGCTCGCCACGATATTGAACGCAGCAACTCCGATGATCAGTGAAAGTATCAGCGACATCATCATCTTCTCGACACGAATCGCACGAAAATAACTGACGTTCTCCTTCGTCCAGTCGCTCGCCGAAACCGCATCACCGAGTCGCTGCTGCAACGATGCGGCTATCGCGGGTGCCGCCATGACGTCGTCGGCACGGAACCGCACAGAACTGACTGCATCGCCAATGTTGAGAATGCGAGCCGCGTCGGTAGCGTGAACAAGCGCGAGTGACGTGTCATGCTGAATAACGCCGGCTTCAAATACGCCACCGAGCACGAAGCGCTCGAGCACGGGTTCGAGCGTGCCGTCGCCAACGGGACGTGGAATCAACAACACCACACCGTCACCGATACGGGCACCGAGATCATAAGCCAGGTTGCGGCCCAGGATGATTCGACTCTCACCTGCCTGCAGCGCATCGAGGCTACCCTCCACCAGGTTGATCACGTTGCCGGAGAGCGTTTCTTCGTAAGCGGGGTCGATACCATGCACAACTACCGCGACCAGGTTTCGCCCGGACTGGATCATGCCCTCCATCTGCACAAACGGTGCGGCGGCCCTTATCCCTTCTTCGGCTGCGACGGCGTCAACAATGGGTCGCCAGTCCTGAATGGGACCCTCACTGCCGCTGACAGTGCCATGCGCGCTCATACTCAGCAGGCGGTTTCTCAGCTCGCCCTCGAATCCGTTCATCACTGACATGATGACAATCAGGGCGGCCACACCCAGCGAGATTCCGATGAGCGAAATCAACGTGATGAAGGACACGAAACGGGTGCGCCGCTTGGCTCTCAGATAGCGCAGCCCGACAAACAATTCGACTGGATTCAGCATTGGGCCGCATTGTGACACAGTTCGCATGCGCCATCCCGCACCGCGATGCTATAGTCAGAGGACCGGAAAAATGAACAGGTAGTGGAGAACGAACATGGCCAACTGGCGCAGGATTTCATTGATCGCCTTGTTACTGGCAGCGATGGGCACAGCAAGTGCCGACACGCTCGAAATGAGCGGAGCATCAGCCTCTGCGAGCGATGGCCGCCCGTCTCGCGGCATGACGCAGGCTAGCGTTGAATCGAAGTTTGGCAGCCCGTCTTCGGTCGAAGCGCCCGTAGGTGAGCCACCGATCACTCGCTGGGTGTACGCTGATTTTGTCGTCTTTTTTGAGTACGACAGGGTCATTCACGCCGTTCGGAAGCGCTAGCAGTATCAACAGAGTTCAGTAGGCCCGGGACGCCCGCGTCCCGGGCTTTTTTGTGCCCGAAATCCACGCCGACGCCGGCGCCTGTGTAATAATCGCGGCCCCAAATTTCAGCACGTCTCGCCGAGCGATCCCTTGACCGAACCCCAACTCCTTCCTGCCAGGATAAAGCTACCCGGACTCGGCTCCAGCGCCGCGTGGGGCCGGCTGATCGGCGCGAGCCTCGCGCTGGCGGCAACGGAATTGGCCCAGGCGGCGGCGCGGCCTGTTCTCGTGCTCGCCGAAGATCCTCGGCATGCCGACCAACTCG
>Ga0316196_10000654_pt1 | contig 13920 bp, 13 predicted proteins | sample Eddsed2cm_MG_FD_204938 | JGI IMG/M metagenome (GOLD analysis project Ga0316196, IMG submission 204938) | Coastal sediment microbial communities from Maine, United States - Eddy sediment 2 cm | ecosystem: Environmental > Aquatic > Marine > Coastal > Sediment | place: USA: Maine | collected... | reverse complement strand
GACGAGGCCAAGCGCGTCGCCCGCATGGTGGAAGAGGAACTGAACGGCGCCATGGCCGAGGACGTCCGGCATGAACTGGAGCATATGGGCAACCTGGTGCGGGAGATGCTGCGCATGATCCTGGACGCGTTCGCCCGGCTGGACGTGGAGTCCGCGGTGCGCGTGGTCAAAGCTGACAATCGCGTGGACGTGAAGTACGTGTCCATCACGCGGCAGTTGATGACCTACATGGCGCAGGATCCCAAGTCCATCCCCCGCATTCTCAACATCCTGTGGGCGGCCCGGGCCATGGAGCGGATGGGCGACCGCTGCGGCAACATCGCCGAGTACATTTTCTACCTTGTGCACGGCCGGGACATTCGCCACACCGAGGTGGACGATGCCGTGGTCGACATTGCCGTGGAACAGGGCCGGCGCCCGGCCTGAGCCCGCAGCGCAACTTTGGCCGAATTCAGGCCCTGCTGGCGTCGAAAGCGAGCACTGCGTCGATTTGCTCCAATTTCAGCATCGACATCAACAAGCGGTCCACGCCCAGAGCCACCCCACTGCATTCCGGCAGGCCGTGCCGCAACGCCTGGACCAGCCTCGAGTCGATCGGAGCCTGGTCCTCTCCACGAATGTCTCGCAGGTGGTTCTCGCGTTCGAAGCGTCTCAACTGCTCGTCGGCGTCAGTCAGTTCCTGGTAGCCGTTGGCCAACTCCATCTGGCCCAGGAAAACTTCGAAGCGTTCGGCCACCGGGTCCTCGCCGGCACGAACTCTCGCCAGTGCGGCCTGCTCGGGTAGAAAATCGTATACCACGGTAAAGGTTTCGCCCGGCAGACCCGGCTGCACGACTTCCGCGAACAGCAGGTCGAGCCACTGCATCTGGTCCAGGGGGCCCGAGCGGATCCCGCGTTCGGCCGCGCAGTTCGACAGGTCTGTTTCGCTGCAGTGAGCGGGGTCCAGGCCGGTGCGTTGCCGCAACAGGTCGCGGTAGGTCACCCACTGCACTTCCCAGTGGTCAAAAGCGCCCGCGCCACAGCAGCGAATCAGGTCCAACACTTCCGCCGCCAGATCCAGATAAGGCATGCCGGTCCGGTACCATTCGAGCAAGGTGAATTCCGGATTGTGGCGCTGGCCCTTTTCGTCCGCCCGGAAGACCCGACCCAATTCATAGATGTGGCCATGGCCGCAGGCCAGCAGCCGCTTCATTGCATACTCGGGCGACGTACGCAGGTAGCGGCGGTCCGCATAATCGGTACTGAAGCTCCGGATGTTGGGGTCGCTGTTGCCCGCCGATGTGAGCATAGGCGTTTCGACTTCCAGCACGCCGCGCTCAGCCATGAACGAGCGTATTGCCGACAGCAGTTTTGCGCGTGCTTCGACGGCGTGACGTGAGGCGCCAGGTCGCCAGCTCGGCGTCGCGCCGGGCCCGCTCATGTTTCCCCCGTGTCCACGCGGAATTGCAGGCCGATGGACTTCAGGTCCTTTGATTCCTGTTGCAGGTCGAACACCGTCAACGGATGGGCCGCCACCCAGTCCCGCGGCAAGCCGACGGTCATCGTGTTGTCAGTGCCGCTGAGACGGAACGCCGGGATGGCCGAATCGTCACGGCTGCGGCACAGAATGCAGGCCAATCGCAGGCACATCAAGGTCATGCGCAACGGTTCGTGCATCCGGCTGGGCAGTTTGTCGGCATATCCGCGGGGTATCACGCGGCGATGGTTGCGCACCAGGGCGGCCAGGAACAACTGTTCCTGGCGGGTAAAGCCGGGCATGTCCGAGTTCTCGACCAGGTATCCGGAGTGAACCTGGTACTGGCTGTGCGAGACGCTGAGGCCCGTTTCGTGGAGGTCTGCGGCCCAACCCAGCAACTGGCGGTGGATGGGGCGCAGGAACATGGCGTCGCCGATCTTGTCACAGGCGGTCAGCGCCGTGCGCTTGATCCGCTCGACCTGCGCCGGGTCGACGCTGTAACGCGACATGAACGACTCCACGGTCTTGTCTCGCGGATCGCGGTGCTCCAGGCGGCCGAGCATGTCTTGCAACAAGCCTTCGCGCAGGGCGAAGGGCGAGACTTTCAGGGTCCTGATCTCCAGTGCCTCGAAACAGGCCTGCAGCATGACCAGGCCGCCCACCAGTACGGGGTGTCTTCGGTCAGAAAGCCCCGGCAGATTGACGGCGTCGACGGTGTCGAACTGCAGCAGGCGGTCGGCGAGCATCTGCAGGGCGTCCGCCGTGATGTCGCGCTCGACCCAGCCCATACGCTGGCAAATCGCTTCTACGGCACGGATTGTGCCAGATGAGCCGATGGCCGTGTCCCAGCCGGCCCTCAGGTAGCGCAGGCGCAATTCCTGCATGTCCGCCAGTATCGCGCTCAGGGCCTTGTTCCAACGTTTGCGGCTGAGCCGCCCGTCGCCGAAAAATCGCCGCGTCAGCGACACACAACCGTACTGGAGGCTCTCCATTTCCAGAGGCTGTGAGCCTTGTCCGATCACCAGTTCCGTGCTGCCGCCGCCGATGTCGATCACCAGGCGCCGGTCCTCATGTCCGGCCACGCCCTGGATGACGCCCAGGTAAATCAGGCGGGCTTCCTCGCGGCCGGCAATGATGTCGATGCCGCAGCCCAGTGCGGTTTCCGCGATCATCAGGAATGCATTGGCGTTTTTCATGCGGCGGAAGGTCTGAGTCCCTACTGCCCGCAGATTGTCCTGTGGAATACCGCGGAGCCGCTGGCCGAAGCGGGCCAGACTGGCGAACGCGCGGTCCTGCACCGCCGGGTCCAGGTGCCCGTCGGCGTCCAGCCCCCCGCCGAGCCGGACCATGTCCTTGATGCGGTCCAGCACGCGCAGTTCGCCATGGTCGCGCCGCGCCACCAGCAGGTGAAAGCTGTTGCTGCCGAGATCGACCGCGGCATAGGTATCACTTCGTTCGGCTGTGTTCATGGCCGGCTTAGTTTAGCTCAATGGCGGCCGAACCTTGCACGCCGCGCAAAGAAAAACGGGCCGTAATCCGGCCCGTCGAATGGTGTCACCGTGCAGGATGGAGCATGGGTCGGGTCTATTTGTACTTGAACGCCAGGTCCAGCATCAGACGGTCGAAGTCGCGCGGATTGCCGGAAGACAAAGCGATGTCGTTGATGAAATAGGTCGCCCTGAAGTTCCAATTGTCATGGAACGCATAAGTGCCCTGGATGGCGTGGCCCTTGGCATCCGTGCCGCCGCCGCCAAAATCCGAGTCGGTGATCAGGCCGACCACGGCGTCCGCCTCCAGTTTCTCGTAAAAGTACGACACGTCCCAGGTGCCCGGGGCTTTGGCGGAACCGTACTTGGCGCCGAACAGGTAGCCGGTGTCGTTCTCATCAACATCCGTGTTGACGACGAAGTCGGCGAACAGGGCCATAGGGCGGCCGGCGACAGCGAAACTATACTCGGCAAAGGCCTGGAGTTCGTGGTAGTCGTGGGCGAACACGAGGTTCCCGGTAACCGGGTCGGTCACAAAGCTGTTGCCGTAAAAATCATCCGGATCCCCGAATAGCGGCGTGCCACCGGCGATGTCGAACTCACCGTAACCTGCACCGAACATGAATCTGCCCGTTGCGCCCAGCTTCAGCTTCATGCCCGCTTGGGCCACCCAACCGAAGGTCGTTCCGTTTCGACTGTCACCTTCCAGCCAGGTACCCAGGCCCTGTGCAAAAAAGGTGCCGTTATCCCACACCATGCCCAGGCCTTCCGGACGCCAGTCGCCGTCCCATAGCAGGGCGGTTTTTTGTGGCTTGACCAGGAAGTTGGAAAATTTGCCGCCCAGCAAGTGCGTATTGGCCAGACCGGACCAGTCGAAATAGGCCAGGTCCAGGTTGATTTCCTTCTTGGAGCCGCCCCCGCCCAGCGTGACGTTGGCCGATACCGGGTCGTCGCCGCCGGTGGCCAGGCCGAGGCCGACCTCCACCGTCGGCGTAACATCCGCCACCAGGGCAGTCCGGGCGCGAATACGGCTGCGGTTGCGGCCGTCCTTGCCCTGCTCGTCGATGTTTTCATAGCGATAGCGGAAGTCACCTTTCCAGCGCATCCGCTCGGCCCACGACACCGCGGCCATGCGCTCATCGACCTGGGCGGCCACCGCCTGGTCGATCTTCTCGTCGAGAGCCTGCTCGCCGTCGGCCGCTGCCGCCGCGCCGGTTGCAGCCATGTTCTGCGTCCGCGCCTCCTGCAGGGAGCGGGACATATCCCGGTTCTGCTGCTCCAGTTGGTCCAGTCGCTGGTTCAGCATTTCAATCTGCGAACGCAGTGCCTGGATCTCGTCGTCACTGACCTGGGCGAGCGCCTGTGAGCTAATCAGCAGGGCGCTCAGCCCCAGCAGTATCGTCAGCTTTTTCATTGAATTATCTCCGTGGTTCATCAAAAGAGCAGGAATGCAAAGAATTTTGGGCACTCACTGAAGTTCCGGCCAGCCACCTCAACGCCATGCCGGTCAGTCAATTTTGGCCAGTTCCCGTTGCGCCACTTGGGCGGGCACAGGAACATAGCCGTCCTTGATCACGACTTCCTGGCCGCGCCGCGACAGCACCAGGGTAAGGAACTGGCGAGTGATCGGATCGAGGTCCTTGCCCGGCTCCTTGTTGACATAGACATACAGGAAACGAGCCAGCGGGTAGCTGCCGTTGATCGCGTTTGCCGGAGTGGCTTCGACAAAGGGCTTGCCGGGGTCACTGGCCAGCGGCACCGCCCGCACCGAAGAGGTCGTGTAGCCGATGCCCGAGTAGCCGATCCCGTTCAGGGACGAACTCACCGACTGGACCACCGAAGCAGAACCCGGCTGCTCGTTCACCGTGTTCTTGAAATCGCCCTTGCACAGTGCGTGTTGCTTGAAGTAACCGTAGGTGCCGGACACTGAGTTACGGCCATACAGCTGGATGCCGCGTGACGCCCAGGCGCCCGGCAGCCCCAGCTGCCCCCAGTTGACGATGTCTTTCGCGCCGCCGCAGGTGCGAGTGGAGGAAAAAATGGCGTCCGTTTGCTGCAGGTTCAGGCCTTCAATCGGATTGTCCTTGTGGACGAAAATCGCCAGGGCGTCAATGGCTACCGCGATCGCTGTTGGTTTATAACCGTTGCGCTGCTCGAAAGCCTGTATTTCGTTGTCCTTCATCAGGCGGCTCATCGGGCCCAGGTTGGAAGTCCCTTCGGTCAGCGCCGGTGGTGCGGTCGAAGAGCCGGCGGCCTGGATCTGCACGTTGACGTTGGGATAGACGCGCTTGAACTCCTCGGCCCACAGCGTCATGAGGTTGGCCAGCGTATCCGAGCCGACGCTGGACAGGTTGCCCGACACACCGCTGGTTTTCTGATAGTCGGGCAGGGCGGGATCGACCTCTGCCTGCGCCAGCAGGGCGCCGGGTAGGAGGGCGAACAGGCTAACAATCAAGATCCGTTGGACAAAAGGGTTCATGCGAAATACTCCCGAAACAAGGGTGGGCACCTGCCATGGCACGGAGGCCGGACGGAGAATATGTTAGGGCCGCCATGTGACGGTTTCGTTACAGGCGGTCTTCGTGCCGAAGGCTATGCGGGCTCGTCCAACCGCCGATCCGGCGGGAACGTGCATGTGAAGCGGCTTCCTTCGCCGATTTCGCTCTCAATCGTTAACGTGGCCTGGTGCGCATTGAGCACATGCTTGACGATGGACAGGCCCAGGCCGGTGCCGCCGGTCTGGCGGGCACGGTCGGAGCCGACGCGATAAAAGCGTTCGGTCAGCCTGGGAATGTCGCGCTTCGGGATTCCGATGCCCGTGTCCTCCACGACAAGCTGGGGGCCGGGTCCGGCCTCCCGCCAGCTGACCTTGATCGTGCCGCCGTCGGGTGTGTACTTGATTGCGTTCGAAAGCAGGTTGCCGAATGCGCTTTCGAGATCGGTCGCCACCCCCGACAGCCAGGGACCCGAGTCGACCTCGAAAACCAACTGATGCCGGCCGCGGCTGAGTTCGTCCGCCTGCTCTTGGAGCTGCATCAGCATGCCAGGTACGTCGATAACCTCTTCCTCGCCTCGGATTTCGTCGCTCTGCAGTCGCGAGAGTTCCAGCAGATCGTACAGCAACATCTGCATCTGGGCCGTTTGGGACAGCATGCGGGCGACGGAGTCACTGACTTCGGGCGACTCGTTGTCCTGCAGCATTTCCAGATATCCCTGCAGCACGGTCAACGGGGTACGCAGTTCGTGTGAAATGTTGGCCACGAAATCCCGGCGGATTCGTTCCACGTTATGCACCTCGGTGTTGTCGCGCAAAATGATCAGCCTTTGGTCCTTTTGGAAAGCGAAGGCACTGATGGTCAACCAGACGTTGTCGTCGCGCGGTGACGGCATTTCCAGCGGGCTCTTGACCTGCCCCTGCACGGCTAGCCAGTTGGCAAAATCCGGCCCGCGTAGCAGGTTGGTCACCGGCTTGCCCAGATCCTGCGGGCTGCGTAATCCGAGCAAAGCCTGCGCGGCCTGGTTGAACCAGGTGATGTTGCGCTGCGCGTCCATGACCAGGGTGGCGTCCGGAAAGGCATCCGTGAGTTGCCGGAACTCGGCGAGCATGCCCCGGTACTGGTCTTTCTGTTTCTGGTTGTCCTTTTCCAGGCTGGCGATTCGTTCGTACACATCGGACCAGATGCCGTAACTTTCCGGCACTTCGGAACCAGGCATCTGCAGCCACCGGTAAAGCCGCCAGAGGTTCGCCAGGTGCCAGGCCAGGTATGCCAGCAGGCTCATGGCCAGGACTTCCAGGGGGTAGCCGGCCAGCCAGCCGACCAGCAGGATTCCAGGCACCATGAGGAGCAGTCTGCCTGCGTGGAACTTCCAACTTCGAGCGGCCATGGCCTGGATTCCCGATCAGCGCTGCCGGATCAGCGGGCCTGCTTGCCGGCGTTCCTCAGTTCATGGCGGGGGCGTTCAGCCTTCCGCGAGGAAACGATAGCCATGTCCACGCACGGTTTGCAAATAATGGCTGGTTCCGGATGGCTCGAGCGCTTTGCGCAAACGCCTGATATGGACGTCCACGGTGCGTTCCTCGAGGTACGCGTTGGCGCCCCAGACGTGGTCCAGGATCTGTGAGCGATTGTAGGCGCGGCCCTGGTGGCTCATGAAAAATTCCAACAGGCGGTACTCGGTGGGCCCCATGCTGATTTCTTCGCCACCGTGCAGCACCCTGCGCGACGCCGTGTCCAGCGTGAGCTCGCCGATGGCCAGGAATCCCTGGTCATTGGCCGGGTTGCTGCGCCGCAGAACGGCGCGGATGCGCGCCAGCAACTCGCGTGGCGAGAAGGGTTTGATGACGTAGTCGTCCGTGCCCGCTTCGAGGCCGGTCACCTTGTCGTCCTCGGTGACCTTGGCGGTCAGCATGATGATAGGAATATCCTCGGTATACGAGTCCTTGCGCAGGCGGCGCGTGAGTTCGACACCGCTGACCCCGGGCATCATCCAGTCCATCAGGATGAGATCGGGACGGCTTTCGCTGATGCGCAGCAAAGCCTCGTGGGCGTCCGCGGCGGTCTGGACACTCATCTTCGCTCGCTCGAGGGCAAACTGGATCATGTCGCGAATGGCAGCATCGTCGTCTACTACCAGAACCCGGGGTTGTCGTGTGTTCACTGGCTTAAGGAACCTCTGAACAATTATACGCGGGCGCGACGGAGTCTTTGCGGGTGCTCTGGTCCAGTATTGGCGAACGTGGTTGGGTTATTCCCAATGAGTGAGCTGAAATGGGGCGGAGCGCCCGCAAAGGCCCGTCCCATCCGGGTTTCGTCGAGAAAGCCACATCTCGCGCACTTCCCGCCTCGGTCGTAGCGGTGCTACTGTCTCTCGGCACGAAGCGCACGATCTCCGGCTTTCTCGTCAGAAACGCGTGTCGCGTGTAATTGATCAGAGGTTCCTCACTGTATCCATCATGGATACCCCATTATAAGGACGCATGTGACAGAATTATTTCAGGCTACTGAATTGATGCAGGCTATGGAGTTTCCTTGCCCATCTTGGCGAGTTCCAGTCGCAATTCGTTGATTCGGGCGGTGATGCGGGCGCGCTGGTAGTAGTCGAGGTCGTCGCGCGCAGCCAGCTCCTGCAGCTGCATCGCGGCTTCGTGGATGCCGCCGCGCAGGTAATACGTCTCGGCGATTGCCTCCCTGGCGCGCACGCTGTCACCGGCTATGTTGGCCGAACGCGCATAGAGCTCGTACAGCGTGGGGTCTTGCGCCTGGCGGAGCAATTGCTGACGCAGCACCACCGCGGCGGTTTGCGCCTGCTCCTTGTCCTGGCTCTTGAGCAGCGCCTGGGCGTACTGCATCGAGATTGCGTGATTGCCGGGGAAGGCGTCGTACAGCCCGGCGAGCCGGTCGATCGCGGCCGCGTCGTGCCCGGATTCGAGATCGAGGTCTGCAAGCTGGAGTTCATAAATGACGCGTTGCTCGCGGTCGAGCAGGTTTTGCAGCAGTTTGCGTGCCTCAACATAGTCACCCTTCTTTTGCAGCACGATAGCGCGGCCGTAAAACAGGGCGTCGCTCTCGGCCGGGCTGATATCCGCCCGGTCCATGCGATTGTCGAACCACTGCAGCGCGGTGTCGGGCGTTTTTTCCGTCAGCGCGCGCAAGCGGGCCTGGATAAGGTAAAAGGGCTTACCGTCATCAGGCGGCGGCTTGGGCATGGTGGCCGCCCGGTTGTCTGCTTCCGCGATGCGGCTGACCGAGACCGGGTGGGTGCGCAGGTATTCCGGGGGGCCTTCGCCCATGGCACGGGTTATGCGGCCCATTTTTTCGAAGAACTCGCCCATGCCGGCCGGGTCGTAGCCCGCCCGTGACAACGTCGAAATGCCGATACGGTCCGCCTCGTATTCGTTCTGGCGGGTGTAAAAGATTCGTGCCTGCTCGGCGGCCGCCTGGCCTCCGAGCAGGGCGCCCTGGATGGCTTCGCCGCTCCCGCCACCGGCCAGCACCAGGCCCAGCATGGCCAAGGCGATGGGGATGGTCATGGCCTTCTGGTTTTCGAACGCCCGGTAAAGGTGCAGCTGGGTAATGTGGGCGATTTCGTGGGCGAGCACGCCGGCCACCTCGTTCTGATCGTCGGCGGCGAGGATCAATCCGGTGTATAGCGACACCACCCCGCCGGGCGCCGCAAAGGCGTTGACGACGGGCTGGTTGAGCACCACGAAGGTAAAGGGCTTGTCGGGCCGGTCACTGTTCGATGCCAGGCGGAATCCCATGTCCCTGAAGAAATCGCTGATCAGCGGGTCCTCGACCAGCACCTCGTAGGCGCGCATCTGGCGCACCAGGGCCTTGGCGTATTCCTCCTCTTCCTTGCGGGACAGGATCGTATCGGCCGATGCGCCCATGTCCGGAAGGCTGAGCCGCTCGGTCTGGGCGACGCTCACCATGCTGATACCTGCCGTCAGCAGCGCGACCAGCAGGGAAGCGGGCGTCATGAGACGATTTGTGTGCTTGACCCTGGACATGCTTTCCCCGAGACTTTTCCGTTGCCACTTCGACAACAATTGCGGTGCGCGGTTCTTTCACGCGCGCCCGGACAGTGTAACGTGAAGATCCTCGTCATCGTCAATGCAAGCCCCTGGGGCGGGAGCCTCGCGGTCACGGCCCTGCGGCTGGTGCGGGCCATGCTGGCTTGCGGTTTCGAAATTGCCGCGGTCTATTTTCGTGACGAGGGTGTGTATCAGGCGCTGGCGGGCCGGGTCACCGACAGCGGGACCCCGGTGCTGCGGGATGCCTGGCTGGAACTGCATGGCCAGCAGGCCGTGCCCTTGTTGCTGTGTTCTGCCGCGGCGCAGCGCAGGCTGGAGCATGCTCCCGCGGAAGGGTTCCGCGAAGCCGGCCTGGCGGAAGTCCTCGACCTGATGCGCACATGTGACCGCGTGGTGACTTTCTGATGGGCTCCATGCCTGCCGCTCGCCTTGGACTGGTCGTGCGCGGCCATTCCTGGCACCTCCGCGCCGCCCGAACCGACCTCGACTTTGTCCTGGCCGCCGCCGCGATGGACTTCAGCCTCGAAGTGTACTTCCTTGGCCCGGCCCTGTTGCAGCTGGTGGATGAGCGGGACAGCAAGGCGGCGCTGCTGCCCGCGGGCTACCGCGCCTGGGCGGCTCTGCCCGAGCTTGCCGAGGCGGTCGTCTACGCCGAACGGGAGTGGCTCGAGTACTGTGACCGCTCCGCCGTTCGACTGCTGCTGCCCGTGCAGGGCCTCAGCGCCGAAGCCCTGCGGGCCGGATGGCGGCAATGCCGTCATGTCCTGGTGGTTTGAGACGTGCAGAAACCCGGGCAGCCAAAACCCGCCCCGCTCGAGGCCTTGAGTTGCCTGCACCTGGTGGCCGGCGCCGGTTCGGACGCAGTGGCGCAGTGCCTGTCCCAGGCCGACCCTGCGGATGACATCATGTTTGTCGACGCAGGCGTGCTGCATTTGCCGCGCCTGGTGGCCGGTTCCTTCGACGATTCGGCGGGCTCCCTGCATTTTTCGGCCGCCGATCTCCAGGCCCACGGCTTGTTCGATGCGGCGCGGCGGTCGAACGTCGATATCCTGGATGACGCCGGCTTCTGCAAGCTGCTGGCGGCACACCGCCATTGCCTGACCTGGACATGAGTACGGGCGTCCTGCAGCTGCCGGACGGTGCGCGGCTGCCCATCGACGGGAAAGGCTACCTGATGGACTGGCAACGCTGGTCGCCGGCGGTTGCCTCGGCCATGGCGGCCGCCGACGGCATCGAGCTGACGGAAGACCATTGGCTTGTGCTGTACCTGTTCAGGGAGTACTTCGAGCAGTTCGAAATCGAACCGCCCATGCGCGCCCTGCTTCGACTGGTCCGTGAGCGGTTAGGTCAGGACAAGGGCAACAGCCGATACCTCTACCGCCTTTTTCCTGACGGGCCGGGCACGCAGGCCTGCCGCTACGCAGGTTTGCCCCGCCCCGTAAGCTGCGTCTGAACTATCCTGGGACGACGCCGGACCTGGGCGGCGGCACCACCGACGGCTTCGCGGATGCGATCTTTGACCGCATCCGCAACGGCTGATTGTCATTTGTTGCGTGCCAGCAACGCCGTGAGCGAAAGGCGAAGTTTGGCGGCTGGTTGGAGAGCTCGATCCGGCATCGGCGCCCGGGGCCGGGCGTACTTTGAAAACAGGCACTTGCAGTGGGTCACCCGGAACGCCAAGGGGCGGCTCAAGTAAAGGGGTGGTTCACATTGACAAGGTGTTGTATTCCTGCCATATTTCACCGTGAATCTTTGCGTCTTTTGAGGGCAACGGGAGCTACATTGCGACTGCGAATCGCCAGTACCGTGATCGCCGTGATGGGATTAATGCCGGGATGGGCCGGTGCCCAGGGGTTCGGCTTGCCTGTCGCCGGCTTCGCCACGGGCGGGGCCGGGCTGACGTCTTTCTACGTGATTGGCTTTGAATTGGGTCCCTGGCAGGAGTACCTCGCGCAGGAGCTGACCCCGGATTACATGCTGCCCGCAGACGCCCCGGCGGTTCGGGTGTCCTGGATCAGCGGCAGTGAACTTCTTCTGTTGCCCGATTTTGCAGCCGCTCTCGAGCAGACCCCGCAAACCTGGATCAATCTGAATTTCGAATGGCAGTCTTCGGCTGAACTCAACTGGCCTGCCGCGGACCCGGATTCGCTCTACCAGGGCTCCAGTTTCGAACGCTCCTATTTCGCGCCGGGAGTCGAACACGAATTCAATGACAGCGGCATACTGGGCGTTTCTGCCGTGGTTGCCTATCAGCGCTACAGCGCGGCTAACCTGGGCCTGTTCGCGGCCAGTACGCCGGAGCAGGGCGCCATGTTCTCGCGCAGCCTCTACGAAACGGTCGATTCCGGCTACACGCCGTTCCAGGAATCCGGTTACGGCACTGGTGTGCGGCTTGCCTTGCGGCAGGAAGTCGTCAACGGCATCGAGCTGGATGCCGGCTTCCAGTCCCGCATCGACATGGAAGAGTTCGCGGCCTATCGTGGCGTGTATTCGCAGGCGGCCGATCTCGACATCCCAGCCCGCGCGCGGTTGGGACTGGCCTTCCAGGCCAACGAACGATCCTGGCTGAACGTGGCCGTGGAGCGCGTCCTGTATAGCGACGTCAACGCCTTCGCCAGCCGCAACCTGCCGAACCGGTTCCTGTCGCTGATGGGCGATTCGACCAGCCCGTCGTTCAACTGGCAGGACCTCACCGTATTCAGCGTGGGTTACACCTGGAGCGACGGCAAGGATCAGCAATGGCATATCGACCTGAGCACACGCACCCAGCCGTTGCCGTCATCCCAGGTGCTGAGCCGCGCCCTCGATGGCGACCTGGCCAAGAGCGCGATGGTGGTGGGCTATTCCCGTCGCACCGGCGATCGCAGCCGGCTTGATTTCAACGCGGCCTACGCACCGTCCGAGTATGCTTTCGGCGGCAGTGTTCTGGGTGTCACCACGGACGAACTTGGTCAGCAGGTGGAACTCGAGGCCATGTGGTCTTTGAGTTTCTGATCGACCTGCGACCGGGCGCCGGGATCCAGGCACTTCTCGTCACCCCGGCGGCGGCCGCCACGACGCGGGTAACGCTAGCAGGCCCCAAATGGAATTGCTGAGAGACTGGTTCAGACGCTCGTTTTCTGATCCCCAGGTGGTGATCCTCGGCCTGTTCCTGGTCATTGGTTTTGCGATCATTATCGGCCTCGGCGCCTGGCTGGCGCCGATGTTCGCCAGTATCGTGATCGCCTACCTGCTGGAAGCGATCGTCAGGTGGCTGCAGCGCATCGGGCTGCCCCGGATGGTTGCAGTCGTCGTGGTGTTCCTGCTGTTCATCACCGTGCTGATATTCCTGATGTTCGGCCTGATTCCGCTGGTTTCCCGCCAGCTGACACAGCTGGTTCAGCAGTTCCCCTCGTACCTGACCAAGGGCCAGGACCTGTTGCGCCAACTGCCCGCCGCCTACCCGCAGCTGATCTCGGACGCGCAAATCCAGGACCTGATCAATCAGCTGGGGCAGGAGATGGCCGGCCTGGGGCAAAGGGTTCTGGGTTGGTCCCTGGCATCGGTGGGCAGCCTGCTCGCGCTGGTCGTGTACCTGGTGCTGGTTCCCGTGCTGGTTTTTTTCCTGCTCAAGGACAAGGACCTGATGATCGGCTGGATTGCGGCTCGATTGCCACGCGAGCGGTCGCTGGTCAACCGCGTCTGGAGCGAAGCCGAAGTGCAGATCGCCAACTACGTGCGGGGCAAAGTGGCCGAGATTTTCATCGTCGGGGTGGTTACCTACGTCACCTTCATTCTGCTGGGTCTGCAGTATGCAGCTCTGCTGGCGACCATCGTAGGGTTTTCGGTGCTGGTGCCCTATATCGGGGCAGCCGTGGCGACCCTGCCGATCGCCATCGTCGCTTATTTCCAGTTTGGCTGGACCTGGGATTTCGGCCAGATCATGATCGCCTACGCCATCATCCAGGCGCTCGACGGCAATCTGCTGGTGCCGCTGATGTTTTCGGAGGTCGTCAATCTGCACCCGGTGGCCATCATCCTGGCCATTCTGGTTTTCGGAGGGTTGTGGGGTTTCTGGGGAATCTTCTTCGCAATACCGCTGGCGACCCTGGTCAAGGCCGTGATCAACGCCTGGCCGGGCAACCCGGCGCACAAGCCCGGGACCGAGGACGAAGGCCAGACGTCTCCGGAACCCGAGGCCGACTCCTCCGCCTGACCCCGCAGGACCGAATTCATTCGGGAATTCCAGAATGCGATGCGGAGAGGTACCGGGTACCCCCATGCAGGACACGCTCGAGCCATCCCTGGGCGCTCGGTAATTTGCTCCCGGCAAATTACGGTCCTGCATGGGCGTACCCGGCACCTCTTGGCGGGCTCAACCGATCTGGAATGAATTCAGTCCTACAGGGCTTCCGACGCGAAATGGGCCAGCCGCGAACGTTCGCCCCGCTTCAGCGTGATGT